>Ga0206847_10023_pt1 | contig 54067 bp, 38 predicted proteins | sample Alteio_BWOrgCont_17_FD_152880 | JGI IMG/M metagenome (GOLD analysis project Ga0206847, IMG submission 152880) | Enriched cells from forest soil in Barre Woods Harvard Forest LTER site, Petersham, Massachusetts, United States -... | ecosystem: Environmental > Terrestrial > Soil > Temperate forest >... | reverse complement strand
CGAGGGCGTGTGACAGGCGGTGCAGTTTAATTCGCTTAAACGCGATTCAAGCGTCGCGCCGCGGCTGTCCAACGCGAGGAGAAAGCCCGCGGCGAGTAACGCAAGGAGCGTTGGCCAACGCGATCTCGCGAGGACGGCCGCTTGAGTCATGAGATTTCCACGACGATTTTGCCGAGCACGTCCAGCTTCGGCTGAATTCCCAATCCGGGCGATTTCGAGGCGGCCATGCGGCCATTGACGCGCTGGGGCGCGCCGTCGGCGGTGCTGACGGTGACGTAGCTGTTGAAATCGGTGGTGCTGAAAAGGAAATGCGGCGGCGTGCTGTGCGCCAGCGCCGCGATGGCGGCGGTCGCGATATCCCCGCCCCACGAATCCTCCAAGGTCATCGCGATGCCCATGCTGACGCAGAGGTCGCGGGCCTGTCGGATTTTTGTCAGGCCGCCGAGCTTGCTGATCTTCAAATTCACCACGTCCATGGCGAGATCCGCCTTGGCGCGCAAGAGGATGTTCAGATCGTCAATGTTTTCATCCAGGATAAAGGGATGCCCGCAATTGCGACGCACGGCGAGACATTCCTCGTAGGTGAGACACGGTTGCTCGATATAGACATCCACCTCGCGCACGGCGCGGGCGACCCGCACGGCCTCGTGCTGCACCCAGCCGGTGTTGGCGTCGGCGATGAGCCGGTCGCCGGGTTGGAGTTTGGCGGAAACGGCTTTGATTCGCGCGATGTCCACGTCCGGGTCGCCGCCCACTTTGAGTTGGAAACGGCGGTAACCCTCCGCCCGGTAGTCCGCGACCTTGCCGGCCATGATTTCCGGCGTTTCCTGCGAAATCGCGCGATAGAGATGCACATCCTCGCCATAACGTCCGCCGAGAAGTTCGCACACCGGCATTCCGGCCGACTGGCCGAGGATGTCCCAGCAGGCGATGTCGATACCCGACTTCACATAAGGATGCCCCTTGAGCGCGGCGTCCATCCGATAGTTGAGTTTCATCAACTCCCGTGGATCCTGCCCGATCAGGTGCGGTCCCAATTCCCGCAGTCCGGCGCGCACGCCATCGGCGTAGGCGGGCAGGTAAAACGGCCCCAACGGGCAAACCTCGCCGTAACCTACGAGTCCGGTGTCAGTCTCGACGCCAACAATCGTGCTGTCGAAAATGGTTACGGATTTTCCGCCGGACCATTTGTAGGTTGTCTCGTGCAAGGGGAGTTCCACGCGATGGGCAAAGATTCGTTTTATTTTCATTGGAGGCTTTTCACCGGTTCAGCATATCAGTCACAGTCAAGGTGTCGTGTAGAAAATGTTCGTTCGCGCTTGATCAAGCTGGAACTTCGGGGATCAGTTCCGTATTGATTATTACCTCGACCGATATGCGCGTGAATTTCAGAAACCTTTTGGTAGTTGCTCTGGTGAGCTTTTTTGCCGCCTTTACTTTATCGAGCGTGAAAGCCGAACCCGCTTCCGGCCACGTCGAGTTGTGGCTCACCAATCCCGACAAGTCCGTCCTTTTCAAAAAGCAGGAACCCGACCTTGCCTTCACGGACGGTACCGACCAGGGGGCGACTATTACCGTCGATGACACAAAATCGTTCCAAACCATGGACGGATTTGGCTGCACACTGACCGGCGGCAGCGCAATGTTGATTCATCACTTGGAACCCGCCAAACGCGCCGTGGTATTGAACGAACTGTTCGCTACCGGCGGAAACAGCATCGGCATTAGTTATTTGCGAATCAGCATCGGCGCCTCCGATCTGAGTGATCATGTTTTCTCCTATGACGATTTGCCGGCGGGACAGACCGATCCGGGGATGGACCATTTCAGTCTCGAGCCGGAGCGACGGGATTTTATTCCGGTGCTGAAAGAGATTCTGGCGATCAATCCCGAAATCAAAATCCTCGGATCGCCATGGTCGCCACCGGTATGGATGAAGACGAACGGCAAATCCGCGGGCGGGAGTCTCAAGCCGGAGTTTTACGACGCTTACGCAAAGTATTTCGTGAAATACATTCAGGGCATGAAGGCGGAGGGCATTCGCATCGACGCGATCACGATTCAAAACGAGCCGCTGAATCCCAAGAACAATCCGAGCCTGTTAATGCAGGCAAGCGAGCAAGGCGCGTTTATCAAGAAAAGCTTGGGACCGGCGTTCCGGGCCGCGGGCATCGACACAAAAATTATTCTCTACGATCACAACGCCGACCGGCCGGATTATCCGCTCGGTATTTTGGACGATCCGGACGCGGGCAAGTATGTGGATGGCTCGGCGTTTCATTTGTATGGCGGAAAGATGGAGGCGTTGTCCGCGGTGCATGACGCCCATCCCGATAAGAACCTTTATTTCACGGAGCAATGGGTGGGCGCGCCCGGGAATTTTTCGGGCGATTTGAACTGGCATGTGCGGACGTTGATCATCGGCGCGTCGCGCAACTGGTGCCGGAACGTTTTGGAATGGAATCTCGCCGCCGACCCAAACCAGAATCCGCACACGCCGGGCGGCTGCACACAGTGTTTGGGCGCGGTGACCATCGGGGACGAGATCACGCGCAACCCGGCGTACTATATCATCGCGCACGCGTCGAAGTTTGTCCGGCCCGGTTCGGTGCGCATCGTATCGAATATACCGGAGGGGTTGCCGAACGTAGCTTTCAAAACGCCGAACAGCGGAAGGGTGTTGATTGTTCTCAATGACAGCCGGCAAGCCCGCACTTTCACGATTCGTTGCGCCGGGCGGAGGTTGACCACTCACTTGAACGGAGGGGCCGTGGGAACTTTTGTGTGGTGACTAATGTCATGGCGGCGTTGATTTTCCGCGAGTTGTGGGGTGCGGAAGTCCGCTTCCGCTTTCAATAGCGTAAGCGCACTCTTTTAATATTAGTTGTTTTGGGAATCTAAGAATTCGCGACTCGCCCCGGCCATGGCTCGTCAGACAACGTGTCACGGCAACCGCTTTCGTTGACGCCAGATGGTCACGTCGGCACTTTACGCTGCGGAAGTTGCTAACGATCCCGAAAGCGGAAGCGGACTTCCGCACTCCAAAACGCTGGCGCGGTTGTCGGATGCCTGACTAGGTGTCTTTGCGTTTTCGGCGTTGTTTATGGTTGAAAAGCCGCCTTGCCGGATGTAACCCCAAGCCGTGCGCGCCGTATTCCTAACTCTGTTGTTGACCGCCGGACTGCTCGCCGGTTGCTCATCGCTGATGGACGCGCGCGGGCCGGACGAACTTTGCGAGGTCCATCACGAGTTCATGGAGTCGGTGGAAATGCCTGGTTCGCCGGAGATGGTGAAGCCGGCCGATGCGTATCTCCAAGCCCGGGCACGCGAGTTTCCGCACAGTCAGCCGTTTTATCTGCCCCATCATTTCCGGAGAAAATACCGGGTTTACCTTTGCCGGGATTGCATCCTCGCGGAGCACGAATGGCGGCGGACGCACCCGGAGGTTCCCGTTCCGGGGCCGTTGACGGTTACTCCTTGGTGACGGTTTCGTCGAGGTTCAGCAGGACTCGGGAGGCGACGGTCCAGGCGGCGACGCGGTGCAGATTGACATCGGCGGGCGGACTTTTTGGATCCGGCGCGGAGACTTGAATCGCGGCGGAGGTCCGGTCCTCAAAATAGACATCTTTGCGGTTGACCATGTCGAGAATGCTTTTTAGCTCGACGGCATCCGGCTTGCGGCCGGTGCAGAGGCGGAAGGCGTAGATGGCGCGGTCACGGTCGGTTTTTCCGCCCTCCTTCCAAACGCGCAAGGCCATGGCTTGAGCGGCTTCGAAGAAGACGGTGTCGTTCAGCGTGGTGAGGGCTTGCAAGGGGGTGTCGGACATCATGCGGCGGACGCAGGTGATGTCGGCGTTCGGCGCGTCAAAAATGGACAGGCCGGGGTAGGGGATCGAACGCTTCCAGAACGTATAGAGGCCGCGACGGTAACGATCCGGGCCGGTGCTGGTTTCCCATTTCATGGGCGCGCCGTAGCCGAGATTAAGGACGCCGTCGGGAATGGGCGGATACACGCTTGGTCCCCCAATTTTTTCGGTCAGCAAGCCGCTGGCCCGCAACGCGATGTCCCGGATGCCCTCGGCCTCCACGCGGAAACGCGGACCTCGCGCGAGGAGGCGGTTGTACGGATCCTGCGCGAAAAGCTCCGGTGTTACGACCGAGGATTGCCGGTAGGTCGCGGACTCCACGATGAGCCGCTGCATGGCTTTGACATCCCAACCGGAATCGACGAAGCGGCAGGCGAGCCAGTCAAGCAATTCGGGATGCGACGGTCTTTCGCCCTGCGTGCCGAAATCCTCCGAGGTCAGCACGATGCCCTTGCCAAAATACGACTGCCAAAAACGATTCATCACCACACGCGCGGTAAGTGGGTTTTGGCCGTTGACCAGCCATTTCGCGAATGTAAGCCGGTTTAACGGCGCGTCTTTGGGCAGCGGCGGCAAGAATGCCGGCACGCCGGGCGCGACTACCTCGCCGGGATTGCGGAAATCGCCGCGCTTGAAGAGATGCGTCACCCGCGGTTCCTCGCCGGTGGTGAGCACGAGCGTGGTATCAGAATCCGGCCAGTCGTCCATGGCTTCGCCAATTTTTTCGTTGGCCGTGGCGCAGTTGGTATCGAAGGTTCGGTAAAGGCTGAGGAGTTTGCGGGACTGTTCGGCGGTGCGCGCCTCGCTTCCCGAACCGCCCTCACGCGTGGCCTTCACTAGGTCGTGCAATTCGGGCGACAACGGATCAGCGACGATGGGGCGCGCCGCGCGGCTGGTCGCGGAAAGGCGGAAACGGCCGATGGTCATTTGCGAGCCGAAGGTTTGTTCCAGCGTGAACACTAGAGTGGAACCGGCGGGAATGGTGGTGTTGTCCGCTGTTTCAAACACGGCGACGCGGTTCCGATTGATGCGTCCCGGACCGGCATTGATTCCCCAGCCGTGTTCGCCGGCGGACAACTCGTCCGGGAAGGCCTCAAGCAAGAGAGTTCGGTTGAGGCGGACGAGATCGGCGCCAGTGGGTTTGGCCTCGGTTTTGGTCCACGTTTCCGAAGTCAGTTTTACTTTGGCGAAGCGGTTTGATTCGTACAGCGCGCCATCCCGGGTGATGCGATTCAAGTCTTCCGCCAGGCCGCGACGGAGTTTCGCGTTCACGCCTTTGTCGTAGCCGGAGAGCAGATTGCTGGTGGTCGCGGAGAGTTTGCTCTTCAGATACGCGGGCAGATCGTCTTTTTCGGCATTCTTCAATTTTGAGGCGAGGGATTCCAGCTTGACGATGTCGCCCGCCAGAAATGTTCCCGGCTCGTTGGTCTTGGAATCCTTGGGCGGCGCGATGGCATTGGCCACCGGAAAATCCGGCTCGGAATAATCGGCGGTGGCGTTTTTTAGGACAATGTGATTGGTATTGGTGCCGTCAGGCGCGATGGCATCGACAGTGATATGGGTCAGGACAAAATTGCCCTTGTCGGAGCGGCCGGGTCCGTTGTGCGGCAGGTTGGGATCCGTCATGGCCTCCAGTCGAAACGCGGTGAGGTTCGTGAAGGGCGCTATAACCTTGATGGTGTAGCTTGAGTCCGGCGGACTGGACGCGGTGGCCAGCAGGGAGTGGTCGCTGAGTTTGTTGAATTTGGTGCCGACGGCGGCATAGAAATAATCGGGATCGAGCACGTGCCAGTCCACGGCGTCGTTGCGGACACGTTCCTCCCAGGCGGCTTCGCGTTTTTTCAGGTCGGGGTCTTTTGCTTCTAAATCATCCTCCAGTTTGGCGACGGATTTCAGTACCTCGGCGCGCTTGGTTTTTTGCTCAGGACTGGGGGTTTCCATGAACGGCTCGTCGTCATTGTTCAGAAATGCAAAGAATTGGTAATATTCGCGCTGCGATATCGGGTCGTATTTGTGCGAGTGGCATTGGGCGCAATTGATGGTCAAGCCGAGGAAGGCCTTGCCGGTGGTTTCAACCCGGTTGATGATCGCGGCGACGCGGAATTCCTCGGGATCGACACCGCCCTCCTCGTTGATCATCGAGTTGCGCGCGAAGCCGGTGGCGATTTTTTGTTCGGTGGTGGCGTTCGGGAGCAAGTCGCCGGCTAGTTGGTCGATCGTGAATTGGTTGAATGGCTCGTTGTGATTGAAGGCGTTAATGACCCAATCGCGGTACGGCCAGATTGAGCGGGGCAGATCTTTCTCGTAGCCGTTGCTGTCCGCGTAGCGCGCCACGTCCAGCCAGTGGCGGCCCCACTGCTCACCGTAATGCGGCGAGGCGAGCAGGCGTTCGACTAGTTTTTCATACGCGTCGGCGCTGTGATCCGCGAGGAACGCATCGACCTCGGCAATCGTCGGTGGCAGGCCGGTGAGATCCAGACTCACACGACGGATCAACGTAACACGGTCCGCCTCCGGGGATGGGTGGAGTTTTTGCTTCTCCAAGTGGGCCAGGACGAAATTATCGACGGGATTGCGCACCCATTTGTGGTCTTTGACCTTCGGGATTACCGGATGATCGGGTGCATGGAAGGACCAATGGGTGAGCCGTGCGGTGTATTCGGCGGGGTCGAGGCCATCCGGCCATTTTCCGCCCTGATCGATCCATGCGCGCAGGAGGCCGATTTGTTCCGGTGTAAGGCGGTCGCCTTTGGGCGGCATGACGGCGTCGGGATCGACTCCGGCGACCAATTGGATGACGCGGCTATCCGCGCTGTGGCCGGGGAGGATCACGGGGCCATGCTCGCCGCCCTTGAGCGCGAGGGCTTTAACGTCCCAGCGCAATTCGCCCTGCTGGCGTTTCGGACCGTGGCAGCCATAGCAATTAGCGGCGAAAAGCGGTTGGATATCCTTGACGAAATCAACCGTGCGCGTCGCGGGCGGGGGAAGGGGCGGCGCGTCCGGCGTAGCGAAGGCGGAAAGCACCGCGCAAAACCAGCCGCTGGCCAAAACCAGCGCGGCGATTTGCATCGGGCGGCGCGGTGGCAATCCAAACAGCATAGTCATCGCAATCACTTTAAGGGACGATCCCGGCAAACACACTATTCAGAAACGATCACGCGGGACGAGCGATTTCCGCGTTTTGTATTGATCGGGGCGGCGTGGTGGCGGCATGATTTTCCGCAGTCGCCTCGTCACATTTATTTATGCCATTGCTAAAATTACACCGCATCAACAAGGGCGGCGAAATCTTCATTAACAGCGAACTGATCCGGTTCATTGAAAAAGAGGCCGGTTCGACCACGCTTAATCTCGGGCCGGGCAACGTTTATTCCGTGGAGGAGACCGGGGACAAGATTGTCGCGATGACGGAGGAGATGGAAATGCTGCGCATCCGTAACGCGATTCTGTCCAGCGGTCTGGCGGGGAACCGGGAATAGGCACGGCTCGGCTGACACCGCGGGCGAATGGACTGAGGACGCAGATGAAGTGGTGCGGTGCTTATGGATTTCCGCGAGGTTTTGGAGTGCGGAAGTCCGCTTCCGCTTTCTGAAGTGTTAGCGGACTCGTGCGGCCCAAACTTTTGCGAGCGTCGGAAGGTGCTCCAAATGCGTCAGCCACGCCGCGTCGGTAACGGTGATACTATGGAAATTCGGTTTGGCGCGTGGCTCCCGCGGCGGCATTTTGCACTGCAATTATCGACTACCGCCTTCGAAAGCGGAAGCGGACTTCCGCACTCCAAAACGCTGGCGCGGTCGCGGAAGCTTCATTTCAAATTTCCGTTTCTCTCCAGCACATCCCGGAATTTCCGGCATTCCGCCGCGATGTCCGGGGCGTTTAGGATGGCTGAGACGACGCAAATTCGTTGCGCGCCGGCTTCGAGCACGGCGGGAAGATTATCCAGATTAATGCCACCGATGGCGAACCAGGGGATGGAAACGTTGGCGGCGGCCCAGCGCACGTATTCCAAACTCACGGCCCGGGCGGTGGGTTTCGTGCCGGTCGCATAAACCGGGCCGATGGCGATGTAATCGGGATTCGCCGCGAGAGCGCGCTCGGCCTGCTCCGGCGCGTGGGTGCTCAAGCCGATTCCGGTGGCGCGGGAACCGTAACGCAATTCATAACCACCCGGATCGAAAAAATCCTCCTGTCCGAGGTGGCATAAATCCGCACCGATTTCGGCGGCAATCGCCGGATGATCATTGATCACGAGGCGGACACCGGCGGCGCGGATGATGGGCAGGATGGCTTCGGCCATGCGTCGCACGTTGTCGGGCGGCGCATTCTTGGCGCGCAATTGGATGAGGCCGGAGCCGCCGTCGCAGAGCTGGCGCGCAACCTCCTCTGGCGCGTGGCCGTGCAAGTAGGCGGTGTCCACGAAGGTGTAGAGGCGGCAAGCCGACAATGGTTTCATCGCGGCCACATTAGCCCGTCCGGAGCAAAACTCAAATGGAACCGGAGGGAAGCGCAGCCCTGAATGCCGCCGACACCACGCCGATTCCAATTGCACAACCCGCGGTTACATTTCGCTTTATCGGGTGATGTTTATGCGGCCGGGGAATAGTAGTCGCGCGACCATTAGAACGACATTGATTCTCGATTCTCCGACGCATGCGTGATGGTTAGCGGAGGCCGCCGCTGGCGAGAAGCTGTTCGCCGGTGAGCCAGCCGGAATCGTCCGAGGCCAGGAAGACGGCGATGCCCGCGATGTCGTCGGGGCGGCCGGTGCGGCCGAGCGGGGTTTGCGCGACGAGCGCTTTCTCGAAGTCCGAGCCGATGAAGCCGCCGGTTTGCGTGCCCTCGGTCTCGACCATGCCGGGGTTGATGGTATTGACGCGGATTTTCCGCGGTCCGAGCTCCCGGGCGAGCACGCCGGTGATGGCATCGACCGCGCCCTTGGTGCCGGTGTAAACCGCGCTGTTGGGAGGGGTGAGGCGGGTCACGCCGGAGCCGATGTTGATGACGCTGCCGCCCTCGCCGAGGTATTTCACGGCGGCCTGCGTGGTGAGGAGGAGGCCAAGCACGTTGACGTTGAACATGCGGTGGAATTGCTCCTCGGTCACGGCCTCGATGGGGGCGAATTCGTAAACACCGGAGTTGTTCACGAGGATGTCGAGGCGTCCGTAGTTTTTGATGGCGGCATCAATGATACCCTGGGCTTGGGCGGCGTTGGCGACGTCGCCGCCGATGGCGACCGCTTTGCCGCCGGCTTTGGTAATGGCGGCGACGACGGTTTCGGCGCCGGCCTTGCTGGAGGCGTAGTTGACGACGACGGCCGCGCCCGCCGCGGCGAGGTGTTTGGCGATGGCGGCGCCGATGCCTTTGGACGCGCCGGTGACGACCGCGACTTTGCCCGCGAGTTTTTGGGTGTGGTTGCTCATATGTTTCAGTTCTTTTTGGTTTAGTGGTTTAAATGTCTGTTACTTATAAAGTAACAAATAAAGTCAAAAAAATCTAACCGCGTTTTATATCGGTAATGATCCGGGCCAGGCTGGTTTCATCCAGGCTGGCCTCCATGGCCTTCTGGGTCTTGGCGAGGGCTTTTTCCAAGGCGGCCTTGATGTGGCAACTCACGGGGCAGTCTTCGCTCTCGGTATAACCGTGGATCGAAAAGGCCTTCGGCGCGTCCACCGCCTTGTAAATGTCCAGCAGGGAAATGTCCTTCGCGTCTTTGGCCAGCCAGCACGCGCCGGCCTTGCCAGTGGCGGTTCCCACCAAGCCTGATTTGGACAACTTGGCGAGCACCCGTCGCACAAAGCTCGGGCTGGTGTTCACACTCGCCGCCAGCATCGCGGAGGTGGTGTCCCGCCCGCCGCGAAACCCGAGTCCGGCCATGAGATGAACCGCGATGGGAAACTGGGTGTTAACTGCCATAACTGTTACTATAATAGTCACAAAATTAAATAACGCAAGGGTCTTTTTGAAATTATTTTGTTATAAGCCATATCCGCGCTTTAGGAGACGCCGGTTGCGCCGCTGAACGCGGCACTACTTGTCGCAGCGCGACAAGTGCCACCTTCCTTAGGACGCCATCGTGGTTGATGGCATTTTTCTTGCGGGGCGGCCCATCGGGACTTATGTCATGCGGAACGAAATGAAACTGCGGCGAAAGATATCCGATGGCGCGCTGGCGCGGATGCGCGAGGAGGCCCTGGCATTCTGGCGGCGGGGGGATTTCGACCAATACTTTAGCGTTATGGAGCGGGCGCAGCGCATGGATCCCGCCAATTCCGGATTGCTGCTGGATTTGGGGGCGGCGCACGGGATGCGGTATGATTACGCCGCGGCGAACCGATGCTTTGAGCGGGCGGTTAAGCTGGCTCCGGACAAGCAGACGGCGTTGATCATGGCCGGCGTGCAGTGCCGCGGTTTCGACCGTTATGAGATGGCGCGGGACTATTTTGAAATGGCGGTCCGGGAGCGGGGCGTGGCACCGGACACGCTGGTGAAGCTGGCGGAGATTTACGAGCGCTTTCGCATGTTACCGGAGGCGGCCGTGCTGGTGGAGCGGGCGTTGCAATTGGACGCGGGTTGCGCGCTGGCGTCACTGGTTCGCGCGCGATTGGACCGGCTGGAGGGACGCGTCGAGGAAGCCGAGAGGCGGCTGCGGCTTTTGCTGAATTTGACGGACAAGGAGAGTTGGTCCACGCGCGTCCGGGGATGGTATGAACTGGGCGCGGTCCTGGACGCGCAGGGAAGGTATGACGAGGCGATGGAGGCGTTTCTGAAGGCGAAGGAGATGATCCGGCCGGGCGCGGCGCGATTTATTGCAGGGCAAAAGCTGGTGCATACGCGGTTGCGGGAGATTGGGGCGGAGATGCGGCCGGAGATGCCGGGACGCTGGCGGGGGCAGGCCGCAACGCTTTTGCCGGCGCGCCGCGTCGGATTGCTTTGCGGGCATCCGCGCTCGGGCACAACGCTGCTGGAGCAGGTGCTGGACTCGCATCCGGAGGTGGTCTCGGTGGAGGAGTCGGGGATTTTTCTGCGGGAGGCGCAGGCGGTGATTTTGCGGAGCGCGCCGCCGGACCGGAACATGATGCGGGTTCTGGACGCGGCGTCCCCGGAGGTTTTGCGCCAGGCGCGCGACGCGTATTCGGGATGCATGGTGAAATTCCTCGGCCAGCCTTGGGATAACCGTCTGGTGCTGGACAAAAATCCCGCGCTCACGGGCCTGATACCGAGCTTCACGCGGGTGTTTCCGGAAATGAAATTATTGGTGGCCTTGCGCGATCCAAGGGATGTGTGCCTGAGCTGTTTCATGCAGCCCCTGCCGCTGGGGCAGGTTAGTTCCAGCTTTTTAACATTGGAGGGGAGTGTTCAGGAATACGCGGCCATTATGGGATTCTGGCGGACGGTGAAACCGTGCCTGGACAACGCGTTTTTGGAGGTGCGTTATGAAGATTTGGTGGCGGATTTGGAGGGAGTTTCGCGGCGCGCGCTGGACTATTTGGGACTCGAGTGGAACGAACGGGTGCTGCGTTTCAACGAGCACGCCGGGAAAAAATTAGTTCGCTCGCCAACCTACGCGGCGGTGGTGAAACCCATTTTCAAGGGCGCGGTGGGGCGCTGGCGGAATTATCAAAAGTATCTCGAACCGTGGCTGGAAGTGCTGGCGCCGTTTGTCCGGGCGTTTGGGTATGAATAAATAAAAAAGGAGCCGGGATTGCTCCCGGCTCCATGATTAATTCAACGTCCCGAGGGACGCTTTCGCGGCATTATTGCAACACGAGTTGGTAGAACGCGCTTTCGGTCCCGGCGGTTGAAACGGTTATCTGGTTTTCGCCGTTAACAATGGTGGGAGGGGTGGTGACGACGGTCCAGGGACCCTTGACGCTTGAGCTCTCTTCCAACGCGAACGCGGTGGACACGGAGACCGGCCAGGAGACGATGACGGTGCCCGCCGTTGAGCCTTTCGTGACCGAGATGTTGGGGGCCGTGGAGTACGAGAATGCGAAGTTCGAGATCCACTGGTTGGCCGCGACGCCGCCAGTGGCTCCGGTGAACCCGATGTAGGCGGTGGAGCCGCCAACGGTCGCCGGGAGACTGCCGACGGCGAACGAGGTGGCGTAGGAATTGCCATTCGTTGCGTCGGTCATGGTCACATCCAGAGTGCTGCCATTGTAAAACAGCCGGACGTTGATCGGGTCACCACTGGCCAGAATGACCGGAGAGGTGCCGGTGAACAGCGGGGCGGTTGAGCCACTCTCACCAACGGCACCAGTCGCGCCATTGGTACCGTAATTGATGCCCGGACCATTGTCATCCGTGTAGAGGTTGATCTCAAACGCGGCGCTGGGGTAGATGCCGGTGTAGCCCAATTCGTTGCCCCCGCCGCCGACGATGGTTGGTCCAGCGGAGGAGTTTTGGATGCAGAACGTGGCACCATCCGCCCCACCGGTCGCGGTGTAGGTAAACGTGGCGAGGAAGCCGCCGATATATTGCGGAGTCAGGTAGAAGGCGGAGTCGTTCTCGTTATTGGCGTCGAAGGTGAGTTGGAGAACATCGTTGGTCAGGATGGGTGTGGCCCCGGCCGTGTTCAGACTCCAGCCCGTGCCGTCGCCGTTAAAACCGATGACCGGGGGTGCGGCGGTCAGACCGGTGATCGTGGCCGTCGAACTGGTGAGGGAGCCGTCCACGTTGCCGATGACGACATAGTAGGTGTTATCCCCCGCCAGCGTGAGGAAGGAATACGTGGAGTTCGTCGCGCCCGGAACGAGGGTGCCTCCATGGTACCAGGCATACGTGAACGGCTCGGTACCCTGGACACTGGTCGAGAAGGTGAAGGGAATTCCGACGGGAACCGAGGCCTGCAGCGGGGAGATGTCCCCACCCGGGGGGAATGAGGGCGATCCGGTGAAGACATCGACGGTGGCCGGGCCGTTGGTGGCGGAGCCGGCGGCGTTGGAGGCCACGACGTAATAGGAATAGGTTGCGTCGATCGCCTGGACGTTGGTTAGCGTCAGGATGTTGCTCGTCACGCCCGAGTAGCCGGGAGTGGTGGCGGTAATGGGTACCGCGATGCCGCCCGCCGTGTAGTACCAGGAATAAGTGATCGGTGGTGTGCCGACGGCCGAGGCGGCGATGGACACGCTCCCGCCTTCGTTCACGTAAACCTCGTTGGTAACCAGCGTAACGATGGGGGGAATACCGCCGGAGTCAAAGAGTCCCGCGATTTGGGCGCCGGTGAGAGCGTTGGTGAAAATAGCCGCGTGGGCGATGTTACCCGGTAACAAACGGCCGGTTCCATAATCGGGCGCGCCGCCGATCCAGAGGTCGAGGGCGTTGCCGGCGGATGCGCCAGTATAGGTATTGTTCGCGACATCGACGCCGTCCACGTAAAGCGCGCCGGAATTCGAGGCGGCGTTGTAGGAATAAGCGACCATGTGCCAGTTGCCATCAGCGATGGATCCCGTAGCGGTGGCGTCGCCGGTGTCGCCACTGTTGGCGCCGCCGGGCTGACCGCTGGCATCGACGCTGGTGCGGTAGGAACTGTCACCGTGGCCAAACAATCCGTCGAAACGGCCGGGGGCGATGGTTCCGACATTAACCCAGGTGAGCAGGGTAACGGAACTGGTGATGTTGAAGGGGCCCTCGGGAATGTCAACATAGCCGGAGACACCGTCAAACAGGCTGGAATAGCTGGGAGTGCCGAAGCTCGGAGTGGGGATGCCCGGCTGCCCGAGGGTAACCCCGCCCTGGTAAGATCCGTTGTAGCCGCCGACCTCGTCAAACGCGTTGGTACCGCTGAGCTCAGTCAGCGGCCAGTAAGCCAGGGGAGCGAGGGTCAGCAAATTCTTCTCGTACACCGAGGGGGCCACAACGGTCAGGACCAAAGACGAGCTGGTGACCGAGCCGTAAGGGTTGGAGATGACAACCGAGTAAGTGCCTTCGTTGGCCGCCTGCACGTTCGGAATCGTCAAGGTGTCCGTGGTGGCGCCGGGAATCAGCGTCGATCCGAGGTACCATTTATAGGTAAGCGGTCCGGGGCCGGCCACGCCGACGGGGATGTGGAAGGTCGCGCCCGCCAGGATGGTGTCGCTGGCATTGGGTTCGAGGGTGATCGTCGGAGGCAGCAGGGGAAAGGTCCCGATCAGTTGGAATTCCGCGAATTGGACGCCGTTCGAGGCGGTCGCATCGTCGGTGACGTTGGTGATGGTCAGCCGGTAAGAGGTGTACGCGGTGGTGTTGGTAAAAACAATCTCCTTGAGGACTTGATTCGTGATGTTGATCACCCCACCGGCGGCGTTACGTTGGGCGGGCATGGCCAGGAGGCCACCGGTGATGGTGGTGAAGTTGGTGCCGTCGTCGGAACCTTCCAGCAGATAATCCGCCGGATCATCCTCGGGATGGCTGCCGGACGTAAAGAACCGCAAACCAGTCGCCACGGTCGCGCCGACGCCCGGGGTAACCACGAAACCCACAGGTCCGATAAACGGCGCGGTACTGCCGTTGGCGCCAAAGTTGAGGTATTGCACGAGAGAGCCGTCCACAGCCTTGGGGACGGTCATTTGGAACGGCGGCGGGACCGAGTTGTAGGGTGGCCCAACGATATTGCCGAAGTCAGTAATGAGGTCGCCAGGCTGCAAAATCAAGCCCGGATTCGCGACGGAGTCGCCCGTTGCCAAAAGAGTGGAGGCGGTTGAGGTCAGGATCGACAAAGGCGCCGCCGGGCTGGTGTTCGTGGCGGTCGCGGTGGCTATGACGCACTGATACAGCCCAACGTTCGCCGTGGTGACGCCGGTGATGGTCAAATTGGTGGTCGCGGACCCGGAGATGCCGCTGCCGTCGGTAAGATTATTCGTCACGCCGCCGTGGACGAACTGCCAGTGGAACGAAGGGCTGCTGGCAAAGGTTGGCGAAAAGGAAAAGTTCGCCGTACCACCGGCCAGGACGTTTTGAGCGGCCGTGCTCGCGGTCGCGGTCGGGAGCGGATTGAAGACGAGTTGAAAGCCGTTGACATCGGTTTCGCCGGCGAGGTTGCTGTTGCCGACGCCGTCCGCTGGATTCGGGTTCGCGGTGATCGTGATGTGACCATTGGAGTCGGGCGTGACATTCTCGAAGATGACATAGTTCTGTCCCTCGACGAATGCCGGCGCCGGGCTGCCGTCCTGCCCGTTCAGCGTGGCGGCGATGCCGTTGTGGGCGTTGCCGCTGTTGACCGAGAATATCGTGCCGCGGTTGTTATCGTAGTTCGCCCCGTAAAGATAAAGTCCATACGTGCCTGGCGGGACGTTGTTCAGGGTGAAGACCTCCGTCGGGCTGGCGCCATTCTTATAGGCTGTCGTAACCAGCAGGAAACCCGGTGTGCCGTTGGGGACGGTGAGCCCGTTGCCCGCGGGGTTGCCGTTGTCCCCGGAATAGCCGCCCACGGTCAACGTAACCGGGGTCCAATGGCCGGAGGAGTCGGAGTTGCCGGAGGCCGTGGGGCTGCCCGTGGCAAAATCAAAGAGATTCGGGCCGGTGCTGCTGATCCAACTCCCGCCGCTGCCGGTATAAGCGGCGTAGGGATTTCCCGGATTGCCAGACGGTTCGGGCCACACGCCGCTTCCGGGACTGGCGCTATAAATATACGTGCTGCCATACATGGAGTTGTTCCAATCGCCATAGCCGTTCCAAATATTATTGCCGGGGTCGGAATAGGCCCCCTGGCCGGCAAAGAGTTCATCATAATCGTTACCGATGCCGACGGTCGGGCTGATAGGGGCGTTGTTGTTGGCGTCGTGGAAGCTGACGACTTGCGCCATCGCTCCCGACACGAGTATCGGCAGTAATGCCGAACCGAGCAGGAATTTTCGTTTCATGAGTTTATTTTCGATTTTGGTTTTTCGTCCTTGGGATGAGACGCCGCGCCGGGACGGTGCGGGCGACGTGCTGAGAGCCGGAAAAATTTATTGGAAAAGGACGGCGACTTGATTCACGGGAATCAGCGTATAAGCATAAAATCGCCCCGTTTGTTTCGTGGATGGATCGCCGCGTGAAGCGTTTTTGACAGGCAAATCGATTGATGCATTACGATTGACTCTTTCAATGTTTATTTGACAAACGCGCGCCAGCGGCGCATTGACCCTTTGCGGGAAGCCGGCCGACGGCGATTGACTTAAGTAACGGAAAAGACACTAAAACGTTTCATTCCGCCTTGCAAGAAAAATATTCCAATATATCAGACCGTGCGAATTGCGAAAACCACGCTATTCAACACAAAAAACGCGGAGATTTCCCGCGGGCGGATTGTATCCGGCTCGCAAAAAAAGCGTACTGGCTAATATTCCCGGGTCACGGGAGAGAATTCCCCGAAAAGGAAAAATCGCGCATTGAACCCGTGAGCTGACGCGAGACGGTGTGTCCGGGTATGGAGTTCCGCCTTCAGGCGGCGGGGTATGGGAGGCCCCCGTGATCGGAGAATTTTCAACCCGCCCGACCATGCTATCGCCCCACCGCCTGAAGGCGGAACTCCATACCGGGATGCGAACGACTCCGCCGGCGTGGAGCAGTCGGGCACCTTTTCGCAACGAGGTTCATGGAGAAATGCGGACGGTCGCACTCCCGGGGCCGCGAGCCCGGCCCGAATTCACCTGAATTTTGCTAATAGCCTTGACCCGTCCGCGAACGGACTCATATTCTGCCCCTTGGTTAGGCCAAATTCATGTTAGCGCAATTTAAAAGCCTTTTTTCCAACGATATTGGAATCGACTTGGGGACCGCAAACTCCCTCGTCTATGTCCGTGACCGGGGTATTGTGTTACGCGAACCCTCCGTGGTCGCCATACAGGCAGGTACCACCAACGTCCTCGCTGTGGGCGACGAAGCCAAGCGGATGCTGGGTAGGACTCCGGGAAATATCGTGGCCATTCGGCCCATGAAGGACGGCGTCATCGCTGATTTCGAGATCACCGAGGCGATGCTGCGCCACTTCATCCAGAAGGTCCATCACCGCAAGCTGATTGCTCCGCGTGTGGTCGTGGCGGTCCCCTCGGGGATCACGGAAGTGGAAAAACGGGCGGTGAAAGACTCGGCAACGCATGCCGGGGCACGGGAAGTTTATCTCATCGAGCAACCGATGGCCTCGGCCATCGGGGTGGGACTGCCAGTCCATGAACCGGCTGGCAATATGATCGTGGATATCGGCGGCGGAACTTGCGAAATCGCAATTATCTCCCTCGCCGGCATCGTCTTCAGCCGCAGCCTCCGGGTGGGCGGGGATGAGTTTGACGAGACGATCGTTGCGCACATGAAGCGGGCCTATAACTTGATGATAGGCGAACGCACGGCGGAGGAGATCAAGATCCGGATTGGATCGGCTTTTCCGCTCGAGCAGGAATTAACCATGGAAGTCAAGGGCCGCGATCTGGGTGCCGGTTTGCCGAAGACGCTAACCATCCGCTCGGAGGAGATTCGCGAGGCCTTGCAAGAGCCGCTTTCAAGTATTTTGGAGTCCGTCCGCATCACACTGGAACGCTGTCCGCCCGAACTGTCCGCCGATTTGGTGGACCGGGGGCTGGTAATGGCCGGGGGGGGCGCGTTATTGCGCGGGATTGATCGATTGGTGGCCGAGGAGACCGGGTTGCCGGTCCACATCGCCGATGATCCCCTGAGCGCCGTGGCCGAGGGCACGGGGCGCGTGTTGCAGGAACTCCAATTTCTAAAGCAGGTCTCGACCAGTACGAAAGGTTAGTCCGCCCGCGCGTCCGCCCGCTTGATTGCCGGGTGACGAATGTTTAAGAGGCCGCATTATATAGCCTTTGGGCTGGTTGGATTGTTGACGCTAATTGTCCTGACTTTGCCGAATAATACGGCAAACCAAATCAAGCTGGCGGTCGGCAGCCTTTTTCTGCCCTTTTTCGGTCTCGCCAAGTCCTCCCACCAGCTCGCGGCCCAGGCCGGCGAGGCGGTTACCCCGCGCGCGGAATTAGTCCGGCAGAACGAGCAATTACGCCGCACCAACCAGTGGCTGGAACTGCGCGCGATGCAGGCCGACGCCTTGCGGCATGAGAATGACGGGTTGCGCCAGCAGCTCCACTGGCAGGCCCGTGCGGCTTGGAAACTCAAGCTGGCCAGCGTGGTTGCGCGCGATCCGGCCAATTGGTGGCTAACCATCCAAATCGACCTGGGATCGCGGGACGGGGTAAAAACGAACGCGCCGGTGCTGACGCCGGAGGGATTGGTGGGGCGGGTTTACGCGGTGGGCCCGGCCAGTTCCCAAGTCATGTTGCTGGGCAACCCGAATTGCCGGGTTTCCGCCATGAGCGAGATCGGCGGGGCCGCGGGAATCATTGTGGGCGCGGCCAGTCCGCTGGAGAATTCGATTCTCACGATGAGCTATCTCTCCAGCGAGAATAATCTCAAGCCGGGCCAAATGATTGTCACCAGCGACGCGGGGGGCACTTTTCCCAAAGGGGTCGTGATCGGGCAGGCTTTCGAGGCGCCGCATCCGGTTGAGTTCGGCCTGTATTCGGAGGTGCGGGTGAAACTGGCAGTCGATCTCGGGGCGCTGGAGGAAGTGTGGGTGCTGATGCCATGAACTGGCTGACCTCCATCCTGATCCTGCTAACCGCCTATCTGGTGGTGGGGTTGGAGGCGACGTTTGAGGGACTCCGTCACCTGTTGGGCGCGCAGATTGATCTGCTTCCGGCCTTGATGGTCTATACCGCGTTGACCGCCGATTTTATCACCCTGACGGTGCTGGCCGCGGCCGGCGGATTATGGCTGGATTCGCTTTCCGCCAATCCCCTGGGAGTGAGCGTCGCGCCGCTGCTGGCTGTCGGGTGCGTGATTTACTCGCGGCGGGCGTTAATTTTGCGCGACCAGTATTTCGCCCGGTTTTTCCTCGGGCTCGGGGCGAGCGCCGCCGTTCCCGTGCTGACGCTGCTGCTATTGCTGAGTTCCCGCCACACGCCTTTGCTGGGCTGGGCCTCGCTCTGGCAATGGCTCGTGATGAGTTTGGGCGGGGCGGCATTCACGCCGCTGTGTTTCCGTTTTTTCGATGGTCTGCACCACGCATTTCGTTACCAACCGGCGCTGAATGTCCCGTTCCGTCCCGACCGGGAAATCCGGCGGGGCCGCAAATGAGTTATGCTGGTGCTTGATCAAATAAAAAAAGAGGACCCGCAGTTGCGGTTTCTCGCCATCGTCATCCTGGCCGGCATGTTGCTGTTGTTGGGCGGGCTGTGGTGGGTGCAATTGGTTTCCACCAAGTACTACCAGGAGAAGGCGGAGGTCCAATCCATCCGCACGGTGGAAATTCCCGCCGTGCGCGGCAAAATCCTGGATCGCGACGGCCGGGCGCTCGCGGAAAACCATCCCAGCTACAACGTCGATCTTTATCTCGAGGAATTGAGCAAGGATTTCCAGGGCGCTTATGCCGCGGCCCTGGGCCACGCCACAACGAACGCGCATCTGGCCGCCGCGGCCCGGCAAAAGCAACTGGGCCGGAAACTGACTTCCGCCGAACTAAAGCAGTTCGGCCTTTCGGCAAAGTTCAAGGCCCAATTTCCGACTCCGTTCAAGGCCCAATTACAGGAGCAGACCCGCTACGAAGTGGTCAGCAATATCGTGGCCGGATTGAGCGCCCGGCTGCAATTGCCCATTAATGTGACCCCGAAGGATTTTCAAACCCGCTATGAAACGGCGCGCGCCTTTCCCATGCCGGTATTGGCCGGGCTAAACCCGGTGGGGGTCGCCCGCTTTGAGGAGCAATCCATGAGCACGCCGGGCGTCGATCTGGACGTGCAGTCGCTGCGCACCTACCCGAATGGCCCGGTAGCGTTCCATGTGCTCGGATATTTGCATCACCGTGCCGAGGACGCGGAGGGAACTTATAATTACCGGCTGCCGGATTTCGAGGGTGTGTCGGGGATAGAAAGCCTGTGCGACGATGAACTTCGTGGCGAGGCCGCGTCAAAGTCCGTTTTGGTTAACAATTTGGGTTACCGCCAGTCCGAGCATGTTTGGTCGCCCCCCAAGCCGGGAAATAATGTGATATTGACGATCGATATGGACGTGCAAATCGCGGCGGAAACGGCGTTGCACAAGAACACGGGGGCCACGGGGCATGGCGCCGTGGTCGTGATGGATGTCCGCAACGGCGACATCCTGGCCATGGCGTCGGCCCCGACGTTTAATCCCGATCATTTCACGCACCGACCGGAGCCGGCGGTTTGGCGGCAGGAAGTGGAGCGGTGGAACGACGAGGTATTGAAGGTGCAAATGAACCGGGCCACGCAGGAGAATTACGAGCCGGGTTCCATTTTCAAAATCATGGTCGGTCTCGCGGCGCTTGAAAAAGGCGTGCTAAATCCCAAACAAGTCAACACCTACCCGGGCTACAGCATCGTGGGAAAGCGCACGATCAGAGACCATGCGCTCGCAGGGAGTTTCGATTTTGACAGCGCGCTGGCTCGATCCTCCAATGCTTATTTCATCGAACAAGGCTTGAAACCGGGAGTACTGGCAAAGCTCATTGAGCTGACCCAACGGTTGCACCTGGCCGAGCGCACCGGCCTGTTTCCCCATCAAGAGGCCCCCGGACACGTTCCCGACTTGGCCGAAATTTCCTCGGATTCCTGGCATGACGGGGACACGGCCAACACGAGTATTGGCCAGGCCAAAGTGTATGTGACGCCCTTGCAGATGGCCGTCATGACGGCCGCCGTGGCCAACGGCGGCAAGGTGCTCTGGCCGCACTTGATTTCCCGAATCGAATCGATCGATGGTTCCACCCCGGCGCAAGTCCTGCCGCCGCGGGGTGTGCGCGACGATTTGGGAGTGAGCCGGAGGAATCTTCAAATCGTCCATGAGGCCATGGCCATGGATGTGGAATCGCCACACGGCACCGGCCATGGGGCGGCGATTCCCGGATTCTGGATCGCGGGGAAAACCGGCACGGCGGACGTCGAGCGCCAGGGCCACGTCGATAACCGCGCCAACGCCACCTGGTTTGTTTCCTTCGGCCCGGCCGAACCCCGCTACGCGGTTGTCGTCATGGTGGAGGGCAGCGGATTCGGCAGCGGATTGTGTGTCCCGGTGGCGCGCGAAATCTATCTGGCGTTGATCAAGAGCGAGGCGCGAAGAACCAGCAAGCCCGGCGTGCTCGCCCAAATCAAATGATGCCGGCCTACATCCAGAACGAGGGCCCGCCGCGGGTTGACCGCCTGCAATTGCTGGCGGTCCTGGGGCTGATGATCATCAGTGTGGCGTTTGTTTACAGCGCGACGCTGGCGGTGGAATCAAGCGGCACGCTGGCCTGGTACCGCCACAGCTATTTCAAGCAGGTTATTTGGTTTGCGGTGGGCGGTTGCGCGGCGGCGGGGATTTGCGTGGCGGATTACCATGCGCTGCTGCGCTGGTCGTATGTGGCTTACTGGGCCACGATCCTGACGCTGATCGCGGTCATTATTCCCCACGTCGGTTCGATGAAAAACGGGGGGCAGCGCTGGATTGATTTTGGGAGCTTTCAATTCCAGCCATCGGAATTCGCCAAGCTGGCGTTCATTCTGGCGCAGGCGCATTTCTTGAGCCGGCCGGTGGACGAACTGCGCCAGCCGCGCATCTTTTGGCAATCCATCGGGCTGATGGCGCTCCCATTTTTGCTGATCATGAAAGAGCCGGACCTGGGCTCCGCATTGGTGCTCGCGCCGACCGGGCTGGTGATGCTTTACGTGGCGGGGGTTCCGGGACGGTTCCTCGGTCAGATTCTCGGGACCGGGGCGTTGCTGGCGGCTTTGTTTATCGGGGACATGGTTTTTGCCCCGGCCAGGTATCGGATCGTGAAAATGCAGGACTACCAACGGGAGCGGCTCATGGTGTATTTCGGTCGGGACTACGCGGACTACGCCGGCGACGGGATATCCACCGCCAAACGCCGGCAATTGCGCGAGCAGGAATTCAACGACTCGCACAATATCCGGCAGGCCCTGATCGCGGTGGGCTCGGGTGGAATGCTCGGCAAGGGCTGGCGGCAGGGGCGGCAAAACGCCTTGGGTTTTCTGCCGCAGTTGGGCAAGCCCAATGATTTTATTTTTTCGGTCATCGCGGAAGAGCTGGGTTTTGTGGGGAGCGTATTGGTTTTGGTCCTATATTCAGTGATCCTTTTTTCCGGCATTCGAATCGCCGGCCAGGCGCGCGACCGCCTCGGTAAACTACTGGCTGTGGGCGTTGTCGCCCTGTTATTCAGCCATGTCTTCATCAACGTCGGAATGAACATTCGCATCATGCCTGTGACGGGTATACCACTGCCGCTGCTAAGTTATGGCGGGTCCTCAGTGCTCGGCTCGTTGATCGCCATGGGTTTGCTGCAAAACATCCATATTCATCGAAAGGCTTATTAATGAGTGATAGAAATTTTTCCCGCCGCCGCCGCGGCGGAATGCGCTTCCGCCCCGCCAGCGGCCTGCAACCCCATCCCAACCGCCCGGACAAAGAGGCGGTCGAGGCGCGCGCCGAGGTAATCTCCGACAAGGGGGCGGAGGACAAGGTTTACGACCATGCGCGGCATTCGAAGGAAATCGAGCGCTCCGAGAACATCGCCGCCGGTCTGCCGCCCGAGGGCGCGCCACAACCGGCTCACGACGATATCGGACCGGACAAGGACGCCTTTCGCGAGCCCAATCTGGAGACTCCGGAGGAAGTAACCGAGGAAAAGCCGTTTGAACCGGTTCATGTCGCCCCGCGCCCGCAGGGAATTGTTGACACCATTCGCGCCGCCGCCAGCAACGTTATCAAACGGGTCCAACGGCTGATCAAACCGGTCAAGCGGACGCATAAAGAGGTGATCATCAACGCCGAGTCCCTGGAAACCCGGGTGGCCATTCTCATCGAGGGGCGGTTGGAGGAGTTCACCATTGAACGCACGAGCGCCGAGCGGTTGGTTGGCAGTATTTTCAAGGGCAAGGTGCGCAACCTCGAGGACGGTTTGAAGGCCGCGTTCGTGGACATCGGCTTCGAGAAAAACGCGTTCCTGCATTACTGGGATATTGTGCCCAGCAATTTCGACAGCGGCGTGGAACTCGTCGAGCGCGAGACGCGGAAGCGCGACAAGCCCCGCATCACGCAAAAGGACATTCCCCGGCTTTATCCGCCGGGCAGCGACATCATCGTGCAGGTGACGAAGGGGCCGATCGGCAGCAAGGGGCCGCGGGTCACGACGAATGTCGTGCTCCCGGGCCGGTACTTGGTGTTGCTCCCGAACTCGGATCAAAGCGGTATTTCACGCAAGATCGAAAACCAGCAGGAGCGCCAGCGGCTCAAGCAAATCCTGCGCGACCTGACCATCCCCGACGGCATGGGCGTCATCATGCGCACCGCCGGCGAGAGCCAGCAGGCGCGGTATTTCGTGCGTGACCTCGCGCTCTTGCTTGAGGAATGGAAGTCGGTTCAGGAACGAATCAAAAGCCAGCCGGCCGCGACCTGCGTTTTCCAGGAGCCTGACTTGATCGAACGGACGGTGCGCGACTTCCTGACCGAGGACGTGGAGCGCATTGTGGTGGACAATCTCAAAGCCCATGACCGCATGAAGGAGATGATCTCCAAGATTTCCCGGCGTTCGGTCGATAAGCTCAAGCTTTACACCGATTCGCAAGTTATCTTCGATCGCTTCAACATCACGCGCCAGTTGGAAAACGCGTTCTCGCGGACGGTGCATCTAAAGAGCGGCGCGTACATCGTGGTGGACGAAACCGAGGCGCTGGTGGCCATCGACGTCAATACCGGCCGTCATCGCGGCGGCCGCGACCAGGAGGCGGCCATTCTCAAAGTTAATCTCGAAGCCGCCGAGGAAATCTGCCGGCAACTGCGCCTGCGTAACATGGGCGGATTGATCGTGCTCGACTTCATCGACATGAAATCCCGCCGCGACCAGCAGATGGTTTACCAACGGATGAAGGACGGTCTGCGACCCGACAAATCCAAAACCCACATTCTGCCCATCTCGCAGCTTGGCCTCATGGAGATGACCCGCCAACGGCACTCGGAGAGCGTGCATGCCGCGGTGTTTGACGATTGCCCATATTGCAAGGGCCGGGGCAAGGTCAAGAGCGCCCTGACCATGAGTGTGGAGATCCAGCGCAAACTGGGGGAGATCCTCAAAAAACGCTCGCGCGACGAGTCTGATTTCCAATTGCGCATCGTGGTGCATCCGGCGGTTCTAGAGCGGTTGCGCAATCAGGACGAGAAGCATTTGATCGAGATGGAGAAGCGCTACTTCGGCAAATTGTCGTTCCGCGCCGATCCGGCTCTGCACGCCGAGTTGTTCAAGATCGTCAACGTGGCAACGAACGAGGAGCTTAGTTAACTGAAAACGGGGGCGCGGGAGAATTGTCTCCCGCTCCCGGATTAATTTTCTTTTTTAACCACAAAGAACTCAAAGAAAGAGGCTTTTCTCCTTTGAGTTCTTTGCGCTCTTTGTGGTTAAACTTTCCTCCCTTTGTATGAATGCCGAATTTAACGAGAAGCTCAATCGCGTTCGCGGCCGGTTAAAAACCGGGAATGCCCGCGCGGCGTTGCTGGGCCGCCAAGCCAGTTTTTCCTGGCTGAGTTGCGGGCATGAGGCGCATGTGGCGCTGGCTTCCGAACGCGCTGCCGGCCAGTTCCTCGTCACGGCCAAAAAGGTTTATCTGCTGGCCAACCAGATTGAGATGCCGCGGCTTCAAGACGAGTGCCTGCGGGGACTCGGCGTCGAACCGCTGCTGTTCGACTGGTATCAAGCCGACGGTGCGGCGAAGGCGCTGGCGCAGGTTGTCGATCCGGGCGCGGTCATCTCCGACACTGGTGATTTGGGAACACAAATGCGGGTGGAGGCGCTCGCATCCCTGCGTTACTCCCTGCTACCGGTGGAAGTACGGCGCTTGGTGAAACTGGGCCGCGATGCCGAAACCGTTATGAATCTGGCCTGCCGGGCCTTGCAACCGGGAATGAGCGAGTTTGACGCCGCGGCCCTTTTGGCGGCGGAGATATACCGGGTGGGCGCCTCGCCGACCGTGGCGCTCATTGCGTTTGATGAACGCATCCGGCGTTACCGGCATCCGATTCCCGTCGCCCGGAAATTGAAGCGTGTGGGCATGCTGGTGTTGTGCGCGCGGCGGCACGGGCTGGTTGTATCGCTCACGCGATTGGTTCATTTTGGTAAAATGCCCGCGGAATTGCGCCGTCGTCACGCGGCCGTTTGCGCGGTGGACGCGGCGTTTATCGGCAACACACGCGTCGGCGTGCCGGTCAAAGAGATTTTTGCCCGCGGCGTGGAGGCCTACGCAAAAAATGGATTTGCCGATGAATGGTATCTGCATCATCAAGGCGGACCGGCCGGGTATCAACCCCGCGAGTATGTGGGCACACCCGATGTGGCGGGCGCGGTATTGGAAAATCAAATGTTCGCTTGGAATCCCTCCATCACCGGCACAAAAAGCGAGGACACCATTTTGGCCACGCCGAAAGGTCCGCAAATCGTCACCCCCGCCCGGGACTGGCCCATGCTTGAATGTGAATTCGGTGGTGAGACGTTTTTGCGGCCGGATATTTTGGTTCGCTAATGCGATGGTCAACGAATCGCCGGCCGGCGTGATGGCGGTGGCGCATCGTTCAGAATGACGTTCATGTCGGCAAAACGTCCTGCTTCCGCGTCGGCCATGCCCCGCTTGAACGATTCGGGAATCCACGAGTCGTCCGACTCGACGACAAACTTGGCGACTTCCGCTCGTTGATCGGGTGACAACGCTTTGAATTGCTCGATAACGGCTTGTGCGGTCATGCGTCAAATAAAACATTACCGCGGCGGTTTGGCAAGCGATGCCCGCGCTGGCGTGGGGCTGAAATTGCACCTTCATTCCCGTTGACATAATTCCTCACCGTCCGCACCGTCTCGCGGGCAGGTTTTGATCCCTTTGATTTGAACGAACCACTGACAACCCTGGGCGGTCGCTTGCGGGCGTTTCCACGTCCGGTGTGGGTTCTTTTTTTCGGCACGTTCCTCAATAAGTTCGGCACATTCGTCATTCCGTTTCTGACGCTATACTTGACGCAACACGGCTTCTCGCTGACCCAGGCCGGTTTGGCCGTCAGCGCGTATGGAGTGGGAAGTTTCCTGGCATCCGCCTTGGGTGGCCATTTGGCGGACACCCTGGGACGTCGCAATACGATTGTGATTTCCATGTTTTCCACGTCGGTGGCGATGATGCTGCTTTCGCAGGCGCGGAGTTTCGGCATGATCGCGGTGATAACGGGATTCGTGGGCTTGACGGGCGAATTGTACCGGCCCGCCAGTTCCGCGCTGCTCGCCGATCTCGTTCCGCTGGGCGAGCGCGTAACGGCGTTTTCGACCTACCGGCTGGCGTTCAACGCGGGCTGGGCGTTTGGGCCGGCGACGGCCGGGTTTCTGGCGGGGCACTCGTACTTCTGGTTGTTCGCGGGCGATGCCGGCACGTCGTTGCTTTTCGGGATCGTGGCGTGGGTGGCGCTACCGCACGGCGTGCGCGCGGGAAAATCGGATCACGGCTGGCTGCCGGTGCTCCGGGCGGTGGCGCGGGACCGCAGATACCGGCGGTTGCTCTGCGCGGCCGCGCTCGTGGCGCTGGTGTTCCTGCAAATGGGCTCCACGTTCAGCCTCCAGATTACGGGCCTGGGCTTTTCGCCGGAGACTTACGGCGCTTTGATCTCCATGAACGGCGTTCTCGTCGTATTGTGCGAATTGCCCTTAACCACGCTCACACAACGCTGGCCGGCGCGGCGTGTCATCGCGGCGGGATACCTTTTTGTCGGTTTGGGATTTGGGACGGTTGCGTTTGCTCGGACGGTGCCGTGGCTGGCATTCGCGGTTTGCCTGTTTACGATCGGCGAGATGACCGCCATGCCGGTTTCCTCCGCCTACGTCGCGGACATGGCGCCGCGGGAATTTCGCGGACGTTACATCGGCGTGATGGGATTGACGTGGGCGCTGGCGCTGATTTGCGGTCCCGCGATCGGCATGCAAATCTTCCACGAATACCCGGTGGCGATGTGGGTGGGTTGTTTCGGGCTGACGGCGGTGGCGGCAACGATTATTTTGTCGGGGCCGGATTGATTCCGGCGATTTTTCAGTTGCAGTGGTTATTTCCCCGGTCGACATTGATGGTGTGAACCAGGGAGCAATTCGTTTCATATTGGCGGCAATTTTTATTTGCCACATCCCGGCTGCTCATGCCGGCGAGCAAGTCCGTTTCCCCATGATCGCCGCCCATGACGATCACGGGAATTCACTGCCGCTGTTTTCCACCGACGCTTTTCACGCCGAATTCCGTTACCTTCGGACAGAGTTTCAAAAGACGGATCTCTCGGGCTCGGCGGTGAAAACCGACGGCTGGAATTACAACATAGCCGAGGCCGAGTGGCCGTTTATGGCGTTCTGCTACTTTGGTTACGCCTGCGCGAACTTCGCCGAGTGCGTTCCAACGATTCGCGATGACGCTCTGGTGGAAATGCGCTGGGTGATTGAGGCCCTGCAAACGCCACGACTGAGCGGATTCGTAACGCCGCATTTCGGCGAGCCGTTTGGCACGAATGAAATTCACACCGCTGTTTTTGTCCACGGTCATTTTCTTAATCTCGCGCTGAAGTATCGCGAAATTTCGAGTGACACGCGCTACGATCCGATGATTGAGCGCGTCGCGGCTGCGATTATTCGCGATTACCTTGGAACCGATCAATCGGTTTTGCGCAGCTACCGGGATATGAGGTGGCTTACTGATAATTTTCCCGCCTGCGCCGCGCTGGTTCGCTATGACCACGTTTTCAAGCACGATTCGTCGGCCGCGAGAAACCGCTTCCTAGCCAGCTTGAAGACCTATTATCTGGACCGGGAGACGGGTCTGTTTTGCACCTATATCAATCCGAACGGACCCGTTCAGATCCAGGGCGCGCGAGGAATTTCGGTGATGTATGGGCTGCATTTCTTGCGGGATTTCGATCCGGAATTTGCCGCCGGGCAATACGCGCTGGCGGGAAAACTTCTGGTCCGAAAGCGGCTTGGCGTGACTTTCGTGCGTGAATTTCCGGAAGGCGCGTCCGACCGGGCGGATATCGACAGCGGTCCGTTGATTCTCGGCGCGGGTCCATCCGCGAGTGGATTTGCCATCGCGGCGGCCGCTATCAACGGAGATACCGAAACGGCCTGGCAGCTTGCGGCTGCGGTGGCGGTCGCGGGCTTGCCCTATCTTCATGGCGGAGAATTGCGATATACCGCCATGCCGCCGGTGGGGCAGGCGGTGATCCTGTTCGGGAAAAGCGAACTTATGAAATTGGACGGCGTATCAAGTGGCAAATGACAGGATTGGCTGGCGACGGCGGGCCTTAAGATCGGGCGCTGAATTGCGCTGGCGGCAAACTGCCGGGGTCGCCCGCTCTCCGCCATGGCGTCAAAACCGCCTGGCAAGCCTCTGAAGGGGATCTGATGATATAAAGTTGCCCCTTAATTGAGGACATCCTTTTTGAAAATCTTTGAATCCAAATGTAGCATACGGGCACTGGAGCCGCACAGTGCCCGTATGCTACATTTTAACTTGTTCAGATTTGGGTTGGCAAGCTTGTTTCTTATTTCATCGTTTCTCGTCAGCGAACTTCGCCGGGGGCTTCTTGCGCGGCGGGGCGCGGTTATGTGCTGCCGCTTGTTTGATTGGCCTGCGGTCGGCTTGCCGGCGCGGGCCATCATCGCTATTGCGCTCCGCGCGGGGTGGATTATCATTCGAGCATGGAATTCTCGCCAAACCTATGAGCTCTACTTTTACAATCATTGCCGACATTTCCCTGCAAAACGCCAGTTTCGCCGTGGCGGTGATTCTCGGGATGGCGGTGCTCATCGCGCTGGCGGTGATGATGGGCTTCATTAGTATTTGGGTGCGCGCGACGACCTCGGGCGCCAAGGTCAAGTTCACGGAGTTGATCGCGCTCCGCCTGCGCCGCGTGCCAGTGGGGCTGATTGTGGATAACCGCATCACCGCCGTGAAGTCGGGCATGGACCTTTCCATCGACCAGCTTTCGACGCATTTCATGGCGGGCGGCGATGTGCAGATGGTGGTGCGGGCGCTCATCGCGGCGCGCAAGGCCGGCATTCATTTGGAGTTCGACCGCGCTTGCGCCATCGATCTCGCGACCAAGGGCACCGGCAAAACCGTGCTTGAGGCGGTAAAAACCTCGGTTAATCCCAAGGTGATCGACTGTCCCGAGGCGAGTTCCGGCAAAACCACCATCGACGGCGTGGCGAAGGACGGAATCGTAATCAAAGCGAAGGCCCGGGTGACCGTGCGCACCGCGTTGGACCGCTTTGTGGGTGGTGCCACTGAGGAAACCATCATCGCGCGGGTGGGCGAGGGCATCGTGACGACCATCGGCACAGCGGCTTCTTACAAGGACGTTCTGGAGAATCCGGACCGCATTTCCAAGACCGTGCTGGACAAGGCGCTGGACAGCAATACCGCGTTCGAGATTTTGTCCATCGACATCGCGGATGTTTATGTGGGCGAGAACGTGGGCGCGAAACTCCAGGCCGAGCAGGCGGAGGCGAACAAGTTAATCGCGCAAGCTCAGGCGGAAGTCCGGCGCGCGGCGGCGGTGGCGCTGGAGCAGGAAATGCTCGCGCGTGTCCAGGAAATGCGGGCGCGCGTGGTCGAGGCCGAGGCGCAGGTGCCGCTCGCGATGGCCGAGGCGTTCCGCGCGGGGAACCTGGGTGTGATGGATTACTACAAGATCAAGAATGTCCAGGCGGATACCGGGATGCGCGAGAGCATCGCCGGGGCAAACCCAACGCAGGCGGGCAAATCCTGATTTAGCCGGTATGGAAACGTTCGTAATGATCGTGGTGGTGGCCGTTCTCTCGGCCATCTCCGCCTTCATAAAAAAGCAGCAGGAAACGAAGAACGGGCAGGGTGCGGGCGCTCCCACCGCCAAGCCGCAATCGAACTGGGCGGAGGAATTACGACGGATGCTGGAGGGTGAGGAGGCCAAGCCATTGCCGCCCGTCCGCCGTCCGCCGCCGGTTGTCGTTCAAAAAATCGCGCCGCCGCCGTTCGTCAAGCCGCCGCCGGCCCGGATAGCTGCCGCCCGTTCCCCAGCGATGGCGGAAGTTGAGGGCGAGGCCGCGCGGATGGCTCCGATGCGGGAATCGCAAGGCGCTTACGATCAAGCCAGCCAGCTTGATGAATCTGTCGGCCGGCACATCGCCAAAGTTCCAGGCCAGCACGTGGGATCGACCGCCGTGAAGCGCCGGCAAGTCTCGCCCGACGCGGCCCAGGCGATTGCATTTTTCAAGAATGCGCGAACCGCGCGGCAGGCGGTAATGGTGGCGGCAATATTCGGTCCGCCCAAAGCCCTTGAATAACGCGACCCACGCGGAATCACTTCCGGAACAGCCACATCATAAACGTCAGTAGCAGGCTCAAGAGCAGACAGGTCACGACGGGGAAATAAAAGTTGAAATGGCCGCGGGTGTAGTGGACATCACCCGGCAACCGGCCGATCCAACCGCGACCGATTCCCGACCAAATCAAAAAGCCGACGCCGGTCAGAACCAAACCGGCCACGATCAGCAGTTTTCCCAAGTCGTTCATGACCCAAATTATTCCGCGGCGGACAGTTTTTCAAATCCCTCCTCAATGAACGTCGTGTTTTGGATGCGCGCCAGCCGCGCGTAAAGCCCGTCGCACGCCACCAGTTCATCGTGATTGCCGCGCTCGATGATCTTTCCGCCGCACATGACCAAAATTTGGCTGGCATTGCGAATCGTGCTCAGGCGATGGGCGATGACGAAGCTCGTACGGTTGGCCATAAGCCGTTCGAGCGCCTGCTGGATTAATTTCTCGGTCGCGGTATCGACGCTCGCGGTCGCCTCGTCCAGGACGAGAATCGGCGCGTCCTTCAAGAGCGCGCGCGCGATGCTGACCCTTTGCTTCTCGCCCACACTGAGTTTCACGCCGCGCTCGCCCACGCGTGAATCGTATCCGTCCGGCAGGCGGCTGATGAATTCATGGCAATTGGCGGCTTCGGCGGCGGCGCGCAATTCGGCGTCGGTCGCGTCGAGTTTCCCATAAAGAATATTTTCGCGCACAGTGCCGTTGAACAGAAATGCCTCCTGGCTGACCACGCTGATTTGTTCGCGCAGCGATTCGAGCGTGATGCCATCAATATCGTGGCCGTCAATCGTGATGCGGCCGGCGCTTAATTCGTAGAACGACGGCAGCAGGTTAACCAAGGTCGATTTGCCCGCGCCGGTGGGACCGACGAGTGCGATCATCTCGCCGGGACGCGCGTGGAGATTGATGTCCTGCAAGACGATCTTATCCGGTCCATAAGCGAACGCCACATTCTCATAACGAACGGCGCCGCAAACCGGTTGCGCGAAGGGCTGGCGGCGTTTGTTGTCCGCGCGTTCCAGCGAGGCGTCAAGAATATCGAACATCCGCTCGCCGGCGGCGCGGGCGGCTTGCAAAAGCTGGTTCAAACTGTGCAATTGGCGGATCGGTTCGTAAAAAAGGCTGAGATAAAATAGGAACGCGACCAGCGCGCCGGCGGTCATTTCATGATGCACCACTTCCAAACCGCCGACCCACAAAATCAAGCCCGTGCCCAGCGCGGCGGCGAAGGACATGGCCGGCGAGTAGATGGCCCAGACGCGCATGATGCCGAGGGTGGACGCGCGCAGCGCATCCGCGTGCGTGGCGAAGCGCCGGTCCTCGTGGTTCTCTCGCCCGAAGGATTTGATCTGCCGCACGCCCTGCAAATTATCCATGAGCAGCGCGTTCATGGCGCTCGCGGCCTGGCGTTGGAAGCGATAGCGGCGGTGGGCCGTGAGCGTGTACCACAGCGCGCCGCCGGCCAGCAGGGGCAGGGGAATCATGGCCACCAGCGCGAGTTTCACGCTGTATTGGAACAGGATTATCGGAACCACAATCAGGCTCAAAACCGCCACGGTGCCCTGCTCGATGCCGTCGATCAAAATACGTTCTACGGAATTCACGTCCTCGATCACACGCGTCATCAGATCGCCGGACGCGCGCTGGTCGAAATAATGAACCGGAAGCCGTTGCAGGCGCGCATAGACGTCGCGGCGCATGTCGAAGATGACATGCTGCTCGAGCGTGTTGTTGATGAGGATGCGAACGCTGTTGAAAAAATCGCGGAGCAGGAACGCGCCGAACAATCCCAGCATCACGGGCGCGAGCTCGTTCACGCGGTTTTTCCCGATCACATCGTCGATGACCGACCGGATGAAATGCGGATAAACCAGCGAGAAGCCCAACGAGAGCAGCGCGCAACCCATCGTGCCGAAGGCCATGCCCTTGTATGGCTTCAGATAGACGGACACGCGGCGGATGATTTCCCACGTGGACCGCGACCGCGCGGAAAACGTGGGATCGGCCCCGGCGGTGGATTGATGGACGCGCGCCATGTTACGAATTGAATGTAAGCTTGGTATTCAACAGAGGGCCATAATACAGCATGAATGGCGGTTGCGCATCCGGGAAAATTTTGCGCGCGGGACATTACGGCTGGTAGGTCCAGTCGCGCCGCGACTGGACCCGCTCGCGTCTCAGCGGGCGGAACGGACGGTTCTGTCGCGCAACCGTTCGCGTATTGCGCGTCAGGCCCGTCTCCGATTGCGCCGCTGAACGCGGCGCTACTCGTCGCAGCGCGACGAATTCCACCGTTTATCTCGCTTGCCCTTTCTTAATCTCCCGTAATTTGGCCGCGTCCTCGAGACTCTTGTAATACTCGTCCAGCGGATAGCACCCGGAGCGAAGGCCGTTGCGCGGGGCGGTCGTGCAATCGCTGAAAGTCCGACAGATATTACGGGTCTGGAGACTTCCGCGCGTGGTGGCATCGGACAGCAATTCCGGATACGAGAGCGCGGAGCGTCCCAGGCCCACGATATCCACATGCCCGTGGCGAACGTGGTATTCCGCAACGTGCGGGAGATATTCCTGCAAATAAGAATAACCCGTGCCCACGAGAATTAATCCCGGAAATCGCGCCTTCAGTTGTTTGACGACATTGATTTGCCGCGCCACGCCGACGAGCGGATCCTCGGGCGGTTGATAACCATCGGAAGGCGGATAAATCGCGGGACGTTGGATGTGGGGATTGTAATACGGGCTGCCGGCGGTGAGATTCACGAGCCGGATATCCAGACGCTCAAGCAGGGCGAGAAATTCCACCGTTTCCGCCAGATCATGTTCCACCGGATTCGCTTGGTTTACGCCAAACGCGTAACGATACGGCAGGCAGCCGGAAAAATCCTCCGGCATTCCCGGGCCCAGTTTTCCCGGCTCGGCCAGATCGGGATTCGGCTTGAACGGCACGAAATCAAACGCGCTCAAACGCACGCCAATTTCCAATCCCGGCGCAATGGCGCGGATCGCCGCAACCGCCTCGCGCAAGAACCGCGAGCGATTTTCCAAAGTCCCGCCGTACGGTCCGGGCCGCGTGTGCGCGCCCAGTAATTCGTGCAGCAAATAACCGTGGCAGTGTTTGAGGTCCACGAAGTCCGCGCCGACATCCGCGGCGATTTTTGCCGCGCGAGCATAGTCGTCAACCAATCGTTTCAACTCGTCGTCGGCGAGAATTGGCGCATCGCTGGTGACGCCGAGTTTCCGGTCGAGGATGGGATGCCGGAACGCGATGCGGGGCGCGAGCTGCTTCTTATCCACCGGACGGCAGAACCGACCCGAGTGCGTGAGTTGAAAACCGATGAGCAAATCATCCACGCGCCCGTGGCGTTCGCGATGCGCTTCGATCAGCGCGGTACGCAGGCTGGCGAGGCCGGTTTTGTTTTCCTCATTGATAATGAGTTGATTCGGATTGGCGCGGCCGTCGGGCGTCACAGCCATCGCCTCACCGCCCCAGATTAATTTCGCGCCGGATTCGCCGAAACGCCGCCAGCGCCGAAGCATCGGTTCGGTGATACCGCCGTTGGTGGTGCCATCCCATCCTTCCATCGGATGCACGGCCCAGCGGTTGCCGATACTGCGGCCTTTGAAATCTAATCCACGCGTCAGAGCGGAATCCGCGCCGCGGGAAATTTGCGACTCGAACGGCAAATCCAAATTCGACGCGCGGATATGCTCGCCAAACGCTTCGACGGTTTTCAGCGACGGAATGCGAACGATTTTCAGCGAGTTCATGATCTGGCGGAGAAATGCGGAAAACCCTGTGAAATCAGGCTGAGGGAATAGCTGCGAAAAGGCGAAGAAGGTCCAGCGCCGCCGACCGCGACCAAATAGGCTAAGAAAGCCGTGGATTCATACGCTATCTTCAGATTTCCGTAAGGTTTTGGAGTGCAGAAGTCCGCTTCCGCTTTCTGAAGCGACAGCGGACTCGACTGGCGCAAATTCTCGCGAGCGTTTGGAAATACCCCAAATGTGTTAATCATGCCTCGTTAAAAATGGTGACGCTGTGATTAGTCTATCCGCCGAGTTTCTTAGTAAAAAGTGTAATAAGGTTTATCAGTCGCCTCACGTAGAATCATAAACGCCAATTCGCGCGCGTGGTAATCTCCCCACATGGAGGATTCGCCGCACGGAACTCTCGCGCCGGGTGGAATGTAATCCCAACCGTTCGGCCGGTGATAAACCGAATGAAGAATCAATCCTTCATGCGCGGCGTCCGTCGCGAGATAAGGTTCCGAAAACAAATGTTTGGCGATGGTCAATCCGGCCTGGCGATAGCGTTTTCCCGGGCGCGGGCGATTGGTCGCGCCGAGATAATTTCCGAGTCGAATGAACCCTTGCGCGGCGATCGCGGCGGCGGAACTGTCCACCGGTTCGTGCGCATTGAAGGGATCAGCCGCGCAATTCAAGTAGTCACCCATCTTCGCCAAGCCGGGCGCGCCGCTGTCCCAATACGGAATTCCATCCACCGGTGTGTTGCGCAGCCAGTGATCAGCGACCGCGATGGCGATTTGCTCCAGTCGCCGCAGCACGGCGTCCTTCGTCCATTCCTTGGGAAACGATTTTTCCGGCAGCGTGTTCAAAAACTCCAGTTGTTCGGCAAACCCCGTGAGGATCCACGCCTGCCCGCGCGTCCAATTGGTGAAGGGCGAGTAACCCTGCTGCGTGCCGGGGCAGCGGTAACTGCCGTCGTTGGTGTTGAAAATCGCCTCGTGCGCCACGCGGCCGGGCTCGTCCCAGATGTCGCGTCCCTCGCCCAAATAGACATTGTAACGGGCGGTGGTCCCGATGTGTTGCAGCATCCGTGTCAGCAAACAGATGGGGCGGTCGCGCTCACCCATGAGGCGGTGGCCGAGTTGATGGCTGACGGCCAGCGAACGCATCGAACGAATGGTGTCGCAGAAAAGCGAGTGCGGGCCGTTGAAGGAATAGACATAGCCGAGTTCCGGGGAGATTTGTGTCCAGCGCGCCGCCTGCACCGCGCCAGAGATTTTTAGGCCCAGTTCGTAAAAGTTCCGCTCCGATGCGTTATCGGGGATTCGCCCCTCGCGCATGAGACGGTGAAGATTTCCGTAGGTGCTAATGTTATTAAAGCCGTGGTCATGGACGCCGACGTGGCTGACATGCGAGGCCATGCGCTCGATCGTCGCGGCGCGGCCCACTAGGAAAAATCGGCCCTCCTCCGTCGCGTCAAATTGCAGGATTGCGGAGCCGTATTGAAAACCCTGCGTCCATTCGGTCCAACCGCGCGCGGTGTATTTGCCTTTGACCGTAAAAACCGGCGCGCCGGAAGGAGCCTCCCATCGCTTGGCCAACCGCTCAATCTTCCCGGCGGAAAGCTCGAAGACCCGGTTAACGGCCGGGAGTAATTTCTTTACGGTGAGCGAGGAATCAATTTTCATAATGGCGAAATAGAATTCGTCACAACCGCCGGAGATGAAACCCGCCATCCACGGAAATAACCTGGCCGGTGGAGAAGGGGAAATGCCCCCGCAAAATCGCCTCAATGGCCAGGCCGGTATCCTCCGGCGTGCCCCAGCGTTTTTGCGGCACCAGACCATCGGCGATCACACGGTCATATTTCTCTTTAACCGCCGCCGTCATGTCCGTCTCCATGATTCCCGGGCGAACCTCGAACACCTGCATGCCGTCGCCGGCCAGGCGCGCGGCCCAAAGCTGGCAGGCCATCGCCACGCCCGCCTTGGACAGGCAGTATTCACCGCGATTGACCGACGCCGTGTCCGCCGAGATCGAGCCAATGAAGATTAATTTGTAGCCGCCCGGCAAAACGCTTTGGTTGGGTTGCGCGAGCCAATAACGCGCGACGGCTTGCGCGAGAAAATACGGTCCCTTCAAGTTGACGTCCATCACCTCGTCAAAACTTTCCTCGGTGGCCTCGGTAATATCCGCGCGAACGCGGGGTGCCATGCCGGCGTTATTGACCAGCGCGTCCAACCGCCCGAGAGCCGCCAGCGTTTGCTCGAAAATTATCTTCCGATCGGCCTTTGAGCCGACATTGCCTTGAATCAGTGGAAATTTCTGTTCCGGATTCGATGCGGCCTCCCGGCAGAGTTGCGCAGTCTCGCGGGCGGCTTCCGCATTGCCATTATAATGAATCGCGACACTGCACCCAAGCTTGGCGCAACTCCGTGCGATGCCGCGCCCGAGCCCGCGGCTCGCGCCGGTGACCAGAACGGCGGGGATGGAATTCATGACGGGAGGGTAGCAGGCACCGCGCAGACGCGTAAAGACCGTGAAACGTTACGCTCAATCCATGCCTTAGATCTTTTACAAAGTGGGCATCCTCGCGGTATCCCTTAAAATGTGTGCCCGACTTCCTGCTGGCGGATTACTCCTTGAGTTTGGGCGGTTTTATCCCGAAGCGGTCAATGGGTTCCACCATGCCGGAGACGGAGGGGAACTCGTTGTTCTCCAGCCAGTATTCTTTAATCAATCGCGCGATGCGGGTCGTCTGATCCCCGCTGAGCGGCTTGACCAGGAACGAGTTGGAGCCGGTTTTGTAAGCCGTGTCCACGTCGTTCCGCAACGGTGACGAGCTGAGAATGATCACAATGATGGTTTTGAACTCCTCGTGGGCGCGAATCCACTTCAACACATCAAGCCCGTGGACCCGGGGCAATTTGAGGTCCAGTATCACCAGGCAGGGCAGGGCGTACTGCTGGCGGTCGGTGTAGAGGCCGCTGCCGGAGAGGTAGTCCAGAGCCTTCTGGCCGTTGTCCACGACATGCAGGGTATTGATAATTCCGGCCGCGTCGAAGGCGCGCTTGAGAAAAAATTGGTCGTCCTCGTTGTCTTCGACGTGGAGGATGGGGGCTGGGTTTAACACGGGTCTCCTTGTTTAAGTTCGATCCAAAAAATGGTGCCGTTTCCCGCCGTGGATTCCACGCCGATCTTGCCGCTCATCCGTTCCACGGCGCGGCGGACGATGGTCAGGCCGATGCCGCTGCCCTCGTATTCGGCCTCGGGCTGGAGGCGCTCGAACATTTGGAAGATGCGCTCCCGGTCCCGGGTCGGCACGCCGATGCCATTGTCCTTGATGAAAATCCGCATATATTCGTCTCTCGGTTCGGTCCAAATCTTGATTTTCGGTTTTCGCTCCGCCGGCATGAATTTCACCGCGTTGGTCATCAGATTCGAAAACACCTGGGTGAGCGCCGTTTCATCGCCGATGACGCAATGCAGCGGCCCGCGGATATCCAGTTCGATGTTGGGCGCGCTGAACTGCGGGAACATGATCAGGACCTCCGCGAGCAGCCGGTCGAGATCAATGGGCCGCAGGGTCATGGAACCCTGCGACACCCGCGTGTAAACCAGCACCTCACGGATAAGGCAATCGAGCTTTTCCGAGGCGGCCGTGATTTTACGCAGATACCGGTGCGCCGCCTCCGGGAGGTGGGCCGCGTAATCGGCAGCCACCATGTCCGCGTACTGGTGCATGGTTCGCAGCGGCGCGCGCATATCGTGGGCGATGCTGTACGCGAAGGCCTCGAGTTGTTCCACGACTTCCTGAAGTTGCGCCGTGCGCTCGGTCACGGTGCGCTCCAATTCCTCCTTGGCCTTCAGCAACGTCGCCCGCATGTCGGCCGATTCCTGCTGCACCCGTTTCGCCTCGTCGATGTCGATGCAGACAATCACCCAGCGCTTAACGGCTTTATGGTCGTCGCGCTCGGGAATTCCGTAAGCCCGGTGCCACCGGTAAACGCCGTCATGACGGCGGAGACGCAACTCGGTGTCGTGGTTTCGCCCGGTGCGGATGGATTCGGTCCAAGCCTCTTGAATTCGGGCGTCGTCCTCGGGATGGGCAAAGTTAAAACCCCCGCGTCCGCGCGCTTGGATGAAATCCGTGCCCGTATATTCCCGGCAACGCGGACTCGCGTAATTGCACCTGCCCTCGGTATCGCAGAACCATAACAATCCGGGAATCGCCTCGGAGATGGTTCGGAAAGAATCTTCTCCCGCATCCGCGTCCGACGGGGCCATCGTAACGTTGTTGGGCGCTTCGTTATTATTCGGGTCAGCCATGCTTCTAACGGGAAACAACTGAATGCGAATGCAAATTCGCAAAATAGTAATTCGGAGCCTCCGGCCATCGTGCCGTTTTCGCCGCAGTTCTCTGGGGCATTAAATTTGCTCCGAAACCGGCCTTCATTTGTGCCATTTATATTTCTCGCGCTCGGAGGGGCCGAGCGCCGCGCTCAACCGGGATACCGCGCCAAGCCTACCCTCAATACACCCCACAATGGGGCCGGTCAAGTTTCCGGCTCAAGAATCTTGGGCCGGACGCGGTTACGCGTCGAAAACGCGCCCGTTCGTGCGTTTTGCACGGCCCGCATTTGTCGGCGCGGATCGGAGGGATCCACGTAATGGAGCGAATTCCCTGGATTACCTGCCCGTTCCACGCGGTTTCGCGCACTGAACTCCGGAACCAGGCAACCTCCATCGCGAGCGCCATATCGCGAACGACGCCTTCGACTCCCTCGCCCCTTCGGAAGAGGAGAAGGTTGGGGTGAGGGGTTTCCGGTTCATGGAAAGATCGCCCCGATTCAGAAAGCTGCCCGTCTTATTTTTCTGACTCCATCTTTCTGACAATTTCCGTTTGGTCGGCCCATTCCCGCCTTGGTTCATGAAAATGGAATCTATGCGGGCAACACCGCATGGCGAGTCCCCCATTTCCGATACAACATGAGGTATAGGCATTACGAATAAGCCATTAAAACTCACCACCATGAAACACACTCACAATCACGATCACGGCCGCAGCCACGCTGACGGCCAAACTACAAGTCCCCGCCTGGTGCCCGTCCGGTTCGAATTCAATGACCCGAACGCCACCACGGTTTGCGTCGCGGGAACTTTCAATAACTGGCAGCCGGAAGCCAAGGAATTGCATTCCTCCAAGATTGGTCTGTGGTGGAAGGAAACCGCATTGCCGCCCGGCACATACGAATACTGTTTCGTGGTGGACGGCCGCTGGACGCCGGACCCTTCGGCCAAGGATTCGACGCCCAATCCCTTTGGCGGAAGAAACTCCGTCTTGACCGTTTGACCGGAAAATCCAGAAGGGGTCCGGACCCTAGGTAAACACCTGATAGGAACCGCGCCACCTTCGGATAATCTATTTTCATAATGAATCCATTAATTCTATTAATTATCCTACTTCTGTTGTTCGGCGGCGGCGGCTTTTACTGGGGCGGCCCGGTCTATGGCGGCAGCGGCGTCGGATTGATCCTGTTGATTATCATCATCGTTTATTTGATGGGCGGTTTTCGCGGCAGGCGGTGACGCCGGACACTCTCCGGAGAGGGAATTGACGTTTTGGTTAATCCGGATGATATTTTATTTAAGTCGGACTGGAAATTTCCGGTCGGCGTTGGGCTTCCGGTTTTCCCGGAGGCCCTTCGTATTGTTAGGGAATCGCTTTCAGATCCGTCCTTCGACTCGGCCCGTTGGATTAGGATAATTACGTTTTGCCCGAACCCAAACCGCCGAGCTTAATGCGAAGCGAAGGATCGGTTTCACAGGTGCCGACGATTGCGTTATAGCGTTCCAGCAATTTCGAGAGCGTGATTCTGCAATCGGCTGCCTTAAACAAACTCCGCTCATAGATGTTCGCGGTCAGAAACTGGCCGATATCAAGAACATCGACGCGGTCGACCATGTCAGAATTCTTAAGCAGGAAGGTGACACCGGCAACGCCGTCGCCAAGAGTAATGATCAGTGGCTTCAAACCGGTTTGAAGATTCGCGGCACATTTTCGGATCAACGCCTCACTCGGATGGGTCGTGACGTGGATGGCCACGGTTTCGATTTGGTAGTCCGCCGTGCGCTGGGTTGAATGGTCCGCCACGGAAGAGCCATGATGCTCAACCTTGCCCTCGCCGAGAACGACATCAAGCTTCGCACCGACCAAGTGCTGGAGCATCGCACCAACATAATTGGCACCGCCCGCGTCAGCCTGCAACTCCTGCGCTTGCCGGAGCAGATCTTCTATGTTTGAGCGGAGGGATTTACCCGGGTCAAAATGAAACTTGGGCCCCTCGGATGCAAAGTGAATCCGCACCTTCTCAATCCACCAAGCCAAAGCTTCATTTAACTGCATGTTGCCATGCTCGTACAAATCGTTCAAACATCCAACATACGCGTGCATCAAGCCGAGGCTGCCACGGCTCGTTCTTCCGCCTTCTTCGGCGAGCACTTTTGTGATGCCATGCGCTTCAAGAATGCTTTGCACGGCAGCCTTGCCCAGCCCGGCAACTTGTCCGCCTTCGTCCGTGCGCAAGGCCTCTGGTTCCAGCGGCAGTCCCTTTGATTTTGCGGTTTCGGTTACAACCAGCGCTACACAAAGCCCTCCTTTTTTGAGAAACTTGGGATGCTTTTTGCAAAGGGTTTCGAGTGCTTTGGAGGTCGCGCTCATTTTTTGACGCGCTGACGCGAAGGCTTGTTATAATTGACGTTCGCAACCGGCTGGGGGGCCGATATCGTGCCGCCAAATTTCTCATCCAAAATGGGGCTTAGATAATTACGAGCAATCCATTCGATCACCGGAACGCAGACAGCGTCACCGAAACCAAAAAGGGCCTGGTTTAACGGGACTTTAATCACGAAGTCCTCAGCGCCCATCAAGCGAGCACACTCACGAGGTGTGAGCAAACGAACCGCGAATTTGCCTTTTCCAGCTGCGACTAGAATCTGTCTACCGCTCCCGCCCCGGGGTGTGCGCAGACATCCGGCGATGCCATCCGTGCGCAACTCCGCCATCGACTTTCCATTTCGTACCCGACGAAAGACGGTTCCATAAGCGATTCGCGATCCCCGAATCATAGCGTCTGCGATATTCCGATGTTTGGGACTCATTTGATTTAGCAAATAGTCACAACGCTCGCGACTCCACCACATTTGAGAATTCGGGGACAATTCTTCAAGAATGCTTTCAAGTCGTGGCTGGAAGTCGGGAAGGGGTGGCAGATTCCGAATCGACCAATTAATTTCAGGGTTCCAGAGGATGAAATCCGCTAGCGCGGATGGTCTTGCGTCGCTTTGGTAGAAACTCGGCGTTTCATTGAGAGCAGAGACTTCGGTGGTCTTAATTCCTACCACAAACAGCCGCTGTCGGCTCTGTGGCACGAAGCGGACTGCGTCGATAATGAACGCATCAACGGCGTAACCAAGCCTGTTAAGAGCGAGCAGGGCGTCTCGGAAATCGTCGCCATCGTGGGAAGTGAGGAAACCCGTAACGTTCTCGAGGAGAACCAGAGGCGGACGGCGACGCCCCATTTTTTTTAAGACTTCGACGAATCCCCAAAAAGCGGACGACTGCTCGCCAGCGAGCCCTTTTCGTGCTCCCGCGAGCGAAAGGTCATTGCATGGGAAAGAGGCCGTTGCGAGAGCGACACCTGGCACCTTCCCGGCGTCGAGTTGGTGGACGTCGCCTAAAATGAACTCGCCGGTGTCGCCGAAATTATCGCGGTACATATGCCACTTGTCTTCCTCGATGTCATTGGCGAAAGCAATTTCCCAACCGGCGCGTTCCAGCCCAATCCGCATGAGGCCGATGCCTGCAAAAAACTCCCCGAACGTCATCGTGGGTGCGCTGTTCATGTTAAATATTTGCGATTATGCCGCTTCCCGCCGTCGATCACAATTGCGATTCGCTACCGGTCGTCAGTCTTTCAAGCCATCTCATCGGAACCCGCTCGGCTTGTTGAGCAAGATCTGGCATTCTCCGCTTGTACCCAGATAGCTTCGCCATTTTTCCAAGTCGCCAACGGACGGCCAGTCCGCTGGTGCTCGGCTATGACTTCGGCCACGGCGTCCGTCATGGCTTGCATGACTTTTTCCGTAAGAGACATTTCACTTATATTTTTCATAGGGCAAATTCCTGCCGCAATTGTTCGTAAAGCCCGGCATCGCTGACAGTAGTTTGCCCCGCTTCGTCGGTGAAAATCAATCGCGGTGTATTTAGGGTGTTGTCAACGAAGTGCAACGAGTCGAGCAAAGGCCGGTAAAGCGCAAAAAGGTTGTGCAACGAGCGGTCATACCGACGCCGGACGTCGTTTTCCGGGATATTATGTCCACCGCGCTCAACCCGGTCGCGGATTCGCAGCAGGGCGAGATTAGGGGTCGGGATCCATAGGTACGTCATGTAAAGACGGAAGCCAGCGGCTTTCACACCCCGCAACAGCGGCAAGTATGTCCGGCCTGACAACGTCGTTTCAAAGGCGAAGTCGGTTCCAGTGTTGGTGAATTCGGCGATGCGCTCCAAGACCAAGCGCCCGGCGCGGATCATGCCGGCATTGGGATCGAAGGGCGACAGCCCGTGGGCAATTAAGTCGGCGTTGATAAATGTGCGGCAATCGGCATACAGCGGCAGGAATTTGGTGGCGAACGTGGTCTTTCCCGCGCCGTTGGGGCCGGCGATGATGTAGCAATTGGGGGACTTACGCGGCATAACGTGGCCTCGGTGTCACCGGAATTCGACAAATGTCAGCCTCGGTTCCCATGCGGAGAATGGTAATGTGCGGATGGCTCCAAGCAAACGGAAAAAAGTTGGGTGGTGTCTTAATTTGGTAGGGATGGCGCGCCGCGCCGTCCGCGCCGGGTTGCGGCGCAATCGGAGACGCTGCCAACGCGTTGGCAGCGAATGGTCGCGCACGGGACCAAAGCGAGGTAGGACCTCAAAAAGAGGTTTGACTGGGTAGGACTTACTTTGACCGCCCCTCCCGGAACTCGTACCAACCCGCCCGTCCGTCCGCCACCCGGAGAAAGCCGCCGGAGCCGGAAAATCCCCGGATTTGGATGGTAAAGCCTCATTTTTAGGTTAATTCGGTTTAATTTACTTTAATTGCTCCGCCCGCCACCGTGTCCTCGCCGCCGGAACGTTTGGTTAAGGCCCCGCCGGGGATTCCGGCCCAGTCCGTCCAACCCCAGTTTAGGTGCGACCAGCTTTGACCAAGTGCGACTGGGTGCGACCAGCCGTGACTGAGGTGCGACCAAAGTGCGACCGAGATGCGACCAGGCGTGATCAAGGTGCGACAATCCCCGCCCCGACAATTCCGCGCTGGTCCCATCCGACCAAGCCGCCGCCCGGAACCCGCGCTCCATCCGCCCGCCGCCCAACCGCCTCGTAATTTTATGATGTTTCATACGATACAGCCGCCATTCTCCCCGAGTTTTTGCACCTGTCAAACCTACCGTATGATAGAGATCGCGGTTGACGCATCCGCCTTCGCGGGGACGCTATTTTGGACAAGCAGGAGCAAAGTTCGCGAAGGCGCAAAATAATTATGGAGGACCATATTTCCGCCAGGTTTTGGAGTGCGGAAGTCCGCTTTTTACCACGTTCTACGTGGCCGCTTTCGACCGTGGTGGCATTCGACCGCAGCGCAAGATTTGCTGGCGCGCCAGTATCGGACGAAACCGGATTCCCGCGGTGCCACCGTTTTTGACGTCGCGTGATTTATGCCTTTGGCCCATCCTATGACCCCTGTGAGGGTTTACGGTGGGCAAATCTACTGGCGCTTCAGAAAGCGGCAGCGGACAGCCGCGGTCCAAGACGCTGGCGCGGTTACTGTTGCGTCGGTTCAAAGGCTGACGCGGATAGGCAAATGGTAACGCGGTGGTAAAAGTCCAAACGGGGCCTTGCGCCCCGCCAAATCAATTTATGTTCTCCCGGCGGGTTGTGACGCTATATTCGGGGGACTGTGGAAACCACGCTTTATGATTTGGCCCGGCGGGACGGGGGTTCGGACAATGACACGCTGCTCGGCCGCTTTTTGGAATACGCGGAGAGCAAGCGGCTGACGCTTTATCCCGCGCAGGAGTCGGCCATCCTGGAATTGTACGAGGAGAAGAACGTCATTCTCAATACGCCGACAGGATCGGGCAAATCGCTCGTCGCGGCGGCGTTGCAATTCAAGGGGCTGGCGCAGGGGAAGCGCTCGGTTTACACCTGTCCGATCAAGGCGCTGGTGAATGAGAAGTGGATGGCGCTTTGCCGGGAGTTCGGCGCGGAAAACGTCGGCCTGAGCACGGGCGACGCCACAGTGAACCGCGACGCGCCGGTATTGTGCTGCACGGCGGAAATCCTGGCGAACATCGCCTTGCGCGAGGGCGCGAACGCCCGGGTGGATGACGTGATCATGGACGAGTTCCATTATTACGCGGATCGCGAGCGCGGCGTGGCGTGGCAGGTGCCATTGCTGACGTTGCCGCGCGCGCGGTTTCTGCTGATGTCGGCGACGCTCGGCGACACGACGTTTTTCGAGGAGGAATTAACGCGGTTGAACGGCCGGCCGACGGCGACGATTCATTCGGTTCACCGGCCGGTGCCGCTGGAATTCGCCTATTCGGAATTGCCGCTGGCGCAAACGCTGGAAAGTCTCGCGGCGGAGAAAAAATCCCCGGTTTACGTGGTCCACTTCACGCAACTGGAGGCGGCCCAAAGCGCGCAGGATTTCACGAGCATCAATGTCTGCACGCGCGAGGAAAAGGAGGCGATCTCCCGGGCACTGGATGGCGTGAAGTTCACCAGTCCCTACGGGCCGGATATTCGGAAATGGTTGCGTCATGGCATCGGCCTGCATCACGCGGGTTTGCTGCCGAAGTATCGCATATTGGTCGAGCAATTGACGCAAAAGGGATTGCTCAAGGTGATTTGCGGCACGGATACGCTCGGCGCGGGAATTAACATGCCGATCCGCACAGCGCTGTTTACGCGCTTGTGCAAGTTCGATGGCGAGAAGACCGGCATTCTCAGCGCCCGGGATTTTCACCAAATCAGCGGGCGCGCGGGACGCAAGGGTTATGATGATCGCGGTTGGGTGGTGGCGCAAGCGCCGGAGCACGTCATCGAAAATCTCAAGCTCGCGGAAAAAGTCGCGCGCGGCGGCAAAAGCGCCGTGAAACGGAAGCCGCCGGAGCGGAATTTTGTGAACTGGGATAAGAATACGTTCGCACGGCTCATCACCGCGCCGCCGGAGCGGCTGACGTCGCGGTTTCAAGTGTCGCACGCGATGTTGTTGAACGTCCTCGGCCGCGAGGGCGATGGTTGCGCGGCGATGCGCGATTTGATTCACCGCTGCCACGATGGGGTCAACGCGAAGAAGGCGCACATGAAACGCGCGTGGCAGCTTTTCCGGCCACTGGTGGAGCGCAAGATCGTGGAAATTTTGCCGCGTTCCAAAAATGGCCCGAAGCTGCGCGTGAACATCGATCTCCAGCAGGATTTTTCGATGGATCACACGCTGTCGCTTTACCTGTATGAAACGCTGCCGTTGCTCGATCCGGAAGCGCCGGATTACGCGCTGGATGTCATCACACTGGTTGAATCGATTCTCGAAAATCCGGAGATGATCCTCCGCAAGCAGCTCGACCGCGTGAAAGATCAAAAGATGGCGGAGATGAAACAGCAGGGGATGGAGTACGACGAGCGGATGGAGGAATTGGAAAAGCTCGAATATCCCAAGCCGAAACGCGAGTTTGTTTACGCCACGTTCAACGCGTTTTCCGACCGGCATCCGTGGGTGGGGCAGGAAAACATCCGCCCGAAATCCATCGCGCGCGAGATGTTCGAGCAATTCCGCTCCTTTGGCGATTATGTGAAGGATTACGAATTGCAGCGCGCGGAGGGCTTGCTGCTGCGGCATCTGACCGCGGTCCACAAGGCGCTCACGCAAACCGTGCCCGATTCCGCGAAGAACGACGCGGTGCGCGAGATGGAATTATATCTGGGCGAGATGATCCGGCAGGTGGATTCCAGCCTGCTGGACGAGTGGGAAAAAATGCGCGATCCGAATTACACGCCGGCCGCGACGACTGCGGAGATTCGGCCGCCCGGTGCATTGGAAAAAGACGTTACGCGCGATACCAAGGCGTTTACGGCATTGATTCGCACGCGCATTTTTGGATTTCTGCGCGGGTTGATCGTGGAGGATTACGAGGCCGCGCTGGGCTGGCTGACGCACGCGAACGATCCCGAGGGCCAGACGTGGGCGCCCGAGCGCCTGCGTTTAGCCATGGATAAATATCATGTAGGCCATCAGCGTCTTTGCCTGGATCCCAACGCGCGCAATAATCGTTTTACCTTTGTCGTTCCGTCGGAGGACAAACGGGCGTGGCGCGTCCAGCAAATGCTCGTCGATCCCGAGGAGCATAATGACTGGGTGGCGGAATTCGACGTGGATTTGGTTGCCTCGCGGGCGGCCGATGCGCCGGTGCTGGCCTTGCGACGGATCGGGGACTTGGTTGATCGGGGACTTGGTTGATCGGGGACTTGGTTGATCGGGGTGGGGGGCGCCGTGATCACGAAAGCTGAAACGCTCAACTGCTACATTTTAGCGCCGTAATTCGCGTCCGGGTATGGAGTTCCGGCTTTAGCCGGCGGGGCGTGGGAAGATCAAGTTGCCGAAAGAGTTCTCAACTCGCCCCACCATGCTGCTGCCTCGCCGCCTGAAGGCGGAACTCCATGCCCGCACGCGCCGTCCATGACGGCGGTCACGTCGGCAGAGGCGCGCCGACGTTGATTCCGTGCTTTAGACAATACGCGGCGTTGGCGACATATTTGTCCGCCCAATGTTTTAGGTCGCCGCGTTCTTCCGGGGTTAGTGCCCGGACCACCTTGGCCGGCGCGCCGAGTACGAGCGAGCCGGCGGGTATGCGCGTGCCGCCGGTGACAAGCGCCTTGGCGCCGATGAGGCATTGGTCGCCGACGACCGCGCCGTCGAGCACGATCGCGCCCATGCCGATGAGCACTTCATTACCAATGGTGCAAGCATGGACCACCGCCGAGTGTCCGACCGTGACGTGGTTTCCGAGGATGCAGGGAAACTCGTCGGCGAGATGCAGGACGGCGTTGTCCTGGATGTTGGTGTGGTGGCCGATCTCAATGTAGTTGATATCGCCCCGCACGGTGGCGTTGTACCAAATGCTGGAGTAGTCGCCCATCCGCACATCGCCCAGCACGGCGGCGCTTTTGGCGATGTAAACTCCCGCGCCCAGCCGGGGTTTCGCGCGCAGGAAGGTTTCCAATTGGGTAATTAGATCGTGGGTCACGGATTGCCTGGAGCGCCGGGGACAGCGGTGATTTGATCGATGGTCCGGGACCCGGTTTTATTGAGTATATCTTTCAACTCGCCCTCGTCCACGGGTTTTGAAATGTAGTCGTCCATCCCGGCGCTGATGCAAAGCTCGCGATCCCGTTGCATCACGCTGGCGGTCAGGGCGATGATTCGCGTGCGGGGCAGGTCCTGTTCCGCCTCCAACTTGCGGATTTCCCGGGTGGTCTCGTAGCCGTCCATTTCGGGCATCTGGCAATCCATAAGAATGATCCCGTATTTCTCGCGTTTCCAGGCTTCAAGGGTTTCGAGTCCGTTGCCCGCCACGTCCACGCTGGCGTAGCCGAGCTTCTTGAGTTGCCGGACACCGACAAGCTGGTTGATCTTGTTGTCCTCGGCCAGCAGGATGCGGGTGTCGTTGGGCGCGGCGGGGATGGCGACGGCGGCTTTGAACGGGGACACCGCCGCGCCGATGGCCAGGTCAGGCGCTTTTTGTTTCGCGAAGGGGAGCGTGAACCAAAATGTGGAACCCTCGCCCTCCTTGCTGGTCACACCGATGTCGCCGCCCATCAATTCAACCAGTTTCCGGCAGATTGCCAAACCCAGACCGGTCCCGCCGAACTTGCGCGTGGTGGACGCGTCCGCCTGCGTGAATGACTGAAATAAACTGGTCCGGGCCTCCTCCGTCATGCCGATGCCGGTATCCCGGACCGAGAACCGCAAGCCGATCTCTCCCGTCGATTCGCTGAATTGCGTGACTTCTAAAAAGACCCCGCCACTGGCGGTGAATTTGACGGCGTTGCCCAGCAGGTTGAGGAGAATCTGGCGGAGCCGGGATGGATCGCCAACCACTTGCGTGCGGACGTTTTCGCTGATTGACCAGGTCAGGGCCAGCCCCTTGGATTGGGCCCGCGGGATGAGGAGGGCGACGGAATTCGCCACCACCTCGCGCGCGTCAAAGCCCACTTTTTCGAGGAGCATTTTGCCCGCCTCGATTTTTGAGAAGTCGAGAATGTCGTCAATGACATGCAATAGGGAATCGGCGCTGATTTTGATCGTGCCGGCGAACTCGCGCTGTTCGGAACTCAACGGCGTGTCGAGCAGCAGATTGATCATGCCGAGAACGCCGTTCATGGGCGTGCGGATTTCGTGGCTCATGTTGGCCAGGAATTCGCTCTTGCTCTTGGTGGCCACGAGCGCGGCCTCGGCCATCTTCTGGGTCCTGTCTTTCGCGACCAGCAACAGTTGATTGGCCGTGACCAGCTCGGAGTTGGTTTTTTCGAGTTCGACGGTGCGTTCCCGAACCATTTTCTCCAAATCGGCCAGGCGGAGTTTTGACTGCTGGTAAAGCCGCCATTTTTCGGTCATGGAGATGGCCAGTTGCAGCACCTCGATGTTGTCGAACGGTTTTTTTAAAATGATCAGCCGGTCGGAGTAGCCGAGTTTCTTCAGCATTTCCTCCCAGGAATAATCTGAATACGCGGTGCAGATGACGACTTGTAAATCCGGGTATTTCAGCCAGATTTGCGCGGTCGTTTCAACGCCGTCCCAGCCGGGCGGCATCCGCACGTCGACAAAAGCCATGGCATAAGGCCGGCCGTCCCGCAGACTTTTTTCGATCAATTCGAGCCCCTCCGTGCCTTGAAACGCGGAATCAAGTTCGAACTCCGGAAGTTCAATCCGCGGACGCTCGTCACCGAACAGGACTGACTCCATTTCAGTCAGATCATGCGCCCGGTTCTTGGGCTTGGTCAGTATTTTGCGAAAATCCTCGTGGATGGCCTTGTTGTCGTCGATGACCAGGATCCGGTGATTTTGATCGGGGTTGGCGCTCATAAGTTCGCTGGCGGACGATGGCCGCAGCCGGGCCCGATTGCCGTTGAATTAGATTGTTCCATCACCAACAGTTGTTTATCTGGTCGTTTAGCCGTGGTAAAGCCGAACTCACGGCAAACAAGTATTCCACACTTTTAGGGGATTTCCACGCTTGGTCACCGGGCGGACGCCCGGGGCTCAGTTTTGCGCGCGGCGGCTCATGGTTTATCCGGGCCGAGTTTTCCCGTGCGGAAATAATCCCGCGCGTGCTGTTCCAGCTCGCGACCAGTGTCGATGAAGAGCTTGTTTTTGAGTCGTTCGCGATAGGTGCTCACGGTCTTCCGGCTCAGGGACAGTTCCGCGGCGATCTCGGCGGAAGTCAGACCGGCGCCGAGCAGCCGGAACACGTGGAATTCGCGGTCGGACAGAAAATCCAGGGGGGAGCCGGGGGCGGCGGCCTTTTTCTTGCCGATCAAATCATCCAGCAGGGCGTGCTGCACACCGCTGCTCGCGTAGGATTCCCCGCGGGCCACCGCGTCCAGCGCGTTCCGGAGCGAATCCATGCCGGCGGACTTCATGACGTAGCCCATGGCGCCCGCGCGAAAGGCCCGCCGGGCCTCGCGCATTTCGTCCAGCAGGGAATACACCACGATCCGGGTGCCCGCCACGGTTTCGACCAAATCACGGATAAGTTCCACGCCGTCACGCCCGCCGAGAACCATGTCCAGCACAATGATATCCGGCTTCAATTTCGCGGCCAGGCTTTTGGCGGTTGCCACGTCCGGCGCGTTGCCGCAGAGGGTGAATTTTTTCGTGTCCCGCAGCAACATTCGCAGGCCCAGATGGATAATCGGGTGATCATCCACCAGAAGTACGCTGAGGCTTTTTACGCCCATGGGTATTCCTGTATCAGTTTGGCTGCGTCGCACAAGTCTGTAATTTGCAAGCCGTCCGTTTGTAGGTTCTAGTCCTACAAAAATATAGTACCCCCGGCCCGATGCGGAGTGCAAGTCTTTGTGGTTGAATGTGTCCGGTTCGCGATTGGACGGTTAGTGTTCCGGACGGTTGTGAGCCAGGTTTTTCCTCCGTCCTGGAGGAAGGTGCTAGTGGGATTGATGTCTCCCGCTCCGCGGGTTGACTTTGATCCCCAACTCTCCCCGTGTTACCACGCCTCACGGGGAGAGAACCTTTTTTCCCCGAAGCACATTCCCTCCCGTTTCCCATCCGTGCTTATTCGTGAAATCCGCGGTCAAAATCCCCTCCCCTGGGCACTTAGGATTAATCCCACTTCCCAAACGGGGCTGGTGGATTACATTTCGGGCATGCAGAAATCGCATATGGGCAAGGGCATATTATTGGCGGCGGTCATCGCGCTGGTTTGCTTCTGCCTGCCCCGGCTCGGATGGTTTGGCTCGTCCGGAAGAATCGCCAGCACGCCCGCGGTCATCACCCAGGTGCAGACCCTCGCGCAATTGGTGACGGTCAAATATGTAATGGAGAAGGTGGTCATTCTGGAGGACGTGTCGTGGATGCGGGATCTCATCCCGGGCTGGGGTGACAACCGCGTTTTAATGGTGGCGCACGGAATCGTGAAGGCGGGGGTCGATCTCAGCGAGATACGTTCCGGCGACATCCAGATTTCCAAGGATAAAATCGTGGTGAAGCTACCGCCCCCGCGCATCACCGACGCTTATTTAGATGACAAGCACACGACGATCGTGGAGCGCGACACCGGATTGCTGCGCCATTTTGACAAGGACCTGGAGCAAAACGCCCGGCGGCAGGCGGTGGCGGACATCAATCGCGCCGCGCGCGAGGGCGGGATTTTGAAGGACGCTGATGAACGCGCCCGGGCGCTGCTCACCTCGTTGTTTCATCAAATGGGTTTTGCCCGCGTGGAATTCCGCGCGGAGTGACTTGGTAGGGCCGGTCGCGCCGCGACGGCCTTGCCCGCGTAGCAGCGGGCGGAACGGGCGGTTCCATCGCGAAACCATTCACGGGTCGCGCGTAAACCGCGTCGCCGATTGCGCAGCAACCCGGCGCGGACGGCGCGGCGCGCCATCCCTGCCTTTTTAGTCCCGCCGTCACTGGCGCTTTACTTGCCCCGACAAATCCCGCTTGGCAGTGCCGGGGCGTTTTGTTTAGCTGTGCGGGCTTGATTACAAAACCGCGCGCGCGATATGGATGGTTCCTGCTGGTGGCCTTGCTGGGCCTGCTGCGGGCCGTCGCGCAGGAGCAGACGACGGTTGAAATCACCACCGCGCACGGCGAGACGGACTTTTACACCAACGGCGTCATGGTCGTCTCCAATGGCGTCATGGTCAAATACGGCACCAAGGCCCTTTTGACCGCCGACCGGGTGCGGGTGGACCAGGCGGCGGGCGATCTCTACGCCGATGGTTCCGTGCGGGTCCAAAAGGACGACCAAACCTGGATCGGCGAGCACATCCATTATAATTACAAGAACAACACGCTCGACGGCCAGGACTTCCGGGCGGGCAAGCCGGGCGGATATTTGACCGGCCCAAGTTTCGCGGCCAGCAACATCAATCGGGGCACCAACGAGCTTTACACGACCACGAATTCGTTTTTTACGACGGATGACTATTCCGAGCCGCTGCAACAGATAAGAGCGCGGGAAATCAAGATCATTCCGGGCCAGTACATGGAGGCGCGTAACGCCACGCTGTACCTAAAAGGCATCCCGGTGTTTTTCTTCCCCTATTTCCGGCACAACCTCGCGGAGCATGACAATTATTTCACGGCCTTTCCCGGCGATCGCGGGGTGTACGGACCGTACCTCCTCACGATGTACCACTGGTATCTCAACGAGCATCTCGGGTTGGATTTGCACGGGGATTTCCGCGAACGGCGTGGTTTGGGCGGCGGTCCGACACTCACCTACCACCTGGGGGAATTTGGCGACGGCATTATCAAATATTATTACACGCATGACCATAATCCGGCCTTGGACACACTTCCGGGCACGGTGGTGCCGGAAAACCGCCAGCGGTTCTATTTTTCGAACGTCGCCCATCCGTTGACCAACAGCGATACCGTTTGGTCGAATTTGACGTTCCAATCCCAGGTCGCCTACCAGAGCGATGCGTACATCATCCACGATTTCTTTGAATCCGAGTTCCGCAAGGACATCGAACCGAACACGTTTTTCGACGTGAACCAATTCTGGAGCAATTGGAGCCTGGACGCGTTGGCGCAACCCCGTCTCAACGCTTTTGATGACGCGGTCGAGCGCCTGCCCGACGTGCGCCTGAACGGCTACCGCCAGGAACTTTTCGGCACACCGTTTTATTATGAGAGCGAATCCAGCCTCGGGTCGTACCGCCGGCTCTTCTCGGACACGAATTCGCCGTTTATCCCGCCCTACACCGCGACGCGGGCGGACACGTTTCATCAAATAACCATGCCGGAAACGTTTTTTGGCTGGCTGAATGTCGTCCCCCGCGTTGGCGCCCGGGACACGTATTATGGCGAGGCCACCGGTCCCGGCGCCGACACGGACACCCACAATCGCGGCGTGTTCAACACGGGCGTGGAATTCTCGCTGAAGGCCTCGCGGGTTTGGGAGACGGCGCAAAGCGACTTTTTTGATGTGGACGGGCTCCGGCACATCGTCGAGCCGTCGGTGAATTACGTTTACATCCCCAAGCCGAACGTGCTGCCGTCGCAACTGCCGCAATTTGATTACCAGACCAACAGCCTCGGCATGTTGCCGCTGGATTTTCCGGATAATAACTCCATCGACGCGATCAATAGCGAGAACACGATCCGTTACGGCCTCAACAACCGTTTGCAAACCAAGCGCGACGGCAAGATCGATACCGTGCTGGACTGGTCCGTGTTCATGGATTGGAATTTGCGGCCGCGCAGCGACCAGACGACCTTCTCCGACGTTTATTCCGACCTGAGCATCAAGCCGCGAAGCTGGCTGACGGTGAGTTCGATCGTGCGTTACGACATGAATGGCGAATTCAACCTGCTGCGCCACCAATTGGTTTTTGAGCCGAACGACCGCTGGAGCTGGGCCGGCGGCCACATGTATTTGCGGGCCGGGCCGGAGTTTGGCATCGGGGACGATGTGTTCACGAGCCTCTTTTTCTATCGGTTTAATGAAAACTGGGGTACGCGCATCTCGCACTATTTTGATGCCACGACCGGAACGCTACAGGAGCAGGACTACTCCATTTATCGCGACTTGCGCAGTTGGACGGTGGCGCTCATCTTCCGCGAGCGCGATGACCTCGTGAACGGCCACGATTACAGCGTGGCCCTGAGCTTCTCCTTGAAGGCCCACCCCCGGTTCGCCATCGGCCAGGACACGGTGGACCATTCCGCGTTGTTCGGGTATTGAGTTGGGCGGGCTGGTTTGGCGCCGTTCGGAAACCTCAAAGCTTTCCCGCTTGTCGACTGCCAAGACCGTGGGATAGACGACAGATCTGGATCGGGCGTGGCGCAGGTTTCCCAACCTGCTGTATCGCCGATTTCCCAATCGGCTTGCCGTAAGTTAGCCCGGCGCGTTGGATTGGCCAACGGCACGCGGGTTGGAAGCCCGCGACACAGCAGGTTGGGAAACCTGCGCTACGGTCCCAGGCGGTGGCACTGTGCGCTAGCGTTGTCTATCCCACGCGCCAATCAGTAAGAAGTGGTTCGGCGACCTACTCCCAGTCCATCCGCAGTTGCCGTTTTGCCTGCTGCCCCGGCGGGGACAATACGCTATCTTTTTTCCGCGCAAACTCGAGCCACAACATCACCAACTGCTCTTTTAACTCCTCAAATAGTTCCGACCGTGTGGGCGCAAAGACATCCAATCCCCAAGCGTCATTTTGAACACAAATCAACTGCTGATCGTCGCTGAGGA
>Ga0206847_10022_pt1 | contig 54089 bp, 63 predicted proteins | sample Alteio_BWOrgCont_17_FD_152880 | JGI IMG/M metagenome (GOLD analysis project Ga0206847, IMG submission 152880) | Enriched cells from forest soil in Barre Woods Harvard Forest LTER site, Petersham, Massachusetts, United States -... | ecosystem: Environmental > Terrestrial > Soil > Temperate forest >... | reverse complement strand
TCCGGAGATGGCGTGCGCGGCGGAACCGCGGAAACCGACGGGCGCGTCAAACATCCGGAAAAAGGAGATGACAGCATTCCAAAGCGCACTCCGGATTCCATCGAAAATGAAAATCCTGGGCTAGCCGATAATTGATCCCCATAAAAAAGGGAAGCCCGCGGGCTTCCCTTTTTTGTAGATGCAGACTAACGACTAGGGGTTGCGAATGCGGCTTATCTTCGTGCCTTCGATGCTGAGGCTGGCCATCAGTCCCTGCTGATCGAAGATGAAAGCATATGCATCATCTTTGAGCGTTGTTGACGAGAGATTTTTAGCAACGCCTTCATTTACAACCACTACTGTCGGGCCGACGCCGATTTCCCAGCCGTGCGTTTCATGAATATATTTCACCGCTTTATCGGTCATCAGGAACACGACATAGCCGTAAGATTGCGCGCCTGCCTGCCAGCCGAACGAGCCGGTAATGGAATTGTAATAACCATCCAATTTCCCGTCCTGTTTCAAAACACCCTCACCATAAGCGCCGCCGAAAACCAGGCCAGCTTTAACAATGTTTGGGAAAATCAGCACCGCTTTCGCCTGCTTTGCAATATTGGCGGCGGTGGGATTCGTGCTGACGATCGTATGCAACGCCTGATCGGAATCATGGGTTAAATCATCAGGCGTGGCTGCAAATGCGCCGCCGGCTGTGGCGAATGCGGCAATAATCATTATCAGAAAGAGCGGGCGTAGATTTTTCATAATTATTTCTCCATGCGTTGTTTATAAGGCACGTAATTACCGACGTCCTTGCGTTGAATAGGCATCATGCCACCTAAAGAAGCAATGTGGTTTGACTCAGGTCAAATTTTCGCGCGTCTAGGCCTGTATGGGGGCTAAACTAATGCCCCACTTACTTTTTAGCGGCACATACCGCGCAGTAACCTTATTTTTATATTGCTAACTTCCAGTCCCCTGAAGAATTATCTGCAGTATTTAAGACCGTAAATAGCGGTAAATTTTTACTGCCGCTGTTTCTTCAGCTTAACACTTAACATGGAGCCTATATGACTAGAGCATCGAAGAAAAGTCAACGTGAGCGCGATGAGGATCTGAAACTGGTAAGTCACGGCAACGGCGGTAGCCGTTACAATCAGGATAACGATGACGAAGATGATAACGAGAGCGAAGGCCGTGGCCGCAGCCAGCGTTCCAGCCGCAATCCATCGCACGAGCGCGATGAAGAGGATGAATACGATAACCGTTCTTCGAACCGCAGCCGTTCCAGCCGTGACGAAGACGAGGATGAAGAAAGCCATCCCGCCTCGTCACATAGCAAAGCAGCGCAAAGCTTTCGTCAGGCATCGAAGCATCATGAAGATGCCGCCAGACATAGCAGAGCCGGTAATCATGAAAGAGCGGCCCATAGCGCCATTCAGGCGAAATCGCACAGCAGTAAGGGTAAAAAACATGCCCGGAAAGCTGTCCACAAACATACGAAAAGAAGCGGCACTCGCTAACTAATCATATGTATTGCTTAGCGCGCCACATTTTATGTGGCGCGCTAAGCATTGATTATAGTGGCTTGAAGCGGCATGTTTAAGGAAATGAAGGGTCAGATACCGCGCCGCCCGATTATTTGTGAAGAAAGTATGGGCGACCGGAATGACCGCATGATCTTTCATCCCGGCGATTTTAGTGCTTTCAATCGATACTTTCCCATCATTTGGCTTGCCAATCATCCATGACGAGATGGGATCAATCGACCGGCTCCCCGCAATCACACCAAGCTCATAATCGATTTCACCCAGCAAATGCTTTGAGTCTGCGAGGTTGGTAATAAGTTGCTGCCCGGCAGGGCCGTATAGTTTTTTGTATAGCCATCTGTTTTTTACTATATCTGCTACTTCGCTGCCTTGATTCGGCGTTCCAGCATAATTACACGCCCCAGATTTTTGGGTTGAAAGCGATGCAGATACGCACGAATAACCAGACCACCCATCGAATATCCTATAAAATGCAGTTTGCCTGCAATGTTTTCAGAAAATTCATCGATCGCCGGATGGATATGGCGGGCAATTTCTTCAATAGATTGGCGGGTTGAGGGATAATTGATATTGAGGATCGTATAGCCGTTTTTCTCAAGAAATTTTGCCAATCCGCGCATGCTGCGATGCGTGCGGAAAATACCATGTAAAAGCACTACCCCATCATTATTCACAGGTAAGCCCTGCGATATAATGATCTATAAATGACATCGCCAGTATCTGCGCAGAATCCGCTTCGACCAGATCCAGCTTTCCCGATAAGGACAAGACGCAGATACCGTGGATTCCTGCCCATAATATACGCGCTGCACGTTTCGCTTTGCGATAATTGTTGTTCAGCATAGGCAGCAATGGGGTTTCAACAAGCGCAAAGAACCGCGCCATTTTGGGCATATACCATTTAGGCAGGCTGCGCTTATGGCTCATATGATGTTCAAAAAGGGCGATCCACTGCTCATAATGCGTGCTGCTATATTCGATATAGGCGCGCGCCATTGCCCTTAGCGGATGTTTGCCTTTATCGGCTGCGATGGCTGCCTCCATGACTCCATACCATTCATCCAACGTACGGGCGTTGATATGGAGAATAAAATCGTCATAGCTACCGAATACGTTGTAAATCGTGCCGATTGTATAACCAATCTGGCTGGCCACTTTGCGAGCACTGAAATTCGAAAATCCTTCTTTTCTAATAAGCTCCAGTCCGGCATTTAAGGCCAGTTCTGTTAACTCTTTTCGTGTATGGTCGGCTCTACGGGCCATAAAAAGCCTTTAATTTGACACTGTAAAATTAATATTGAACACTGTTAAATTATATGATAGAGTGATAAAATACAAGTTAAAAATAAGGAGAAATATATGTGGGTGGTGATCATTGGGTTCCTGCTGTTTATCCTCATATCACTTGTCATGCCATGGACACAAGGCGCGCGCATAGATGAATTGGTGGCGGAAGTAGACAGTCTGCGCAAAGATGTCCTAGCGCTTAAAGCCTTCGCCTTTGGTAAAAACGCACCGGCAGAAGAGTCTGCGATACAGACAGCAGTTTCACAACCCGCTACCGCAATCCTGCAAGAGCCCATAAAAGAGAAGGCTGCGCAGCAATCCACTCCGGCAGAACAGCCTATCCGTCCCTCTGACGAATGGATACAGCAAAACCAGCCCTCGCCACAAACCGATGCACCTAAAAAACCGTCTTTAAGTTTCGAGCAGCAGTTTGGTGCGCGATTGCCTGTCTGGATTGGCGGTATCGCATTGGCGCTGGCTGGCGTTTTCATGGTAAAATATTCGCTTGAAAGCGGCCTGCTCAGCCCTATGGTTCGCCTGGTCATCGGCGGCATTTTCGGCATCAGCCTGCTCGCCGGAGCCAGCTGGATGCGCCGGCGTTCGGATGTTGCCAATGATGCGCGCATTGCTCAAGCGCTGTCCGGCGCCGGTATCATTGATTTATATGCCTGCCTGTTTACGGCAACCAGCATTTATCATCTGTTGCCTCCCATCATGGGCTTCGCAGGCATGGCCGTTGTGACAGCGCTTGCGGTCATATTATCGCTGCGGCATGGCGCACCGATTGCTTTGCTCGGATTGATCGGCGGATTCCTGACGCCGGCATTAGTCGGTTCCAGCGAACCAAACGCACCGATGCTGTTTACCTATTTATATGCCGTACTAGTCGGACTCTTTGTGCTTATTCGCCGTAAAAATTGGTGGTTGCTGTCGATACCGGCGGTCATTTCCGCATTCCTGTGGGTGGCGTTGTGGCTGGTCACCAGCTTCAAACCTGAAGATGGCATCTGGTTGAGTCTGTTCCTTATCGCTGTTGCCACTATTGTTATCACGCAATCCAAAAAAGCCATAGAAGAGGGCAAGGCCGACCTTACGACAGCATTTTATCTGCCGACCGTGCTTAATTACATCACGATCAGCGGCGCGTTGACATTAATGGGCGTCACCGTCTTTAAATCGCATTTCGATATGATGGAGTGGGGATTGTTCGGCCTGCTGGCCGCCGGTAGTCTTGCGCTGTCCTATTTTAATGAGAAGCTTTACGGTTTAGCTCCCTGGCTGTCGCTGGCGACCAGCGCGGCTATGCTGATCGGCTGGCAAGGCGAACCGCAAAGCTTTGCGCTTACCTTATCTGCTTTTGCTCTGCTTTACGGACTAAGTGGATATCTGATCATGTGGCGCAGCAGCAATCCCGTTTCCCATGCCGCTTTGGTCGGAGCGTCCGCGTTGGGTTATTTCTTCATCGGCTATGACCGGTTGCATCATGTGATGACGATGGACGTAGCAGGCCTGTCGATTTGGTGCTTGCTGGCATTATTGTTGTCGCTGTGCGGGGTAACTGCGGTACAGCAGATTATGCAACGTTATGCGCGCGATGCCGGGATTAAACAAAAATTGCTGGCAGTTTTCACACTTACGAGCACAGCGTTTTTATCCATTGGGCTGACGATTCAGTTGCCGCACGAATTTCTGGCCATCGCCTTTGCAATGGAAATACTCGCTGTCAGCTGGCTCGATACACGTTTTAATATTAAAGCGCTTCGCCCAATCGCGGCGATATTGGGCAGTCTATTTGCAGTGCTGATGATTCCGCAAGCCCTGCTCTCGGTACAGATGGTGGCAGATAGTCTTGTTGGGGAACGAACCAATCTTCCAATCAGCATGACTATTTTTGAATCGCCGTTAGTGCATTTGGGCATTCCAGCGCTGATGGCTGCCGGTTCCAGTATATTACTGCGCCGCCGCAAGGATGATATACTCGTGGCGATCTTTGAATATGCCGCTATCGGCATGGCAAGCGCGGCGGCTTATTTCTTGCTGCGCCGCTTCTTCCATCCTTATGATAATGCTATGATGACGCAAGCGGGCTTTACCGAACGCAGTATTATCACCAACTTCTTTTTCCTGCTGGGATTAGGGTGCTTCTGGATAGGTGGATATGCCAAACGACCCGCCGTTTCATTAAGTGCGTTGCTCCTCTCGGGCATTGCGCTCGCGCGCATCGTTTACTTTGATTTTCTCATACATAATCCGCTCTGGTCGCATCAGTCGGTGGGAAGCATGCCGATATTTAATGCATTACTGCTGCCTTATGGACTGCCGATTATATGGCTAATCATCGGCAATACAAAATTGCCCAGCCTTGGCAAAGAACGCTATCTACGCTATACGAATTCATTCTTGTTGCTGCTGGCCTTCGCGCTGGTTTCATTTAATGTCCGTCAGTTTTATCACGGCGAATATCTTGATGGTTCCATTATCAGCAATGCTGAAATTTACACCTATTCCGCCGTATGGTTACTCATGGGAATTGTGCTATTGTTTGTTGGCACGCTACGGGATGATAAGGCGATGCGCATGGCATCCCTGGCCGTCATGATCGTCTCCGTCGGAAAAGTATTTCTCTACGACGCATCCGAGCTCACCGGCCTGTTGCGCGTATTTTCATTCCTTGGCCTGGGATTAAGCTTGCTCGGGCTGAGCTGGTTTTATACGCGGTTTGTGTTTAACCGTATCCATTTGAGCAAAAGATAATCCATAGGTTATTGATACTATATGGTTGAAAATAATGTAGAAAAATCCAGCGGCGACGTTTGGTACGTTTACGATGGCAAATGCCCGTTATGCTGCACAACGGCACGCGCATTTCTTATCCGTGAGGCAATAGGCCAACTATATCTCATCCATGCGCGGTAAAATATGCGCCATCTCATTACTCAGGAAATCAACGCGCACGGTTTGGATATAGACAAAGGCATGGTTATTAAATTCGGCAACAATTTTTACCATGGCGGCAATACTATGACGATCATGGCATTGCTTGGCAGCCGTTATGGATGGTTTAAAAAAATGAATGCCGTATTTTTTTGCTCAAAGTCTTTTGCTTAGTTTTGCTACCCCACCGTACGCGCCGGGCGGAATATGATTTTATGGTGCAAGGGCGTTGGGCAGATTTGCAATCTTGAGGCGGCAAAAACCCATCCTCCAATCTTTCAATCTATTTTCTGGGCTTGAACTCGGCGTCATGCATCTCGGCCTCTGGTTATTATCGTGGCTGGTAAGAATGCGGGTGCCGCTTAATCTCCCGGCGCTTGCCAACCCGCTCTTGAAGATTAGTAACTGCTTTAATAACTTTTGCGCCGCCCACGGTGGAATGCATGCAATACTGTGCGGCAAAGATGCCAAAGACGCTCCTCACAAACGCAGCTGGTTATCATCGCCAAGAACGGCGATGGACCACAAATTCACTGCGTTCCTGCAATTATATTGGCGAAGAAATTAGCAACAAATACTTTGAATTACCGAGGCGCAAGCCCGTGTGTTGGAATGGTGAGTTTAGATGAATATTTAACGCAGCTTCAGGGCTTGGTAATATCCGTGATAGAGAGAGCTTATCGCCAGCATGGCCATTCTAACGAAATCACCCATTTGCATGAATGAAATGGTCCATATTGCGGCATTCAAGTTCAATAAGAGCGCGTTTACGTTTTAGGCCCCAGCGGTATCCAGCCAATTCGCCGTTACCACGAATAACGCGGTGGCATGGAATTGCAATAGCGATGTTGTTATTGGCGCAGGCGCTTGCAACGGCGCGGATTGCTTTAGGTTTGCCAATCGCTTCGGCGACTTGTTTATAAGACTGAACTTGACCCGCCGGTATCGTTTGCAAGTATTTCCAGACCTTTATCTGAAACGCTGTGCCGCGAATATCCAAAGGCAGATCGGGAGTAGCAATATTTCCGCTAAGGTAATCCGACAGAGATCGCATCCATGCGTCAAATTGATCTTTATGGGTATCGTCCATCGGCATGATCACCGCTTTTGGATATTCCTGCCCCAACTGTTCCAGGAGTTCTACAGCACTATTACCAAATTGAATAAAACATAAACCGCGATCCGTCGCGCCCATCATTACCTGTCCCAATTTTGTATCGACAGCGGCATAGGAAATTACGATATCTTTGCCAAGATCGCGATATTGTTTTGGCGTCATACCCAAGCGCGTATTCACCCGCTCATATATCCGGCTGGACGAAGCGAATCCTGCATCATAAATAGCATGCGTAACCGAAACATTTGCCCGCAGACCCGTTTTTAATTTTTTCAGACGGCAAGAATCCATATATTCTTTCGGACTGATGCCAATTACCGCTTTAAAGCGCCGCTGCAGATGCGCCGGACTCATATCTGCTTGTTTAGCCAGTTGCTCTAATGTCAGAGGCTGATCGCTATGCATATTAATATAGCGGCATAAATCCTGCATCAGGCTATTTTCAAAGATATGATGTGCGGCGTTTTTCATGCTATGACTATATTACAGCCACCATTATTAAAATATCCGATTCTTGTGATGATAGCTCGAATATATCAACTACTCTAACCTAAATTCCACCGGTACATCAACTTTGGCTTCCACGACCTGACCATCATGTTGGGCAGGTACAAAGTGCCAATGACTGATCGCATCACGTGCGGTGCGGTCTAAAAGCGCACAGCCGCTGGAGTGTTTTACATCCACTGTCTGCGCCGTACCGTCTGGGGTTACATTTACTTCCAGCATCACCTCGCCTTCGATGCCTCTGTTGCGGGCTAATTCAGGATAGGCTGGGGGTGTATTATGCAGTGAAGTGGCATTAAATACCGGCTCGGTGGTTGCGGCAATTTTTTGAGTAGCATCGGGTTTTTCTGGTCCTGAGGTGAGATGGCCCATAGCAGACATCTGTTTGGGCGTTTCAGATTTTTCCTGCGCTTGTTTAATTGGTGTTAGAAATTTTCTTTGCGGTGTTTTGGTTTTGACTGGTATGACTGGCTCAGATATTTGCGTATTTGCCGCCATAATCGGCTGCGATTCAGGCGCGGAAATCATTACCACGCTAATGTCGATCACCTGCTGCTGGGGAACTATAGACGCAGAAGATGGGCATATAACCCATGCCGCCAGCCCTACATGCAGCATGATGCTGCATACAAAAGCAGATGAACGGAAAGTCATAGCCGGTAGCATGATTACGCGTGCTGCTGGGTAAGCGCAGGCGCGAAGCCCATGGCGCTGGCTGCACGATTGATCAGTAACAATGCCGGGAGTGTTACGGCATTCAGCGTCAGGATGCTGGTTTGAATCGCCAGCGTGAAATCTGCCTCGCCGCCAAGTATTAATGAAAAGCCATAGCAACTGGCTTCATAGGCCATGAAAGCGGCAATGAACGCAAGGCAGGCAACCACAAGCGAATGCGCGCCATCGAAATAATGAGCGGTTATGCGCGCGGCAAATAAAGATGCCGGCGCCACTACACCAAGGCCGAATCCCCATGCGAAGGTGTTTGCATCTTGCGGATAATGCAAAAACGTAAAGCCGATGAACTGGTTTACGAGCCACAGGCCAATCGTCATGATGATAGCATCACGCTTAGATAAGGTGAGCGCCGTGGCAGCAGCAAAAGCCGCATAAGGAACCGCACAGGCAAATTTGAACGTGAATACGGCGCTCGATGCGATAAGCAGCGAAAGCCAAAATGTGCGACGCCAGTCTTGAGTGGAATTAGTCATAAATACTCCTTTGGTTGATGATTAAAATTAAGCGTGGCGGAAACGTCCGGCGGAACGGTCGAACGGGTCGGGTTGGTCGAGGCCAAGCCAGCGGGCGCGAAGCTTGTCCCATAGAGCCAAGTGCGACCATTCCGGTTTTTTGAGGACTTTTTCGGTGGTAGCGGATAGGTACGGATTTGGCAGTAGGATGGTAATCTGCTGTTCATTCTTACCGTTGAACATGCGAATGCCCCACGATACGGGATGAGCATCACGATCAAGTTGCCGATACAGTTCCGCGCGGGAGGTACGACGATGTTTGGCAAGTGCTTCCGGCACCGGATATTTCGGCACGCCTTTGTGATGGCCGATGCAGATATGGAAATGCGGTGCGCCGAAAGCGATGGTGAGATAACCACCCAAAACGCCGATATGCGTAGGCGCGCATGGGGCTTGCATTTCCCATGCCGCGCCTTGAATAATCGGCCCGAAGGTGATTTCCTGCCAATGATTGGTGAACAAATCGGTCAGTAGTTCCTTGAGGCTATCCACATCGGTCGGCAACTGAAATGCCTCCACAATGCTGCCGTCTGGTTCGGTGATGCGCTCTAGCAAAACCTCCGGTAATTTTTGTGCGGCAATATTCATAACAGACCTCCTAGTTAAATTTAACTTTCACCCCTGCAAACACACCCAGCCCCTGCTGCTCGAATCCAACTGGGTCTTGGTAGTGCTTATCGAGTATGTTATTGCCGCGTCCGAACACCGATACTGTGTCGTTGATGGCGTATTCGGCGACGATATTAAGTGTGGTGTAACCGCCTGCCGTCAGGCGCGGGATGCTGAAATCACGGTTTCCGTCAATCCAGTCGCCGGTGTAAAGCACCGTGCCGGAAAGCGATAATTTATCGGTTGCCTGATAGGTTGCATTGAGGCTGGCTTTGTTTTTGGGACGGCGGCTCAACTCTTGATCCGTGACATCGTTGGTTGCCATGGTGAAGGTGTAATCCGCGCGCAGAGTAAGAATATTCCACGGTTTGTAAGCCACGAAATTTTCAAACCCATAAGTCGTCGCGCGCCCGATGTTGATGTCGGTCGTGCCCAGATCATTGCTGTTGATCAGGTTTTTGATTTTGTTATGGAACCATGTCGAGCCAAACTGCACTTGCTTCTTAAACAGATTTTGCTCGAAGCCCACATCATAACCCACGCTGGTTTCCGGCTTCAAATCCGGATTGGCGAAGAAGCCGAAGCCCGGATAATTATCGAACAACTGATCGAGCGTTGGTGCTTTATAACCTGTACCAACACTGGCTTTAAGTTTGGTATCGGTTTCCAAAATCAAATAAGCTGGTGCGATACGATAGGTGGCATGGTTGCCAAACATATTGTTATCGTCATCACGCAGGCTGATGGTATTGAAGATGCGATCACTGAATGCCGATTGCAGTTGAATGTCTCCGGCATTGTTAGTCATCTGCGCAGTCACCGGTTGGCTGGGATCATTGATCTGATCTAGCTGGTGTTCCGCGCCGAGGGTAAGCATTTGCCCCTGCGCAAGTTTGATATTGCCTTGCCAATCGGCTTTTAGGCGGTCGCCTTCATATTGGCCGTAAGACTGGAATGCGGTTGCGTTTGGATCAATAATGACACGATCATAGCTCGTATAAGCCAAACCTATGGTTTGATCGAGTTTGCCATCGAATGACACTAGATGCCCCGTCGCGCGCGTAAAATATTCATGGTTACTGTTTTCGCTGCGAATGGCTTCAGGGCCAGTGCCATCATCGCCGGTATTATCGAGTTCGCTATACACATAACGGCCCACCAACCCGACATCGAAATTATTGGTTAGTTTTGCATCGAGTTTGGTGGAGATGGTTTTATTATCATAAAAATCGTCATTTTTTGGGCGTCCCGGCGGCACCAAATCAGTCGGTGTAACGGGATCGGCAGTGGTGCGATAATGTTTGGCATCGAAATTATAACTAAACCTATCCGTTGAGCCACTCATGCCTGCGGTTTGGTTAAATGTGCCAAATGAACCGCCTTCCACGCTTGCCGTAAATTGCGCTGGGCCTTTGCCGGTCTTAGTAATGATGTTGATGACACCGCCGATAGCATAGGAACCATACAGGCCGCTTTGCGGGCCGCGCAGCACTTCGACGCGTTCGATGTTGGAGGCGAGAATTTGCGAGAAATCGAATGAGCCATCTACCGAACTTGGATCGCTGACATCGATGCCGTCGATCAGCACTTTCGTATGATTGGCGTTCGCGCCGCGAATATACACGGAAGTCGTGCCACCGGGACTGCCGGTTTGCACCACATTGATGCCGGGTAAGTCATTCAATACTTCCGGCAGAGTACGTTGCTGTTTGGCTTCGATGTCGTCGCTGGTGATAACGGTTACGCTACTGGCGACTTGATCGGCAGGCGTCGGCACGCGCGTGGCGCTAACGATAACGGGCGCAATGGTGTCGTCGGCAAACGCGATGGGTGAAAGCGAGGTGGTAAGTAAAATAGTTGCTGCGAAAAACGCACGCGTACGCGTGACGGAAAAAGATAACATTGGATACACTCCAAAAGCAGTTGCACAAGCGCTCGCATCACATGATGCAAACGCGTGTCACCGCATAAAAGAGTGGGGTCTGACCCAATGTTACAACTCCAGAGAAAACATCCCGTTTCCTGAGTATGCGTGACACTTAATGGCAGGTCTCCTGACTCACGAGTCATTGCTTCCGGCATGTCTTCCCAGCCGCGCTTTAATAATAAAGTTTGGCCAGTGACGGTGTATCGTTTGCCGAAAGCTCGTCGCTTACAGTTGCGGGAGCAGTCGTGGCATAGGCGCTTGCGCGCCGCACCACATTCCCTTTTCATCATCCTTGCGGATGAACCATTGCTGCTGAGGCTAGTTTATAAAATACTTTTTCGTCAAGGTGAAAATGATTGAGTATTTTAGTACCTTATATTCAAATACTTGGTTGTTACCCAAATTTTACTGCCGGCCAACAATGAAACATTGCTACAGAATGAAGTGAGTATTAAAAAGATTATCGGTAATTTTTAAAAACGAAGGAGCAAAACAATGTTGAAGAAAAAAACCATCACCCGTTTACTCATGATAAGCGCATTATCGATGTCGCTGACAGCGCCTGCTGTTGCGGCGGATACGTATAAACTCGATTCCATGCATACGGCGGTGACTTGGCATATCAACCATTTCGGTTTTTCCAATCCGTCGGGCAAATTCATGAATGTCGATGGGACGCTGACACTCGATGAGAAGAACCCGGCGGCAAGCTCGGTCAATGTGACGATTCCTATCGCGACCATCGATAGCGGTATTCCCAAGCTGGATGAACATTTAAAAACCAAAGATTTCTTCGATGTCGCCACATTCCCGACCGCTACGTTCGTCAGCGACAAAGTGGAAATCACCGGCAAGGATACGGCTATCGTGCATGGAACGCTGACATTGCACGGCGTATCGAAGCCGGTAGCGTTGACCGTAAAGCTCAACCAAATGGGGCCGAACATGATGAAAAAACCGACCGCCGGATTCAGCGCCACGGCAACCATTAAGCGTTCTGATTTCGGTATGACAGCATATTTGCCAGCGCTCGGTGATGAGATTAATCTCGATATCGAAAGCGAGGCTAACATGGAACCCCGCGCTGGAAATCCAAGCTGATAAACAGTTGACGCCGTTTAGAATGTATTATTATCAATAGGATAAAACACATATTTTATTCTTGACCGACCGGTCAACTTATGAGATGATGGCTTTAAGGATAAGGAATATTTATATGAGCAATATTAAACAGAAAGCCACGCAGGATACTAAACAGATCCTGATCGATACGGCATCGGAGCTGATCTGGAAGAGCAGCTATGGTGCGGTCAGCGTTGACGATATTTGCAAGGCCGCCAATGTGAAGAAGGGTAGTTTTTATCACTTCTTCCCCTCTAAAGTCGATCTGGCGCTTGCCGCTCTGGAAGAATTTCATCAAAGCAAAAAAGCGGCGTATGACAGGATCTTCTCTCCGGAAACTCCGCCGCTGAAACGGTTTGAGCAAATGGCCGATTTGGTATGCGAAATGCAGGAAAAGGCCGCGCTCAAGCATGGCCGTGTGTGCGGTTGCCCGCATGCGTCGCTGGGCTGCGAAATGGCTGGGCAGGAAAATGCCATTCGCGATAAGGTGAATGATATTACCAAACGTTCAGAACGCTACTATGAAAGCGCCATCCGCGATTTGATCGCTGAAGGAACCTTGCCTAAGGAGACCGACGTGAAAGCCAAAGCGCAGGAGGTGTTTACCTATCTTCTTGGGCAGCTCACGTTCGCTCGCATCCAGAATGATATCAACCTATTAAAGCGTGATTTCAAACCGGGGTTACTTAGAATTTTAGGGGTAAGCGGAAAGGCAAGCGAAGCCACCTAACCAAGCGGCTGTATTTTAAACTATATTACCCAGCGATAGGGTCGCTACACCAGCGGCTTTTTTTAGAAGAAGAACTAAACTGACCGGTCAAATCTAAATAAGAATGGAGAAATATTATGCCAAAATTTTTTCAAAACCTCAGCGGAGTCATTTGCGGTTCAGAGAAACATTCCCCGCAGAATCGAGAGATCATCATCATCGGTGATCAGCTATTCGCCGTCGCCCATTCGCGCGATGAGATGGCCAGAATGATGCAAAGGGTTGACCCGCAAGTAACCGGCTACGTTTTTCAACATCGTATGTAAACTTTATTATGGAGGTCTATATGTACAGCAACGATCAAGACATCATAAAATACGTCATGAACGCCATTGACGAAGGCGTCAGCACACAGGACATCAGAAAAGAAGTGGCACAAATGGCAAATGGGGAAAGCGTGATCAATCCCCTCGCGGAACCGCTCAGGGAACGCATGTCATCAGATGGAGGAAATTATGAAACGCTATGAGATCGCCCTCTGGGGCATGTTTCCGATAAGCTATTCACTTTTGAAAGGGGCGGTTTATCTTTCAAAAAAGGCCGTATCACATTATAACCTAAAAGGAGAAGTCTTATGAAAATCGACAATAAAAATATTCTGGTCACCGGCGCCAATCGCGGCATCGGCGCGGCTATTGTGCGCGAATTACTCAAGCATAAAATTGGCAAGATATACGCCGCAGCGCGCAACATTAAAAGCCTCCCTGATTTCGGGGACAAACGCATTGTGCCGCTGGCGCTGGATATCACGGATTCCAGGCAGGTCGCCGCTGCGGCCGCGCAAGCGAAGGACGTGCATGTGCTGATCAACAATGCAGGCGCATTGGCGATGACATCGATCATCGGCGATGAGGCCGCTCTTGCCTCCGATATGCACACCAACTATTTTGGCACCATCAGCATGATGCGCGCCTTCGCGCCGGTGCTGCAGAAAAATGGCCAAGGCACAATCGCCAACGTCGTAAGCGTCGTAGGCCTTGCGCCTATCGCCTCCATCGGCGGCTATTCCGCCTCCAAAGCGGCGCTGCATTCGGCCACGCAGGCGGCCCGCGCGGAACTGGCAACGCGCAACATTCACGTCGCCGGCATTTATCCCGGCCCGATCGACACCGACATGGCCCGCGAATTCCCCATGGAGAAAACCTCTCCCGCCGCTACCGCGCAGGCCATTATTGCCGGCATCGTAGAAGGAAAGGATTATATTTTCCCCGATCCGATGTCACAGCAGGTCGGCGCATTATGGGCTGAAAATCCAAAGGCATTGGAGAAACAATTTGCCGCTCCCGTATCAGATGCTGCATAGCAAAAACCATAGGTGGCCATTTATTTTTCTCGATTATTATAATCTCAAGCCTATGATGACCACCCTATGCAATCTGCCGCCATCGAAGTACAGAATTTAAGTAAAATCTACGAGAATGGATTCCATGCTCTGGCGGGCATAGACCTATCCATTAAGCGCGGAGAAATTTTCGCGCTGCTCGGCCCCAACGGCGCCGGGAAAACCACGCTTATCAATGCCATATGCGGCATCGTAAAACCGAGCAGCGGGAAGATTGCGGTATCCGGCTTCGATCACGTCACCCACTACCGCCAGGCGCGCGCCGCCATTGGCCTCGTGCCGCAGGAATTGACCACGGATGCCTTCGAATCGGTGTGGAATACGGTAAGCTTCAGCCGGGGATTGTTCGGCAAGCCGAAAAATCCCGCGCATATCGAGGATGTGCTGAAGCGCTTGTCGCTTTGGGACAAGAAAGACGAGCAGATCCGCCGACTTTCCGGCGGCATGAAACGGCGCGTCATGATCGCTAAAGCGCTATCGCATGAGCCGGAGATTTTGTTTCTCGATGAGCCATCGGCAGGAGTGGACGTTGAGCTGCGCAAATCCATGTGGGCGCAGGTGCGAGCACTCAGCGAGACCGGTGTCACCATCATTCTTACCACGCATTATATCGAAGAAGCGCAGGAAATGGCGAACCGCATCGGCGTGATCAACAAAGGCAAATTGATACTGACCGAAGATAAAAATACGCTGATGCATAAAATGGGAAAACGCCAGATGATTTTCGTGCTGCGCGATGCGCTGGGCGCTATTCCGGCGGAACTCTCGGCCTATCCGCTCACACTTGAGGAAGGCGGCAGCAAAATGGCGCTCACCTATAATAGCCAAGACGAAGATGACATTTCGGAAGTGCTGGATCATTTGAAAACCAGCGGCATCCGCCCGCGCGATATTTACAGCCGCCAAAGCAGTCTTGAAGATATTTTCGTGCAACTGGTGGAGGCGAAATGAATACTCGCGGCATTCGCGCAATCTACACGTTTGAAATGGGCCGCACCCTGCGCACGCTCGGGCAAAGCATTGCGTCACCGGTTATTTCGACCGTGCTCTATTTCATCGTATTCGGCTCCGCGATCGGCTCGCGCGTGCAGGCTATCGACGGCGTGCCTTACGGTGCGTTCATTGTGCCGGGGCTGATTATGCTCACGGTTCTGGGGCAAAGCGTTTCCAACGCGTCCTTCGGCATTTATTTCCCGCGCTTTACCGGCACCATTTACGAAATTCTCTCCGCGCCGCTCTCCTTTATCGAAATCGTGCTGGGCTACGTCGGCGCCGCCGCCTCGAAGTCGGTGATTATCGGCGGCATCGTCCTGGCCACCGCCGGGTTTTTTGTGCCGCTGCATATCGCTCATCCTTTGTGGATGGCATTTTTTCTCATCATGACCAGCGTTACCTTCAGCCTGCTCGGATTCATTATCGGCATATGGGCGGATGGGTTTGAGAAATTACAGCTGATCCCCCTGCTCATTATTACGCCGCTCACCTTCCTCGGCGGCAGTTTCTATTCCATTAACATGCTGCCGCCCTTCTGGCGCCAGATTTCTTTGGCCAATCCGGTCGTGTATCTGGTGAGCGGTTTTCGCTGGAGCTTTTACGAGCAGGGCGATGTCAGCCTGACCACCAGCGTGGTTATGATTTTTACCTTTACCACCCTTTCGCTTGGCATCATCGGCTGGATTTTCAAAACCGGATACCGGCTCAGGAAATGACGGCCTGAAATCTTTAGATCATTAGATCAGCGCTTTTTGCAACCCGGCTGATTCTCGGAAAAATCTTACTGACTGCAAATGCGTGCATTTCACCGGATAAGCTGCTTGCCCCATCTTCAGCAAGAATCAGGTTATAGCCCAATTCCCACGCCTGCCGCGCTGTGGATTCCACGCCGATATTGGTGGAAACGCCTGCTAACACGATGGTGTTGATCCCGCGGCGGCGCAATTGCAAATCCAGTTCGGTGCCGTGAAATGCGCTCCATTGGCGTTTGGTAATAAAAATATCGCCAGGTTTAGCTATGCCCTCCACCAATTCGCTGAATTCTACGGAGAGCCCGCCTGGAGGAATCGCCATGGGCTGGTCGACTGGCTGGCGCAGGCCATCTTTGAAATCTTTGGAAAATCCCACATTCACCGCGACGACAATAGCGCCCGCATGGCGGAAACGATCCGCCAATCCCTTCGCGGTTGTGAGCAATTGTTCGGCTGTATAAGGAGCAAGCTCTCGCGCAAGCACGCCTTTTTGTAAATCGATCAGCACGAGCGCAGTAAGCTTGGGATCGAGTGTAATCATAACAATCCTTTCTATACGTTATCAGCGCATATCCTGTTCGATAATGCGTCAACTATATCATCAAAACGCCTTACTCAAAGATATAAAAAATGTCCTTCTCGGCCCATATTGCGGGGCAAATACGCCGATGCCGGAGCCGTCACGGATTTCGTAGCTTTTATCGAGTATATTGAGGATAGAAAGCTTAGCATCAACGGGACCTGTCCTTCCTAAATCGAATGTATGCTCCATGCCTGCATTGACCTGCGTATAAAACGGCAAATGGCTGGTATTGGCAAATCCGCTGCGCAGGCCACTGCCATAGAGCAAGTCGCCGCTATATTTTATATCATCAAATGTATAGGCCGCGCCCGCCGAACCCGAAATTTTCTGGTCGTGGTCGAGATGCACCCAGTGGCTGGCGATGTAATCCAGCTCATCCTGCCCGAAATTGTATTGTCCGCTGGCGACGGACTTTCCTTCCGCATTGGCCAGTGCGAGGTTGACGTAGCCGGTGAATGCGCCCTGCGTATAATCGCCGGTAAATTCTATGCCGTGCACTTTTCCTTCCTGATAATTAAACGGCGCAAAAATAAGGGCCGGGCCGAACTGGCCTTCATCAAGCAGGTTGTGCGCTTGTTTGTAATAGGCATCAATGCCCAGTGTCAGGTGAGTACCGAACTTCCGGATAATACCGGCATCAAAATAATTATCCTGCTCCGGCTTGACGGGCGATGCGCCATTGCTGGCAGGCGCGCCCGTAGTTCCCTGAAATAGCGCAACGCTTACCGGCGCAATCAATTCCGTCGGCGGCGGCGTAAAATAACGCGCATAACCGGCGTGAAGTTTGGTGCTCGATGTCAGGTCATATACAGCGCCCAGGCGCGGGCTAACCTGGTTGGCGGTGACGTAGGCATTATAATAATCAAATCGTACGCCGTAATTCACGGTTAGCTTATCCAGCGCCTTCCATTCATCCTGCAAATAATAACCAAATAATGTGGCATCTTTGTTGTGGTTGTCGATGATGTTAAACGGTGTGCATGGCCCAGCGGTATCGCAATTATCGGCGGTCAGGAATACCGACGAACTGGTATTGCTGCGTGCATTTTCGTAACTTGTGGTAAAGCCCGTGCGAATGGTATGCGTATCATTCAGCCGATAGCTGTAATCATTCTGCACGCCGTTGGTGATGCTGGTTTGATAAACGCGCGAGGCATCTCCATTATAAATCAGGTCACCCAACGCATCGGGTTTGAACAACACATCGCTGTAACGTGAAAAAATCGCGAACTGGTAATCAGTTTTGTCGCCGATGCGGCCTTGCAGTGTGGCGATGACATACGCATTATGTTCAAACTGCTGTTCGTTTAAATCGGCAGAAGGATAATTAGGTGTTCCAGCGAGATTAAAAACCTGAGGCTGGCTGGGATTATTGGGAATTTCAAAGCGGTTGGTGGCATTGCCGAAAATAAAACTCAGGCGATTTTCGGAATTGAACAGGTAGGACATATAACCGAATTCTTTGTCCTGCGCGGTATGGTCGTGAATGGCTTTGGCCGCTGCCGTCGGCGGTTCGATGCCGCGGTCATTCTGGTCATAATCGCCGGTGAAATAATAACTGAAGCGCCCTTGCGAGCCGTAAAATTCCTGATTGCCTTCGAGCGAGTTATCGCTACCGCCCATAATGCTGCTACGTCCGCCGCTCTGGAAATCGCCGGATTTGGTGGTGAGGTTAACCACGCCCGCCGTGCGATAGCCATATTGCGCAGGCAACGCGCCGGTCATGAAATCAATCTTGTCGGCGAAATGCGTATCGAGCGTTTGCCCAAAACCGCTGATGCCTTCGGGAATAATAATCCCGTTGATACGGTATTGCAGGTCAGCATGGTCGCCGCGCACATGCAGCTGGCCATAAGAATCCTGCGCCACGCCGGGAGCCTGTAATAATAGCTGATTGAGCGGCGTGTCATCGCCCTGCGGCAGGTTGGCAATCGTTTCCTTTTCAAAACTGTAACTGCTGCTGCCGGTATCGGGCGAGAGTTGATTTCGCGCCATGTCGAAATATTTGATGATGGTAATGTGAAGCGGGTCGGGCGCACTATCGGCTTCATCATTCGTTGCGGCAACACTATGAGCAGCCATGCCGCAGCTCAATATGGCGGCAACGGAATAAACGGTTCTGATGGTGATTCTCATGGAGTTTCCTATCTATTATGCTATGCTATTATTGAGAGTTAGTTATCAATAATAGAACGTTATTGAGAAATCAATATCAATAATGTTATAACGTAACATAGCTGTGAGAAAAATAATGCAGACGCGAAATACAAAGCAAAAACAAATTGTTACTCTGGTCATTCAGGAAGCGGAACGCCCCCTCACCGTGCACGAAGTGCTGGCGGCAGGGCAAAAAATATTGCCGGCATTAGGACTTGCCACCGTCTATCGTGAGATAGGGCGCTTATGTGAGGCGGGCGAATTACAGACGGTCATTATCGGCAGCGACCTGCCGCGTTACGAAATGCGCAAGCATCATCACCATCATTTTAAATGCACCGAATGTGAGAAGGTATATGAACTGGAGGGCTGCTCAGCGGAACTGAAAAAACTGGTTCCGAAGGGATTCAAACCGCAAACGCATGACCTCACATTTTATGGCTTGTGCAAAATCTGTGCTTAGTAAAAAATGACGATTCATCTGATCAAACTTTCCGTAGGGCCAGAAAGCCTTTCCGATCTTGCCGCCTGGCAAACGCAGCGTCTAAAAGAAATGAAACGCCATGGTCAGAAGCCTGAGCTGATGCACGTGACAAGGCATATGCCCAGGCGTGCGGATGAAGTGCTGGATGGCGGATCTATTTATTGGGTCATCAAAGGCTGGATCTGCGCACGACAGACATTGCTCGAGCTCCGCCCAATCCTGCGCAATGACGTTCCACATTGCGGCCTGATATATGATAAGAAATTGGTGCGCGTGACTCCTCGCCCATGCCGTGCCTTTCAGGGCTGGAGATATTTTGATCCAAAAGATGCACCACCCGATATTATAAAAGGGAAAGGCGGCGAGAACATCCCGGACAAGCTGCGGCGTGAATTAACCGTATTGGGATTGCTTTAATATTACCCGCAGTTTGCTACCTTACGCCAATGGAAATAATTTCGCCGAGCCATAACGCTTTAAGTGCGGCATTGAAATTGATTTTGGTTCGGCGCATCAGCGAAAATAAAGTGAGTGTGAAGCCGCTGATATAGGCAAGTATGGTGCTGAGCGTCATGGATGTAAAGGATGCAGGCCAAGGCTGACACCGATAGCCAGCCCGATAAATTCGCCAATGACGCATCCCGTCAGGCAGTGCAGTGTAGCATGTGCGACGGTTTTGAACGTAGAGTCAGAATGATTGCCGTGCGTATCCGCAGTTTCGTGCGCACAGCAATCATCTGAATGTTCCATGACGGATAATTACCGGCCTGCTGGTTTCTTAGCTATTCCGAAATTAGAACCGGCGGATGGTTTTGGCGGCGGCGTTTTCTTAGGTTTTTTAGCTTCGCGATTCGATTTTTGTCCTTTAGCCATGATACTCTTCTCCTATATGGGTTGCCTCATCACTATGAGCGCATAAAACGGCAATGTCACGTAACCATTCAGTTGCCGAATGTGTACGTATAAGAGTCAGTAAGTTCACTGAGACGAGATTCCGCATAGAGAACTTACTCTCGCAGGAATATTCTTGGGCGATCAACCTTAAAATAAAGTACCAAAATGAAAAAAGAATCAGAAGCCCATACTTCGCAGGATTATGACCGTAAACACAGACAGGACCATGTTTCCCATAATCCGCGCGCTATGAAAGATGTGCCAAGCGGGGAAGATAACGAAACAGATACGGATAACGAAACTACCGATGCAGACCCAAAAAACCGCTGACCTCATCGCAAAGAGGCATGTTATTCCCAATAAAATAGCAATAAAACCTGAATATACCGTGCAAGCGGGGAAAAGAAATAACCTTAGGATTGATTTTAGGATTACAACTTAAAGGATTATTATGAAAAAAATTATTATTTTCTCTACGGTCTTGGCCACATTGGCTATATCATTGTCACCGCAAAGCGGCATGGCGGTTGGCTCTGTTAGCCCGGTGGCACCTGCAAGCGGCGCAAGTAATGATGTAAACGGTGCGAACAGTAACAATAATAATCCACCCGCTAACAATCCCCCTATAAACAATCCTGCCGTTAACAATCCCGCGGTAAATAATCCTGTTAATAATCCACCCACCTATAATCCTCCCGCTAATAACCCGCCCGCTTACAACCCAGCAGCCTCCAATCCGACACACTAATTACCCAAGCACGACCAGCATTTCTTTGCGCAGTTTCGGCCAACGCTTTACTTCGGCTTCACGACGACAGGCCTCCGCGCGGCCGGGAAATAACTCGTAGTAAACAAAACGAACAGGCAGGCGGCCACGAGTGTATTTCGCGCCTTTGCCAGCGTTATGCATGGCTTCCCGTTCTTGCAAGTCAACGCAGGAGCCTGCATATAGCGAGCCGTCAGCGCATCGAGCTAAATAAAAATAATAAGGACGCATCTCATTATTTTTCAGAAAAAAATATAATCGCGGCAAACACGCCATAAAGCAGGCCGACCGGCATCAACGCTTTACCGAAACATTTCCACGCCGGAATTGCCTATAAAAAATAGCAATGGCGGACATCGTCACCATGCTCGCCACGCACAGCAATAAAACTAGTATAGGGAGGATCATTGTAGGATTACCCGAAAGCGTGTTAAATAACTTCGGTCAGGTTACCGCGAAGTCATAAACGCTGCCAGTATTATAAGAAATTATGTTTCAGCGCGCTAAAAATATGGATGCCGTTTCCGCCGCGACATGGGCGGGCTTCGCAGTGATGTGCGTGGGTATGTTCATGGCGATACTCGACGTGCAGGTGGTCGCCACGTCTTTTCAGGCCATAAACGAGGCATGGTTTATGCTTGCACTATTGACTATGACAGCACTTTTTTGCGTATTGCTTGTCCGGCATTCCCATACCAGCACCGCTTAAACTTCCATATAGCTTAATTACATAAGGATTTTTATGAAACATTACCGTAAAAAAGATTTCCCGGTTGAAAGAATCCGCCGTTTTATAGAACCGGGGCCGATTGTGCTGGTCAGCTCTGCCTGGAAAGGCGAGCGCGATATCATGACCATGGGCTGGCATACCGTCATGGAATTTTCGCCGTCACTCATCGGCTGCATGATTACTTCGGTTAACCATAGTTTTGAGCTGATCCGTAAAAGCAAGGAATGCGTCATCAATATTCCGGAAATCACTCTTGCCGGGCAGGTTGTTGGTATTGGCAATTGCTCGGGCACGACGGTAAATAAGTTTGACCGCTTCGGGCTAACGCCATTGCCAGCTGAAAAGGTAAAAGCACCCTTGATTAAAGAATGCTATGCAAATCTGGAATGCAGGGTCGTTAACACGCAGCTGCTGAGTAAATACCATTTTTTTATCCTTGAAGTGATAAAAGCGCATGTCGCCGTTTCGCCGAAATATCCCAGAACATTGCATTACCGTGGGGATGGCCTATTCATGATGTCCGGCGAATCACTCGATATGCATAAAGAATTCAAACCGCAAAATCTTTAGATATTAGATCAGGTACCAAACTATGGCCACCATTGCATCACGTGAACATAATCGATAAGGGTTCTTTGAGCAGAATTATGGCCTGCCGATCTCACCCCTTCTTAGGCGGATCGACTTGCCATTGGATTAATAATACTGGTGGTGTTTGCAGTCCAATGCGAACCTCTCTCCGGAGCAATTCCCTGATTATCAGGGAAAATACAGGGAATATTGTTTATTTTTAGATTATGGACGAAGATAAGGTATAAAATCGGTGTAAGACTAGTTGGTTATAGCCCAATTCCCTACACAATATATCAGGGGATTTCTTTGAACATAACAGGGATTTGAAATCCAAGATCAGGAAACTAAGTAGTCATTATAGAGAAAGGCTAGGACTATGTTTCCTTCTTTCCTTTAGCGCCCTATTTTCTACACGGATTCGCCATGCCAGCAGAAGAGCATTAAGCACAGACCAAATGATAGCCACCGGCCAATTGCCAAATACCAGCGGCAATAGCGCTATTTCTCCAATGACGATGAGGTAATTGGGATGTGAGAAAAAACGGTACGGGCCTTTTTTAATGAGTGGCGCACCGGGAAGGCTGATAATGCGCGTTGTCCAGAAACGTCCAAGCGTTGCAATCACCCAAACGCGGCCCAACTGGAGAATCCCAAATGCTGATAGCAACCACCAGTTCACCAGAGTATTTTCGGGCGTAGTAAAAAGAATGGCAAGCAACCAGCTGGTATGCAGGAGAATAAATAACGGATAATGCTGTGCCCCTATTTCGATAGCGCCTTCTGCTTTAAGCAGTCGTGTATTGCGGGCAGCGAGCCGCATCTCCGCTAAACGTTGCAGCGCTACCAAAGCGATGATGAGGTACAGCCACATCAGGGAACCTGCAGCAATATTAAACCGGCCGTGAAGCCGGGGCCGAAGGATGACATCAGGTAATTTCCGGGACATGGTGAATTGAGTCCCGCTTCCAGCACGAACATCACGGTAGCGGCGGACATATTGCCATAATCACGCAAGATGGCGCGCGCACGATGCAGATGATTGGGCGGAAGATCAAGCGCTGCTTCGATTGCATCCACGACTTTCGCGCCGCCAGGGTGGCAGAGAAATTCGGCAATATCCTTTATCTCGAGTTTCTGCGAGGCGAGGAATTTATCCACGATCTGCCGCATATATTTTCGCACGATAGACGGTATGTCTTGCGAGAAAATGACGCGCAAGCCCTCTTCCGAAACGTCCCATCCCATGACGCCCAGCGAATCAGGCCACGTATGCTCGCTCCAGCCGACAATGGCCGCGCCATCGCCTTTGCAACTTATCACGGCAGCCGCAGCTCCATCGGCGAACAGCGCGGTTGCGACGACATTGCTTTTGGTATGATCAGAGTGAATAAAATCCAGACCACATAATTCCACGACCATATACAGATAGCGTTTATCCGGTGCGCCGCGTGCTAATTGCGCCGTGCGCGCCAATCCCACTACACCGCCCACACATCCTAATCCAAAAATCGGCAGGCGTTCCATATTGCGCTTCAAGTGCAGTTTTTCCATCAGCAGCGCATCGAGCGATGGTGTGGAAATGCCGGAGCTTGATACAACGACTAAACCATCGATATCGTCAAAGGTAAGGTTAGCGCGCACCAATGCTTTCTGACCTGCTTCGGCCAAGAGATTTACCGCATTTTCCTGATACAGCCGATTGCGCTCAGAAAATGGGCAAGGATTTTCATACCACTCCAGCGGCACACAGGAATAACGCGTCTTAATGGCGGCGTTGCCATAGACCGGTGCTAAACGCGAAAAGTCACCCATCGACGCGCCAAAAACTCTGGCGGCCAGCTTTTCTACATCATCCTGGCTGATCTTATACTTGGGAACCACCGTGGCCACGGAAATGATTTTAGCGGTTCTATTTTTATCTGGCATTGAGTGTCCTAAATTTACGTGAGTTCACGAAGCAGGTTTTACAATTATTGTGCCTACCATTCCGTGATTCGCATGGTACGTACAGAAATAGTGATACGTTCCCGGTATCGTGAAAGTATGCAGGTAAATCTGCCCCGCTGGTATATCTCCCGAATCAAAGGCCTGTGCCCCTGAGGGCAAGCTGGCATCTCCCTGTTTTTTCGCACGTCGTGTATCGTCCGTGACCGTATGAGTAATAAGCGATGTGTTTCGCCATTCGACGGTATCGCCCGGACAAATAGTAATATTATCCGGGCTGTAGCTCATGAACCCTAAGTCAATCACTGCCGCAACGCTGGGCGCAGCCGGTTTATGTGCGGGGCCATTTAGTCCGCATCCAGAGACGACAAGAACCGTAAACAACCCAGAAATAGCCCTTGCTATACTCTTGGGTCTTCTGTACCCGAATTCCATGATCTTCTCCCATAATTGCTTATGATGTAACTGCCCTATGGCCTATTTTATTCCCTGACTTAGCACCAAATCACTCAATGATGCAGGAAATCTTAGTAATTTACAGGTAATGAAGCCATGCAAGGAAATCTCCGCGACATATTTTTGCATAAGAATTATGCATTGCCTATCGTGTTAGTCGTCGTCTTAAATATATAGGATCAGCTAATATCTTTTTGCTCGATGCGCGGTAGGGGCTGCTGCTCATTTTCTCCTTTGAGGCCTTCCTGCAGTAAACGGACTCCCTTGCCTACGTCGCCCATCACCTTCGGCAGTTTTCCTGCGCCGAAAATGACGAAAACAACGATTAAAACCAATAACAAATGAAAAACACTCATTCCCATAAACCCATTCCTTCCCTGCGTTTGTTAATTATACGTTCGTTTATTTTACGGTGAATTTATAATCACCCTGTGTCTTGCTGTTACAGTCCTGCCAGATTACGTTCCAAAGAACTTTATATTTTCCGGACGCAAGCAGATGATCGGTTTTTAGCGAAAGCACCGTATTGTCATCGCTAATCATCGGTTTTCCCGCTTCCACTTCATTCCCAGCGGCATCTGTGATTCTGATATTGTTAGAGCCAGCGACGATGGCCTTCGTGAAAGTCAAAGTGATGTGATCGGTTGGCTCAACTATACTGCCCACTCTTGGCTCGGTTTTTTCCATCACACCGCAAGCCAGCGCAGGCGATGCCATAAGCAGGGTAATGCACAGTGCTATTGCAGTTCTTACCATAATGGCCGTCCGATGGTTTTCGGGAAAATATCATCGAGATAAAAATGCATCTGCGCCATATAGCCAATGCCGCTGCCGGATTCATGATTGAGCGGAATTTGTGCTTCCAGTCCCAGCTGCATCTGATCACCCATGAAAATGACACCGGGATTGATGGTACCGGTGGTGTGCCCTGATTGGTCGCCACCAGTCGGCGTTTCAAACGCGCATTCTACGATGGGAATGACTGTGCTGAATGGCTTAGGTATTTCCATATCCTTCACATGCTGCTGCAAATACGGAATGCTATATTGCACAGTAAATCCCCATTCCACCGCTTGCGGATTACGGTTTTTGTCACCAGTATTGGGATCAGTGGAGAAATTTTGTGTTGGCACGGCATAACCCAGCGTTCCGGTAAGAGCGAAGGGTTTAAGCAGATCAGCAGAATCCGGTAAATCGCCCATGCCTTTGCCGAAGAATAGCGCAGGTGTCAATGTGCTGAAGTTTTCTGCACCGATACGTTTAGCTCCGGTGTTTTGGATGTCCCAATCCAACCCGGTAGAGAGCATGAGTTCGTGTTCAGTATTTTTCAAAAACACATATTTCGCACTTGCGCTGAAATTATCGAAACCTGATACACCGCTATTATCTAACCATGCACCACCCGCTGATACGCCAAAATTTTCGGTGATGGCTTTGTCGTATTCAGCTGATGTATCGGTCTGCCACGAAGCCGGTGCGCCGCCATTGCCCGCCTGCTTGAAACGGTTGACTTGTGTGTTCATCTCATCCGATACGCCGGGATCGTCAATGGCCATAGTAGCCGGAAATATCCGGTCACCGACGACAGCATGTGCATAAGCGGTGCTGGCGCTCGAACAGAAAGCAGCGGAAAAGAAAAAACATACAATCTTTTTCATTGGTGGTACGTGATCCTTGAGTCACTGCTTTCTGTAGATAGCGCACCCAATCACTTCACCGTAACAGTACCCAGCATTGTCGGGTGCAGCGTGCAGAAATATTTATACGTTCCAGGTTCTGTAAAGATGTATGAAAAATTATCGTTAGTATCGAGTGCGCTGGAACGGAATTTTCTATCCTGGCTTACGACCGTATGCGGATCGGCATCATGATTAACCCAGGTGACTTTGGTACCGACGGCAACAGTTACTTTATCCGGCGCAAATAAATGATCCTTGATATTGATGGTCTGGTCGGCCCATGCGGACGATGAAATCAGCGAGAGGCCAAGTGTGAAAGCGTAGAGATATTTTTTCATAAAAGCTCCTTTATGCGAGTGTTGAATCAATAATGGCCAGCGGATGATCGCCCTGCACGGTTTTGACATCGGTAATACCGAGATATGTGCGCAGCTGATCGGCGGGTACGGTCATCGGGCCGGGGGCTGGGCCTACGCCGGGAGCTGGCTGCGGATAGGCAGTGCCGCGCGCCGTGTGGAAGGTGATGTTGCCTTCGACTTTCTGCACCACCTGATGGATATGGCCGTTGAGCACCGTCACCGAACCGTAGCCGCGCAGCAGGGCCATCGCCTGATCGGCATCGCCCGTTGACCATCCCCACGGATCGTAAATGCTCCAAAGTGGCATATGGGCAAATACGACAATCGGTGTACTGCTTTTTACGGCACGCAAATCATCCGCCAGCCATTTTAACTGAGCAGCCCCAAGCGTTGCCGGTTTTCCGGGCTGGAAATTGAGGACGTTGATAAGAGCGATGAAATGTACGCCGTGATCATCGAAGCTATACCAACCATCGCCTTTGGTGCCTTTTCCATAACGTTCTAAGAATAATTTTCCGCCGCCTTCATCGAGCGTGTCATGCTCGCCCGGCACGTAATGCGCTTGTGCAGGCAACCCTTTCAATACCTGATCAGCAGTATCGAACTGTTCTGGTTTGGAAAGATGGGTGATGTCGCCGGTATGTAAAATAAGTGATGGTTTTTCCGGCAGCGCATTAATTTTAGCAATCGCTTCCTGCAGTGTTTTGATTGGCTCAGGGTTGGCTTCTTTATTAAAACCGATATGGCTGTCGCTGATTTGTACGAAATTAAAACCGGTGAGCGTCACGCCCTCCGGCAAATTCCCAGCCGCATCAAGCGCGAAGGCTTTGGGAACGCCGCCCGACAACATCCATACCACGCCGGTGCCTACCCAGGCGCAGCATTTGATAAAATCACGACGGCTATGGTCTTGCAGGATCGAAGATTTCTTGTGAGCATCATCAGGATGTAATATATCGTTTGTCATAGAAACTCCGTAGGTTGCGGTTGATATAAAAACGCTGTCAGGGTATATAACCGGCGAAGGATCGTTTTTATTCCCGGCAAACAAACATATTTTTTATGTGGGAATAAACTGAGGCGGAGAGCGGTTTATAGCAATGAAAGCATGTAACGAGGATACCAAACGCTTCGAGCAGCTTATTCTGCCGCATCTGAATGCCGCCCATAATCTTGCGCGATGGCTGACCAGAAATGACAGTGCGGCGCAGGATATTGTGCAGGAAAGCTGTGAACGCGCATTTAAATCGCTGCATCGTTTCGTGGATGGCAATGCGCGGGCGTGGTTACTGACCATCGTGCGTAACCAGAGCTACACATGGCTCAAAGAATCAGCAGGCGAACGTTATTATGTGGATATTGATGACGAAGCTGCAATGAGCGAAAAGGATAAGGCAACATTGGCGCATGTGGATACGCCGGAGGTATGGACAGAGCGGATGCAGGACAGGCAAGCATTGCAAAACGGGCTGGAAGCCCTGCCAGCAATATTCCGTGAGGTCATCGTGCTTAAAGAATTAGAGGAAATGTCTTACAAGGAAATCGCGGGCGTGACGGAGGTACCAATAGGTACGGTCATGTCGCGGTTGGCGCGCGGGCGCGAGATGCTGAAAAAGGAATTGCTGAAAAATGACGAGTGAACTGAACTGCAACGATTGCGCCGATTGGCTGCATCCCTATCTCGACAATGAGCTCGAGACGGAGATGGCTGCGCGCGTGAATATGCATCTGGCGAAATGCGCAAATTGCAAAGCCCGGTTTGCTGAATTGCAAGCATTGCACGACGGCATCCGCCAGCACGCACCCTATTACCCTGCGCCGGAATTGATGCAGCAGCGGATTATGTCGAGACTCAAGCAACAAAAACCTGCATTCTCATCCCGGCAATGGTTCGCACCGGCATTCTCCGCCGCAGCGCTTGCCGCGTCCGTAATGTTGTATTTGGCCGTGCCGACATCGCAGGACATGCTGATGGACGAGGTGGTTTCAAGCCATGTGCGCTCATTGCAGGAGCAACATTTGATGGATGTCGTTTCGACCGACAAGCATACGGTCAAGCCGTGGTTCGCCGGCAAGATCGATTTCTCGCCGCCAGTGTATGATTTTGCCGAGCAAGGCTATCCGCTGATCGGCGGGCGGCTGGATTATATCCGGCACCAGAATGTCGCTGCGCTGTCTTACCACCGCAACAAGCACATCATCAACCTGTTCGTCATCCCCAATAATGCGGCAGATGCGGGAGTGCATGCTACTTCCCGGCGCGGATTCAATATTGTGTCATGGCAGAAGAACAATATGGCATTTGAAGCCGTGTCAGACCTCAACAAACAGGAACTGGAAGCCTTCGCGCAGATGGTTATCAGCCAGTAGTGCGTAGCATACTCTTCGCCAGCGCATCAATGCATGGTTTTCTGGCGCTGGTTTTGCGCCACACAAGACCGATGGTGCGTAATGGCGCCGGCTTGGCAAAGGGAATATAAACAATGCCGTCACTTTTTTGCATCGCCATTTTAGGAATCAGCGTGATACCAACGCCGGAGGCCACCATATGGCGCAATGTTTCCAGGCTGGTAGCGCGGAACTCCTGATTTTCCGATGCGCCAGTCATGCTACACACTTCCAGCGCTTGAGCGCGCAGGCAATGGCCGTCTTCGAGCAATAATAACCGCTCTCCCATAATATCGCTTTGCCGGATAGTTTTACGCTTCGCCAGCGGATGATTGCGCGAAACGGCTAGCAGAAACCGGTCATCAAATAGTGGCATGGTTTCGAGTCCATCCTCTTGGAGAGGCAACGCCAGCAGCGCCGCATCAAGCGTTCCGGCTTTTAGCCTCTCAACCAGCGATTCGGTTTTTTCTTCGACCAAAAGCAACTTCAGCTTAGGCAGTTTCTTACGAATGGCCGGTACAGCCAGCGGCAGGAAATACGGAGCAAGCGTCGGGAAAGCACCTAGCCGGAATTCGCCCGCATAGGGGTCTTGTGACATATTCGCGATGGTCTTTATCGCTTCGGCATCTTGCAAAATTTTTCGTGCACGCTCAGCGATATGTTCGCCTACCGGCGTAATCATCACCTTCTTGTTGGTGCGTTCGAATAGTTGCACACCAAGCGTTTCTTCCAGTTTTTTTAACTGCATGGAAAGCGTCGGCTGGCTGACATGGCATTGCTCTGCCGCTTTGCCATAATGCCGCGTATCCGCCACTGTTACCAGATAATGCAAATCCCGAAGATTCATTGCGTTCCTTATAATAGATATAATCTATCATTATAATAAAAACATTAGATTATACTTATCATGACTAGACGCGTAAGGTCAATGATACAGAAACAAAAATGGCGGAGATTCACATGAACAACAACGATCCGGAGTTTATCAAATGCGCGATGGACGCCATCGAAGAAGGCATAGAAGCGGATGAAATAAAAGAAGAATGTGCCTGCCGTCTGGGGCTGCAATCACAGGAAAACCACGATAAAGCTATTAACCATCAACCCAAGGAGTAACCATCATGTTAGGCGTAGGCGACAAATTCCCCTCATTCAACGTAAAAGCCACGGCACAGCTGCCGCTTAAGGACATCACCATCGATAACATATTCATCGATGTGAATAACCAGAGCTATAAAGGCAAATGGCTGGTGGTATTTTTCTATCCGAAGGATTTCACCTTCGTCTGCCCAACCGAAATCGCCGCGTTCGGGGAGCTAAACGAAGATTTCAAAGACCGCGATACGCAAATACTCGGCGGCAGCACGGATAGCGAATTCGTTCATTGGGCATGGCGCAGGCATCAGGAAGAATTGCACAACTTACCATTCCCGCTATTGGCTGACGTTAAGCGTGAGCTGACCACGGCGCTTGGCATTCTCGATAAAAACGAGGGCGTAGCACAACGCGCCACTTACATTGTCGATCCGGATGGCATCATTCGTTTTGCGATGGTCACCGACCTTAATGTAGGCCGTAACGTCAAAGAGGTATTGCGCGTGCTCGATGCATTGCAAACCGATGAACTCTGCCCGTGCAACTGGAAAAAGGGCGACGAAACCATCGATCTAAAAGAAGCAACGAAAGCCGCTTAACCTTAGGAGTATTTTATGAACTTACAGGAGTTGAAATCGCAGTTAGGTGAACACGCCAAGGACATCAAGTTGAATCTTGCCAGCGTGTTAAGCACCGAAGGCGCACCGGATCTGACGCAAAACCAGATTTTCGGCATTGCGTTGGCGAGTGCCTATGCCACTAAAAGCTCGACTGTAGCACATGCCGTACTGCATGAGATTTCCGGCACGTTGTCGGAAGCAGAGCTACACGCCGCCAAAGCGGCAGCGACCATCATGGCGATGAACAATATTTATTACCGCTTTACGCATTTAGTCAGCGACAAAGAAATCACCAAATTACCGGCTAAACTACGCATGAATGTGATCGGCAGCCCCGGCATCACGAAAGTGGATTTTGAGCTGTATTCGCTGGCAGTATCCGCCATCAATGGCTGCGGCATGTGCATGGACGCGCATGTGTATGAAATCAGCAAAGGCGGTATTTCCAAAACCGGCATACAATCCTGCATCCGCATCGCCGCCGTCATCAATGCACTCGCACAGGCGGTCGCCATTGGTGAATTGGAGAATACTGTACTACAGGCGGCAGCATAACATGGATTATGGAAAAATGAAAAAATGTCATTTACAATTATAACGTTCTCGATTCAGCATTATCGGCACCCATATTGGCAGCAGGGATATGATATTGCCCGAACGCTTTACTGAATAAATCCGTGCTGAATTTCTGGTATTCTATAATTAAAATGGTGAAGTTTTCCTTTTCCGTTAGCGAAGTCCCTGCAAAAACACTTTTACCTGTGCATATTCCGCTTGAATATGCTGCAGCATTTTATTTTTATCGGCCTCATCCGAAGAGAAGCTATCCTGTGCCTGTTTGCATAATTCTCCAAGTTTTATTGCACCCAGATTCAATGCGATACCTTTAAGCGCGTGCACTTCCTGCCGCCATGTGTTGGCGGCGGACGCGGTGGTGTTTTTTTGCAAGGTGGCGATGCCCGTTTCAAAGGAAGAATAAAATTCCTCGAACAGCGCTTTTTCCATCTCCGCGTCATTACCGGTCATTTCGCGGAGGTTGGTTAAATCGACGGGTGTTGTCATGGGATTCCTTACGGTTTTAATTTACGTTCATGGATATATTTCTCGATACCTGCGAGAATTTTTTGTTTGCTATAAGGCTTCACGACAAAACCTATAGCGTCGTTTTCCTTGGCACGGGCAACGTCTTCGGCATAATGATTGGCGGTAACCATGATGATATAGGCATCCGCGTCCAGCTTGCGAATGATCGCGGCAAGCTCATGCCCGTTAATTCCTGGCAGTTCAATATCCAGAAAAACGATGTCGGGCGCATGAGTAAGATACAGCTCCAGCGCAGTTTCTGCATTGAAGGCGGGATAAGCCTTGCAGAGACGGTCGAGCACGCCGATGAGCAGCTTACTGGAAAAAGGCTGGTCTTCCACCACCAGTATTTCCAGCTGTTTGCGCTGCTTTCTGAGAGCGGCAAGCTTGCGGAAAAACGCTATCTGCTCGGTTGACGGCGCAAGCGCCGTAAGCGATTTTTTAGCGGTTGCAAAGGGCGATGCGAGCGCTTCCATTTTATGTTTACATAGCAACCTGATATCCTCACCATGCACCTGCAAATCATAATAGCGATGCGACGTTTCGGAAGCCGGGCCATAATGCTCATAAAGCCTGCTGCATAACGCTTCAAGCGTCGTTTTTTGCGTGCCGCTCCAGCTGATGACGACATCGCCGTCACGGAAAAAATAAATCGCGGCGGGCTTGCCTTCGAGCACCGGCCTCACCGTTAGCAATAATTCCTCCTCGCTGGGTGTGATATTCAATTTTGAGAATGGAAAATGCAGCGCTCCCCACGCGAAAATGGGCTGCTCGCCGCCTTCCACGAGCGAAAGCAAACGTTGTTCAGCGTCCTGATGAATCATTTCGATAAGCATGCTGATATTCTATATCCTATTGACTAACAAAAAATTAATCTTTTGCCCCTATAAGACGAGTTGTATTATCTATTATCATTACAACCCATCATTCATATATGCCACTGAGAAAAAAATCCACCAGACGGCTTTGGCTTATTTTATGCGTGAGCAGTCTTTTTGCGTTGCCGCTGGTCATGATTGTCTATGAATCGGTTTCCGTGCTCAATGCGGATGTGCGGTTTGCGCAAAAGGAACAATACGGCGTTCAATATCATAGCAGGCTTATGGAACTGCTTCAGCGGTTTCAGGAATTGCGCGGGTTTACCTATATGCTGCGCAGCGGAGATGCCACGGTCGCCGGCGCGTTGCAATCCAAAAAAGACGATGTGCGCCAGGCGATTGCGGCGGTGGACGATATCGATCATTCCTTTGGAGAAACGCTGGCCGTCAGTAAAGGCTGGCAGGATATGAAGCAGAAAATACGATCGCTGCTGGACAATCAGAACCCGCCGCCGCCTCTGGATGAATTTAAGCGTTATTCCCAGACCATCGATGCCCTGGCCGATTTCATTTCCGATGTTTCCGATAGTTCCAACCTAACCCTTAACCCGCAATTAGACACCGATTATCTGGGCGATGCGATGGTCAATATCACGCCCGGCATTATGCAAACGCTCGGGAAAATACGCGGCCTGACGGCGGGCTTGCTGTCATCGGGACAATCGCCGCGGCAATGGTCGCCGGATGAAATCGTGGAGCTGCAAGGACTGTATCATCAATTGGAGATACAGGATGACGATATGCAGAACGCGCTGCAGCGCGCCCGGCGCGCCAATACGGAATCGGCGGAATATATAGAATTCCATATCAAAGTCATAGAACCCAAATTAAGCGACTTACAGACGCATTTTAAACGCATGTTTTTCGACCGCGCCGATGATTTAACCGCCCATGAAATCGTTGAGCGGGCTACCGCTGCCATCACCCTCTATGACACGCTGTATGACAAAACGGCCGATGCATTTCTGGTGTTGCTGAAACACCGCCAGAATGAATATAGCTACAAGAAAAACATGGTGCTTTATTCCAGCCTCATCGCCTGTTTCGGCTTCATTGCGCTATTTATTTTCCTGTACCGCAACCTGGCTAAAACCGAACGTGCCGAGAGAGCTGCCCAACAGGCAAACGCTGCCAAAAGCGATTTTCTCGCCAATATGAGTCATGAAATTCGCACACCCATGAACGGCGTGCTCGGTATGACGGGATTGCTGCTCGATACGGAACTCAATGCGGAGCAGCGCGGCTGGGCGGAGATCATCCGCAAATCCGGCGAGAATTTGCTGGAAATTATTAATGATATTCTTGATTTCTCCAAGATCGAGGCAGGCAAGCTGACGCTGGAACCCATTCCTTTTGACTTGTTTGCCATCATCAACGAAGTGACCGACCTGCTGGCGCTGAAAACGCAGGAAAAAGGTATCGAGCTGGTGGTAAGCCTTGCGCCTGACCTGTCGCGCCATATGGTGGGCGATCCGACGCGCCTGCGGCAAATACTCATGAACCTCGCGGGCAATGCCATTAAATTTACGGAAGAAGGGCATGTATTGATCGGCGTTGAGGGACAGGAAAACAATGGGAAGCTTCCGCTGCATTTTCGCGTTGAAGACAGCGGCATCGGCATACCGGCGGATAAAATCGAGCATATTTTCGGCAAATTCTCGCAAGCGGAAGAATCCACTACGCGCAAATTCGGCGGCACCGGCCTTGGTCTTGCCATCAGCAAAAAATTGGTGGAAATGATGGGCGGCGACCTGCGCGTAAAAAGCGAAATAGGCAAAGGCTCCGTATTTTATTTCGATATCGCGCTGCCAGTAAGCGAGCAAAAAAGCACTCAAAGCCGGATTCCCACGTGCGACCTTTCGGGCATACGGGTGCTGGCGGTTGATGATTCGCGCATCAGCCGGGAAATTCTCCTGCAATATCTCGGGGCATGGCAGATGCGGGTCGATATCTGTCATTCGGCGGAAGAGGCGATGGTCAAGCTGCAAAACGCATTCGAAAACGGCGACGCTTACCGTTTCGCCGTAATCGATTACCGCCTTAAAGGCAAGCATAGCGGCAAAGAGCTGGCGAAATGGATCAAAGCCTCACCGGCATTGAACGATACGATGATTTTTATGGTTACGGCGCTGGCGCAAGTCGTCACCAGCGGCTGTCTGGAAAAAAATGGATTTTCCGGTTTTCTGATTAAGCCTTTTTACCCCGATCATCTGAGGGCGGCGCTGCAGATTCTGTGGGACGCCAAGAAACATGGTAAAATCCTGCCCTTAATCACGCGCCATAAAGTCACCACCATGATGCAGGCCGATGCACGCGGTGACGCGGCCCGGCCCGATATGTTCCCCGGCAAGCAAGTGCTGGTGGTGGAGGATATGAAAGTCAATCTGATGCTGATTACCAAGATTCTCGAGAAACACGGCTGCATCGTTTCCTCCGCCGCCAATGGCAGGGAAGCGGTCGAAAGCGTGCGCGATACGCGCTACGATATTATCTTCATGGATTGCCAGATGCCTGAAATGGACGGCTTCGCGGCCACCGCCGCCATTCGCGCCATGGAAACTCCGCAAGGACGCCACACCACGATTGTCGCGCTCACCGCTGATGCCATGCAAGGCGACCGCGAAAAATGCCTGCAGGCAGGTATGGATGATTATCTCAATAAACCACTAAAACCGCACCAAGTCACAGCTATGCTGGATAAATGGATACGCAAGGAAGCGGCTTAAATTTTATTTAATCCGCATAAATCTGCATTATGGAAAAATTGCACCCGGCGCTTTGTAAGATTAGAGGCTGGTGGTTTCCAAGATTTGGCGGGAGTGCCTTGACTTACTGCTTCTAGGAGTGAATCTCAATGCGGCCAATAGGCGTGCAATAAAATCTCAATCGGCTCCTGCCTAACGCGGCAATCGTATGGTGAAAGTGGTGCCAGCATCTTTAGTGGAGATGACATTAATCGTCCCGCCGTGCGACGCCACTATCTCTTTCGTAATATAAAGCCCCAAGCCAAGGTTAACGTCTGCGGGATGATCCCCGTCAACGGTAACGGCACGGGCTAAGGCATCGAATAATGTGCCCATTTTTTCCGGAGGAATCGGCACGCCTTCATTATGCACGGACATTAAGACATGGTGCAGGGAACCTTTCACAACGACGCTGATGGAGGAATCCTTAAAGCTATATTGTATCGCATTGCCAATCAGATTAGTGAATAGCTGACCGATGCGCGCCTTATCCCATTCTCCCTTTGCATCTCCCGAAAGCACGAGAATGATGTTGCGCGTGGGATGGATAAGCCGTATTTCATCCACAAGCTGCCGGCTGACGAAAGACATATCCATGGACGTTTTAATAACAGGAAGCCCGGTACCGAAGCGCGCACGAGTTATGTCGAGCAGATCGTCAATGATGTTTGTCATGCGCGATGTACTCTCAAAAATCTGTGTCGTCAGCATGGTTTGCCGTTCGTCGGCACCTCGTATAGTCAACATAAGTTGCGCGGACATCGATATGACGTTAAGCGGATTGCGAAGTTCGTGACTTAATATCCCGGCAACCAGATCTTTGGAATAGGCGATTTTTTTGGTGTATTGGCTGACCGATTCCGCCAGTTCCTGATCGATGGATTCGTTGAACCTCGTTAAATCCAGCATATCCGTTTTATCTATTTCGGTATTTGGCACACTCCATAATTTAATCACGCTGGCCCGCAGCGCACGATACTCTGAGACCATTTGCTCAATATCAAAACCCCCGGCGAGGCGCAAAGCCGCATGCGTTTCAGCGGCGCTCGGAGCAGAACTTTTCTTTTTTTCCCCTTTTGATTTCTGCGCCTGTTCCTGACGGGTTTGGGGAGACTTTATATCTTTTACGACGAACGCCAGTATTTCGTGAATATGATTACGCAAGGCCAGTGGCGTCATGTCGGCGGCGGCAGGGGTCAGTGTCTTCGCAAAGCTTTCCCATTCACTTACTATGGGCTTTATGTTTGCATGAATGAAATCGGCCAGCCTTATGCCATGTCGCGGATTGATAATTTCCTCCTTTTCCTTGCCATGCCATGACAGGATTGGTTTTTTAAGCGAGGTTTTTATATCTGGCATATAAACTCCTGTGATTCAAACCTTGGCACCCCGTTAGTATGATCCTATGCCTTATAAAGATGACAGTATAAAATGGCAGGAAACCGGGCATTAAAGCCCGGTTTCCTATGGCAAGATTCTCGCTACTTGCCGCCCTGGGACGACTTATCGCCGGAGCCGAAGCCGGATTTGTCCGGCAGGCCGCCGCGCTTTTCGGCATCCGTTTTAATCTTGTCTTTATCGATGCCGGGCTTGCCTTGGTTGGAATATTCATTTTTCTGAACTGGCGGATTCTGTTTTTGCGGTTCGTTCTGCATATTATTCTCCTAAATTACGCTGGGCATAATGCGACAGCGACGGAATTAACTATAGGCTCGCTGGTGGGAAGAATTTTGACCCATATCAAAACCAACCGAAAAAATATCCGCTCACGGAAAATTATTTGTCCCATACCGGGAATATAATTCTTTCAGAGAAAATTTAGCGCCATTTTTTGATGCAGATCAAAAAGCTTTCCGCAAATGCTGTTTAGGATGCCTCTTCATTAAACAAAGTGAGGAGGAAAGAAATGACTCGTGAACCAGTCTACCAGTCCACTGATCTTAGCGCATCGCGGAAACTATCGCTGCATTCCGTAGAATGGGAAATACTCGACGATATCGAAAGCATGATGGAGGAAGAGATAGAGAATTATATCGGCCGTGTAAAGAAAATGGCTCAAGGCACCCTCGAAGCAATCGACAATTACATGGTCATTCCAGAAACAACCATTTATTAGAAAGGAACCAACGCATGCCAGTCGCACAGCTTCTTATCTCCATGTTTGAACGGAAAAAAGCACTTGAACTTATGCCAGTCAGAACCCCAGGAAAAGCACTGCTGCCTATACCGGAAACGTGTCAGGAGATTGAGCACTATGTGCATATTCTGTTGACCAGCGAAGAAGAAACTGTTTGTGCCATCGCAACGGATTAACTTACAGGCGCGCGGTTTCCTTATATCCTCCAGAAAAGAAACTGATACCTGAAATGTTCAAAAAACAAACTGCGCAAGCACCCTCTATCGTGACATGCGCGCCGGAAAAGAAGCGAAAACTCTTCGACACTTCCATCATTGGCGATTCGCAAGACGCTATGGACTTCGTTACGAACATCCTGGAATCATCGACGGAATATTCCATCATCGCCAATGATCTTACGGGAAAAATTCTCCTATGGAACGAAGGCGCTCGCAGACTCTACGGCTACGAGCCCGATGAAGTGATAGGCAAGATGAATTCATCCATTCTCCATACGCAGGAAGATGTGGAAGCGGGATTGCCGCAAAAAATTATGAACGATGCGTTGACCCATGGTAAATTCGAAGGGACCGTCTTGCGAAGACGTAAAAACGACGACCGGTTCACCGCCCGCCTAGTCATCACGCCGCGTTGCAATGCGGCAGGTATAGCGGTGGGTTTCCTACTTATTTCCAAAGATATTTCGTATGAAACTCAGATGGCCCAATATGCCAGCAGCTTGATCGAAGCCTCGCTCGACCCGCTCATTACCATCAGCGTCGATGGCAAAATTACCGGTGTCAATGAAGCGGCAACCAACGTAACCGGAGTGCCCCGCGATGAACTCATCGGCACCGATTTCTCCAGCTATTTCACTGAACCGGAGAAGGCACAGGAAGCGTACCGCCAGGGTTTTGCCAAGGGCATATTGACCGATTATCCGCTGACGATCCGCCATGTGGGCGGGAAGCTGACCGACGTGCTCTACAACGCCTCGGTGTACCGTGATGAGCGGGGCAATGTGCTCGGTGTTTTCGCCGCTGCGCGCGATGTCACTACGCTGAAACAAGCGTCCCAAAATGCGCGGAGCCTAATCGAAGCCTCACTCGACTCTCTCGTCACCATCAGCGCCGAGGGTAAAATTACCGACGCCAATGAAGCGGCGACCAAAGTAACGGGCGTGCCTCGAGATAAGCTCATCGGCACCAATTTTTCCAGCTATTTCACCGAACCGGAGAAAGCGCAGGAAGCCTATCGCCAGGGTTTCGCCAAGGGGATACTCACCAATTATCCTCTGACCATGCGCCATGCGAATGGCGGGCTGACCGATGTACTTTACAATGCGTCGGTTTACCGCGATGAGCGCGGCAACGTACTCGGCGTCTTCGCTGCCGCCCGCGATGTTACCGCCCAGAAGCAAGCTGAAGCGCAGGTAGCCGACCAGCGCGCCAAGGAACTCGAAAAGCTGGCCGAGCTGGAAAGGTTTCAGAAACTGACCATGGGCCGTGAGCTCAGGATGATCGAACTCAAGAAAGAGATCGAGGAGTTGAAGAAGAAGCTGGGTTGGATTAATCCCCAAACAGAAAGTATTCAATGAAAGCACAGCGCCTATCTCGCTCAGAGGGTTATACGGAAGAAGAAGATCAGCAGGATTTTCAGCGGGCGATGCTGAACATCCTTGAGGATTCCGACGAAGAAAAAAAACGACTGGAACAAAGCCAGCGCGCTTTCCTCAATATCCTGGAGGATATTGACATGGAAAAGGGCAAACTGACCAGTGCTTACCGGCGGATCGAAGCGGTGAATAAGGAACTGGAAGAGTTTGCCTATATCGCCTCGCATGATTTGAAAGCGCCGCTGCGCGTTATCGACAACGCCTCCAAATGGCTGGAAGAGGATTTACAGGAGCATTTAACTCCTGAAACGCGCGAAAACATGAATCTGCTGCGCGGGCGTGTCGGACGCATGGAGAAGCTGCTGGACGATTTGCTGGAATATTCCCGCATCGGGCGGGCAGTGGATGAGCGTTATGCCGAAGTTATTTCCGGAGACGCCTTGATGGACAACATCCTGGCGCTGCTTTCCCCTCCGGAAGGCTTCACAGTGATGGTAAGCGCGCATTTTGCCGACATCCGCGTGCGCCGCATGCCGCTGCAGCAAATTCTGATGAATCTTATCAGCAACGCCATTAAGCATCACAACAAGGAAAAAGGCTGCATCGAGGTGACGGTGGAAGATAGCGAAGCCTATTACACTTTTACGGTCAAAGACGACGGTCCCGGCATCCCCACGCAGTTTCACGACCAGGTCTTCAAAATGTTTCAGACACTGAAACCCAGGGATCAGGTGGAAGGCAGCGGTATGGGGCTCGCTATGGTGCGTAAAAATATCGAGGTTTTCGGCGGAACGCTCGCTCTTGAATCCTCGGAAGGCAAAGGAAGCATCTTCCGTTTCACCTGGCCGAAACAACAACAAATCAAAGGCGAAGACGCATGAATATCACCGCAACGCTGGGCAGCAGACCCCTTAATATCCTGTTGGTCGAAGACGATGACGGGGATGCCAAGGCTGTGAGCCGCGCTTTCCAGAAAGCCAAGATCGCCAATCAAATCCTGCGGGCGGTGGACGGCATAGATGCGCTGGATATGCTCAGGGGCACGAACGGCAAAGAAAAAATACCCTCTCCCTATATATTGCTCGTTGACCTCAACATGCCGAGAATGAGCGGCATCCAGCTCATTCAGGCGATACGTGAGGACACAGAACTGAACCACACCATCGCCTTCATCCTTACCACTTCCAAACGGGAGGAAGATAAAATGGATGCCTATGATCTCAACGTCGCAGGCTATATCGTCAAGGCGACGGCGGGGCAGGATTTCCTTAACCTGGTCAATCTGGTGGATTGTTACTGGCGTATCGTGGAGATACCTTAATGGAATCGCCCCTACGTGGTTTACTCCATATCCTGATCATCGATGATGATACAGGTGATCGCATCGAATGCCAAAGAGCGCTGAAAAGCGCATGGGGCGTTAGGATGCGGTTTATGGAAGCCCCGAGCGGTGAGAGTGGTTTAGAACTAATCGAGAAACAGGTTATGGATTGTGTACTGCTAGACTATACCCTGCCGGGTGGCATGAACGGCATCGAGGTTTTGAAGCGCATACGTCTCAAACATCCTTATCTTCCTGTCGTGATAATCGATGGCAAAGGCGACGATGCGATCGCCGTACAAGCGATGCAGGAAGGTGCGCAGGATTATATTCCCAAGGCCAATATCACACCGGAGTCCATCCGGCGCATCAGTGAAAATGCCATGGAAAGAGTGACTTTGCAGAAAGAATTAGCCCAGCAGCGGGAAGCGCTGGAGAATTTTGCCAGCATCTTAGTGCATGACCTTAAAGCGCCTACACGTTCGATTAAGGGATTTGCCCAGATTATCGAGCAAAGTATCCAGGAGAAAAAGCCGGAGAAAATTGCCGAGCATTGTCGCCGCGTTATCAAGGCGGCGCAACGCATGGACGATTTGATCGATACGTTATACCAATATACCAAAGCAAATGAGCGGGTCGTGTTCGAACCGGTTGAGATGCGTCAGGTGATGAAAGACACGCTGTCCAATCTGGAGCATTTAATCCAGGAACGTGGCGCGCGCGTGACGCATGATGAGTTGCCCGCCGTCATTGGCAATGCTTCTCAACTCATACAGCTTTTTCAGAATCTGATCGGTAACAGCATAAAATATTGCAAGGCGGAGATCCCTTCCATCCATATTTCAGCCAGCTCCCAGGAGGAAAATGTCTGGCTGTTTACTGTGAAAGACAACGGCCTCGGCATCGCGCAAAAAAACTATGAGCGGATATTCGAACCCTTCAAACGCCTGCACGGCACCACTGAATATGAGGGCACCGGCCTCGGCCTTGCCACCTGCAAGAAAATCATCGAGCGTCATAACGGCCGCATCTGGTGCGAATCCGAAGAAGGCAAAGGCACCACATTTTTCTTCACGTTGCAAGGAGCAGATAACCATGCCTAAACCGAAACTGCATATTCTGCATGTCGAGAATGACGAGCTGGAAGCGGATCTGTTCAAAAATCATCTCACCCAGGAATTCGGGGAAAAGGGATGCGACATCGTCCATGTGGAATCGCTGGCCGACGCCCTGAAAAAACTCAAGGAAACGGCGTTTAATGCCATCTTGCTGGATTTGGATTTGAACGACATTCAGGGCCTCGATAATGTTCGCGCCATCAAGGAGCAGAATCCCGACATCCCGATTGTCGTCTTAAGCGGTCATAACGACAACAAAACCGCCTTGAGCGCAGTAAGGCAAGGCGCGCAAGAATATGTGATCAAGGGGCATAGCGACAGCCGGGTGCTGGGGCTTGCCGTCCTTTCCTCCATCGAGCGCAAGTCGTATGAACGTCATCTGTTCAGACAAGCCAATCATGATGATCTGACGGGCCTGCCCAATCGCCGCATGTTTCTGGAGTATATGCAGCGATGGCTTATTCGCGCCAGCCGCTGGAAACGTACCGAAGTCATCATGTTCCTGGACGTTAATGACTTTAAGGAGGTCAACGATACGCTGGGCCATGATATAGGCGATGCACTGCTTGAGCAAATCGCTGCGCGGCTCAGGGTAGGACTGCGCGCAAGCGATATGCTGGCGCGCTATGGCGGGGACGAATTTATCGTTCACCTGGACACGGACGCCCATATATCCAGGGATAGTTGCGTTAAAATTGCTGAAAAGATCACTTCACTGTTTCATAGTCCCATCAGTATCGGCGGCCACGATATCCAGACCGGCGTCAGTATCGGCATCGCCTTTTATCCGGAACATGGAAAAAATACCACGCGACTCATACAAAGCGCAGACCATGCCATGTATCAGGCGAAAAAATTACATAAAGACTATCTCTTTTGCGCTGAAGTAATCCCATGAGCGAAACGCTCGTCATATTGGTTATCGATGACGATACAGGCGACCGTATGATGTGCGAGAGAGCCCTGCAGAGCGCATTTGGCGATAATTTGCGTTATATGGAAGCCGATGATGGTGAAGACGGGTTGAAGGCAATTGAACAGCAACTCCCCCACTGTGTGCTACTTGACCATAAGTTACCGGGCATTGACGGCATTGAGGTTTTAAAGCGCATACGGATCACACATCCCTATCTTCCCGTCGTCATGATCAATGGCAAAGGCAACGATGTCATCGCCGTGCAATCGATGAAGGAAGGTGCGCAGGATTACATCGCCAAAAGCACCATCACGCCCCCAATAATCCAGCGTATCGTCAAAATGGCGATCCAGCATAGTGCATTACAAAAACGTACATATGAACAACGTATCTCTTTGGAAATATTTACCCGTGCCCTGGCTCATGATTTGAAAGAGCCGGTGCGTACTATCCGTTCATTTCTAGACAGAATTACCGACTGGCAAAATTTATCCGAAAAGTCGCAGAAATCTTTTGGTTATATCCGCAAAGCCGCCGACCGGATGAGTGCACTGATCGATACCGTCTATCTCTATACCAGGCTCGATGGTGCCGAGCAGATGGAAAAAACTTCTTGCGATATCGCTGGAGTGCTGGAAGAGGTGCAGGAAAATCTTGCGCAGCTTATAGAGGAGCGCGGCACAACTATTACCCACGATACGCTTCCCCAAGTCTATGCCAACCGGGTGCAGTTAATCCAATTATTTCAGAATTTACTGGCGAACTCTATCCGGCATTGCGACACGGCGGTAAGCATTCATGTGAGCGCAATCGAACAAGCCGATTACTGGCGGCTGGTGGTGCGCGATAATGGTCCCGGTATCGCAAGCAAAGATTTCGAGAAGATATTCGATCCCTTCAAGCGATTATCCCAACGCAAAGAAGATGAGGCCGGGCTGGGGCTTGGCTTGGCGATCAATCGGAAAATAGTGGAATCGTATGGAGGAAAAATCTGGTGTGAATCAGAGTTAGGCGCTGGAACATCTTTTCTGTTTACCTTGCCGAAAGTCATGGCAAACACTGTCTTAAAAAATATGGCCCCTGTTCCTTTAGGGTCCTTGCAAGAAGCAGCCATCGCGGCACAAACGCTTGCCCGCATCTTGCTGGTCGACGACAACGAAGCCGATATTGAACTAAACCGTCTTATGTTGATCGAGGATGCTAAACTTCACTGCGAGGTATTGACGGCTCATAACGGCAAGGAAGCGCTGGCCATACTGCAAGATGCCGCGCACATGGGCAATTCCGTTGACCTTCTCCTGCTTGATATCAACATGCCGGTCATGAGTGGTTTTGAACTACTGGCAGAGATGCGAAAGGAACAGATATTACAAAACACGTTGGTAGTCATGTGCACCACTTCCTCCTATGATATAGACAAACAGATGGCTGAGTTGCTGGGAGCGGCAGGCTATCTCACCAAACCTCCGCAATTTCCGCTGCTTAAGGATATTATCGACCAGTGTGAGCATCTTAAGCTAAGGCAGGAAGGCAATGATTATATGCTGCGGCGGGCCGCTTAAGCAGCCACTTTACCATTCTCGACATATAAAAATTCGCCCGGCAGAGGGAGTTCCACCGGGCGATAAGTCGGTCTTGATAGCAACCGCATCATGCCAGCTCAAAAATAACAGGGTTTGACTTAGATCAAATGTATATCCTGTATATGTGGCTCTTTATCAATCAGCTATAATCCATATCGCGCCCCTATGATAAAGCGCTTAACTTTTTCCATTGTTTATAATTGCGACAGGGTGGTTGATTTGATGTAAGTCAATATGCGTTCTGCCATTGCTGCTATAAACAGGCGGGACTTTTCAAAGGATATAGTCATGCCATCAGCCAAAAAAGATAAAGACGCGCAGGAATATGAAAAGATATTTCAGGAATATCTGGAAATATGCAATCAGGCCATTGAGAAAAACAAGGACAAGTTTCCCTATACGGAAATATGGGGTGCGCGGATGAAACTGATGGAAAAAGAAACGAAAATCGAAGCCATCGTTTACGATGACCGCCCCAAACTATCCTGCATGCTACGGCTTACCAAAGACATGAAAATCGAAATCGTGGAAAAGAAAACGATTCCACCGGAAGAGGCATGGCCATTTACTTACCAGTATCTCAAGCGCGTGGTGGATCATCCGAAAGAATATATCGAAAACCCGGCGAAGCTTGAATGGGGCTGGCTTAAAACCGTTTTTGGACCGGCGTGAGTAATATTCGTCCTGGCCCTAACCTTTAAGCATGGCGGGATGCGAATAGCAGCCATTCACGAACTTGAGCAAACGAGCCATGGAATCAATGGTCACGCGCGTGCCGCTGATATGAATGCCGGTTTCTTTGCGCAATATATTCAACGCCCGCGAAAAAGTGGCCCCTTTCATCCCTAAAGTAGAGGCGATTAACGTTTTGTCATAGGGAAGGTTGAGCACTACGCCGTCTATTTGTTCCAGCGCAGGGCAGAGCCCGAGCAAAAAACAACCGATGCGTTGAGGCGCGCTGTAAAGAAAATATTGTTCTTGCTGCAACTCATGGAAGCGCCGGTATTGCACCATGGAAGTCAGCATATTAAAAGCCAATTGAGTATCCACGCGGAGCTGTTCTTTCAGCAGGGGAAACGGGATACTTAATATTAGTGCGTCTTCCACCGCCTGCGCGCTGCTTGTGTAGCACCCCTCCTCAAAAAGGGCATTCTCTCCCGTAATACTGTTTTTAGTGAGCACCGCCAATCCCATTTCTTCACCGTCTTCCGTGGTGCGGTATAGTTTTATCCACCCCTCGCAAATAATATAAAAATAATTCGCCTGCTCGCCTTCCAGATAAATAAGGTTTCCTTTTTTATAGTTTTTGATTTGCGCGGCATCGGCGAAACGCCTCATTTCTTCGTCAAGAAGATTGGCAAATAGCGGGAGCTCTTTAAAAAAAGCGAGCGATTTATGCGTCTTGGTTTCGGTGTCAGGTTCTTTGATTGCAATCATAAGCAGCACCCCTAGTGATAAAATCGGCAACAGCATATAGTATCTATGGTTCGGTTTTTTGACTTAAGTCAAAAATTATTTTTTCTCCAATACTTTGATATGGATCAAAACATACCAGATGGGTTCGTGTACGATATATTTGATTAATCTTTCTTAATCCAACACGAAAGAAAAAATTATGACCAAAAATGTATTAAAGCTTGCTTCCGAATCTGAAAAAGACATCCAACGCATAGACGAAGCGACCGCCGAAATCGTTACGGCAATCAATTATCTTCTCCTGAATGCGCAAAGAGAGGGGCTTACCACTATCACCAGCATCCTAAGAGATGCGCGGGAAAGTATCGCCTGGTGGGCGGCGCATGACAATTATAATGAATCCGGCGTCGAGAAAATATATCACCGCCTAACCTGTGAGAGTGAATTGCATACCGCGCTCAACTTCCTGGCTAGATTTGCCACGATTAAAGATGACGAACTCAAGGAAGACCTGCTGCAAACGATAGAGCAGTTCCAGTTAAAGAGTCCCGTGGCTTTCAAAAATACAAGGAGGGTATAGTGTATGTCATTCGCACAACAGGTAATGCCGAAGTTTGCACCACAACCGGAGGATGACGAAAAATCGGCATTACTCGCCACCATCGTCGAATGTTCGGATGATGCCATCATCAGCAAATCGCTGGATGGAACCATTCTTTCCTGGAATGCAGGTGCCGAGCGCTTATTTGGCTATAGTCCTGCCGAAGTGATTCATCGGCCTATCAGTTTGCTCATTCCGGAAAATCTGCAAAAGGAAGAGGAGTACATCCTCAGCCAATTGCAGCAAGGCAAATCGCTGGATCATTATGAAACGGTGCGCTTACATAAAAATGGGCAGCTGATTGACATTTCACTCACCGTATCGCCTATCCGTAACCGGTGGGGCAATATCACTGGGGCATCCAAGGTTGCGCGCGATATTACACAGCGCAAGCAGGCGGAAAAGGAATTAGAGAATTTTGCCTATTTATTGGTGCATGATCTTAAAGCGCCCTTACGCACCATTCAGGGCTTTGTTGGCATTATAGAAAAAGCCCTTCAGTCAGACGATATTAACATACATGCAGTCACCGGCCATTGCAGGCGCGTTGCCAATATAGCAAAGCGCATGGACCTGTTGATCGATACGTTACATCTGTACACCAAAATGAATGAGAAAGTTGCGTTCGAGCCGGTTGAAATGCGACAGGTGATGGATGACACATTGTCCAACCTCGCAAGCCTGATTCAGGAATACCGCGTGTGTGTGACGCATGACGCATTGCCTGCCGTTATCGGCAACGCTCCGCAGCTCATACAGCTTTTGCAGAATTTAATCGGCAACAGCGTAAAATATTGCAAGGAAATTCCCGCCATCCACATTAGCGCCAAAAGGCAGGATAAAAATATCTGGCTATTTACCGCCCAGGACAATGGCATCGGAATCCCCAAGGAGTATTACCAACAGGTCTTTGAGCCGTTCCGGCGTCTGCACGCAGCTGAGAAATACGAAGGCAGCGGACTCGGGCTTGCCACCTGCAAAAAAATCGTCGAGCGCCATGGCGGCAGTATCTGGTGCGAATCCGCAAAAGGGCAAGGCACCGTTTTTTCCTTCACGCTGCAAGGAGCGCGCGGCCCTGCCTAAATGGAAATGAAATCCTTACGCAGCTGATGATTATGTGGATAGCAGCTACCCACAAACTTAAACAGACTCGCTATCGAATCAATAGTCACGCGCGTGCCGTTAATATGCAGCCCGGCTTCTTCGCGCAATATATTAAGCGCGCGGGAAAAGGTCGCTCCCTTCATGCCGAGGATGGAGGCGATCAGGGTCTTGTCATAAGGAAGATTGAGTATTATGCCGTCTTTCTGCTCAACTGTAGGGCAAAGTCCCAGCAGAAAACATCCGACGCGTTGGGGGGCGCTGTAGAGAAAATATTGTTCCTGCTGCAGTGCATGCAGGCGTTGATATTGCACCATGCAGGTCAGCATATTAAATGCCATCCGGTTATTCACACGCAACTGTTCTTTAAGCAGAGAAATCGGGACACTGAGTATCTGCGCGTCTTCTACTATCTGCGCGCTGCTCGTATAGCTTCCATGCTCAAAAATAGCGTTCTCGCCAGTGATGCTGTTTGCCGTGAGAACGGCTAAATTCACTTCTTCGCCTTCTTCCGTGGTATGGAACAGCTTTAGCCATCCGCTGCAAATAACGTAGAAGGAATCCGCCGGCTCTTCTTCCAGATAAAGAAATTTTCCTTTCTTATAGTTATTTATCTGAGAGGCATCCGCGAAAAGCACGACATCTTCATCACGCAAATTCGCGAATAGCATAAGGTTTTTAAAAGCGAACGCCTTACGTTGCCTTGAATCGGCATTCCGCTCTTTAAGCACTATCATAAATACAAACCTACGATTGAAATTCTTTGTAGATATACATTTTTTTAGGCAGGGCTGTTTGATGTATATCAAAACGTAATTTTGTTTGTTTTTATTTGATGTAAGTCAAAATACACGGCGTTGATTACCGTATATTAATACTAGAAAAACTATTATATTCATTATCAATTGCCGCTATCAGGAGGTTCTATGAAATAATCCATCGTGATCATAGCTATAGGTAAATAATCATTTAAAAGAAGTAATCATACAAAGCCTCAGGAGAGAATTATGCAGTTAATCCATCAGGTCAAAGAATTCCCGGTTATCATGCCTGCAGAAAAGATCCGCTCGCGATTTGAAGATGCTGATTATCTCTCCATCATGTGCCATGAAATCGGCACGCCGCTTACCTCCATCATCGGCCTTTCCCATATTCTTTCCGATATAGAATGCAGCTCGCAAAAGAAAACGCAATGCGCCGAAATGCTGCGCGACAGCGCCAATATGCTGATGGAACTGATGAAAAATATGCTGGATTCTTCCAGGATCGATGCAGGCATGATTGAAATAGAGGATATCGATTTCGACCTGGTTAAAGTGGTGCAGGAAGCGGTGCATATCATGGCGACCAAAGCGGCGGAAAAAGGCCTTGATTTGCAGGTGCATATTACAAACCGCCTGCCTCCCTACTGGGTGGGAGATCCGCTGCGCATACGCCAGATCCTGCTCAATCTTTTAAGCAACGCGGTAAAATTCACCGAAAAAGGACAAGTATCCCTCACCGTGAATTCAAAACGCGATGCGCATGGAAACGATCAACTGTGTATTACGGTTGCGGATACCGGTATGGGGATGACCAAAGACTCTCTTAAAAAGATTTTCAACAAATATACCCAGGCAAATGCCAGCATTAGCCGGAAGCATGGCGGCACGGGATTGGGGTTATCCATCAGTCAGGATCTTGCTCATCTCATGCACGGAAATATCGCCGTGGAAAGCTGGCCCGGCATGGGCTCGCATTTTATCGTGACCTTACCGCTACAAAAGGCCACAGCCCTGCTGGCAGCGGCGTAAGAGTCTTATAGCTCCTTTATCGAGAGTTGGGATATACTAGATTATATCGTGGTTATTCAGGAGAAACCAATGGTTGCCACCCTTCCTCCCATACCCCCCGCCACGGGATCATTCGATACTGCGGCGATGCAAATTGCCCAAGCAGGGCCCAGGCAGCGGCGACTAATACCAATGAAGCAGCTTTTCTGCAGGAGATTGCAAATAAATGCCGCCAATGAGCCCCTCACACTAAAATACACTTGAGCTTAGCTCTCTCCAGCTAAGTTTAATCAGAAGGCCCCGCCAACCACGCACCTCAGCGGGCGATGACCATAAATATCTCTAACACAACGAAATAATGGTGGGGCGAGAGGGATTTGAACCCCCGACCAAGGCGTTATGAGCGCCCTGCTCTAACCGCTGAGCTATCGCCCCGTTAGATTTTCTTGACGCGTCAGCGCCTTAGAAAATCTTACGCCCGACGTAGCTCCCTTAAGGAGCGTAGGCGGGCCCTATCCGCTTGTGGTTAGCGGCTAGTAAGCAGATTTTCAACCTTTTTTACTGAACCGGCCCGGCAGTGGCATATTTTCCTTGCAATGCCCTATGGTTTGGGCTAATAAACGCGCCCCATACACTTAAAGATGCGAGAAGGCATATGAAACAAGGCATTCACCCGGACTACCATAAAATCACCGTCGTCATGACCGATGGCACGAAATATGACACCCATTCCACCTGGGGCAAGGAAGGCGATGTGCTGCAGCTCGATGTCGATCCGAAAACGCACCCTGCATGGGTTGGCGGTGTGAATCTGCGCAAAACCGGCCAGCTGGAAAAGTTCGAAAACAAATTCAAAAACTTCGGCGCCATGTCTTCGAAGAAACCCGCAGCAGCAGCTCCGGCTCCGGCAACGAAGACCGAGAAAAAAGCCGAAAAAACGGAAAAAGTTGAAAATAAAGCCGAGAAGGCTGAAAAGAAAGACGACGAAGCCAAGTAATTGGCTGAGCATTTTTAATATCAAAGGCGAGCTACCTGCTCGCCTTTTTTTATGACTATTTCGCTGAAGATGATTTCTGCGTGCCTTCGCACATGCTGCGCAATAGCGCTTTGCGCTGCAGATACGTATTAATCGCTTTTTCCAGCTGCGGCCAGGATATGCCGGTTTCCCCGTCGAATTGCTGGTTAGCGATGGCGAATATCTCCATGGCTTCCTCATCATCGATTTTCGGCAGGTCTTTTTGCTCGCAAATAAAATGGATATCGTCGATATGCCATAGATTATCGGTGAAATAACCGAAGGTTCTTAATAATTCCCGCGTAGCTTCAATCACTTTGGTTGCTTTTGGCTGCATAATTAACCTCTTTATTAACGACGTAGTGATTATGTTAATATATATTAATTGCTAATTAATAGTTAAAATTTTCAACTTTTACGCACAAATTCTGCGCGGGCCCTTGAATATGAGGATATTTACGGCTTTTCAGCTTGACTTCCGCATTCGCACCCTATACATATGCTCGTGAGTTGAGTACGACTCTTTGCATTCACTGCATCAATGATGCAGGTTAGATCTTCCTTCATGGTGTTTCTTTCCTTTGTGTGGCCGAGAGTTTCAGGGCCCGCTTTTGCTGGCCTGTAATTACGAAGCTCTTTTGTAACGCCATATTTTAGGAGAACAACATGGCTACTGGTATTGTTAAATGGTTTAACCCGACTAAGGGTTTTGGTTTCATTCAGCCCGATCAGGGCGGTTCCGATGTGTTTGTGCATATCAGCGCGCTGGAGCGCGCCGGTCTTAGCACCCTCAATGAAGGCCAAAAAGTGAGCTACGAGCTTGCCACCAATAAAGGCAAGACGTCTGCCGCTAACCTGAAACTGGTTGCAGCTTAAATACGTGATGGGGTGGTGGCGTGATGGCGTGGTGGTTTTCCATCACCCCATCACTCCATTACCCCACCACCCTAAAAGCCTTTCAATGGCGGTGTAATTACCCATTGAAATCGCCCTCCGTCCCGAATCCTTCCCGTATATTACGTGTGAGCATTTTGGCCGGGCTTTATCGTCAGAAAGCCCTTCACACCGGTGGTTTTTTTGACAACTCATCGCATAAGCAGCGATGTGTCGGACCGCTCGCGCCGACCGGATGTCCGGTTTGCCACAGGCATGCCTGTTTGCTTCAAGCTTAAGCGTAAAATACGAAAAGGATTTATTATAACATGACTACATTCGATCAATTTAATTTACCGCCCGCCCTCAACGCAGCGCTGGCGCGTATGAACTACACCGCCCCCACCCCCATTCAGGAACAGGCCATTCCGCTCGGCCTCGAAGGCCGCGATATTCTCGGCTCCGCGCAAACCGGCACCGGCAAAACCGCCGCCTTTTCCATCCCCATGATCACCAAGATCCTCAGCTCCCCGCGCGGCACGGCACTTGTGCTCACGCCCACGCGCGAACTCGCCACGCAGGTATTGGCTGTCGTCACCCAGCTGCTCGGCGTCCGCAGCTTCATCCCGACCGTGCTGCTTATCGGCGGCGATTCGATGGATAAGCAGGTAAAGCAGCTGCGCATGCGCCCGCGTATCATCGTCGGCACTCCGGGCCGCATCAACGACCATCTGGAACGCGGCAACCTCATTCTGCACGATACCAATTTCCTCGTGCTCGATGAAACCGATCGCATGCTCGACATGGGCTTCGGCATCCAGATCGACCGCATCGTGAAATTCCTGCCCAAGGAACGCCAGACGCTCATGTTCTCGGCCACCATCCCGCCGGAAATCGCCAAGATGTCGGCCAAGTACCTCAAAAACCCGGAACGCATCGCCGTCGGATCAAGCCATAAGCCCATGGCCGCGATCACGCAGGAAGTGCTTTATGTCGGCGAAGCCGGTAAATACGAAGAATTGCTGACCCAGCTCGCCAAGCGCGAAGGCTCGATCATCATCTTCGTCAAAACCAAGCGCGGCGCCGACCGCATGGCGGAAAAGCTCAACCGCTCCAAGCATTCCGCCGATACCATCCATGGCGATCTGCACCAGCGCAAGCGCGAGCGCGTGATCCAGAATTTCCGCGACATGAAATTCCGCATCTTAGTGGCCACCGACATCGCCGCGCGCGGACTCGATATTTCGCACATTGAGCACGTCATCAATTATGATCTGCCGCAATGCCCGGAAGATTACATCCATCGCATCGGCCGCACCGCCCGCAACGGCGCGGAAGGGTCCGCGATTTGTCTCATCTCGCCGGAAGACGGCATCAAATGGCGCGAAATCCATAAGTTGCTCCATCCGGGTGAACCGCTCCCACACATCCCCGGCGGCAAACCGGCCCACAAACCGTCAGGCTACCAAGGCAAAAAACCCCACGGCGGCAACGCCGGCGGCGGAAACCGCCGCCGCTTCGGCGGCCCGCGCCGCAGCGGCAACGCGCCAAGGTCAGCGGTGGCGTAATTGCTTTCCCCTCTCCCCTCGTGGGAGAGGGTGGACGCCAAAGGCGGACGGGAGAGGGGGAACCCTCCACAATCTCTACAGAGCGAATGGATAAAGCCCCCTCTCCCTAACCCTCTCCCACAGGGGGAGAGGGAATCTTAAGCGGAAAGCTGCGGCGCAGGAGACTCAACGGCAATTTTCGTCTGCCAGTTCGGAGAAGTTTTGGCAGGCAAAGCTACTACATTTTTTTCCGGCGTCATGGCCCACGGATTTTTGCGCAGCGCTTCCACCTGAGTGCGCAAGGTGGCTTTCACTTCTTCGTCTTTCATGGCGAGCTCTTTGGCATCGCCCAGGAATTTCGTCACATGCTCGATGAGCACTTCCTGCGAATCGGCGGGTTGCTTGACGATCATATCCGCCGCCAGCGCGATCACGCTGGTATCCACGCTCTTATCACTCACCACGCCTTCACCATGGCCTTTGGACGAAAACGCCAGCAGTAATTCAGCGAGCAACCCCGCACCGACGAAACCAGCGCGTTCGGGCACAGACGCGAGGCGCAACTTATCATTCACGCGCTTGGCTTCCTTAAAGGCTTTCCAGGTGCTGGCGGCATGAAACAGGGTGGAAATCGTATAGCCGCCACCAGCTATCGCCAGCGGATGCGCCTGTATGAACTGCTTTATCCGCGCGAAACCTTTTGCGGGCGGATCATCCGGATCAGGCTTCTTTTCCTTGACCAATGTGCCAAAAATGCCCGATACGGCGGTAAGCGATCCCAGCCCGAAATCCAGAAAGCCTTCATGATGCATTTCCTGAATAGCCTTAAGATCCATACCCGGCTTAGGCTTGAACCTGATTTTATTCCGGTAGGCTGAACTGGCCACGAACACGCCCGCGAGCGCTGTCACGCTGTTAAAAATTTCTGACGGATAGCGTTTGCAGAATTCGTGCATCGACTTCACGAGTGTCTTGTCTTTTTCCTTGGCGATCTGGTGTAGCGCGCTGCTTTCGGGAAGCGTGATGTTTTCCTTCTTGAGAAACCCTTCCAGGTCTTTCGCCAGATCGCGCACCTGGATGTCTGACTGGTCATTGCGGCCATAAAATACCAGCGACAGCGTGCCAAGAAAATAAGAAAATGCGCCTGCCATCACCAGCTTGTCGGCTTCTTTCCTGCCATAACTAAAAAATTTGTAATCGCCAAAAGCATAGCTCAGGCCGGAAAGCTGCAGCGTGCGTTTTTTAAATTTTTCCCATAAGCTGATTTTTTCCTGCGGCGCTTGAATGGTGGGCTTGCCGGTCACCCAGTTTTCCTGCTCCAGCGTGTTTGTCAGCTGCTTCTCATTCTTAAATCCGCGCACTTCCAGCGTCGGCTTGCCGTCTAAACTGAAGGGCGTGCATTCATAATCACCGTCGCGCAGGGTTTGCAGCATGGTTTGTATCTGCGCGTCGCCCACGCCCGCGCGCGTATGCAAATAGGCGCGCACAGCGCCGTTGGCCGTTTTGGCAAACGTCACCTCATCAATGATT
>Ga0206847_10021_pt1 | contig 54372 bp, 49 predicted proteins | sample Alteio_BWOrgCont_17_FD_152880 | JGI IMG/M metagenome (GOLD analysis project Ga0206847, IMG submission 152880) | Enriched cells from forest soil in Barre Woods Harvard Forest LTER site, Petersham, Massachusetts, United States -... | ecosystem: Environmental > Terrestrial > Soil > Temperate forest >... | reverse complement strand
GGCGCAGACACTTGCGAAAGCTCCCATGCGCCTGGGTTTCGCCAGTGGAACGACATTTTCACGACTTATTTCAATCCCTTCGGACCGGGCGCGTGCGACAAATCTCTGGGTCATTCCGGAGGGAATTTCGCAGCGCAACCGCTTGGCGGCAAGCTGGGATAATCCTTGAGCGCTGATCTGCGTGAAATCGTAGGCGGCGCTGCGGCAGATGGGACACTCTTCGAGATGAGATCTGAGATCGGCCAACTCATCCTGGGAGGCCTGGCCGCTGGCAGCCAGCGCGCACAGTTCCTCGTATTGTTCATGGGTATTCAACGAGGATCCCCTTCGGGTTCACTTTACGCTCGGCGACCTTCTTTCGGGAAGAGCAGGTTTCCTGCAAGACCATCCGTAGCTTTGCCAAGCCACGGTACAGATTGTGGCGGACCGAAGACGCCGTGTCGCCCGTTTTTCTGGCAATTTCTTCCGCTGTCAGCCCCTCGAAATAGGTGAGCTCAATTACCCGGCGTTGACGCGACTCGAGGGTTGCCAGCACCTGTTCGACCAAATAAATGACTTCCTGCGGAGGCAAGCATAGCAAATGGTCGGCACCGTAAGAGAATTCCGTTGGGGCGAGTTCGTCCAGCTCATCCCGGCTGTAGAAGCGGTTGGATTCGAGGTGCTGCCGCCGGTTAATACTGCGGTGGTAGGCGTACTGAAGCAGCCAGGTTTTGAAGCTTCCGCGGTCGGGATCGAACTGATTCACGGCTTTGAAGACATCCAGGAAAACCCTCTGGACGGTTTCCTCTGCTTCCCCATCATCGCGCAGGATTGCGCGAGCAATCCGGAAGACCAAAGCACTGTGTCTTTCAAATAGAACTGCCAGCGCATCATTGCAGCCGATACGCAAGGCGGCCATTAGATCTTCGTCGGTCAGGGTTCGAAGACGAGAGGGAGAGAGGAGGGCGGCTGCCAGTTCTTCATCGGATAAAGGCATGTTCTCCCTCACAATGTGCGTGCAATCTGGATCTGGCACCCTCAATGAAATGATGGGTTTTCCCCGTTGGTTTTTATCCATCACTCCACCACACTTTGATAATCCATGCCACGCTACCGGCAAATTCAACCTAAGTCAGGGCCGGAAAAAGCCTTTGGAATTGTTCTGCGTGAAATTCGACGAGCGGCAGGGCTCTCCCAGTTGGATGTTTACGTCAAGTTCGGCATCGATAGGACCCAGTTGAGCGCTATTGAACGCGGTGTGCAAAGTCCAACCCTCAGAACGATCGATCGGCTCTCACGAGCCTTCCGTGTGAGTCCGAGCGAGATGATGCGCCGGATGGAAAAGTCTCGCTTCTACCCCCGTCGCAGTTCCGCGTAGGTGCCGGCGCAGTGTTACGTACGAAACCCGGGCATTTATATATCTAGTACGTATGTTTATGCCTGTCAAGCATGTCTATCATGACCTTTTACCGCCCAGCGCGCCCTAGTAGGTTGGCTGTGCAATGAGCCGAGACTTGGGCGTACTGTTTCGCAAGCGACTCGCGAGCCTCCGTGAGGGTGCGGGGCTTACTCAAGCGACGCTGTCGGAAATGATCGGCGCCGGCCCCCAATATGTGGGACATGTCGAAACTGGGCGCATCAAGACCCCGCCATGGGAAAGAATGAAGAAGCTGGCCAAGGCTCTGAATGTGTCCATGAGCGACCTCCTGTTCTTAGATGGCGTCGATGATAGCGCCGAAGTTCTGCGCTCCAAGATCCAGCGGCTTGCCGAAACGAACGATGTTGAACGGCTACGCCGGTATTACCGCCTCATGCTTGTCTCCCGCGAAGAGTGATTCGCTACCCGCTCACATTAAGCACACGAGGCTGCGGATTTCCCTTGTAAATATGGGTCGTGACGCCGGTCCGACAGTCAGTCGGCTCGGACTACGCAGCTTCACCGTAATCCAGCTGGCCCGGACCGGAAGTTGCCCTGAAGTTCGCTTTGGGCACAGCTCCAAGGGTCTCAAGTGCGGTAGGAAACCGCATAACAATGGCTCATACTATAATGGGTTACTTGGAAGACGTTCTGATGATCAACTGCAAAATATGCGCCGAAATGAGAGTAAAGTCCGGGCGTCAGCCATGGAATGAGCCTCTGATCGAGACGCAAAACTTCGTTGTAATCCCTTCTCTTGGAGCACTGGTCGAGGGGTGGGTTTTGGTCGTACCGAAGAAACATCAGATCTCAATGGGTGCTCTTCCTATCGAGTTGCGTGCGGAAGCAGAGGAAATCGAGCGTCAAACTCGTGCTGTCCTGAGGAACCGATATGAAAAGCCTGTCGTCGTGTTTGAACACGGCCCAAGTGCCGAGAACCACGGGACGGGGTGTGGGGTTGATCACGCGCACTTGCATCTTGTTCCTATTGACTGCGATCTCTTGACCTATGTTCGACCGTTTGTTCCAACATCAGTCGAGTGGAAAGCGTGTGATTGGGACGATCTCACGAAGGCGCACGCAGCCGGCTTGGACTATCTGTATTTCCGACCAGAGGGGCAGAATGGTCTGATGGTGGTTTCTCAAGATTTTGGCAGCCAAGTGTTCAGGAAAGCAATTGCATCCTTCCTTTGTTTAGAGAGCGAATTTAGCTGGCGCGACCATCCCCAGATAGAAATAGTCTCACGAACCATCGGGGCTGTGACCGATGCACTTGTAACGCAAACCGGCGGGGAGTCTGAGCATGGCGCATGAACAACCTCGAAAAGATTCCGGGTTTTGGCGCATCTGACCCTACTGACAACCGCAAGCTATTGGAGTGGCAGTCTCGCTATCCCCCAGAGGCTTCAAGGGAAATCAGATTCGAAGCGATTTACCTTGGCTGTTTGCTACTGGCAACTCCCTGGTTGCTACTTGCCTTCTTTTGCCATGCACCGCATTATTTGTGGAAATTCTTGGACGCGGCGTTTCAAGAGTCGGTAGTTAGGTACGGATTAGCATGGATCGGTGGCACGCTTGGAGGCACACTATTCGCGATCAAGTGGCTCTATCACGTGGTCGCGCGCGAGCTTTGGAATTTGGATCGACGGCTTTGGAGGTTGTTTACCCCCCATATCTCAGGTGGACTTGCTTTTGCTGTCATCGCGCTGGTCTCGTCTGGCATGATGAAAATCTTCGATGCCAAAGCGATGCATACCCATTCTGTGGTGGTCGGCATGGCGTTCCTAGTTGGCTATTTCTCTGATAACGCGGTCGCTAAACTGACTGAAATCGCCGATACGCTATTTGGAACGTCCCGTTCCAAAGAAAAGCACGTTGCGAAGCCCCTAGAGAGCACAGAGAAGGGCGACAAATAGCGCTACTTTTGGATTTGACCAAAGTTGGTCCGACTAGCTGCGGTGGACGTGAAGCATACCGCAGAGCCCGTTCGGTTCTCTACGGGTGCGGTATTCGCTCGGGGACTGTCGAGAAGCATCGCATGAAGCCTGACGCTGCGGAGATGCTGACTGAGCGACTGTAAGCACCGAGCGGCGGTATCCAGAGTGTGAGTAGCCAGAATACGATTTCGCGAGGATTTCGTGGCGCTCCAGCAAAGATGGTGTTGCGCCCGAATCGTAGTGTCGTCATCGTTACTGAACTGGGCTTGAATGAGCTCGCTCCCGAAGGCGTGACCACTGAAAGTACGGGACAGAAGGCGGTTGGGCTCCTCACAGTGCCGCGTTCGTGGACCCTTCCTTTTTTCGTCGTCTCCGATGAAGCCCTTACTCGTAGCTTGCCGGGGGGACTTAAACCCTTGCTCGACGAAGCGGCCGTCCGGTCGGGTGTCAGTCCTGCGGAGGTCATGGTTCGGTCGAATGGGATTCAGGAGGGTCTCGACGAGAGAGGGGCCCTTGCTTCGCTGCATTGTTCCTGGAGTGAAGTCGAACAGACACTTGGAAATCTGCGTGCCAAAGCGTTGGAAGTAACGACCTCGCCAACACACTGGATCGTCCAAAACCACGTCACTATTCATGCACAAGGACAGATGTCCAATGAGCGACGCGTGCGGTATGAAAAGCGAGATTGGGCCATTGAGATCGAGGCTCTGAACGGGAAATCGGCCGATCAGATTTCGATAGCTGTGCGCCGATGGCGGGATGGACAGGATGTTACTGAGACGCCGCTCGTGTGTGAAACAGCGCTAAAGATCAGCTTAGTTCTAAAGCGTGTTGCGATGTGGGCTGTGCAAGACTCCCGCCGTTTTCTGTTCGAGTGGGTATGGGACGGTTCTGTTATCCGCTTAGTCCAAATGGATCTCGCCACTACGAGCGGAGGCGAAAATCCGAAGGATCTGCTTCCTCCAAGTGTGTCGCCCCTACCACACGAACCATTGAAGGTCGTCAGCGTTGCAACCGCCGAACACAAGAAACAACTTCGAAAGCTCGCGAATGCGGCATTGTATGAAGAACTGGCTTATTCAATGCCACCCTTTTATGTCCTCGATCAGCAGGACGAGATCAGGCGAATTTTGCGTGACGGCAAAATCTCGCCGGAACTACTTCTCGACTTGGAAGCATTGACCCGTCGTCCCCTGGTTCTGCGAACAGACGGGGGCGACCTTCCTCCGGACAAGCGTGAGATGTTGCCGCGAAGTGAAGAGCTCCGAGGAGCGAACGCTGCTGCGCGTTGGTTGGTTGAAAGCTTTCGCCCGACGATTTTGAAACTCGGATTAGCTGACAGTTCTGTCGCCCTGATCGGGCACCACTTTATACCGTCAGTTGCTTCAGCGTGGGCCGGCGCCGAGCCGGGAAAACGTTGGGTACGAATCGAAGCTTTGTGGGGAATTCCTGAGAGCCTCTACTGGCATTCTCACGATACTTTCGAAGTCGACACAGAAAAAGCAGATTTGACCTCGCCGTTTTCTAAGGAGTGCGACTATCCAATTAGGCATCGCGAGCGCTTCAAAGGGACTTTCATTGCGCCAAATGCCGACGGAGCATGGATTCATCATGAAACCAAGCAGCCCTTTGATTGGTCACCCACAATTAGCTCCCAGCAGTGGCTCTGTGAAATCGCTCATACAACCCGTCGGATATGCCAACGACTGCAGACCGCGGTCGAAGTGATGTGGTTTGTCGACAACCATGCGGACGCTACAAGCCACCGCGTCCTACCTTGGTATCACAGCATCCCGGACAATACTGACGTTCCTGTACGGGCGCCTCGCAAGAAAATCAAAAGCTCTCAGGAAAGGTACATACGCAATCGTCAGGACTGGACTGAACTTCAAGAGGCCGTGACAGGTGCAGTCCCCATAGAGAGAATTATCGTCGAACCACACGATCCTGAGCTGATACGAAACCTTACGTTTGCAGAGGAGCTGGGTTCTCTCGCAGCGCGATACAGAATTGTGGTTGTGCTGGCAGGCGGAATACTGTCCCATGCCTATCACGCCCTCCGACGAGCTGGCGCATCTGTTGAATGCATCGATCTGTTCGGAGCCACAGAAGACAAAGCTGAATACAACAAGCTAGTTAGGGACAAGATCCCGGCACAGATCGCCGACCGTGGTGAACACTTCGAAATGGTTAGGTTGAAAGATGAGGCGCTGGTCACTGCCTTGCGGCGCAAACTATTGGAAGAGGCCCTTGAAGCACTAGACGCAAGTACCGGAACCGACCTTGTCGGGGAGCTCGCCGATGTCCAGGAAGTGGTGAAGGCCATCGCAAAAGCGATTCAGGTGAATCCCCAACAACTCGAAGAAGAAAGGCTTCGTAAGTTAAAAAAACGTGGAGGATTCGACGAAGGCTTCATGTTACTTAGAACGGCAAGCCCTCATTCTCTAGGACGATCCGCATCCCCAGAACCTCCGATCACGGGCTCCGAGAGTCCTTCGGTGAGGACCATCAGTGATCCCGCCGACGTTCCACAGAAAGCAGTGTACAAGAAGCCTGATCATCGTAATTTATCTCATAGCACCGAGGAACTGTTGGTTGTAGAAACCGAGCTAAACCGGCTCGGAACTCTAGTCGAGTCGATCAATTTTGAACTGCCCTCAAACGTTGATCCTCAGCAATACACTTCACTGATTGAGCTAAGCCGCATCGGCGGTGAGCTTCGCGCTGCAGTGAGGCTAAGGTCAAGAAGAACGAGCAGTGAGAATGACACGCAAATGACCTTCAATTTTGACGGTTCCGCGACGACCAGAAATCGAAAATAGTGAGCCTCGTTTTCGGAGCCGCTTGCTTCCGGTGTTGGTCAGTGGTTTGGCGGTTTCAATGCGCGGGTTGTCATCGACCACATCTGAACTGAATTGCTGGTGGATGCGGCTCCTACCGGGCTAACGCGCGGCATCCCGAAGGTTCGATCCGTCTTCCCGCGCCATTCAAATCAATCATTTACGCATCGCTAAGCCCCCTGCAGAGGCCCTGTACCTGCCATAGGGAGCGATGGTTTGGCTATAGCCATAATATATATTCGTTGACATCCGATTATATTGTCTATATACTACCTCTATAAGAAGAGGAAAGTGATGCCTAAGAGCCCTCGAATTGATAATGGTGCGCTACTGACGGCCGGTCTCGAACTGATGCGGCAGAATGGAAAGCCTCTCTCGAAACTGCAGAGCTCCGGTCGCTCTATGTTGTATGCCATTTCTGGTGGTGAAACCGTCCGGGTTCGAACGTGCAACGACCACCTCTTGATTGTGTTGGCTGATCGGCCCACTGAAGACGCGAAGTTGAATATTGAGGGCACCGACTGGTTGCTCATCGTTATGCCAGAAATTGAACGCACTCCGGGCAGGATGTTTGCTTATCTCGTGCCGACGAAAGTGGCGGTCGAGGCGGCGCGTCGCACACATCAGGAATGGTTGGGCACAAACCCGAACACAAAGGGGGGCAATACGACGTGGAACTTGTGGTTTGATCAGGGCGGACCCGCAAAAGCTAATGACTTTGCCGCGAAATGGAGCAAGTATCGCTTGGAAGGCGAAGCCACGCAGCCCGCGGGTCTAGGTGAGACTTCCGAGCCAGGCAACATCAAAGCTGAAGTGGAAGCCGCGCGCCAACGGATTTCGAGGGCGGCTGGCGTATCACCAGCAGCGGTCAGAATTACTGTTGATTTTGGCGCGTAGAGCATCCTTAAGTCTCGCTACAAGCACGTGAAAACATAGCGACGAGTCCAGTGAATTGGCAATTTGGAGAGGGACAAGCCAAATGACAACACCAAGCAAACCAGTTTCGGCCGAGTTGCTCGCCCACTTGAACGCCGTCATCAAGGCACCTTCGCTGGAAACAGCGCGCGCACTAGAGTCAGCTTTGGAAGCCGCAGGATTCCAGGTACGGGTGTTTGGCCGATACAATCAGCGCGCATCAATCGAGGCAAACGCCGAGAGTGATCGGGGAGTCGCTGAAAGACTTGCCAACGCATTCGATGCTTCATTGACTGCGGCCCGGGTGGCCATGGGCCAGAAAAGTGAGCGGTCCCTGACGCCGCGAAACGCCGCCCAGCGATACTTCTGTTCGGACCCAACCAAGTCTGATTGGCACCCTCAGCCTGAAAAGTTGGAATCGATCCAAACGCCTGTCGTGCAATTCTGGGAAGAGGACCCGCGAGCTAAGCAGCGGTACAGGAAATTCAACCCCGGCGACGGCCTAGCCGCAGTATTGGTGCGGGACTCGGGGATAGGGCTCACCCGGGACGAGATGGCGAAGACTATTCTTGCTCTCAACACAGATGCAAAACTCCGCACATTTGAAGCCATCGGGCAGTTTGGCCACGGCGGGAGCAGTTCGCTTTTCTTCTGCGAGTCTGCCCTGGTGATGACAAAACCTCGGTTTGATGCGGGAAACGACGATGTCTTCTGGACCCTAATTTATCCCGAGAAAGATACTGACGATTCAAAGCAGGATCTGGTTCGCATGTGGTTTGCCGACGGGGACGGGCTACCGTTGAGGGTGCGACAAAAGGACCTTATCGATCCCGCTGCATTCCCAGGAACCTCAGTTTGGCATTTCGGATATCACCGCGGCGGCTGGATCAAGAGGATCGCGGGCCCATCGCAGAGCAATCCTTGGGGACGACTGGGACGACTGTTCTTTTCCTATCCGCTGCCCTTTGAGGTACAAGGCGACTTGGCCCGCACTGACGAAGGACAATACAGGACAATTACGAGCCCTTTCCATCGCCTGCTTAAGGAAAAGGCCAAGGGTAAGGTGACGTACTTCGTTCCTGAAAAACGTGAATGTTTGATCGTGGATGGCACGGCATATGGAGAGTTCAGCGTCCTTGCTTTCGTGTTACCTGAGCCGAAGGATGTTACGAACTATGTTGATAGCGCTCATCCGATCATTCTGACCCTAAACGGTCAAAATCATGGGGAAATGACCGGCACGTGGCTGGTGAGGGCGAACCTTCCAGAACTGTCATCCACCATGATCGTTGAGGTTCGTTTGGACGGCGTTGAGCAGGAGGCATTGAGTCACATCATTACGAACTCGCGGGAGACTCCGAAGAGCACGGTATTCACAAGCGCCCTTCGCGAAAGGCTCGTCGCGCTCTTGAAAGATGACGATGGGCTGCAGCAGATTGAACGTGGACGGTCGGAGGAGAAGGCCAACAAGTCAAACCGCGAATTCAATAGAACGCTTTCGGACTTCTTGAAGAAAATTCTTTCAGACGCAGCTGGGAAACCAGCACCTACCGGGGGCGACGGTGGAACTAGCACGCGTACCGGTGGCGCAACACCACTGCCTGAAGTTCCACCCAACGATCCACCGACTCTACTCGAATTCATATCAGGTCAGCCTCTCAGAGTTCCGGAGGGCACCACCAGGCTCGCAAAGTTCAGAAGCGACGCGCGACCTCCTAAGTATGCGTTCTCGGGTGACAATCCTCGGCTATTCGCTTCGTTGGAAGCTAAGAGCGAGATCGGCAAACGAATCGCGATTATCGGCCAGGCAGAAATCAATGATCGCGGTTATGGGTCCCTATCTGTCCATTGCGCCGAGATCGCAGACCCAGTAGAGGAAGAGACCAGTGCCGGGATCCTTAGGCTGAAGTTGCAATCAACAACCGGGATCGAGTTGGCGGCGAGTGTCGAGGTGGTGCTCGCTCCAAAGCCCCAGCCTAGAGAAAAATTGCAGATGCCCGAAGTTGAAGTGAACATCGTGTTCTGTGCTCCTGGGGGAGATCCCGATGGTAGCTTGTCAGCCGTACTGGGGGAGAACGTCACCGAATTTGGAAGTTATTTGGAGAAGTACAAGAATGCTCTACCTGAGCTACCCCGGCAAGACTACACATACTGGGGCGAGAAGTATGACAAGGAAGGCGTGAGTGTGCTGAACGTTGAGATCAACGTCTCCAACCCGGCGCTAATAAAGCTTCTCAACGATTGCGCGAGTGTTCAGGAGCGCACGGTCGCGAAGCAACGATACTGTGAAGATATCGTGCTGGACTGTTATCAGCACTGCTTCAAATTGCACAGCGTTCCAGATCAAGTTTGGGACGCGGCACAGGAGCAGGAGAATGAGGGCAGGAAGGCGTCTGAGATGTACCTCAATCACGATAAGGCAATCCGATTTGCAGCAAAAGAACGGGATCGGATACGTAGAAGTAAAGTTGTTGAACCAGTCGGTGCATAGGTCGACCTGTGCATCTCAACGAACGATAACTAACCTTTCGTCTTCTCTCGGGCTGCCCTTCTGCCCAACTCTTGTTTGGGCTGGACCGCCCGAGGATTGAACCATGAGAAGTCGCGACTTATCAGCAGTTCGGCTTTTTGAGAGTGATGGCTGGTACGCATCGGAACACGTCTGGTGCTGAAGCCAAATTTGCGGGCTAATGCTCTGACTTCAGCGCTATCGTCGTATGTCATCAGCACCTTACCTTTGATACCCGCAACAAGCTCAAACAATTTCCGGTGATCGATGTCCGAATGCGTGTACAAGCGCTGCCCGGCAATCGCATACGGCGGGTCAATGAAAAATGCGACAGTCTCATCTGCCGACTCTTCTCGAATGTATTCAAGTCCGTCTTTTTGGAGAAAAGTGATTTGATCGCGGTGTTCTGCGATCTTCTCTATTCTCCTTTTTAACGTCTCAGGGTACCAGCGGGATTTCACCCCGTTGCCATTCTCCCCGTGCTTGAGAAGGCCGGCGCCTTCGGTCATGATGCCGCCGCGCCTTACCCGATTCTTAACGATGGTGGCAAAGGCACGGGACTGGGCAGAATTACAGCGGCGAACCAGCAGTGCTTTCACTGCCTTCTTTGACATCTGAAATTCAACTATTCGCCTGGTCAGACCCGCCGAGCCTCCATTGAGAACAGTTTGCCAAACAGACGCGACATTAGGATCCAGCTCTACTAGAGTCACACTGTCCGCGAGGTTCTCAATCGCCACGGTCAGTCCCACATTCGCACCTCCGGCAAATGGCTCTGCGAAGTGAATGGGGCCGTCTAAATCCTGCAGCCATTGACGCACAATGGGGATCAGCCAACTCTTCCCGCCGGGATACCGGAATGGGCTCGGCGTCGGGACACATGAAATGTTGATTGCAGATTTATGGTTTGCTTGCATTTTCGGATACCTCCTCAGGGTAGTCGGTCGAAAACTCTACGTAAAGTGCCGTGTCGTGCAGCTCTAGGTCGTGGCGGATCCGGTTGGCTGGACGCTCTCCTCGAACCTTCCATGGAGGAACCGATCTGAACTCAGCCGAAAACAAGGGCATTAAACTTATGGGGATCACTTTTGTGAGGGTGTTGTCACGAGCTGGATAGTAAGATTGCGCTTGTGTTAGGAACCATCGCGATAACTGACGAGGGCTGGTACCGATTTTGCGCTGAACACCCGGAAGTCACTGAGCTCAATTTCTGGACCCCCTCGGCGCGCCGTTCATTCCGTGCCCCACCGTTTTCCCCGTTTCTGTTCAAGCTGAGAGCACCCTATAACGCCATCTGTGGCTTCGCTTATTTCGCGCAATTTTCAACACTTCCGGATTGGCTAGCGTGGGAATCCTTTGGCCTTGGAAACGGCTGCTCGTCGCTGCAAGAAATGCAGTCTCGTATTTCAAGAATCCGCGCGCGTATCCGGTACGACGAAAGCACTGGTTCCGACGAGATTGGGTGCATTCAACTCGTCGCGCCCGTTTTTTTCCCTCGGGACGGATGGATTCCTCAGCCCAGCGACTGGAAACCGCGGACACAGACTCAGGTAAAATTTGACCTGGCAGTTGGTGAAGGCCGCCGGGTGTGGGAATCTTGCCTCGCGAGAGTGACAGCGATTCAGGTTTCGATGCCACTTGCCATTCCCTCACAGGTCGACGCCGTCAACCGCTACGGGGATCCGCGACTCGTGCATGCGAGACTTGGCCAAGCTACTTTCCGTATCGCAGTTCTCGAGGCTTATGGTCGCGCCTGCGCCGTCACGGGAGAGCATTCGCTTCCGGCGATCGAAGCTGGCCACATTCGGTCCTACGCTCAGGACGGTCCCCACGAAATTCGCAACGGGCTCTTGCTGCGCGCCGACCTGCACCGGCTGTTTGATACGGGCTACGTCACCGTCACGCCAGAATTGCACCTGGCGGTGAGCCCGCGGCTTCGGGAAGAGTACAAAAACGGGCGAAGTTATTATCCGCTTCACGGCTCCCGGCTCGAGGTTCCAAGTGTCGAGACGCATCGACCAGAGAAGCAGTTTCTTGAATGGCACAACCAACATGTTTTTCGTGGTTAGCAGATCATCTAGTGACAGAGAATAAGTGAATTGATTTGGAATGCCCTTAATTCGACCAAGTTGCGTGTGCCGAATCTCAGGTTCATTCGACGTGCTGTTCGATTTCACGCGTTCTAGCGAGCAGTGAATTGTGAATTTAGGCGAGAGACAGTCTCGGCTAGTACGCGTCAGTCGGCTGTTCTGGTCGATCCTTTTTCTCCGTTACACCACGAATGTGTTGCTTGGATATTGTCCGGATGATCATCTCTCCACGCGCCACCCATTCCTCTGGGATCCTCGTGGTCCGGGACAACGTCGTTGTAGTCGGGGAACTCTTCGTGGCAGATTGCGCATATTCCTTTTTGCTCGGTGACTTTCCGCTTCAGCAGTTTCCGCATTTCGGCTGGGGGTCGGAGTTCCCGATATCCCCTCGGATGGTGAGGATCTTCAATGCGTCGAATTCCCGGCTGTAGCATTCGCACACGATGCGTTCGTTCTCGCCCGCAGCAGCGGACAGATTTGTGGGTGGGACAGTATTCGTTTGGACGGAGTTTCATGGACAGCTCCAGGGCCAATCTGCGCTAATCAGGTCGCGGGACTTGGAAACTTGGTCGATTCAGACGGGACCAGCCTTGCGGAAGGACATAACTGCAGGGTAAGAATCAATGCCTAGCGCGATGAAACGCTACTCGAATTACAATTGCTCGCGATGCCTCTATTTGATGAGGTCGTTCGCATCGAGAGGCGCCCGAGGCGTCAGAACGAGGGCGCATTCGAGTACATGAACAGTTCTTCACGCCCCGGTATTTGCGGTATTCGGAACCTCTTGGAACAATGGTTCGATCATTTGCAGAACGACGCGAAAGCTGACGTCAGAGCCAGGTTCCGCTCACGAGACGATGCGCAGCAACAAAGCGCATGGTTCGAACTGTTCTGGCACGAACTCTTGCGTTGTTCCGGGTACGACGTGGAAATCCATCCTCTGCTCGCCGATGTGCCGACAAATCCAGATTTCTTGGCCAAACGAAACGGAGTCTCCCAGTTCTATCTGGAGGCAACGCTTGCAATGCCTCCCGGGGATCCCGCCGCAGACCGCAGATTGGCAGAACTACATGACACATTGGATCGCATGAATTCCCCTGACTACTTCCTCCACTTTGAATACCGGGGAAGTCCAGAGGGCAACATTCGGGGCCGTGCGTTGCGGGAACGGCTGGAGCGCTGGTTGCAGCAGCTCGATTTCGAGGAGATTTCTCGCTTACGAGAGAACCAGGCTGAAGGAGCGATCCCTACCTACAGTTGGTCTGAACAGGGCGTGACTCTGACGTTTGAACCCATCCCGAAGGGACCTCGATTCCGTGGACAACCCGGAGCCCGGCCCGTTGGAGCGGTGGCGCCGATGGAAATGCGCCTCCTTCGCACGCATGATGACATCCGCACAGCTATCGAAGGAAAGGCTACGAAATATGGAGCCCTCGAACTTCCGCTCGTTGTCGCCGTAAACGTGATGGACGACTTCTGCGACGACCTAGATGTCTGGAACGCCCTCTTTGGCGAAGAACAGCTTCTTGCCATCCGTCAGCCAGATGGGCAATGGAGGGACGAGTGGGGCCCGCGGGTTCCGAACGGAGCATGGCGTGGCCGCAACGGCCCACGAAATACGCTAGTGAGTGCAGTTGTCGTTACTCACCAGCTTTCCCCGTCTAACCTTCGAACTCGCACGGCGCAATTCGTTCATAACCCTTGGGCTGCGCATCCTCTGCCAGCCGAGGCATTAGCTCTTACTCAAGTTAGTGTCGCTCCGGTCGATGGTCGAATCCATCGGAGAGCGGGGACTAGTATTGCTGACATTCTAGGTATCGCACCAGTGTGGCCGATCCCAGACGACGAATAACCGGTCAGGGAACTGTTGGCCTCTTGGTAGACTTGTTTCCATGTGCGGACGCTATCGTCTTACCGCCAAAGAGCGCTACCTACGCGATCATTTCGGGCTCGAAGGAGATGTGTCATGGGAGCCGCGCTGGAACATCGCGCCCACCCAGAAGGTTCCGATCATCCGCCAGGACAGGAAAGAACCGAAGCGCAGTTTTGGGCTTGTTCGCTGGGGGCTGATTCCGAGTTGGGCGAAAGACGAAAAGACCGGCTTAAAGGCCATTAACGCAATGTCGGAAACCGCCTCGGACAAGCCCACTTTCCGTGATGCCATGCGGCACCGTCGTTGCCTGGTTGCAGCGGATGGGTTTTACGAGTGGAAAAAAGTGGGGACGAAAGAAAAGCAGCCCTACTGCTTTGCCATGATTGACGACTCTACGTTTGCCTTCGCCGGCCTCTGGGAGCGCTGGCGCAATCCCGCCGGAGAATTTGTCGAAACGTGCACCATCCTTACCACGAAACCGAACTCACTGGTTTCAGATGTACATGATCGTATGCCCGTGATCTTGAAGCCCGATGATTACGAACTCTGGCTGGATCCGGGCTTTGCAGACGTGGCTGCCATTGCTGATTGCCTCAAACCGTTCGATCCCAGATCGATGACGAAATACCCAGTCAGTACGCGGGTCAATCGCGCCGACAACGACGACGCCGAATGTGCGCGCGAGGTTCCAAGCGTAAGTGCCATGCCGACGTTGTTCTGAGTCATTGCGCAAAAAGATCCGGTTGCGCAGCGGTCGTTTGAGGATCCCCGAAGTTGCTCAAGCCGAGACCGACTAGCCGATAGCGTTGTTCTGGACGCAAGTTCACCCGCTCACGCAGCTTCAGAGCAACATCTGTCAATTCCATGCGTGAAGCAGGAAAGGAATTTGGCGTATGGCTGCGGGTAAGAATTTTGAACTCGCTTGTCTTCAGCTTCAGCACAATCGTGCGGGCTACCCGCGATTCTTGGCGAGAAGCCAGCCAAAGCTTTTCTGCCAGGCGTCGGATCATGGGCTCAGTCTCTGTCAGGAGTACATCGCGTTCAAAAGTATCCTCGACAGAGATCGATTGCGTGGGGCGGTCCGGCACGACTTCGTTTTCGTCGATGCCCCGCGCCAGTTCATGCAGGCGCAGGCCATAGCGCCCGAAGGTCCCTTCGAGTGCGGATCGATCCAGTCTTCGCAAATCCCCGACAGTCTGTATTCCCAGTTTCGCCAGCTTCTCTCCTGTGACTTTCCCCACGCCCGGCAGCCGTCCAACGGGCAATGGCACGAGAAACGCATCGATCTCCTCGGGCTGGATGACAAAAAGCCCATCCGGTTTGCGCCAGTCCGAGGCTAGCTTCGCGAGGAACTTGTTGGGTGCGACTCCCGCCGAGGCAGTCAGGTTCAGCTCCTGGCGGATCTGCTCCCGGATCGTGCGCGCCACAAGCGTTGCGGTTGGCACGCCCGTCTTGTTCTGGGTGACGTCAAGATAGGCCTCGTCGAGCGACAACGGCTCGATCAGGTCAGTATGGCGTTGGAAGATTTCTCGCACGTTCCTGGAGACGGCACGATAGCGGGTAAAATCCGGAGCGACGAAAATCGCGGTGGGACATAAACGTTCCGCGCGCACAGCGGGCATGGCCGATCGCACTCCGAAAGCTCTGGCCTCGTACGAAGCGGCGCAAACGACAGATCGGTTGCCTTTCCAGGCGACGACCACCGGCTTGCCGCGCAATTGCGCGTCATCGCGCTGCTCGACCGAAGCGTAGAACGCGTCCATGTCGACATGGATGATCTTTCGCACAATCAAACGGTGTTACGACGCTGTTCTGGAAGTCAAATGCCGCGCAATACAGACCTAGCGGAACCCGGTTTGCGGTGGCGTCAGATGGCTTCCCAAGGGCCTCGGCCTTCAGCCGCTTCTTTCTGAATCTCCCTAAACATTTCATGGAGCCGTTTCAAGCTGTATTCGTCCGCCACGACCGTGGCATAAACGCGTTTTGCAGAACGCAACTTCTCGTAGTAGACCTTCCACGAGATCTTGCCTTCAGGCGCTTTGCTGATGTACTTCGCGGCCAGGAACGCTCCCATATCTCCGGCTTGTAACAGTGGAATGCCGTTGGGGCCGCTCTTTTCGCCATACGAGTCTTTACCGATTCTGCTCCGAAACCAGAGATCCTTGGCGTTCCGCATGCTTGCGATCGTCCGCTCCGCGCTTGGACGGTACTCGTTGCTCTCAATGAGGAAGTCGCATCGTCCCCAAGTTTCGCCCTCTTCCTGTACCTTCCATACCTCATCCGGTCCGGGCACATTGCCCATCGCCTTGCACGCCAGTTCAACTGCTCCGCCGAACGGAGCGGCGTACTTGTTAGCGAGGAATTCATTCTGCTTTTTGTTCGGCGCCAGGCTGACGTAGGTCTTCGCGTCGATGCCGTAGCCCACAAGTTGTACCTCATTGGCCGCAATCACGTCCGTGAGTTTGTCAAGGATCGCGATGCGGTCGGGAATGTCTATGCCCTCAAACTCATTGTTGCCCGTAAAGCAGTCTGTCGCATGAAAGGCCGTCACCTGGGGAGGAATACACTTCAACCATTCGGGTTTCAACTTGTCCCAAACAACTGCTTTGCCGACGAAGCCACCGACTGCGTAGACCGCGCCGGTCGCATTTTCGCTTTCGTCCAGGTACGACTGAAACAATTCTAGGTCCGCCATAGAATCTGATTATCATGCCCCAGACAATCGATGGCCAACGAGATATTGATCGCCCCGGTCGCGACCTGCATGGTCCCGCTCTCCGCGCTAAATTCCAGCTCTGGCAGCCACGACGCCGTACTTCAGATCGAGAAACTTCCGCAAGCGAAGTGGCAGGAATTGTGCGAGTCCCTGCCAGGTCAAAACCCTGCACCTGCTTCTGAGCTCAGACGTTCTTATGCATCGCAGAAGCTCATACCAGTCCTCAATCAGGTCCGGGCGCCGCGCATCAAGAAGGACGCAAAAAGAGAGGTCTAGCGCGTGTGCCGCCAGCACGTTCCTCAAGAGCTGATAAGAGCGGTATTTCTGCCCACGGCGTGGCAGATCGCCGACTTCAAAGACCTCTTCGAGATCGCGATATCCTTCAACGATCGCGGCATTCTGGGTTTGAAAATCCGCCTCGGTGAGTTTCGCCTCAAACAACACGGAGCCGAGCTTCATGTCGATTTCGGTTCTGTCAACGAAACCGCTGGTCAGAGGAATACGTGGCTTGAATCCGAACTCCGGCAAATCGCCGATGCCCGTCCCCAGGATCGAACTGAGCTCTTTTCTGTTCGTTACTCCTGGATAGCAGAAAATGTTCATCAGCAGGGCGTCGGAACTCATCGACGAATCGAGTTCCTTCCAGACGCAATCGCCTTTCGGCAGTGCGCGGCCCGCGCTGCTGTGAACTTTAGCAAGCCTTTTTCCCCATTCTGGTCGCCTCGTAAGCGCGTGGTAGCTGGCGGAAATGAAGTTGCCATGCTTCTTGCCGCATGGCGAAGTATGGTAGACCACTACCGGTACTTCTCCGTAGCTGGTCACATGCGACACTTGCTCAAGCGCTGCGTAGGAAACGTTTCGAGCACATAGCTCGCGGCGCAGCATCGAGGCGTATCGGGGCCGATTGGACGTGGCGAAACTTCCTGCATCAATATCAGTGAAAATCGTGGGATTGAGTAGCCGCCGCACTGATTGAGAGCGGCGAGATGCGTTCCGCTCTCAGGTGAACGACACCATCCTGATTCTGGACTCGTCCTTTCACTTGCACAAAACGCTCATGCAGCACGACCATCGGGTCGAGGCTGTAAACGTCTGGCATCACAATCACGTTGGCATGGCCGGTCTCATCTTCCAACGTCAGAAAGATGAGCCCTTTGGCCGTTCCAGGTCTTTGACGGGTGATGACGCAACCAGCCGCCACAGCGGTCCGGTTATGTGGAAGCTTCCTGAGTGCGCTCGCGGATACGATGCCCATTTGCCGCAATTGTTCGCGCCGGTAGGCCATCGGGTGCGGGCCAACCGTCATGCCGGTGCCGTGGAAATCCGCCACCAGCCGCTCCTCTACTTCCATAGGCTTCAGCGGCAAGGTCTTGTCCTGCTCGACCAGCCCTTCGAGAAGTCGCGGCACTCGTGAGCCGTATTTCTCGACCTGCCACAAGGCGTCCCGGCGATGAGATGAGACTCCGTTTTCGCTCGCAATCGTATTCAAGGCTCCGACGGTCGCTAACATCCGCAGGTCGGGCTTGGCTAACCGCGGCACGCGCACAGTTAGATCGCCAATGGAGACAAAAGCTCGGGCATTGCGGCTGGCGACTACCGATTCCGCCACGCCTTGCCGCAGCCCGCGCACGTAACGCAAGCCCAGGCGCAAAACGACTTCTTTGCCTTCGCGTTCGAGTGTGCAATTCCAATCGGAACGAGTGATATCGACCGGCCGAATTTTCAATCCATGCCTCTGCGCATCCTTGACCAGCGTCGCCGGACTATAGAAGCCCATGGGCTGGCAATTCAGCAGAGCGCAGGTGAAGGCCGCCAGGTAACGAACCTTCAAATACGCGCTGGCATAAGCGAGCAGAGCAAAGCTCGCGGAGTGCGATTCCGGAAACCCGTAGAGAGCGAACGACGATACGAACTTGACGATCGCATCCTGCGCCTCCTGCGGGATTTCGTTTTGCCTCATACCCGAGCGCAATTTGGCCTCAATCTCTAGCATTCGTTGTTGCGAACGTTTATGGCTCAGTGCGCGCCTGAGTTCCTCTCCTTCTCCTCCGGTGAAGTTGCCGCAGATCATGGCCATTCGCAGCAGTTGTTCTTGAAACAGCGGAACGCCAAGCGTTCTTTCGAGAACAGGTACAAGCGACGGATGGGGATAGGTCACTGGTTCTTTGCCCTGCCGGCGCCGGAGATACGGATTGGTCATCTCTCCGACGATCGGGCCGGGACGAATCAGCGCTACCTGGACAACCAAATCGTAAAATCGTCGTGGACTGTTCCTGGGCAACGACGACATCTGCGCCCGGGATTCGATCTGGAACATGCCCACCGTGTCGGCGTTGCGAATGGTTTCGTAGACGTCGTCTTGGTCAGAAGGCAGGTGCGCCAGATCGACGTGTTCGTGATAGTGCTCGCCGATCAACTCAATCGATTCCTTGAGCGCGGCCATCATTCCCAGTCCCAACAAGTCAACTTTGACAATCCCCAGGTCGGCGCAATCGTCCTTGTCCCATTGCACGACCACCCTGCCCGGCATGGACGCGGGCTCGAGTGGAACCACTGAATCGAGAGCGCCTTGAGAGATGACCATGCCGCCGGAGTGCTGTCCGAGATGGCGGGGCAAATCGATCACCCGTTTGCATAAACCGAGAAAGCAAGCGATCCGCGAATGATTCAGGTCAAATCCTGCTTTGCGAAAATACTCGTCGAAGGTATCGTCGGTCCCTTTCCACTCCCACGACCCTGCAACCGCAGAAAGGCGTGACAGGGAATCCGGTTCAAAACCCAAAACCTTGCCCATCTCCCGCGCCGCCAGCTTTGACCGGTAGGTAATCACATTGGCCGTCATGGCGGCGCCCCGCTCGCCATAGCGTTGGTACACATACTGGATGACACGCTCGCGTTCATCGCCGCTCGGTAAATCGAGATCGATGTCCGGCCATTCCCCTCGCTCTTCGGAAAGAAAACGCTCGAAGAGCAGGTCCATCGCAATCGGATCCACGGCGGTGATGCCGAGGGAGTAGCAAACCGCGCTATTGGCGGCCGAGCCTCGTCCCTGGACCAGGATGTGATTCTCGCGGCAGAACTTCACCAGGTCCCACACAATCAGGAAATAGCCCGCTAGTTTCAGCTTCTCGATGAGCTTGAGTTCGCGCTCTAATTGACGCCGCGCCCGGTCGGTCACAGGCTGGTAGCGTTCAAGCGATCCTTTGGCGACTTGAACACGGAGATAGCTGATCTCGGTTTCTCCATCCGGAACTGGATAATGCGGAAACTCATACCCCAGATTTTCCAAGGTAAATTCCAGCCGTGACGACAGCTCGGATGTATTGGCGACAGCATCAGGAAGGTCGGAGAAAAGTTTCAGCATCTCTGCGCCCGAGCGGACATGGCGCTGGGAGTTGATTTGCAGGCGATCTCCAGCTTCATCGAGTGTGCATTTGTGTTTCACGCAGGTCAGCGCGTCGAGCAAATGGCGGTCATCCGGTGTTGCATAGCGGACGCCGTTGCTGGCGAGAAGAGGCAGGTCGAATTCCCGTGCCAGGTCAATCGCGGCATGATTTCGGTGTTCCTGTTCCGGGCGGAAGTGCCGTTGCAATTCGACGTAGACATTGTTTCTGCCAAAGATAGATTGGAGCCGATTCAGCAAACGCCGGGCGTCGTCTTTGTTTCCCGACTTCAATGCCTCCGCCAACGGGCCAGCTTCGTCGCCGGTAAGACAAATCAGACCTTCGGCGTGCTCCTGCAACTCCCCGAGTGTGGCCGCCGTAGGTTTATTCTTGCCGGCCCGTAATTTGGTTTTGGTGATCAGACGGCAGAGGTTTTGATATCCAGCGCGATTCTTGACGAGCAATGGGTAATAGCACGACTTCGACTCCTGGGTCTCCCCGACAGACAATTCGGCGCCTACATGCGATTTGATCTTGTTCGACTTGGCGGTCAGATGAAACCGCGGAGAGCCGTAGAGGCCGTTGCGATCGAGCAGCGCCATGGCTGGGAGTTGCTTATTGGCGCAGGCGTAAGCCAAGGCTTCTGGAACAGACGCTCCCTCCAGAAAGCTGAACGCACTCCGCGCGTGTAATTCCACAAACTGCATCAGTCGTACAGGCCCTCCACAAACCAGGCGTCCTGGCGAAGATCGCGGAAAACTCGATACAGTCCGATGCCGGCCGCGAGTTGTACCGCGATGTCCCATTCTTCACGGCGCCATTCTTCGCTTTTCCACCAATTCCCCGACGTTCTCCATGGACCACCGGCACAGACAATTTCCGATGACACCTCCGCAAACGAGATATGGATTGGCTTGCCGGTCCGACAGCGGACGTTTGCCGGCAGCGGCGGACGAAACATGCTCATGGTCACGCACGGGCTGGTTGAGTCGTTTCCAGACTGCGCTCGCTTGTTATCGGCTGGAATAAAAGCAGTCATTCGGAAGTCGTCCGATTGATGCGAGTCCAGCACTTCCGCCGCGCCAACCTTCCCCCGGCCCCGCTCATCGACTTCGCCAACCAGTCCGCGAATACGCGCCAGAGTGATTGCCAGGCTTTCGGGTTCTGGAGCAGCCGGAGCAAACAAAGCACCTTGCGTGTGGCGGCGCCTGGCCGGGCGCGACTCAATCGCCACGCTCCTGACCGCTGCGCTCGGGCGATGCTGCTCCAGGTCAAGTTGCAGAAGCTTCAGCAACACTTTGGTGTTTTGCATTGAGACCGGAAGACTGAGTGTGCGAACCCAGCAATCGGTAACTTTGCTGGCCGCTTCGTTCCGGACATCCCGGTCTTGATGTACATCCAGATCAAGGCGCAAAGTCAGCTCATCCGTCGCAAGCGAACGTGCTGTCAATCGCGCTGCGAGTTGTTCCAACAGCCGGTTCAGAATGAAGACCAGCGCCTCCAGGTCCTCAACCGGATCTTCCAGCTCCAGACTTTCTTCAAACCTCAGTGGCGCATCCGCCGGTACCAGGACGACGGTTCCTTCGCCGCGCGCGAGCCGTTGCAGATGAAGACCTGCCTGCCCGAGCCTCTCGATCAACGGTACCGGTGGCAGTAAAGCCAAGTCCCGGCATCTGCGAATGCCCCAAGCGTCGAGAATTTCAGCCTGCGCTTCGCTTAACGGCAGGACATCAATCGGCAGTTGTGCGAGGCAGTCGGCCTCATGGCCTTTCTGGACGATCGTTGTGCCGGTAAAACCCTTCGCCGCAAGTTGTGCTGTATCACGATTCGCAGCCGCGGAGACGTTCGCCTCCAACCCGATTCGGCTCGCTTGATGAGCGAGTGCCCGAACGAGCTTTTGCGGTGGACCGAAGATTCGCTCGGTTCCCTCAATATCGAGAGTCACCATGCCCTGCGCGGTAGACTCCACCTTGGGAGAGAACTCGGCAGCGCAATCGAGCAGCGCGTCTTGTGCCGCTTGCTCCTGCTTTGGTATTCGTTTCCGCAAAATAATGTCAGGGCACTGGGCCGCTTGTGCCTTTGTGATTCCTGGATCGATTCCAACAAGCTGCGCACGCTCATTGCAAGCGATGAGCCGCGGTAAAGACTCGGGCCCATCGAGAACAGCAATTGGCCGGTGGCTCCATGCCTGCCGTTTCTCTTCGGGCTCGCAACGGAGCGATGCTTGCACAATAAAGCGCGGCACGAAGATGCAGGCGAACAGCATGATTAGGCCCATCGCCGCTGTGCCGAGAAGGTGCGAATTGGTTGGGAAGGTTTCTTGAACGCACGCCGCGTTGCAACTTCCAGATGAAAGTCCAAACCGGCCGGGAGGCGCGCGTGCGCCGGAGATCCGGGCGTCGGCAAAGACCAGCGAACCTCCGCTGCCGATAGCGTCAGGGTCAGACTTGAACAAGTGCCTAAGACCGGACACGGCGTTATAAATACGAGCGGAGAGTCGAATTTTTCCGCCACGCTGCGGAAACGGAACCAGGTAGTCAGGGGAACCTTGCGCACCAATCGTTCCGATATTCCCGCAAGGTCGACCATGATGAGTCCAAACCCGGCGCTCCCCTGGAGCAGCAGGTCGGAGGCTTTAAATGCCTGCTCCAGTGCTTTGACTCCATGTCCCCCGCCACGTATCCATAAGACTCTCTCAAGATTGACGCCGGCAGTTTTCGCAGACCGTGGATCAAACGAATCATTCGCATCGATCAAGGCACAGAATCGCTCTCGTGCGGCGTGCGCCAGCAGTTGCGCTTGCAGGCTTTTTCGGCCGACGGAGTACCAGGAAGGACCAACGATCTCGGTAATTCCACCACAAGGAATCCCGCCAATCGCAGCGTCCACGGTGCTCACACCCGTTGGCATCGTCAGCATCTCAACTGACGAACGTTGCGCAAACGCGGAGGGAATGCGATCAGCGAGGCGCGCCTCTACCTGGGCGCGGATTTGGGACGTAGAGGCCATAGCGATATTCGCTTTTTGTTCGCTATCTACGCTAGACCGTAACTGCGATCGATGTCAATGCTGCATCTGAGGGCGCAGCGCTAAGTGATTGAGGAGATTAGCAGACATTATTGCTGGGTTCGTCTAGCCTAGAATGCCCGGCCTTGGTCGCTTTCTGTCAGAACTATGTCTCACGGTTCTGACAAATTGCGGATATAGTCATGTTTGTCAGATTCATGTTACACTGTTCTGACAAACGAGGCTCCAATGCGTGGCCTAGGACTCGATCTCAGAACCGCCATACTCGACCGAATCTCCGCCCAGTCCTCAACCGGAGTTTGGACCCCCGTCGACTTTCTGGATCTTGGCTCCCGGGAGGCGGTTGACCAAGTCTTGCACCGTCTCACGGCCTCGAATGATCTCCGCCGAATCGCCCGCGGACTGTACGACAAGCCCGGGACAAATCGGCTGACCGGCAAACCCACCTTTCCCGATTATCAGCACGTCGTCGACGCCCTTGCACGGCGCGACCAGGTACGGATGGTCGTCGACGGGATCACGGCGGCCAACGATCTGGGACTCACCGACGCGGTACCGGCACGCGCGGTCGTACTCACGGACGCCCGGCTAAAACCTATCAAGCTCGGCAACCTGACCATTCATTTTCAGCACGCGGCACCCAGCCGCCTGCATTGGGCGGGACATCCCGCTATGCGCATTGTTCAGGCGCTCTACTGGGTGCGTGACCTGCTGCCCCGCGACATGGATCGAATCCGCGCGCGCCTTGTCTCTGTGCTGCAAGATTCAGTTCATGGCTCCGCCATCCGCGATGACCTGCGCCAAGGTCTTCCCGCGCTCCCCGAGTGGATGCAGACCATCGTGCGCGATCTCCTCCGGACAGAGGGTGCGGACCAATCTCAAAACAAACCGAAGGCAGCGAAACCCCGAAAGAATGCAGGGAGCATGAAAGACCGACAACCCAATCATCAGCAGAACGATCATGACGGCCAACACGACGAACATCATGATGACCAACAGCATCAAGCCGACGATGATCAGAAGGCTCACCCCAGAGGCCTACGATGATCCCGGGATACGCAACTGTCCTAGCCGCTTCTGTGAACGACCGCCGCGACTTATTCGTTGGAGCCGGCAACCGGCTCGGCACAGTCCAGCAGAACGTCGAAAAGGATTTTTGGGTTTGCTGGACGCTGGATGCGCTTTTCAACGGACTGCAGGCCGGAGGCCCAAGGTTGCTATTCAAAGGCGGCACATCGCTTTCCAAGGCTTACGGATTGATTTCTCGCTTCTCCGAAGACATCGACATCACCGTCTTTCGAGATGACATCGGTCAGGCCGCGACGGTCGAAGAGTTGGAAGCGCTCAGCGGCAAGAAACGTGGAATGCGTCTCGACGCTATTCGCGAGGCCTGTCAAAACTATATCAATGGTCCTCTATTCGAGCAGCTTTCTGGATTGCTGCGCGGGCTTCTCGAAACCGCCAAGCAGGCGCCGGACCTTGGCCGCGTCGAGATCGACGCCGACGATCCCGATCGCCAAAGCCTGCTGCTGTGGTATCCCACCGTCACTGCCGACGGAGCGAACTATGTTCGGCGCGCCGTCAAGATTGAAGCGGGCGCGAAATCCGCCCTTGACCCTCATTCAGCGCGGACGGTAACTCCCTACGTAGCCCAAGATCTCGTTGGCACTGATTTGGCGGTGCCGAATATTACTACGGTTGATCCGGATCGAACTTTTTGGGACAAGGTCGCCATCCTCCACGGCCTGCGACGGTGGTGGGATCGCCGGGCAGAACTGCGAGGCGGCGGGCAGCGGGTTTCGCGCCACTATTACGATGTCCATTGCCTGCTCATTTCCGATAACGGCGAAACCTTTGTGAAGGATGCGGCCATGGCCGCCGACTGCGTTCGGCACGCGCGCATGTTCTTCAATCGGCCCGACTTCGACCTGGCAAGCGCCGGCCCGGGAAGTTATGCTCTGGCGCCTCACGACGATATGCTTGCCGATCTCGAGCGAGACTACAACGCGATGTCCCAAATGATATTCGGCGAGATTCCGGCGTTTGCGGCGATCATCGAATCCATTGTGAAATTGGAAAAGCGATTGAACGGAAAAGAACAGTGAATTCCGATCCGTCCCGCCGCGGTGCTGCTCGCCTAGCCGACCACTCGATCGGCTAAACTTGGCGCGGAAGTCTGAAGTCTTATGTTCGATCTGCCTTATATTTTGACGCATCCCTTGCTGGCAACCATCGTCAAACGTTGTGCCGTGTTGTCAGAAGAAGCCGATGCTCTTCCCCAAGGCACCGCTGCGAGGAAGGAACTGGAGAAGCGCATTTCTCAACTCGAACAGTACAAGCTGCCGAAGCCAGATGCACGCGACCTGCAGGAGAGTGAACCAATCCTCAACGTTTCGGGACAGAAGGTCGGGGAGCGGCATAGCCTCAGACGACGCGCAATCTCGAAGCGCAGGGGCCGCCCCGAAGAATTCAGGATCCGGACTCGGGCTGCACTAGAAGAAAAGCTTGCCCACCCTCGAACGACTTGGCGCGAACTAGCGGCAAAGCACCATTTTCAAGACCGGAAAGACTTAGAGCGCGCTGTCCGACGCCTCAAGAATGACCTAAAACGTGAAGGAATCGCACTCCCGACTGAGGAGGATTACTCGCGGGCCGCCGCCGAATGGGCCCAACTGTTCGCCCCCCAGAAGAAATAGTTTCCCTCGAATTATTCCGGCTTACGCCGGCGAACGCTGTCTGCCAGAATCGGATCGAAATCAACGCTTGCTTCGATCCGGACTCTTCAATGACCGAATTCGCCAAGATCGCTTCTGCCGTAAAGATGTGGGGTTGGGGACGTGCCGGGATGGTCCTCGCCGCAGTCCTTCTCTTAAAGCATGTTGTCACGTTTGACCAGGCGGTCATTTTGATTCTCGTGAATGTTGTTCTGGACAGACTCGTTTACGGGAAACAACCGTCACCACGATCCACAAATGGCCGCTCCTCGGGCATGGCACAAAATCGGCGGCGGCGGCCGAAAACGATCAAGCCGATCGAAGGCCAGCCGGTTCGTACCGGCGGTGGATTGCCTGCCGCAGCCGCCGGCCATTCCAGCAGGATCGGAGTTCACCGCAAGTTGCACGCGGGACGTATCGAAAACACAATCACGAATAAATGACCCTTGCTAATCAAGCGTTCTGCTTGGGCTCCTCAGCGTCGTGTAGGTCTTCTTCCTCCTTTGCTGAACGCTTCGTGTAGGTTCCTCTCACCGACAGCAGATCTGCATGGCTTGGAGGGAACACATAGTTCTGGACAAACCAGAGCGCATCATAAGTCAGCCGGCGGCTGACAGCTGCATGCCCGTGCTCTTTTACGAACTGGCAGAAGTCATCCGCGTAGATGATTTTGGCTTGCAAACCAGCAGACGAAAGAGAGCGGGACTTTAGCCATCCGCAATCGATCCATTTCTGAATCTCCTCGGGGCGGGTGTGCAATGCCCGCGACAGCGAGAACTTGGTGAACCACTCCCGGCCAGTTCGCCCAACGATGCCAAGACGGTGCAGCATCGAACGAACCGAACCTGGTGGCCGCCGAAGAATCTTCGCCGCCTCGTCCACCGGCATGGTAGTGATCAGGTCGAGAAGCCGTCGTTGCTCAGGTTTGGTCCATTCGCGATAGGAGCGCTTTTGGGCTACGCCTGAACGGCAGAGGAAGCGCAAGCAGGCTTCCCGCGGGTTCCCAGAGATCTCTACCAGCCTCGCGGCCAACACGCTGCGGTCGGCCTGAGCGAGATGCTGGCCGGCGATCATTCGCTGTTTGTATTCCCTGGCCAGGTCTCTCGCCTGTTTCGACCACTGGAACACCCGGCGTTTGCTTACACCTTCGTCTTCCCCCATACCGCTGACTTTCGCAGGCCAGCCTTGGTCGAGTGCTTACGGCCCACTCCTCGCAAAAAGCTTTTGCGCCTTCGAAAAAGCCTCCTCTCTTCAGACAGAAGGGCACGCAAAGTTGCCTCGAAATCAGTACGCAGACGACAGTGGCGAAGCTCAATTCAACGAGCACGAAAGGCCAGCGTATACACGATTTCAAAGCCTTGTTGAAATATTTTTTTCTTGCAGAAAATCGTGCAAAAAAGGTTCCCAGAGCGCTGGAATTGCGGTTTTTGTGACGTTCTCGGGAGATGAACACCGCACGCGAAGGACGGCGACTGACCGAACCAAACTTGCTGCCGGGAGCGAACCCTGCAATTGCCGGGCAATTTCTCAGAAAAATCTGACTTTCAGCGCAACGGATGTGCTTAGGTTGGGTTTATTTCATGAACGACGTCCAGAGTTAAAACGGGTCAGATCTAGCGGCTGCTCTGTAATCGTCATGCCACTCGTCGGCGAACCGCACGCTCTTCCGGCAAGGAGTAGGACCATGTCCGGCAGTTCCCGCAATGGATTCACATGGAAGGAGGTCGCCGACGTTTTGCGCGTCTCTCAAGTCTCCGACTCAGCGAGTTTGCGGCGCGAAATCAAAGGCCGGAAGAAACGAAGGATAGCAGCAAAACGGACGCCCGTAGCCACAAACGGTGCTCAGCGCACTTCCGAACAAGTGCAACTCCGTCGGCCTGGCGCTTCTCGCTAAGTTTAGAGCACGTTCTTCGGCTGCCGAGGACCGCGACACTTGGTGCCTGTGTTCCGAGTCGGGGTGATACGCGGCAACCGCCCATGGGGCCGTACAAAAATTGGATCTCTCGACGTTTGCGAAGCGCGCACCTCAACGTTTGCGGCGAACGCGATTTTGACGGGTCACGGAGCGGAGGGCCGATGCACGACGGGAGGGAGGCCTTCCTATCTGCTCGATGGCTGCTTGAAGATACCGCCTCACAAACGGACGGTCCAATTCGTTCTCCTTGCGGATCGTGATATGGCGAATCAATTTGCCCGTACCCTGCAGAACTCCATTAGGGTCGTGCAGCAGTGCGCCACGGTTGAAGCCGAGGTTCACGTGACTGCTATAAGTCACGATGTGGCAAAAGCCGTCTTTAAGCGGTTTGCCGGTGAACGAGAATCCGATTGTGACGGCATAACCTTTGACGATGGATTCGATCGCGTCGGGCGCCTCCTCGAGAACAACCTCGCGCAGGGCCAATGCCAGGTTTGAAATGTGTGGATCGTAGGCGGCGAGATAGCTGAGCAGTTGGCGATCTGGCAATCGAGTCATTATCTTGGGAGGCTAGCACAACCCTCTGGCCTCGCCGGCGTCTCGCGATGTCAACGGCCCGAACAACAGGTCTCCGCTTTTCGACGCGTTTACTGCCCAAGAAAATGTCACAATGCGAGCGTCGAGATGCGTCGAGATAAGCCCCATTTCCGGAGGATGTGGTTTTCACTGGCTGCAATCGGATGCTTGCGTCTGGTTGTTCTGCATGCGCCGGGAATGTCAAGGGCCTTTGCCCAATCGGTTCCTGCAGACGCAGCCGCCTGTTGGCCGACAGGGACACTCACTTTTGCCGCCGGAAATCGCGACGCCGTGTTGGAACGTTCTGCGGATTTTCTCATCGCTGCGGAGGATTTGCCCACGCACCCATATTGGCCAGGTGGTGAGTCCGGGATAACGATCGGAGTGGGATGGGACCTGGGCCAGCATAGCGAATCCGAGTTCCTGCGCGCGTGGGCTGCTCTTGACCAAACCACACTGCGACAAGTGAAAATCGCGATACGCAAGAGAGGTCATGACGCGGAGGTGCTGGTGCCTCAACTGAAGGCGATCGCCGTACCTCGTGACATCTCGCTGTCGGTCTTTCGGTCCTCTTTAGCGGACTCCTACTACCCAATGACCCTGCGACTGTTTCCTGGCGTCGAAATCTTGCCCACCGAGGTGCAAGTGGCTCTCCTATCGCTTGTGTTCAACCGGGGAGTCTTGCTCGGGCATGATCCCGACTGGAGTAAGGCGAAGGAACTCGACCGAAGGTGGGAGATCCGGCGTCTACAGGGGGACGTCAAGGAACGCGATTTGTTTGCCATTTATATCCGTCTTGGGACGATGAAAAGGCTTTGGGAAAAGTCGGGTCTGCGAGGGCTGCTTTATCGTCGTCGTGACGAACAACACCTCATTCGGCCTTACATCGATCAGGAGCTGAGGTGGGAGGAGAATCGCGACAAACTCAAGGCGGCTGGCCTTCCTCCATGTACAAAGTGACTGGAGCGCGTGAACGAGGAACGGCCCCACAACCCGGCAAGCAGTTCACACATCAGCATGTGGACAGCGATGAGTACCGCGCCAATCCAGAAGGCCGCGGGGGCGAGTCCCGTCGCTCCCGCCAATTCTCATCAGGGATGCCGTGAAAACGCACTACTTGAAAGCGGTCACGCAATATTCCTTCAATCCTGTTGAAGGTTGACCGATCCGCGCGACGGGGCAAAGTGAAACCTTTTCCCGCCTGTTGCGTCATACTGTCAGTGGTAGATAGACTGGTGATGTTGAGATTATTGATCAAAGTCGGTGTTTCCGCGCTGGCGCTGATGCTGGCTGCGCTTCCGGTTGCGGCTTGCATGTTGCCGGGTGCAGCAATGACATCGGCCGAGCGCGAGTGTTGCAAGAAAATGGCGGAGCAGTGCGGAGACATGGGGATGGCGAAATCCCATCCTTGTTGTAAGGCAACCGCCGCGCCTGCGGACTTTCATGCTCTGAAGACGGCCTCTTCGCCATTGGATCATGTCACTTTGGTTCTGTTTCACGCGCTTCCCCTTACCGCCCAAACCGACGCATACGTCTCGCTCGCACAATGGTCGTCGCGTGTTTCGTGCACGCATAGTCCGCCAGGACTAGAGTCTCTAGCCACCACAATCCTAAGAATCTGATCGTCTTTCCTCTGAGCTGCTAACGCACTCGTGCGTCTGCACGTTCGTGCGCTTACAAACTTGTGTTTGTCATGCGGAGGAAAGATGCAATTCATTTATTTGTGCCGAAGTTTCTTCGGATGTACTCGTATTTCTTTAATTGGTGCGGCTCTGTTCGTGGCGCTGCTTCCGCTCAGGGGGACCGCTCAGCAGACAGGAAATCTCCAACAGCCGGGATCGACTGCCGAATCTCCCGCAATGGCCGAGCACGCGGAAATGCCCACGTCTCTGCGTGAGCTAGTCCAAGAGGGAGAGCGGAAGAACCCACAGATTGCCGCCGCGTTCCATGCGTGGCAGGCCTCCCGAAATGTTCCCAAGCAGGTCTCCGCTCTGCCCGAGACACAACTCTCGGTGCAACAGTTCAGCGTGGGCAGTCCGCGACCGTTCGCGGGCTACAGCAACAGCGATTTCGCCTACATCGGGTTCGGCGCATCGCAGGACATCCCCTACCCCGGTAAACGGCAATTGCGCGCCAGTGTCGCCGAACACGAAGCGGCCTCCATGGAAGCGCAGACCGATTCCGTTCGCAGAACGGTGGTGGGAAATCTCAAGATGGTCTATTTCCGGCTGGCCTACATTCAGCAAACCCTCGGCGTTCTCCAGAGAAGCGACGGGTTGCTGACTCAGGTGCAGGAGGCGTCCGAGGCACGCTATCGCTTGGGCCTAGGCAATCAGCAGGATGTGCTGAAAGCGCAGTTGCAACACACAAAGATTCTCCAAGAGATCGCGCACCACCATCAGGAAGAAGGACTGCTCGAAGCCCAGATCAAGCAGGTCTTGGGACGTCCGCAGGAGTCCGCGGACATCGTTGCTGAGCCCCTCTCGTTGCGAGGTCTTCCGTATTCCGCAGCTGAACTCTTGCAGAAAGCTCGTGAGCAAAATCCGGATGTGCACTCAAAGCAGGCCTCCATTCGGCAGCAGGACACCCAAGTCGAGCTGGCACACAAAGGGTTCCGCCCGGACTTCAATGTGGGCTACACGTACGAACACACCGCAAGTCAATTCAGGGACTACTACATGGCGAGCTTTAGTGTGCGCTTGCCGAACCGGGGCGGCCAGCGCGCGGCATTGGCCGAAGCGGAACAGAACCAGGAGCGCTCGCGGCAAGAGCTGGACTCTGAATCGCAGCGCGTGCTTTCGGAAGTACAGCAGCAGTATGTGCGCGCCAAGACTTCGGAAGAGCGGTTGAAGATCTACAGCGACGGTCTCGTTCCGCAATCGGAAGCTACCTTTCAGTCGGCCCTGTCTGCCTATCAATCGAACCGCCAGGACTTTGAGAGCCTGCTTTCCGGGTTCCTCGATGTTCTGAACCTCGATTTGGAATACCGCAATGAACTGGTCGAGCACGAATCGGCTCTCGCTGAACTGGAGCGGCTGACCGGGGTGGATCTGCCATGAACGAGCGCAACGTCAGAACGAATGCGAATGAGGAATCAGACATGCTCCGTACAGAAAACAATAATTATCGCCACGCCTTTTGGATTGCACTGGCTACAACTTTTGTGTTCGCGATTGTGGCGTCGGTCTTGTGGTGGCGTTTAAGCCATGCTGGACCTGCTTCGCAGCCGGACATCAGTTCCGCAAGCGAGTCCACGGAGCCGATGGCCCAAACTTCATCGGGGGGTTCCGAGCAAGGAGTGGGAGGAGATCCTCAGGCCGGCAATATGCAAGAGACGCCGCTCGCGCCCTTCCGGCTCACGCCGCAGCGAATGCAAAGCATCGGCGTTGTGCTGGGGAAGGTTGAATCCGAACCGGTCGACACTGAGCTTCGCTTCTACGGCAATGTGCAGGTTGATGAGCGCCGACAGGCCTACGTGCAAACCCGCTTCGCCGGATGGATTCGCAAAGTCTATGCCGACGCTACGGGCAATTTCATTGGCAAGGGTCAGCCCTTGTTCACGATCTACAGTCCTGACCTGGTCTCGACCGAGCACGAATACTTGCTGGCCAAGAAGAACTCCGAGGCTTTGCAACGAAGCAAAGTGAGCGGCGTGGCATCGGGTGCGTCTTCTCTCTTCAGTGCTGCCAAAGAGCGACTTCTGCAATGGGAAGTGTCTCCTGCGGAAATCGAACAGTTGGATCAGAGTGGGAAGGCGATTACGGATCTGACCGTCAATTCTCCCGTCTCGGGTTACATCACGCAGAAAAACGCGCTGTCCAACATGTACGTCCAGCCCGAAACCATGCTGTACACCGTGGCTGACCTTTCCGATGTTTGGGTGCTCGCCCAGGTATTCCAAAGCGATGCAGGCAAGATCAAGCCGGGTGATCCGGCGGAGGTCACAGTCGACGCGTATCCCGGTCGAGTCTTCAACGGGCGTGTCGACTACATCCTCCCGCAGCTGGACATGAACACGCGCACACTACCGGTGCGGTTGGTATTTGCGAATCCAGGCCTGAAGTTGAGGCCCGGAATGTACGTCAACGTTCGAGCGAAACTCCCGATGGGACGACAGTTGGTTGTCCCAGCCAGTGCGGCTTTTCATTCCGGAACCAAGAACCTGCTCTTTGTCTATAGCGGCGAAGGAAGCATTGAGCCGCGCGAAGTGGAATTGGGGCCTCAAGTCGGCGATGAACTGGTGATCACGAAAGGCATCAAGGCTCAAGAGCAAATCGTCACGTCGGCAAATTTCCTGATTGATTCCGAAGCGCAATTGCAGGCGGCAGCAGGCGCGTTTGTTCCGCCACCTCCCGGTGCAGGGCAGGCAGCTTCCATGAACGCTCCGACGCCACAACAAGCGATCGTGGAACTGACGACTGATCCCGATCCTCCGCATAAGGGCAGCAACATTGTTCGCGTGAAGCTCACAGGCCCGGACGGGCAGCCAATCGCAGGCGCAAACGTGACAGTGACCTTCTTCATGGCCGCGATGCCGGCGATGGGAATGGCCTCAATGAAGACCGTCATTAGTGGCAACGACAAAGGCGGTGGAATGTACGAAGGCAAGGCCGATCTCGGCTCGGGCGGCACCTGGCAGGTCACCGTCAGGGCACAACAAAACAGGCAGACGATTGCCAACAAACAACTCACGCTCAATGCCACAGGAGGTATGTAACCGTGATCTCCCTAGTCATCGAGTGGTGCGCACACAATCGCTTTCTGGTATTCACCGGGGTGCTTCTGCTCACGCTGGCTGGAATCTGGTCCATGGGCCATGTTCCGCTGGATGCTTTGCCGGACATTTCGGACGTGCAGGTGATCATTCACACCAACTGGGAGGGGCAGCCGCCGAACATCATCGAAGACCAAGTCACATACCCGATCGTCACTGCGTTGCTGGCCGCACCGCGGGTCAAAGCGGTACGCGCGCAGACCATGTTCAATGACTCCTACGTCTTCGTTGTCTTCGACGACGGGACGGATATCTATTGGGCTCGTTCTCGGGTTGTGGAGTATCTGCAAACGATTGCCGGGCGCCTTCCTGCCAATGTGCATCCAGCCATCGGCCCGGACGCGACCGGTGCCGGTTGGGTCTACGAATACGTGCTTGTCGATCACAGTCACAAGCAGAGCTTGGCCGATCTGCGAAGCATTCAGGACTGGCACCTGCGTTACCAGTTGGCAACCGTTCCCGGTGTGGCCGAAGTGGCGAGCATCGGTGGGTTCGTGCGGCAGTACCAGGTCAATGTCGATCCCAACAAGTTGCTGGCATATGGCATTCCACTCTCGACAGTGATCGACCGCGTGAAGTCGAGCACGAATGAAGTCGGTGGCCGCGTACTCGAACTGAGCGGGACGCGATACATGATTCGCGGGCTGGGCTATCTCAAGTCACTCGATGATCTGGCAAACGTGCCGGTGATGGCGAAGAGCGGGACGCCCGTACTCATCAAGGACCTGGGCACGGTTTCCTTCGGACCCGATATGCGGGAAGGTGTAGCGGAGTGGAATGGCGAAGGCGAGACCGTGGGCGGCGTTGTGGTCATGCGGTATGGGCTGAATGCTCTCAACGTGATCAATGGTGTGAAGAAGAAGCTGGCTGACATCAAAGGATCGCTGCCGCCGGGAGTCGAGGTCGTCTCCGGCTATGACCGCGGGGGGCTGATCAGCGAATCAATCAATACCTTGAAACATAGCCTGATGGAGGAGTCGGTCATCGTTTCCTTGGTCATTATTGTATTTTTGTTTCACTTCCGCTCAGCGCTGATCCCGATTTTTACTTTACCGATCGCGCTCGCGATGTCCTTTATTCCGATGCACTACCTGAACGTCAGCTCCAACATCATGTCGCTTGGCGGATTTGCATTGGCAATTGGCGTTTTGGTGGACGCCGCCATCGTCATGGTAGAAAACGGATACCGCCATCTTTCCGAGCGTCCGGCATCAAGTGGAGAAGCATTGGGGGAAATCGATTCCTCAAATGGCCCGGCCCTCCACAAAGTGCCAGATGCAAGCACAAATAAATCGGCGAAGAAAGCCGTTGAACGAGAGCGGGTGCGCATTCTCATCGACTCGGCCAAGCAGGTGGGCCCCGCGCTGTTCTTTTCTCTCCTTATTATTGTCGTCTCGTTCCTCCCGGTGTTCCTTTTGGAAGCACAGGGAGGACGCATGTTCCGTCCGTTGGCATGGACGAAGACTCTGGCCGTGGGCTTCTCGTCCTTGCTTGCCATCACGCTCGTTCCCATCCTGATGATCATTTTCATTCGAGGGAAGCTGCGGCCCGAGTCGGAAAATCCGATTTCGCGACTTACGCAGGCGCTCTATTTGCCGGTTTTACGACTCTGCTTGAAATACCGCAAGACGACGTTGTTGCTCAATTTGGCATTCCTGGTGGTGACGTTTCCCTTGATGTTCAAGATGGGCAGTCAGTTTATGCCGTCCTTGTTTGAGGGATCATCGCTCTATATGCCCACGGCACTTCCCGGCATTGCGATCACGCAAGCCTCGCAGCTCCTGCAGGAACAGGACCGGATTCTCCGGTCCTTTCCAGAAGTTGAAAGCGTCTTCGGCGTAGTCGGACGATCCGACAGTGCCACTGACAACGCTCCACTCGATATGTACGACACGACCGTCATGCTCAAGCCGCGCGAAAAATGGCGGTCAGGGATGACCTACGAAAAGCTCATTCGCGAGATGGATGAGAAGCTCCAGTTTCCGGGTCTGACGAACACCTGGACCATGCCGGTTCAAAACCGCCTCGACATGGCGCTCACCGGAATCAAGACACCCGTGGGAATGAAACTCCAAGGCGCGAACCTGGAGCAAATCCAGCAGCTCGGAGCGCAGGTACAGCAGATTCTCTCGGGGTTACCGCAGGTACATTCGGTTTTCGCCGAGCGAGTTTCGCAGGGCTTTTACATCAATGTAGAGGTCGATCGTCCTGAGGCGGCGAAATACGGTTTGACCATTGCCGACGTACAACGGGCCGTGGAATCGGGCATTGGAGGCATGAACGTTGCCGAAAACGTCGAAGGCCGCAGTCGTTATCCGATCAATGTCCGCTACCAGCGAGACTTTCGCGACAACATCGGAGAGCTGAATCGCGTGTTGATTGCGACACCCTCTGGCGCACAGATACCGATTTCCGAAGTAGCCAAGATTTCGTTTTCGCGGGGCCCGGCGATGATCCGCGATGAAGATGGCCAGCTCACGGGATATGTCTACATTGATCTCAATACCACCGACTACGGGGGTTTCGTGGACCAGGCCAGCAAGATGCTTCGGCAGAAGTTGCAATTGCCCGCGGGATACACCTATCAGTGGTCAGGCGAATACGAATTCCAGCTGCGGGCGAAGGAGCGGATGAAGATCATCTTACCCGTGGTGTTCTTCGTTATCTTCCTGCTCTTGTACATGGTCTTCCACAACCTAACGGAGGCCATGGTCCTGATCTTCCCGACGTTCTATGCGATGACCGGCGGGCTGATCTTGCAGTGGCTGCTGGGCTACAACTTCAGCGTCGCCGTCTGGGTCGGGTATATCGCACTCTTTGGCATCGCGGTCGAGACGGGTGTCGTCATGGTCGTGTATCTGCACGAGTCGCTCGACAAGCGTATCGCGTCAGGTCGCCCGCTCACAGATGCCGATATTCAGGAGGCCGCCATCGAGGGTGCTGTGCATCGGCTCCGGCCAAAGCTGATGACGGTCTGCGCGGTTCTCGCCAGCCTGATTCCCATCCTCTGGGCGAGTGGCATTGGCTCCGACGTGATGAAGCCGATTGCCGCTCCCATGGTCGGCGGAATGATCACGTCCACGATTCACGTACTGATTCTGGTTCCCGTATTCTTTGTGTTGATGAAGGAACGGGCATTGCGGCGTGGTACGTTACAGCCGGAGCCGGTGGAGTAACGAAGCTAAGGGAACCCAATCAATCGGCAACTTCGCCAAGAACTGATAGCGGAACAGTTCGATGAGGAGAGCAAAGAACATGCAGGAACTCGAAGTTTATTCCGCGATTGGCGCCGAAGGTTTCAAGCGCCTAGTCGCGGCCTTCTATCAACAAGTCCCCCAAGATGAAATCCTAGGGCCCATGTACACGATGCGGGATCTCCCAGGCGCCGAGCAGCGCCTCCGAGATTTCCTGATCGGCCGGTTCGGGGGGCCGCAGACTTACATCGAACAAAGAGGCCATCCCCGCCTCCGCGCGCGGCATTCTCCATTTTCCATCGATCACACTGTCCGTGATCGGTGGATGCGGTTGATGGACAATGCTCTGGGGGAAGCTGCTCTGCCTGTCGAGGCTGAAAGTGTCCTTCGGAAATTCTTCAATGAGATGTCTACCTTCATGATCAATCAGGCAAAGCCGGGAACCCGCTAGCGTTCTGACAGAGGAAGCATACCTACTAAATCACATTACCATACCCCGTATGGTATATTGAAAAGGCGTTTCAATCTATGAGCCACACGGTCAAAGAAAAACAAAATCTTCTCCTCAGGGCCAAGCGCATCCGAGGGCAAGTAGAAGCTCTGGTCCGAGCCCTGGACGAAGAGCGTGATTGCTCCGAAGTTCTGCAGGTGATGAGCGCAGCCAGAGGAGCTATGAACAGCTTGATGGCCGAGCTTCTAGAAGGCCATATCCGGAGTCACGTTCTCAGTGGAAAACAGAAACCGACTTCACCGCAGGCTGTGGCCGCTGATGAAGTGATCGACATGGTCAAGTCGTACTTGAAATAGCCGCCTTGGCGGTACGGAGGAGTGCTGTTTATGAGTTCTTCGCCTATGATCGAAAAGTCTCCGTCCAAAACTTCCGAACTCGGGCAGAAGCGGGATTCTCCTGACCTGAAGGAGCCGGATCTCGGTGCTGAGCAGGAAGAGCACGGGCACGGGGTAGAGTGGGCTGAACTCGTCCGCATTGCTTTTGTGGCGTTGGCGGCGGTGGCGGTATGGTTTCGATTGTGGGAGCCGTTTCCGCGCCTCTGTGTAATCGGCATCGCGGCTGCTCTCATCGGCGGATATCCCATTTTCAAAGAAGCATTCGAGAACATCGTCGAGCGCAAGATGACGATGGAACTCTCGATGACCATCGCTCTTCTCTCGGCTTTGGCGATTGGAGAGTTCTTCACTGCTCTGGTCATCACTGGCTTCGTCCTGGCTGCCGAGGTGCTGGAGGGTCTCACAGTTGGCCGAGGCCGGCGGGCTATCCAGAGTCTGCTCGATTTTCTCCCGAGAACCGTCGCAGTCCGACGTGATGATCAGCTGATTGAGGTTCCGTCCGACCAGGTTCAAGTCGGTGACATAGTCATCGTGAAACCGGGTGGGCGCATCCCCGTGGACGGCGTTGTGGTTGGTGGCCACTCGTTCGTTGAACAAGCGGCTATCACCGGCGAAGCCATGGCGGTTGAGAAAACACAGGGAGATGGCGTCTATGCCGGGACCATCAATCAATCGGGGGCTTTGGAAATCGCCGCCCAGAAACTAGGGCGAGACACGACGTTCGGAAGAATTATTGAAGCCGTCGAACACGCAGAGAAATCACGGGCTCCTATTCAGAAAACTGCCGATCGCCTGGCGGGTTACCTTGTGTATTTTGCCCTGGGGGCAGCAATTCTGACATTCATCATTACTCACAATGTCAGGTCAACCATTTCGGTCGTAATCGTTGCCGGAGCGTGCGGCATTGCGGCTGGAACTCCTCTTGCAATCCTAGGAGCAATCGGCCGGGCGGCGCACCAGGGAGCCATCATTAAAGGGGGTCTCTACCTGGAGGCGCTGGCTGCCGTGGACACGGTGCTTTTGGACAAGACCGGCACACTAACCTTCGGTACTCCGCAGATCCGGGAAGTCGTTTCCGCCAATGGCTTCGGGGAGCAACAGATCATAGCCGTCGCCAGCATCGCGGAGCGCAAGTCCGAACATCCTCTCGCCAAAGCGGTTATGGCCCGGGCGACCGAACTCGCCATTCCACTCGCGGAGCCCGATGAATTCTCCTACACGCCCGGGAGGGGAGTCAGGGTGAGCTATAAAGGCGAGGAGATCCTTGTGGGTAGTCTGGCGTTCTTCGTGGAGCACGGCATGACGAGGGGTTTGCCCATGAATGGTAACGGTGCGGGCGGCGCGTCCGAAGTCTACGTTGCTCACGCGGGGCAAGTTCTTGGGAGCATCCGAATTGCGGATGTTTTACGGCCGGAAGCCAAAAATGCAGTCGCGGATATGCGACAGATGGGTTTGAGAACAGTTCTCTTGAGCGGAGACACGCAGGATGTAACTTCATCGGTTGGTCGCGATCTCGGCGTGGACGAAGCGTTGGGAGGACTGCTGCCGGGGCAGAAAGCAAAGCGGGTGACTGAACTGCGTAGCAAAGGTCGTAACGTCGCGATGGTCGGTGACGGAATCAACGACGCTCCAGCCTTGATGGAAGCCAATGTCGGCATCGCCATGGGATCGGGAACTGATGTTGCTCGGGAGAGCGCAGATGTGATCCTGATCGGAAGCGATCTCTCGAAATTAGTCGAGACTCTACGCGTGGCTCGACGCTGTCGCGGAATCATCATGCAAAACTTTGTCGGCACGTTGGTCGTGGACAGCGTAGGAGTCGGAATGGCAGCATTCGGTTTTCTCAATCCGCTCTTGGCCGCTTTTATTCACGTGACCTCCGAGTTGGCCTTCATCCTTAATTCCACGAGATTGTTGCCTCGAAGTTCGGAAGCCAGCCGATGAGACCGCAGACTTGTCGCGACGTTTGAGCTGTTCGTATGCACTTTGCTCATGTAATCCAGAGCCGGATAGGGCGAGCGCGGGCAGTGCTAACCGTCCTGGCGATAATGCTAATTTTGATTGGGGCATTCGTTTGCTGTCTGGCGGATCACAAGGACCGTTTGATATGGACGAACTCTACGGGTTATTGGACTAAGAAATTCAGGACTTTAGATTTTGGATGGCCAAAAACAAAAGGCGCATTGGGATCTTAAGTACGAGCAAGGCCTACCCTCACTGACAGAGCCAGACCCGTTTTTTATCTTTGCTTATGAGCACTTTGTGGCGCCATGGTTTCCGAACGCGGGCATGGCATTGGATCTAGCTTGCGGTCTGGGGAGACACGCCCTGTGGCTGGCAAACCGGAACTGGCGGGTTTGTGCGGTCGACCTTTCCGAAGTGGCGATTAAAAAGCTAAATCACGCTGCTCTTGAATTGAATGTCAGCCTTGACCTTCTTGTAGGAGACGCATCCGAATATGAACCTGGATCCGCACGATTTGATCTGATTGTCCTGTTCTATCATGCGGACCGTGATGTTTTCCCCAAGCTGGTTTTAGCGTTAAAGCCGGGAGGGCTGCTGATTTGTAAGTTAAGCGTGCGAAGGGATACGGACGCAGAGTTGACGGCTGCCGCTACCGGTGCGTTGAACCGAAACGAACTTCCGTCGCTCCTTCCGGGATTGCAGACGCTACACCACGAGGAACGGCAAGTACGGAATCGGGGGGTCGTCGAGTTTGCAGCGAGAAAATGAGGCGACCCGCCCCCGCCCTGCTAGAACGACTGTGAGAACCGGGCTTCTAGGAACTCGCCCAGTTTGGCTGTTGCCTTGAATTGTGGGATGGCGTCCAGTTCTTTGAATGCGGAAGTAAACGCATTCGATAGACTCCAGATCGTTCGCGACCGGAACTCCTCATACTTCGGTTCAAAGTACAGGTCATGTACGGTGCGGGCGAGGTGTTTCGGAGCCTCAAGTCTGCCTTCAACGAACGCCTCATAGATGACCACCTTGGCGGTGACGTCCGTCAATTCACTTCTCTGCCAGGCTTCGACCTGCTTTCGCATGGGCTCGAAGTTTCGCTGCATTCGATCGACTCCAACCGAGATACAGTCGATGAGAGAAAACGATTTCGAGTGCTTGGCAAGCACCGGCGTGAAGTCTCCCGCGAACGCCATGTTCGAACACACGAACACGCGATAGCCGCAGGTCATCGCCAAACGCATGCTCTTGTCGTGCGAGTTGCGGAGCCCGATCGAGAAGCGACATCCTTCCATCTCCGTTGCGAGATCGAGGACACCAAAGGCTTTCATGCCGTCCGGCGAAACCGCGTACTCATCATGGACGACTCCGATGTGGCGAAACCCGAGAGTTTCGATCAACGCCTGCACGATCTCGTGATGCGGTACTGGACGGTGGGTTTCGGTTGCTGGCGGTGTTGGCACCAGTGCTAGTTCATCGCGACCAATGGTTCGGCCGCTATAGCCAATGAGCGTACTAGTTTCTGACATACTTCTTTCCTCCTTGTTGTGTTGAAATAGAGTTCTCGAGAGTGAGCAATACAGTCGGGTGAACACATCCGAATCGTGTCAGTTGAAGCCGAATAACGACGCCTGCTCCGGGACAGCAATCTTTCCACGCCGCTTCTTACCCGACAGGGCTCCCGCTTGTTGACCGAAGGCAATGACTGCAGAAGTATCCATAGCTGCTTCCACCAGACACGCCGGGTCGAACTGGGGCTGCGTCAAAACTTCCGGCAGTTCGCCCGAAGAAACATCTCTGTCTGAGTTGGAGGCCGTCGTCGAGAACAGCTTTTTATGTTCTGCGTTGAGCGCCTTCCATACGGCATCGGCCGTTTCCCCGATCCCATTCCGTTCGACCAGTTCCCGCGCCATCGCCGACAACATATCGTCGTCTTCGTCGATGTTTTGCAGTCCTTCGCCGGCAAATTTACCTTCCATGGTGAGCGCCACCAGGAGCTTCCTTCCCATGAGACGCAAGCAGGCCGTCTGCATGGTGCCTTCGTAGCAAAGGAACTTTACCCGCACCGGCCATCTCTGCCCGATGCGCCAGGAGCGCCGGCTCGCTTGACGCAAGGTGTGCAGGGAGTAGCCGGACTCGCAAAAGATAATCGTTGGGAAATCCAGCAAGTCGAGACCAGTCTCCACCAGTTTGGGGTGGCAGATCACCACCTGCACGCCATCTTTTACTTGCCTTGCGTACCAGGCTTCCCGCTTCGACGTGTCTACAATTGAGCGCAGGACTGCTGTGCGGATGCCCTCGTTGCTCACGATTCGTTGCAGCCGGGCCGTGACGTCGTGCTTCTGCGTATAGACCGCGAAGACCTGGCAGCGGCGTCCCTCGGCAAGTTCTTGCTTGATCTCCGCGATCAGTTTCCGTTCCTTGGAATGCAAGTGGTCTTCGGGAAGATCGCGCGTTTCCGCAATGACGAAGGAAACCTTGCGCCTGAGTTCGCTGTCGAACTCTTTGCCGTACAGGGTTCCCAGCCCGAACGGGTGGTCTGGATAAAGCAGCAGAGTGTTCAGCATGGTGCTCAACACCGAACGATTCCCCTTGTGGGCCTTCAAAGCCTTCCGAATGTCGTCTTCCAGTTCGCGATACGCTTCTGCCATCGCCGCGTCCATAGCGACGCCGAGGCAAGTCTCCTCGTAGGGCGGAAGCTCTCCGGAGATGTCCTCCAGAAAGACGAAGGCACACAACTGCATCAGGAATTCGCCGAAGAGCAGCGGCGAAGCTCCGGGTTTGCGGCGGATCGTGCTGGTCGCCTTCGCTTTGGAACAGGCGTTGTCGGCGGGCTCTACCTTCGTGATGGTTTCAAGAACGCCATAGTCCTGGGTGAACGAACTCCTTCCTGTCGTGCCCCATTCGTAGCCGTGTGTTTTCATCCTCCCGGCTTCGAGCCGGAACAAGGTGTTGAACAAATCGTCCGCATACCCGCCCAGGAGCGTTCCGGTTAAGCCGACAATGCGATCGGAACAGGACGCCAACGTGCCGAGGGCATTGCCTTGCGCCGTATCGCCGGCCAGTTGGTGGACCTCATCACAAATTGAATAGTCAAACCAGCCCGGCATGTAACGCCCGACGAATTCAATCGGAGCCATGCGGCGGATCTTGTCGGAATCAGCCTGCCACAATGGGCTGTGAAATGTGCGGCAAGACTTGGCGCCTCTGGTTTCGATGGTTTCCGCAATCTTGGCGGTTTCAAATTCAGCCGCGGTGAGTCGGTTATCATCCACGATCACGGGTTCGCCCGTATCGGCGTTCACCACGCAGCCCAGGTACGGGCCAGAACGCGGCACGCGATAGGCATGGCGCCAGAAGTAGCCGAGCTTGGCGCGCTCGCGCCCGACGATGAACAGAGCAGGCCTCCCGCACAGCGACAACCAACGCTTCCGGGAACTTGGGGAATCCTTGCGTAGCCGCAGCTCGCTTAGCGTGGTGTGCAGACCTTCACGCACGATGCGGCCGTGCCTCAGCCGCACTTCATTCACTCCGTGGAATTTGTTTTCGTCGCCGCCGTTGCGCAAATCGTCGATCAGGAATACGCGCAATCCCGGCAACGTTCGAAACGCTTCCCGCGCCCACTTTTCGACTAGGTGCGGTGGAACCATGGCTAGGGCGGTAAATGGGTTTCCTTCGCTGTGAACGTGAATCGCTCCCAGCGAGATCAACGTCTTGCCAGTCCCGCATTCCGCAACCACCATCGCGGTTCGCGAGCGCTGCCAGCGTTTGGCAGTTCCCATGATGGCAATGGTCTGCGCGGGAAATGGCTTGCGTAGTAACTCTTCGATACGAGGTGAAATGGGATCGTCGAATTGATGAAGTGCCGGATACTCCTGAAGAATGCGCTCTCCCAGAAGGGTCGCGTGGGCGCGCATGTAGTCATAAATGGTGCAAAGTTCGGGCATGGCAATTCCTCAGCGAAGGAGCGCGGAGACTCGAAGACGAGAGTGAAGAGAAAGGAGGGGAACTAACCTACGACGGAGTACGCAGACTTGGGGAGGCGCACTTCCGCCAGGTACTACGGGGAGAGTTCTGGGACAGATAGGTAACTTCCGAGTAGGCCCGTTATCCAGGAGTTTCTGCGATCGATTCACAAAAGCCGACTTCCCATTACTAATTTGGAGGTCGGGCCTAGAATTGCCTTGAGGCTCGCTTGGTCATTCATTTCCTGCGGAGCGCTCGGAACCCGCGATCGCTTTTCAACACGGGCCAAACGAGGCCCAGCGATCTACCGCGACGACAGGGGACTATGTTCAGTTCGCAATGGGAGAGCTTCAAAGAGATCATCGAAAGGTATACGCCGACGGTAGACGACCCTGGGCCGCTTGCCGGGCCCATTCATTGCTTCACCATACGGCGTGACGCGGACTTGCGCCTCTGCATGGAAACTGAGGCATCCGGGTCCGCCACAGAACCGAAATCGCCGTCGACCAGCTTACAAAGTCAGAAATCTCCGAAGAACGGAGGCTAAATTGAATAATCAACCAGTCGTGTTATTCGTACATGGGACGTGGTCGGACCCCAGTGTGTGGGACAAACTCGAAACTCGCCTTGCTAATTCTAACGACATTCCGAAATCTGTGGTTTTCCGTCGCGTTGAATGGTCTGGAGGAAATTCGGCGTTCGCGCGAAGAGCGGGGATTGGTAATTTTGAAAAGATAGCGGCTGAATACGCAGAACGCCCATTGTATGTCGTCAGCCACAGCCACGGTGCCAACGTTGTATTGGCAGGCAGTGAGACAATTCGCAAGCGGGTCAAATGTCTCATCTGTTTGAATTCTCCGATAATTACAACGATGAAGGGCGAAGTACCATGGCCAATATGGATGGTGTTGGGTTTGATAGTTGCGATGGGATTGTTTGTGGGATCGATAATCTTATCGAACATGCACGTGGCTTGGGCGATTTTCTCAATTCTGACGTGCGTCCTCTTATTTTTTATTGCAAGATCCAGCTTTGCCTTTTTGTTGCTTCCTCTTTTCCCCATCGTCACGATTTGGCTTCTACGCCATGGGTTGGTTGAATGGTTGGTTTTAAAGACGACGCACCCGTTATGGTTTTCTCTGATCGTAAGTGTGCTGATACTGGTTCCAATTCTGGCCATCCATGCGTTCTGGACAAAACGATATGCGAAAGATTTAAACCCGGACACCGTAGAGCGTTTGGTTCAAATCCTTACCGTCGATGACGAAGTCTTCACGCTTCTCAGTTTCGGGATAGCCACACAGAGGGCTATTCAATTCATTCTTTGGCCCTTAGACGTGTTTTTCGGACTTAATTGGATCTTTATTTTCACTTCATGGGGACTAATGGCGATAACGATCTTTGGATGGTTATTTCCGTCGCTGAACAATATCCACGCAGTCTACATGTCGTACGTAGAAGGGCCTCTCGTAATAGCTTGTGTAATTTGGGCGGCCCTCATTTTGGGAAAATTGCTACTGCTTGGCATCGGATACGGTTGGGATATGGCTGGATTGTCGTTAAGCCACGCAATCTATATTTCTGCCGGAAGCTTCAAGCAAGAAACCGAAATTTACACACTTATGCCAAAAAGTGAACGGAAGTTCTGGGTGAGCCATATAGCGATTCACGACCGAGACGACGTTTGCAAGAAAGTTGAAGAATTGTTGAAAGTGTCGTTCGAAGAAGAAAGTTAGGTCTCGTCAATGATCGATTCGGAATCTCAGTGGCACGCGATGGGGCTTGAGGGTTTGCGAAGTCGCGATTGTGCTCGAAGTTGGCGACAGCGTCCTTTATTATTCGCTTACTAGATTGCAGGGACACGCTCCGCTTGATAAAGGCTTTGCTAAAAGCATCCTGGACAGAGTGATTCCCGCCTTTCAGCCACACTGATTAAGCTCCGACACATTCGGAGCCGAATCAGTACCGAGCAACGCCGCTATCTCCGTAAAAACAAGCTAGTTCGTGGAATCTCGGTAAACCTCACCTTGGGATTACTTCACGTTTGCCCGCAATGCGTCCACTTAGGTCGCCGTGAAGAAATCAGTGTTGTGAATCCGGTACCAGTAGGAGGATCTTCCCAATGCCGCCTTTCTCCCCTAGCACATGTGCTTCAGCCGCATCACGCAACGGCATTCGGCGACCAATAGGCAGAACGAACTTGCCATCGCGCACGTCATCGGCAAACTCACGCAGCTTCGATGGATCCGGCTGCGTTCGCACGCGCGCAATCTTCACTGTCGGATTTTGGGCCGCCGTGCTTTCCGGCAAGACAGCGGCGTACCCAAAGGAACCGCTCTGCCTTACCTTCGCGATCAGCTTCGCCGCAACGTCACCGCCAACGGTGTCCACAATTGCATCCACTAAGCGGAAGTTCTCAATGGCTTTATCGTCATCAATCGCGAGAACGTCAGAGACTCCGAGGGAGCGAGCGTCATCCAGCTCTTTCCTGCGAACACCTGCAATCACCTGCGCTCCTATCTTGTTCGCCGTATGCACCGCAGCGCGCCCAACACCGCCCAGCGCTCCCGTTATCAGAACAACCTGTTCCTTCTGCACGTTTGCCGCAAGGCGTACAAGCTGGTCTCCCGTGAGCGAAATCAGCGGGATCGCGGCCGCGTTCGCCAGGTCCACGCCATCCGGCAGATGCGCCACGTCCGAATCGTTCACTGCAACCAACTCGGCATAGGTCGCGTTGGATAGTGCAAGAACGCGGTCGCCGGCCGTGAAGTGCTTCACATTTGCGCCCACCGCCCGTACGATGCCACTCACATCGCGGCCCAGAATCGCCGGAAACGACAACGGAGAATCCTTCTGGCGCATGCCTGAACGCAATTTCCAGTCGATCGGATTAACGCTCGCGGCGGCTGCCGCGATCAATACCGTACTTCCGCTAATCTGCGGTTCGGGAACGTTGTCTTCAAATTTCAGCTTCTCAGGACCACCGTACTCATGCAGTACCACTGCTTCCATGGCGTTTCTCCCACCGCAGAGCCCATGCATATATCTGACAAGATCATAATCCGCCCCAGCCGTCATTTGACCGAAGTCTGACCCAACTCTCGTGTAGTCGGCAAACCGGAAGTTGCGAACTCCGGACGCGCGAATTCTTCGGCGCGTCCAACCCACATCTAAGACTTAAGACTCGTTGCCTGGCCGGAAGATATTTGGCAGATTCACGCTGGGCCAGCGGACCGAGCCTGGGTCCGCTGGAAATCGGATCGCGCCGCTCTCGACGCCCCAACTGAGCCAGTCCAGAAACTGTTCCTTCTCGCCTTTGATTAGCACCGGAGCGCATCCGATGCCGAGACCACGAATGATCGCTCTATGAGTATCCAGTTCGCCCGCAAACCAGTCGGCCCACTCCGGCACTCCTGGGATTCCGTGAATATGCGCAAGAGCAGCCCACATGAATCGGTTGTCTGAAGCTGCCAGCAGGGTTCGTCCCGAACTCGCCGACACGTTGCTAGCGGCAAGTTCCTCCGACAAACCAATCAAGTGCCGGAGCGGTTTCTTCCGTCCGGCCAACTGTATTGAGCCTTTGAGACACTGCGCGTTTCGTTCAAGACAGACTCGAATCGGCTGCACTCCGGGCCCTTCCACCATGAACCGGTCTCCAAGAGAAATTGCCGCGCTGATGGCTGCAATCTGTGTGTCTCCGCCGATCACTGAAATGAGATGGGCTTTGGCTTGCCTCGGAGGATCAGGCAAGACCTCACCGATGAAGCGGTCGAGTAGCAATCTGATGCTGGTGGTCGTCTTCTCCGTGCTCTTCACGTAGGTCAGCCAGCCGAAGCGAAGGTGGGCATTCTTCATTCGGCCTCCTTCTTTTCGTGCGTGAGAATCTGGGTCTTTCCATTGGCAAAAACCAGCGTCAGCTCATGCGAGAACCGTTCCCGGTCGTGCAGGATCCTGGTTCCGTCCTCTTCCTCTTCTTCCCAATGGTCGGTGAATTTCACAGAGCGCCAGTGGGCGATGTGACGAGCTTCGCCTTCGCCAAATACTCCATTGAGCATTCCGGCGGTACAGAGCAGTCCGACGTGTCCACCGTGCAGCGGCGTGAGTGGCCGGCCTCTGACATCATTCAGCTTGGGCAGAAGCACACGGCCAGCCTGACGATATGCGGCCGATTCCAATAACAAGTCCTCCACTTCGTCCAATGGGATACCCATATTGGTGAGTACCGCCGACTCCGAGGCAGGAACTTCGTAACGGGGCTCAGCAGTGTCGCCCAGAGGCTCGAGTTCGCTCTTCGTTGCCAGCGCTTCGAGGTAGCGCACTCCATCCAACAAGACAGCATCAGGAACTCTGGAGTGTCGTTTGCGGCGCGTTGCCAGCACTACGATCTGCTGGTATTGCAGACACGCCGGCTCGGTGAGCCTGAACACTCGCAAATCGGTGAAATGTTCGCTTAGCAACCTCGCGCACTTCGCCAAGCGTAGCTGCGGAATCACAAACAACAGCACCCCACCGAGCTTGAGCCAGCGATAGGTGTGCTCCAGGAAAACTGTTTCCAATCTTTGGTTGTTGCTCTCCCCGAATTCCCAATCGTACGGAGGGTTGAGGTAGACCAGGGATACGGCTTCCGGCTGGCATCGCACATCCATCGCATTCGCTTGCAGAGTCTCAATTCCCAGTGCTTTCGCTTGTTCTGCCCGATTGGCGTCGATTTCAATTCCATAGCGATGAGTCCTTACGTCGTGAAGCAAATGGGCGAATGCCACTCCATCGCCGACGCAGGGATCGATCGCAGAAAATCCTTCCGGAAAAATCAGCCAATTCCTTAGTCGCTTGGCCTCGGCTGCTGGAAGAGGGAAAAAGCCGAGCTTCGTTTGGCCATGGGGACGCATGGGTAAACCTCCCACAATTGGAGAATCTTGGTAGCGAGCAGAAGAGGGTCTTACTGACCGACCCGAAGCATTCCGGCCTCGCTCGCTGCTGTAAGATCGACACAACGCGCAGCATCCTGCCAATTTGGAAACGGATTCCGGGTCGATCTATGAAATGCACTGATTAGTTTTCGAATAATAACCCTGCGATCGTAAAGCGCCTCCACCAACCGATGCAGACCGTCTCGGTCCCCCTCGTACCATTCCTCTGGAATGTCAGCTGCGCACCGCCAAATCGTGTCTGAATCCATTTCCTCAGCCATGGTCAAGGCTGGCTCAAACGCATCCCAGGCTGTCACTCCTTGGTACACGCAGTTGTTCGCGTGCACTCCCCTCAGCGGATAGTCGGGAAAAGTCCACTCGCCGGCGTTAAAGCAATAGCCTTGGTCAATAAATGTTGCGACGTAGCGCCGACTTCGTGGTGTCTTGTGACAGAAGACGGCCTGTCGGCCGTCGCTGTTGCACGCCCACTTGTCGAGGACTAGGACCCGGGCGAAGTCACCAACATTCACCACTCTCTGCAGCAGTTCATTCGGCAGGTAATCGAGTGGCCGATCAGGAACCGCTGGACCCACGTACTGCGATCCAAGTTGCTTGCCACTCCAACACGGAATCCTTGGACCGCCCAGGTTGATTCGGAGGTCTTCCGTTTGCTGAATGAGCCAGTCCGAGACTTCAATCACCTCAACCCGCGGCATGGGCAAGCCCAACGCCAAACCTAGACGGGTAGCCAGCATTTCGTTCGCCAGCACTCGAATGTGTTGCGGATTGTTTTGGAATTTTGTGACGTACCACGCGCCATCCGATGCCTTTAGCAGGTGCGACTGGGCTCCGCCTCGAAGTGGACGCAAGTGTTGGACTGCGGAGATGCAAGCGTTCACAAGCACCTCCTTTTCTGTCAGTCGTAGGCTGTTTGTTTGGCTGTCGAGGTCAGGGAATGAAGGGATGTAGGAGACGGAGTACGCGTGCGGGTAGGCGGAAGTCTTTCCTATCGTTGAACGACTATTGAATTTTCGCCATATTCCTTAAGCTTGCGATAAAGAGTGGTCTTACCGATGCCGAGCAGCTTGGCGGCCGTCAGCTTGTCCCCGTGCAGATGGGCAATGGCCCCAAGGATGGCCTGCCTCTCCAGATCAGAGATGCGGGCAATACTCCCCGCCGGTGTAGCGTTCACTAAATGCGTCGACGTGGCAGCGATGGAACTGGGCAGATCGGTCATGTGGATCACAGGCCCGGAATTCATGGCACAGCATCGTTCAATACAGTTCTCCAGTTCGCGCACATTTCCCGGCCAGTCGTGGGCCAATAGCGCGCGCATGGTGTCGTCGCTCAGTGTATGGGTCATCCCCGACGCCCGCGAGAGCCGTTCGAGAAAGCCGACGGCCAAGAGTGGAATGTCGTCACGCCGCTCGCGCAAGGGCGGAATTTGCAGGTTCAAAACATTCAAGCGGAAGTACAGATCGCGGCGGAATTGGCCTTGGCTAACGTCCTGTTCCAGGTTGCGATTGGTGGCGGCCAGAATCCTCACGTGAATGGGAACTAGTTTGGTACTACCGACCGGACGAATCTCTTTCTCTTGCAGAGCGCGCAGCAATTTCGCCTGAAGTTCGAGAGGAAGCTCGCCTATTTCGTCCAGAAAGATCGTACCGCCTTCGGCGATCGCCAATAATCCTGATTTGGATTGCACGGCACCGGTGAACGCGCCCTTCACATATCCAAACAGTTCACTCTCGATCAGGGTGGGAGCCAGAGATCCGCAGTCCACCGGGACAAACGGTTTGTCGTGAAACGGGCCGGAGGAGTGGATGGCTCTGGCGACCATTTCCTTGCCAGTGCCACTTTCACCAAGAATTAACACCGGGTGGGCACTTTGCGCCGCTTTACCGATCATGCGGTAGAGCTTGTCCATCGCCGGTGTGCGCCCGATGATCTTTCCAAAACCCTTATCGGATTTGAGCTTCTCGCATAATTTGCGATTTTCGACCTTGAGCTTGAGGTGAGCGCTGACTCGTTCCAGCAAGAGCTTCAATTCTTGTAGGCCAAAAGGCTTCGCGACGAAATCGTAGGCGCCGTTCTTCATGACCTGCACCGCCGAACCGACGGAGGCGTTGCCACTGACGATAATGACCTCGATATCGGGGCGTCGGTGCTTAATCTCTCGCATGACATCGAGGCCACCTGCACCCGCCAGCTTCAAGTCGAGGAGAACAACATCGACCTCTTGGGAGTCGATCAACCAAAGCGCCTGCTCGGCGGACTGAGACGCACTGACGCTGTATCCGAGAGCGGCTGCGGCCTCCCGGCAGGCTTCGCGAACCAGGCGGTCGTCGTCCACGATAAGGAGGTTTAACAACGTGGCGGGTTCACACATCGGAGGATCAGGAAGGGCAAACATACTTCGAGCAATTGCGGCAGTCATAAGAAACACCTCGTTGGATAATGAAATGGAAGAAGGACATGGCGTCCTCGCTTTCAATACCGGAAGTAGATCGGAAAACAAATGAGGACGAACGCGAGTCGTTACGCTACAAGCTGCTGAGACGTTCTGGATCGTCCTCCACAAGCCGCTGACCGTACATCCAGCGTTCCGGCTTTATTTGCGAGAGCCAATCTTGTGCCGTGGGAATGCGTCCCAGATCTTCTTTCACATGTTGTTCGCCGATGTAACGCACTGGAACTTGCCTACGTTCGCTGTTGGTGATGGCGACACCAAAGATGCGCTCGCACAAAAAGATTCCTTCGGCATGGTGCCGAAGAGCCCGATGTCGAAAATCTGAGAAAAACGCTTTGGACTCATCGAACCAACTATGTATTCGTATGTAGTCCTCGGCCTTGCCCCCAAATTTTCTGGCGCTGTTTTCCGCGTGCTTCATTGGGTGGGACATGGCTACACCTCGTAGCTTGAGGTCGTGTAGTCTTCGAAACGATCGTTGCGCTCAACCGTGATCTTGCCCGCGGCGACGTCGAGGACCACGTCGCCGAAGCCGCCGCAGTCGTCTTCATAACCCATCGGGACTAAGCTTTCGAAGTGCTCCTGCAGGTAAGCTGCGTCGTGCGCCACCGGCTTGTGTTCGTCGTAGGCGTAGTATTCCGAATCAAAGCACCGCACTTCTTCGCTGACGCCACTGTCTCCATAGCCGTCAAAGTGAACGACCACGAAAGTGACGCCCGCCGCGGCCAGGTTCTCGCATTCCGCGAGGATGGCGGCTTTGGCTTGGGCCTCTTCGTGAGATAAGGGTTGGGAGTTTGTCGGTTCGGGGTTTGTCGGTTCGATGTCGGTCATGCTCAATTCTTCCTTTCGCAAGTTCTTCCAAAGGTTTTTTTTCTCAAGTCTCACGGGAATCTATGGCTGCGCCTGCGCGTCGACTTCTTTTTCAAGAGCGACCACCAAAGTATGCAGAGTCTGAAGATCCTCAACCTTGGCTGGTGGCGCATTCAACGAGGAGATGACTCTTCGGACGACTTCCGGTGCGAGTCTTGCCTGGGCTGCCTCTAAGCGTGCGATGCCTCGCTCCGCGCCCTGCATCTGCGCCAAAACCTTCTCAAGCGCAGCGGTCTCTTGGATCTGTTGCGGACTCCAGACCCGGACAACATTCTTCAGTAAGCCACGATAGAGGCGCTTGCCAATCTTGTTCTCTGTGGCTTCGATCGCAGCAACCAGACTTTGGCGATCGCAGTTGGTCTCTGGACCCGTGTGACCGGCATTCCTAGCGTGCCCATTCGCCCGGACGAGCGCATGCCGGTTTCGCTTGGGCTTCGGCCGGAGCCCGGCAAGCCAGCCGTTCGGTGTCGCCCATCGCGGCAGCTTCGGGATCTTGGTGGGCAGACGGTGCTCGCCCAGTTCCACCCACTCCCCATCGATGTCGTATAGATAGCGTCCAAGTCCAAAACAAGACAGGGCGCGTTTAAATGCCTGGGCCTCGGCAGCTGTCAAAGCATTCTCTTTGTCCGACCATTCCTCGCCAGTGCCGGAGTTGCTACCGATGCATGCAATGGTCACTTCGCATGTAACCAAGATTTTCGCAGCCGGGCCCCGTCTACTGCGCTGAACCGGCGCACTGGCCTGTACAGCGTATTTGCGGCTCCAGCCGGCGGGAGTGAACACGTCATTGAGTCGATCGCTGTAAGCACGGGGATCGGCATACGGAAGCATCAGCCCATGCGTTCCGTCATCGCTGTATTCGGTGACCCGCCATTGCACGACGACTAGCTCAAACGGAATCGCCAATGCCTGCAAAGCTTCGTCCAGTTGCTCGTGCTTAACGCCATGACTTGGGACGTTCGGTGGCGATGCCGCAGGAGGCAAACCACTCCCCACTTGGCTAGGAATGAAATTCATTTGGAGTCTCCTTCGGTCAAGGAGTAGGGGCCGATCTTGCATCCCTCGGGATTGTTCGGCGAATGACTGCGCTGAACGGCTTTCTCAAGCCGGGATTTCGCATCTTCAGCGACTTCCAGCGTCAATCACTCGCGGGACAATCCGACGGCTTCGAAGATCGAGGCGGGCAGATTCAGTAGTTTCGAGATGGCGAGACCGGCCGAAGCGGTCGCTCGAGAGTCGTGACGCAGGTTCTCGGAGTTGGCTAATGTTTTATGTTTTCGTCTTGGAAGAAGAAGACGAACGGCACGCGGACGGCGCTTAGGAATCGCTCGTTGAGCCTTTGGGCGCTAATAGTGATTCAATGCGCTCACGACTCAGCTGGTCTCCGAAATAGCAAAGTCCCACTAGTTCCTCGCCGGCCTCGGCAACCAGCCAGACTAGCTGATCACTGCCGATGGAATAAAGCGGACGCGATGGCCCGGTGCGGAACTCAAAGCGTGCGCCAGAATCGCAGGGATTGTCGGGGAATTCGATCTCGATATGCTGTCTTCGCCGTCCCAGTTCGAGGAGGAAGCAGGGCACGACAACATTCGAGGCGTGCACGATTTCCTCCACCGTCGCAGATTCAGCAGGAAGCCCTCTAAGGCCAGCGAAGAGGTAGGAGATCAGACGGGCCCTGGTTCGCTCGCCCCACGAGTCCGGTTGCACTGCGAGTTCGAGGATTCGTTCGTTCAGTGGCGCCAGGAAGCGAGCAAAGCCCAGTTGCCGCAGATTCTCCACGAAAACAGAAGAACTGTCCAGCAAGTGCTCACATTGTTCAAGGACTCGTGCCGCCTCTTTCGATCCGATGCGGGGGACTTTTTGTCTATTCCGTCCCCGATTTCCTGGTATTCCATCAGGCATATTCATCCCTCTCTCCTGGTGACATGGCCTGTTCTGGGTTGTACGGCCACAAGAGGCACAGGAATTGTGGGAAGGACATTATAGAGCGCAACGAACGTGTAGATTAATTTTGAACTTGAGCTGCGCTAAAGGGCGCATCACGGACGGCTGACTTAATCCGCCGAGAGGAGCGCGTCACATCTCTGCCCCAGCAATTGTGCCAGGATTTCCGAGTCATGAGCCGCATCCACCGGGTCGCAACGTAAGACCGAGCGAAGCGCCATTTTCAGCCAAAAAGAAGCGGCCGGGTCGGCAAGAACTTCGTCAATACTTGGCAGATCAACTGCGCCCGGGCCGTCGCACATTCTGAGGCTCCTCACACCGCTCCGCCAGCAATTGCAGTGACAGTCGCGCTCGGCTCCCCGGTTACATCAAGAGCACCGCGATCCTCCGCCCGGCCAGCGGTGATCGACCTTGGTCCGAGTAAATGACAATGCCGGCAACCGACGCAGCAGACGGCGGACGTGATTCTGTGAGCAGCATCTTGGAAATCGTTTGGCAACACCACATGTTCTCCCGCCCGCGTATAGAAAACCGGACAGACGGTGCCGCGGAATGCAACGTCCTTTCCCCACGGCTCCATCTCCAGACCGCCCCTGCGCCCATAAAAGAGGACCGAGCTTTCCAGGCGTGGCCTCTGGCCATCCCCAGACTTTGCCAAACGGTGCCGGGTAATGAGCAGATCATACGTCCTCTCAATCCGAAGCATTTGCACTCGGATCAGTACGGGCGCGATCACGATCGCGTGCACACCATTTACGCCAATGCTGTCCACACGCTGCAGCCAGGGCAATGCGTCACCCCGTTCATCCACGAAGCTCGCGTACGCGCCGACTTCCGCCACGGCCCCTCCTGATTCGACTCCACGGAGCACGTACTTCTTTGCAAGGTGCTGATGCTCGATTGATACCGATGGCTGGCAGTAGATGCCAGCAGTCTGCAGACACTTCAGCGTGATCGGTGGGAGCCGTAGTCCCTGCCGTGCCAGGATTTCGGTCTCCACCTGCCTATTGTGTGTCGTGAGCTGAGTTTCCATATTCAACCCGCCTCCTAACTCGAATCGGGTGACCCAGGGCGGCGCGTATCATTTCCTTGGTGCATCCCGCCCAGCACTTGTACTTGCGCGGATCTGATACTGAAATGGCCAAATTGTCAGCACCGCGATCACGTCCGTGCTCCGCACACGACGGACAACGTGCCCAGTAGTTCCCGCCACGCTTTGACGTCGGCCGAACGTGATCGAGCATGCGGAATTGTGGGCGCGTCGGATCGTATGGAGGCAAGTCGACTCTTGGTTTGGGACGAAATTCTTCCGGCATTTCTAGTCCATGAATGAACCGGTCCATTTCGCTCTCTGTGATCTTCCGCAGACGCTCCAGGTACTCCATCTGCGCATCGAGCCGGTAATCTGCACCATAGAACCATTCGCGAGCATCTGAACGGTCAGCTAACCGCTGGCCTGTACGCGCTGAATCCGAATACGCAGCGCTCCAAGTGGGTGGCAATTGATGCTGACTATGAGAATGCGCTGGAGGATCTTCTGAAGTTGCA
>Ga0206847_10005_pt1 | contig 54691 bp, 51 predicted proteins | sample Alteio_BWOrgCont_17_FD_152880 | JGI IMG/M metagenome (GOLD analysis project Ga0206847, IMG submission 152880) | Enriched cells from forest soil in Barre Woods Harvard Forest LTER site, Petersham, Massachusetts, United States -... | ecosystem: Environmental > Terrestrial > Soil > Temperate forest >... | reverse complement strand
ATATTCCCATTATCCGCCGCGCCGCCGATGGTGTTATTGCCGCCGCTGCTGGCGGAGAAAATGCCCGCTGCGCTGCCCGCGCTGTTGCCGGTGAGGGTGATGTTGCCCGTGCCGGTGGTGAATATCTGCGAAGGCAAAGAACCGTTCCCTGTCAGTTGGATGCCATAACCCTGCAAACCTTTGCCACCGCTGCCGGTAATCGTAATATTACCGTGACCGCTGGTTTTAATCGTAGCACCGAACTGGCTGCCCAACCATACGCCGGGGCTGAGCGCAGAAGCGCTGCTGCTGTCACCGGAAATGACAACATTGGCGTCAGCCGTAGAAATCGTTGCGTTATTGACCGATACGCCTTCATTCTGGTTCACGCCGCCGGTGGCGGAGCCATGGCCGGTGATCGTGATATTGCCAACCGCGCCTGTACCCGTAGAAGTAATGGCGGAACCTATCACTACGCCCGTGCCGCCGAAGCCGCCGGTGGCGCCGGTGCCGGTAATGGTGATCGCGCCGCTAACGGTAGAGATAGTGCCCGGAACGCTGGAAGCGACACCTATACAACCGCTATTGCAAGCAGCGCCGAGGCCGTTGATGGCGATGTTGCCGCTGGTAGTTTGAATCCCGTTCCCTAAAAGTACGCCATAGATGTTGTTACCCGCGCCACCTACAGGACCAATCGCATAGCCCTGGCCGTTCAGGACGATATTGCCGCTGCCGGAATTGAGATTGCCGTTCAGTGTGATGCCGTTATGGTAGAGCGCATCGCCGGTGGCAAAGCCGTGGCCTGCACTAAAGGGGGGAGTACCACCGCCCATCCGAATCGCGCCGTCGTTGCTATCGATAAAGGTGTTATTATTTAACATGATAGCGCCGCCGAGGCCTGACGTGTCGGAATCGAAAGAAACGTTGAGCGCACCGCTGCTCGATACAATCGACGTGTGAGCATTCATCACGATATCGCTGCCTGCATGTAATTGCACAGTGGCGTTGGCGCCAGTGGATTTAGTGATATTACCAGCGATGGTAATGCCTGCGCCGGATATCAGGTTCAGGTTGGAAAGCGTATTTTCCCATGTAAAATTGCTCGTATCGATGGCGCCTGCGTTCTTATTGCCCACGATTACGGTGGGAGCATCCACCATATCCATCAGAGCCTGCGTAATCTGAAGCGTTCCTGCTCCGCCTGCGAAACCAATGGTTGTACCGGGTGTATAGGTGTGGAACGCGACGGTATGCGCGGATTTGATGAGGGTGTTATTGACAGCCAGCGTATTGGAAACCAGCGTCACATTGCCGGCGCCGGTTCCGCTGCTGATAACGTTGTTTCCACCGGTCCAGTTTGAAGCTATGCCTGCGGAACTGCCGCTGCTGGCGCCGGTAAGCGCAATATTTCCGTTGGCGGCGGATATGAGAACGCCGTTGGAATGAACGCCGTTATTGAATCCAAGCAAACCGATGCCGTAATTAGCCGTTCCGCTTCCGTTACTGCCGGTGCCGGTGATGGCGATGTTGCCGGTGCCGGTGCTTTTAACGGTAGCGGTGCCGAAAGTGCTGTCCAGATCGACGCCCGTGCTTAAGGCGGCACCGGCCGATGTGCTGGCCGTGCCTGTGATGGCGATATTGGCGTCTGCGGACGAAATAGTTGTACCATTGATCGCCACGCCGTTGTTGATATTGCCACTGCCAGCGCCCATGCCGGTAAGGGTGATATTGCCTACAGCGCCCGTGCCGGTGGAAGATATATTGGCGCCTACCGTGATGCCTGTTCCGCCAAAACTGCCGGAAGCCCCAGTGCCGGTAAGCGTAATCGAACCGCTAGCGGTGGTGATTGTGCCGGCGGCGGCGGTAGCGATGCCGACGCAGCCGCTATTGCACACCGCGCCCAGGCCGTTGACGTTGATATTGCCGCTGGTGGTCTGGATACCGCCATTGATTGAAACGCCCGCAGTGCCATTGTAAGCGCCGCCGGAATTCAAGCCGCTGTTATAGCCCTGGCCATTGATGATGATATTACCTGCGCCGGCATTAAGGCTGGTGCCATTATTGCTGAGCGTGACGCCGTTGTGATAAAGAGCATTGCCGACTGCATAGCCGGTAGCCGGATTGGCCCCGCCGCCGAGCGTGATCTTGCCGCCATTGCTGGTGAACGTTGTGCCCGAGCCGAGCAAAATAGCGCCGTTATTATTGCCATCAAAATCCGCATTGATCAAAATCGCGCCGCCTTGTGTGGTAAGCCTGCTGCCGGTCAGGGCAATGTTGCCGTTATCATAGACCGAAATCGCGCCGGTGCCAGTCGTGCTGAGCGTCAGAGCATTGCTGCTGGCGAACGTGTCATCGCTGGCGGTGTTGGTCCAGCTGATGTTACCGCCATTGGTGGTAGCAGTCAGCGATTGGTTGGCCGCCGGCGTCATTGCGCCGGTGATGATGATATCGCCCCCGCCATTCTGGAAGGTGGTGCTCACCGCCGGGCTATAGCCGTTGATGCTCATCGCGCCCGTGCCATCGGTGCGGCCGATGGTAAGCGAACCGGCGGTGACGCTATTTAGGAGCGCCTGGGTGATTTGCAGCGCGCCCGCGCCGCCTGCCACGCCGACTGTGCCGTTCAGCGAAGCAGTTTTGAAGGCGACGTTTTTAGTCGACTGGATGGCAGTGTTGGCCATGCTGAGCGTATCGGCATTAATGACGATATTCCCATTATCCGCCGCGCCGCCGATGGTGTTATTGCCGCCGCTGCTGGCGGAGAAAATGCCCGCTGCGCTGCCCGCGCTGTTGCCGGTGAGGGTGATGTTGCCCGTGCCGGTGGTGAATATCTGCGAAGGCAAAGAACCGTTCCCTGTCAGTTGGATGCCATAACCCTGCAAACCTTTGCCACCGCTGCCGGTAATCGTAATATTACCGTGACCGCTGGTTTTAATCGTAGCACCGAACTGGCTGCCCAACCATACGCCGGGGCTGAGCGCAGAAGCGCTGCTGCTGTCACCGGAAATGACAACATTGGCGTCAGCCGTAGAAATCGTTGCGTTATTGACCGATACGCCTTCATTCTGGTTCACGCCGCCGGTGGCGGAGCCATGGCCGGTGATCGTGATATTGCCAACCGCGCCTGTACCCGTAGAAGTAATGGCGGAACCTATCACTACGCCCGTGCCGCCGAAGCCGCCGGTGGCGCCGGTGCCGGTAATGGTGATCGCGCCGCTAACGGTAGAGATAGTGCCCGGAACGCTGGAAGCGACACCTATACAACCGCTATTGCAAGCAGCGCCGAGGCCGTTGATGGCGATGTTGCCGCTGGTAGTTTGAATCCCGTTCCCTAAAAGTACGCCATAGATGTTGTTACCCGCGCCACCTACAGGACCAATCGCATAGCCCTGGCCGTTCAGGACGATATTGCCGCTGCCGGAATTCAGGCTGGTGCCGTTAATGCCGGTCGTGATCCCGTTATGATAGGTCGCGTCGCCGACGGCATAACCAACGCCAGCGCTAATCGGGCCAGTGCCACCACCGAAAGTGATGTTGCCATTGTTGGTGGTGATCCGGCTGCCGTTATTCATCACAATCGCGCCGCCGCCGCCTGCGGTGTTGGCATCGAATACGGTGTTGAGCGCTCCGGAGCTGGATACGATATGGATATTGCTATCCACGATGATATCGGTGCCGGCGACTAAAGTCAGGGTAGCGTCGCCGCCACCTATTTTGTCTATATTGGCGGCATCTTCAAGGGAACCGCCTGCAGCGACGATAACGTTAGTGCTGCCGGTGCTCCCATTGAGCGAAGCGTCAAAAGACGCTGCGGCAGACGAGTTGATAGTGAAATTGGTGGGATCGAGCAGCCAGGTGCCAGCATCGCCGCTTACAGCAGATGCATCGACATTACCGGTGACCGTCAATATTTCGCCGGAGGTTTCAACGAAACCGCCATTGCCGCCATTCGCGCCACCTTTAGCGAATATAGTACCATTGAATATGGTTTTACCATCGGACCATAAGACGGCTTTGCCGCCATTGCCGGATTTCTTGGCGCTGACATCGATGATGCTGGCTGCATCCATCGTCACGTTTGCTGCATGTTTCAGCGTGCCGCTGCCATGTTCGTCGCCGCCGATTTGCACCGTGCCGCCGCCATTGTCGCCGCTGGCATCGATATTCGCCGCCGCGAGCATGATATTGCCCGTGGTTAACGCCTGAACGGTACCGCCGGTTTTACCGGAGGCATTTACTTTGCCTGAAATTTTGATATTGTCGTCGCCGCCGTCAAAGATAATTTTTCCGCCCGCGCCTTTATGCGCCCCGCTGGCTTCGATCAGACCAGTGGTGTTGATAACATTATCGACTACGCCTTTGGCCACGCGCGCGGTCATGTAAACCGTGCCGCCATGGGCATAAATAGCGCCATTATTGACGATAGCCGCGCTCAGATCTTTGCCGTTATTGTCTTTGGCTTTGGCAGTGGATTGTTTATCGACCGAAAAACTGAAGAGGTTATCGCCGTAGAAATCCACGGTGAATTTTTTGCCTGCGCCCAGCGCGACAGTGCCAAGATTAGCGGCGATGATGCCGTCATTTTCTACGCCCGGCGCAAGCAGCGCGACCATGCCGCCCTGTTTGGCGGTGATAAGGCCTTTATTAACGATGCTGGCATCGCGTTTTCCGGCATGGTCGAATTTATAATTCCCGGCATTAAAATTTTTGTTGGAAATATCGGCGCTGCTGGCAATCAGTCCCGCCACGTTCACTTGCGAATTGGGGCCGAAGAAGATGCCGCTGCCATTGACGATCATTACTTGGCCGTTGGAATTCAGTTTACCTAAAATCTGGGTGGGGCTGCCGCTTAATACGCGCTCCAGCTGGTGGGAGTTTACGCCCGGCATGTTGATATCAACAGTTTGGCCATTCAGAATATCGAAATTGCGCCAGTTAATAATACCTTGATTGGTTGTCTGGTTAATGGTGGTGAGGGTCGAAGAATTTTTTGTGATGGTGATGTCGCCCGATACCACAGTGCCACCATCGACGGCGTATGCATTGGGAACAAAACCCACGCTGGTTGCGGCAGCCACACCTGCGATAGCTCGCATATAGCGGGAATAAAGAATCGAGCTGTTATAAAATGCCGCTTTAAATTTCGTCATGGTAGTCCCTCGCTTAGTAATTGTTTCTTAACATTTTTACTGCCATTGGCAGATAATACCGTTATTCATATTTTTCCTAGCATATTAACGAATGCAGTTAATTATGCATTAAATAGAATTGTAAAGAGGCTCTTTGTTAAGCCATTTTTAATAAATAGTCAACGACCGAAACTATAGATTCACAAAACATTTTCATCCTTATGAAAATATTATCTTGCGATTAAATCAGATGAGTCGCTTAAAAACGGGCTGCCAGCGAGAAGAAGAGGCGCGCGTCATTGCCGTGATTAGGGGCGTTCGCAGCCACTTCATGGGTCATCGGCACCGCCAGTTCCACGCTTCCTGACACAGGATCGCTCACGTTAAAGCGGCTGCCAAGACCTGCCGACGCAAGAGAGGTGCTATCATGCACGCCAGCCGATGGGTTGCGCACCCACACTTCGCCGATATCATAAAAACTGTAAAGCTCATAGGTCGGCAGATATTTAAAATTAGTCGTGTTGCTATATTGCAGTTCAAAGCGGCCATCCACGCCGGAATCGCCTGTGACTTCGGAAGGATCATATGCAGAGTTAAAAGGAACGCCGCCAAGGCCAAACTGCTCAGCCGTAAGCAATTCAGCTGAACCAATCTGCCCGGTTGTGGCCACATAGGCGCTGAACGGGCCGCTGATCGGCTGCAGGCGGCTGGCCTGCATGGTGCCTTTCCAGAAATCGGTGCGGCCGCCAATGCGTGACCGAAGATCCAGGCCTGTATTATCATCCCAGCCAAAGCCTTTGGAAAGCTGCGCTTCCACACGGTTGATGGCAGATGTGGAATCCACAAAATCGTACGAACCACCGATACGGCCGACATGCAGACGGTCCTGATAGAGTTTCTGGCCGGCGGCATCGCTGTCTGTATCGCGGATATCGAAGCTGACATTACCATATATATTGGTTTTGCGTGAGCGCAGGAACGGGTGCGAAACGGCGGCGCTATATAAGGTGTCAATACCACTCACATCGAAAGCTTCCAGGCGATAACCAGGTTCAGTATGCGTGCGGCTTGCCGATACGGTTAGTTTTGTGCCTTCGCTATCGAGTTGTTCATCGTGCGAAAACTGATAAAACTGCATTTCACGGGGATCGCCGGTTATGGTGCCATGCAATTGCGTGCGGTCATAAAGACCGAACATATCGTTCAGGCCTGCCGTTGCGCCTTCTTCTATGGGGCCCAGATAACGCGTGCCGCGATTATCGAGGCTAAGCGACCCATCCAGCTTTTTTTCGGTTATAGTAATGGCCACATCGGAGGCGCCTTGCACTCCTGTGGCGGGACTCAACACGGCGCGCGCGTTAATGCCGGGCAAATCCTGCATGAGCAGCAGATAGCGCTCAAGCGTAGCCACATCGAGCGGTTTCGCCGCGCGGATTTTTTCCACATAATCCGCAAGCAGGCCGCTAGCGTTTTTATCGCCGAGGATGGTTACGTTATTGATATAACCTTCAACGATTTTAATGGTGACGACGCCGCCGCTGACGCTTTGAGGAGGCACCATCGCGCGCGACAATATATAGCCGGCATTGCGGTAATGCGCGGTGATTTTATCCGCAATATCATTAATCGTTTCCAGCGAGACTTTTTTGTCCAGATCGTCGCTATATAAAGGAAGCAGATCTTCTTTCGTGAATGCCGTCAGATTTTCAAACTTGATATCTTTAAGTACGAACGTCACATCGCCTTTCAAGGCGTTACGATGACCATTTTGATCGGTCACGGTAATAACGACGGGACCCCCAACTTCCGGACGTTCATTTTCAATGCTCAGCTGCTTATCGGTTCGACTGGGCTGGGCGCTGGGGGGAACAACGACTGCAGGCACTGCAAATGCGAGCGTAGGCAATAACGCCGCTGCTAAAAACCCGGTAAATGATAATTTTAAGTAACGCATGAGCAGATCCTTGTAAAAGCGCATTTTATTCATTTAGCATCCAATTAAATGAAAAATGTCATAATGTCAAAGCTTTAAGTATTTATATCAAGAGTATGTTATAAATCTCACTCGAGACAGCTGGTTAATTAAAAATAAATATGTGTAAGTGATTATTTTAATTAATTAAATAATAGGATGCGAAATCGGGTGCAGCCTCTTCTGCGTAATAATGGTGGAGCTTAGGAGAGTCGAACTCCTGACCTCTTCCATGCCATGGAAGCGCTCTACCAGCTGAGCTAAAGCCCCACATTTAGCAGCCAAAAAACTGCAGGAAGTGATTTCTAGCGATTTTCGGTCAACTGTCAATGGCTAGCTTACTGTTTCCGAACCATAGCGTGCGATGAGGCCGGTATTGAGCGCGAATTTATAGATGCGGGTAAAAATCCATGCTGATACCACGATATAACCCGCAGAAAGTGCTAAACTGCCCCATAATCCAGCTTGAGAAATCGCCTGCCCATGCACAATGGCGCGGATATTTTCAAACACGTAGGACGGCGGTAATATTTTTGCAATGGCCTGCATCCATTCGGGCAGCACTGCAATCGGATAAAACACACCTACGAACGGAGAAAGCAGTGCGGGCAAGGGCCAGATCAGCCATTCCGCCGATGGGCCAAAGCGCAGCACGAGCGCCACGCCCAGAATGCCGATGGCGATGCCGAACATGAACAGCGTCAGCAGCAGCGGCAGCAGCGCGATGCCATAAGCCCAGAACGACAACCCAAACACCACGCCCGACAAAAATAGCATCACCAGAAGCCCAAACATACTGGTGGCGATGCTGGTCAGCACCAGCCCGCTGATATATTCACCGGTGGAAAGCGGCGTGGCGAAAAAATTCAGGAAATTGCGCGACCAGCAATCCTCGAAAAACGCCGTGGCGAGCCCCTGCATCACGCGGGTGAAAAAATCCCACATCAGCACCGCGCCGAGCAAGAGCGGCACGAAATTCATGCCGGATTCGCCGACCGTGTTGAGGTATCGCGTCATGAACCCCCACAGGATCATATCCACCGTAATCCACACAAACAGCGGAATGATGCGAGTCAGGCTGCCGCGCAATAAATACATCTGGCGCAGGAAAATGGCGTATATGCGCGTTAATGACATATCTCACTCACTTCTATTGTCATGCCTGCGCAGGCAGGCATCCTGTAGATGATATATATGCTGATAGTGCAGGATCCCTGCCTTCGCAGGGATGACAAAATAATATTCATGCGTGCAGGCCTTCCAGCGTCAGCGGCTCGCGCGCGACGGCGATGAATAATTCCTCGAGTGAGCTTTTGCCATGTTCCTGCGGCAGAGTTTTCGGGTTGCCGGAGAGCAATATTTCGCCTTTGGACATGAACAGCACGCGGTCGCACATTTCCTCTACTTCCAGCATATTGTGCGAAGTCCACAGCACACTGCTGGTGCCGCCGGAGGCGAAGCTGCGAATGCGGCTGCGGATATCGCGCGCGGTGGCGGGGTCTAGCGATGCGGTGGGTTCATCGAGGAGCAACAAGGGCGGCTGGTTGAGCATGGCTTTGGCGAGGCTCACGCTCGTCTGCTCGCCCGATGAAAGCACGCCGCATTTGGTGTCGCGAAACTGGATAAGGTCATATTCTTCGAGCAACGTTTCAATGCGCGCGGCAAGCGATTTCACGCTATATAAAAGCCCGAATATTTTGAGATTCTGCGCCACCGTTAAATTCCCCGGCAATGGCGAATACACCGCCGCGAAATTGGTTTGGGCGATGGCATTAGCCCGTTTTTGCGCAATATTATGCCCGCTCATGAGAATCTCGCCGCCGCTGGGCGTCACGAGGCCTAAAATCATATTGATGGTGGTGGTTTTCCCCGCGCCGTTCGGGCCGAGCAGGCCGACGATTTCATTCTGCCGCACCTCGAACGAAATGCCCTGCACCGTACGCTTCTGGCCATAATTTTTACTGAGATTGCGGACGGAGAGGATGGCGGTCATTTGCTATGCTGCGTCCGTAGCCTTTGCATCAGAAAAAGTGACGGTAACACCGCGTTTAGCGAAATAAGATTCCATCATTTTACGGCCCTGACGGTTGGGCTGAGGAATTTTTGCAAGGTCAATTTCCACGGATTTCGCCTTCTGCGCATGCAGAATAATCTTGAGGGCGAGGATACGCTGATCCAGCTTTTCATTTTCATTTTTCAAGGAAGCATAAATATCTTCAAGTGCTTTATCTAATGCGGTGTCGGTCATAAAATGCCTTTACGTGCGTTGTTTCAGTAATCACTCTTCACCCATCTTAAGTGCCGCTAAAAATTCGCTTTGCGGGATATTCACATTGCCAATCTCGCGCATTTTTTTCTTACCTTTTTTCTGCTTTTCGAGCAGTTTGCGCTTGCGGGTGATGTCACCGCTGGCCGCCTGTATTATGCAATCGCAAAATGCTTATCGAAGGCGTTGAGGAATGCAATTTCCGCATCGCTTACCCTGCCGTCGCGCAACACAAACTGATTAGCCAAATCGGAAAATAAAGCAACCAGCTGCTGCGCCTTAACTGCCCGATTGCTGCCTGTTGCCGCCCATGTTTTGGCGATGTCGAGTGATTTGATGGCCGGCCATTCCTGCGCGGCATCCGGCGCGGGCAATTGCGCGATCTGCTGGTCCAGCGTACCCAGCGTGTATTCATAAGGCATTTGTCCCAGTGACGGCGTGAGAAACGACACCAGCTCCACGAGTAATTGTTTTTCTATCTTTGCGCCAACCGCATCATGCGCGCTGATGAAAAGCCCCAGCGCCAGAATATCGTCGCGCAAAATGTCGGTGGCAGCGCCGGACGAAACGGGCGCGGTTTCTTTTACCCAATCCGTATGAATGGGCGTAAAACTTTGCTGCATCGCGTTTACAAGATCATGCAATTTAGGATTCTCAGCCAGTGCCATAATTATCCTTTCTATTCCTCACCCATCTTAAGCGCCGCTAAAAATGCGCTTTGCGGAATATTCACATTGCCGATTTCGCGCATTTTTTTCTTACCTTTTTTCTGCTTGTCGAGGAGTTTGCGCTTGCGGGTGATGTCGCCGCCGTAGCATTTGGCGAGCACGTCTTTGCGCATGGCGGAGATGGTTTCGCGGGCGATGATTTTGCCGCCGATGGCTGCCTGAATGGGAATCGGAAATAAATGTTTGGGGATTAAATCCTTGAGGCGCTCGCACAGCCGCCGGCCACGGAAATCCGCTTGCGAGCGATGCACGATCAGCGCCAGCGCATCCACCGGCTCGGCATTCACCAGAATATTCAGTTTCACCAGATCGCTTTCCACATAATCAGTGATTTCGTAATCGAAGCTGGCATAGCCTTTGGAGCAGCTTTTGAGGCGGTCGTAAAAATCAAACACCACTTCGTTGAGCGGCAATTTATACACCACCATGGCGCGGCTGCCGACATAGGTGAGGTTTTCCTGCACGCCGCGCTTTTCGGTGCAGAGCGCCAGCACATTGCCCAGATAATCGTCCGGCGTCATGATGGTGGCGCGGATCCACGGCTCATCGATGCGCTCGATTTTGGTCACGTCCGGCATGTCGTTGGGGTTATGCAGCTCCAGCATCGTGCCATCGGTCAAATGCATGCGATACACCACGCTCGGCGCCGTCGTAATCAAATCCAGATCGAATTCGCGCTGCAAACGCTCCTGAATAATTTCGAGGTGCAGCATGCCCAAAAACCCACAACGGAAACCAAAGCCGAGCGCCGTGGAGCTTTCCGTTTCGAATTCAAAACTGGCGTCATTAAGGCGCAGCTTGCCGAGTGAATCTTTTAAATGCTCGAAATCGCTGGCGTCGGTGGGGTATAATCCGCAAAATACTACCGATTGCGAGGGTTTGAAGCCGGGCAGGGGCTCGGCGCAGGGGCGGCGTTCTTCGGTGATGGTATCGCCGATTTTGCAATCCGCGACCTGCTTGATACCCGTGATAATATAGCCCACTTCGCCGGGCAGCAATTTATCCACTTGCACTTTTTTGGGCGTAAACACGCCGAGCTGATCGACATTCTGGTTGGAGCCGTTGCTCATCATGCGTACTTTCATGCCCTTAGCGAGCGTGCCTTCCTTGATGCGCACGAGAATAATCACGCCCAGATACGTGTCATACCAGCTATCGACGAGCATGGCCTTCAGCGGCGCATTCGCATCGCCAACCGGCGCGGGCAGGCGAGTTACAATGGCTTCAAGTACTTCCTCAATACCGATACCCGCCTTAGCGGAAATGGGGATGGCATCGCTTGCATCAATGCCGATGACATCTTCGATTTGCGCCTTGGCGCGATCAATGTCAGCCGCAGGCAAATCGATTTTATTCAAAACCGGCACCATTTCATGCCCGGCATCCATGGCTTTATAGACGTTGGCGAGCGTCTGCGCTTCCACGCCCTGGCTTGCATCCACTACCAGCAGCGAGCCTTCGCACGCCGCTAAACAACGCGATACTTCATACCCGAAATCCACGTGTCCCGGCGTATCCATCAGGTTCAGAATATAGGTATTTCCATCCTTGGCCTTATAATTAAGCCGCACGGTCTGCGCCTTAATCGTAATGCCGCGCTCTTTTTCAAGCTCCATCGAATCGAGCACCTGCTCAGTCATCTCGCGTGCTTCCAGCCCGCCGCAAACCTGAATCAAACGGTCAGCCAGCGTCGATTTGCCATGATCGATATGGGCGATGATGGAGAAATTGCGTATTTTGGATAAGTCGGTCATGGGCGGTTACATAGGAGAAAATAGCTGCTGAGACAAGTGTTAACGTTCAAATATCGCCACAATTTCGAGATATGGGCTGTAAACAAACTGATCGATGCCCAATGCACGGGTAAGTGTAAACCCCGCTTGCTTCAGTATTTTGGCATCGCGCGAGAAGGTGGCCGGGTTGCACGACACCATCACGATTTTATTTATGGAAGAGTCTGCCAGTGCTTGTGTCTGTGCTTTCGCACCGATGCGCGGCGGGTTGATGACGGCGGCATCGAAACGCGCCAATTCTTGGGTCGTCAGCGGTTTTTTGAATAAATCGCGCTGCTCGGCGGTGAGTGTTTTAATGGCATGGCGTGTGATGCTGGTTTTCATGGTTTGTACCATAGTCGCATCGCCTTCGACAGCATGGGTATTTGCGAAGCGGCTCAGGCCGAAACTATAGGTGCCGATGCCACAAAATAAATCCACCACAGAGGTGGTGGATTTGGTGGATTCAAGCACGATTTCCGTCAGTTTCGCCTGGCCTTCGCGCGTGGCTTGTAGGAAAGAATCCGGCGGCAGGGCAATCGCATAATTGCCCAAATTCATCTCCACCGGCACGCGTTCATGGATGGTTTTGAGCTGGTCCCCATGACGGATGGAAATGCGGTCAATCCCAGCAAATTCGCCTTTCCATGCGGGCAATGTTGATTTGGTTTCAATCACCATATCAACGCCATTATCCGCCACGGTCAGGCTCACGGTTTTGATATCTTCAGCAAACGACAACGCGGAAAGCACATCGCATAGCGGCGCAAATAAGGTTTGCAACACCGGCTCCAGTACCATGCAATTAGTTATGCTGACGGGCCGGTTGCTGCGTAGCTCATTAAACCCAAGCGCCACGCGGCCATTCGCGTAATTCGCCGTAAATTCCACGCGCCGCCTTGCGCCGGCTGGCACAAATACCATTTCCGCATCCGCCATTTCAAATCCGCCGTAAGACAATGCCGAATGCAGCATGCGCGTTTTAAATGCCCGATAAGCAGGCGCAGAAAGCTGCTGTAATTTGCAGCCACCGCATAATGTAAAATGCGGGCAGGGAGGCACAACTCGGTCTGGTCCGGAAGTGACAATGTTATTAATAATGGCTTGCAACCCGTCATGGTTTTCGCGAATGATTCGCACTTCCAGCACGTCGCCCACGCAGGCTTTCGGCACAAAAACCGGCTTGCCATCCAGAGATCCGATGCCGTCGCCAAGCCCGCCAAGGCTGGTGATTTCTAATAGTGGTTGAGGTTTGAGCATAAGCCGGTATCATTATCGAAATAAACACCACTTTGCCAGAGCCAAAACATGAATAAACCTTACATTTTGCCCTATCGCGGGGAATATAACGTTGGCGGGATCTTGCCCACCATTTCGCCCAAAGCCTTTATTGCGCCGGGTGCAGCGGTGATCGGAGACGTGGAAATCGGCGAAGATTCCGGCGTGTGGTTCGGCTGCGTCATCCGCGGAGACGTGAATATCATCCGCATCGGCAACCGCACCAATATTCAGGACGGCACAACGATCCACGTCACCCGCAAAACCGGGCCTACCATCATCGGCTCAGGCGTAACCGTCGGCCATGCGGTGCTGCTGCATGCCTGCACGCTGGAAGATAACTGCTTCATCGGCATGCGGGCAACGGTGATGGACGGCGCGGTGGTGGAATCCGGCGCGATGGTGGCCGCAGGAGCGTTGGTGACGCCCGGAAAACGCGTGCCCAGCGGCCAGCTCTGGGCGGGCAGCCCGGCTAAGTATTTCAGGAGCTTAACCGCTGAAGATCAAGCATTTTTCCCGGTTTCTGCGGAAAATTACGTCAAGCACGCACGCGAATATCTAGCGCTTAAACTGTAGCTTCTTAACCGCCTCAATCGTCACAAAACTTTCACATTTCTAGCCCCTATTTCCTGTAAGATGGGTAAATAGGGAAGTTTTGCATGTCCGACAGATCGCATGGCAATAAGGGATTTCTGCTTAGTGAAGCGGCGTATTTTATCAAGCGCAGCGCACATTGGATAAGCTCGAAAATTTCTACGGCCGTTCTTAACGAAGGGCGCCCGACACATGCCGTCAAATCTTCAGGCGCAATCAAAGTAGGCGGCGGCTTCAAGGCATTTGGCCAATGGGTTGCGCAAATATTCCCCGATGAGGAAGCAAAGGAATTCGCTGCAAATCTATTTGGCGGCGCGGTGCTGGTGGGGGTAATTTCAGTCATCAGCGCGGTATTGGCGCAAATGGATTATCGCCATTGGGTAGATAACGTAAAAAAATTCTATAAGGATGAACTCTCCACTCGGCTGGGAAAAGCACCGGGCAGCTTAACAGAGAACGATGTCTATACGCTGGAAAAAGGCGACGCTTCGCGCGGCATTGCTATTAATGGCACATTTGCCGAAGAGGTCAGTAAATTAAAAAAGCATCGGACGGAAACGGTTCTCGTATCTATTGTAGCTAGCCTGTCTGCCTTTGCGGGCATTGGGCTACTGGCGGATGCAGGCCTCTTTGCCGCGGCCCTTGCGCCAGTAATGGTTCCCGTGGCAGGAGCCATTGCAGCGAATTCATTGCTGGCATGGGGAGCGGAGTTGCTAGCGGAAGGCTTGGTGGGATTGGTCATCTATAACGCGGTCAAAACGCCGTTGCACTGGGCCACACATAAAATGTTCAATCTCGATTACGAAACCGCGCATGAAAGAATCGCGCAAATGCAACGCGATTTTAACGATGGAAAAGCGATCTCGCAGGAGCGCGTACTGGAAGTATTCGCCCATGCCAATCCACAAATCGATAAGGAAACGCTGAGAAGCAAAATTCCGCTTGCAGAACTTACGAACGATATTAATAGCGGGAAATTCAAAGTCACTGAGCTGGCTTTCACCGTGCAGGGACAAATGTCCACGCCGGAAGAACCGGTTCGGCCACAGCTTGGCATCATCCGCAAATGCTTCAACGGCGTATGCCATATTCTGCATATTCCTACGCAAGAAATGGCGAAACCTGAATCTGCGGTTACGCCGCCGCCGGCGCCTCCTCCGGTGATAGAATACGATAATCCGACACCCGCACGCCCTTTTGCGGAACGGTTCGGCCTTGCCAGAGCGGATACCTCCGTGGGGTATGTGGAACGGCTGGATAAACAGGCGGCTGATGCTGCGCTGTCTGGCGCTCAGATTAGTTAATTATAACGCCTGCGATCTCATCCGTTTATTGCCTGCTTTCAAAACCTGCACTTTGCGCACCTGTCTCCATTTTATCAAGTGATGCTATATATTTTTCAAGAGTTGTATGACGATTTGCTCTGCCGAAAAGATAATGTTTTCTTCTTTCCAGCCCCGCTATGGTCCTGAAGTTACTATCCATGCGTTCAGGAGTTAAATCTTCGAGCATAATGCCTATGCGGTTTTCAAAATCGCTACGTGTTTTTCTTGGTTGAATGCTATGGGAACTTAATTTAGTTTGAATTCTACCCTCATTCACTTCATTAATGAACCAATTGGCTACTTCTTTCTCTTCTGCGGTGGGCTCTCGACCAGCCTTGCCTTGATGATGGCCGTAATCAGGCGGCAAAAGTTTGCCATTTTTTGTTGCGCAACCTAGAGTAGTGCAACGATGCCAATGACCTTGTTCATCTTGCTTCTGAATAGAAAATACATGAAGATTTCCCTTTAAGCATATTTCTACATATGTTGAAACGCAATGACCCAAACCTCCTTCTTGTTTGCCGCCTTCTTCATCCAACTCTTTAGAACTAGCCAGATTGATGATTTTATAATGTTCAAGCCCTTTTTTGGTAATCAGCGCTTCCTTTTGCACTAACAATGGATACCACATAGCTTCTTCGGCAAAATCTCGTAACGTTGCATGGGCAGTATCATCAGCCTTTAGCAAGGCGTGACGATGCCCGCGCCATAATTGAGATACATTCTTTAATTGAGGTAAAGTGCGCCCATCTAAAATTTGCTTCGCTATCTTATTCTCAATGGATTCAGAATATTTCCATATGTCATCATATGACCAATTTCTGAGTGTTTCGTCATTATTCTGCGTTTTAAGTATATAGCTTGCCACATATCTCGAGATTTCTCTGACTGCATCAACAATTTCGCGCACATCCATATAGCTTACATGATCTACCTCGCGGCTAAATTTTGCCCATGGCGCTACGGGAGCTTTACCGGAAGTTCTCGGTCTTTTTATTTCACCAAGCATCGTTGATACATCAATTACAGGAAATGCATCTTTGAGTAATTTAAGTTTATAGCCCACATTAGCGAAATGCCGGGCTGCTATAGTCGGAACACCGCTTGATAGATCAGGCAATAGTAAATTGCTGCCAGAAAATGCCTTGGCAACATCGGATACTTTAGAACTATAAAGTCCCCAATCGATATGAGAATACGCAATCGGTTTTTCTGGCATCAGCGGCGCTAGAAATAATAACGTTTCCAAACTTTTCTGCTCCGTAGCAACATCGAATCCCGTGACGGGTGGGCTAAGAGCATACCAAAACCCTTCGTATTCGTTTGCGGCCAGCATTGCTTGCTTTTGCTCATCATTTGCTTGCCCGACGAGCCATTTTACAACGCCTGGATGACATCCGCCGCAAGCAAAGCGAAACGGCGTATTGGACCTCCCTGTTAACATTTCCGGCTTATTTTCTTCATTGGCTTCCTCGTATAGACGCTTTACTTCGTCTAAATTACCGGATGAGCAAGCATTAAAAAAGGTTCCATTTAACATTTAACCTCATTTATAAGTGAGGATTGGAGTATGCATACAATAAACAGCTTTTTTGCTACAACATCTGCGATTTCATCCGCTTGCGCTTGGGCGAGGAGGGGATGTTCAGGGCCTCGCGGTATTTAGCGACGGTGCGGCGGGCCACCGTAATATTGCGTTCACGGAGCTTTTCGGCGATTTCATCGTCGGATAAAACATGATCTGCCATCTCAGCCATAATCATTTCACTGATGTAATGTTTTACCGATTGGCTGGATACATCGTCGCCTCCACCCACCGCGCGCGCCAATGCCGAGGTGAAGAAATATTTGAGCTCAAACGTACCGCGCGGGCAGAGCAAATATTTGCCGTTGGTGACGCGGCTGATTGTGCTTTCGTGATAACCGGTTTCTTTTGCAATGTCTTTCAGCGTCATTGGTTTCAAATAACGCACGCCGAGGCGGAAAAACGCGTCCTGCTGTTTGATCAGCTCACCACCGACTTTAAGCATGGTCTGCGCGCGTTGTTCGAGCGCCCGCACCAACCAGTTGGCGGAGCCGAATTGTTCAGACAAATAATCCTTATCTTTTTTATTGCGCGTCTCGGTGGTAATTTTTTTGTAATAGCGCTTATTGACCATAATTTTTGGGAAATTGCCCATATTAAGCTCGATATGCCAGTTGCCATCGGGCAGGCGGCGCACGAAAATATCCGGCTCGATATTCTGCGAAATTTCATGGCTGAAATTGCCGCCGGGCTTGGGGTTAAGCTCGCGGATTTCACCCACCATTTCGCGGATATCATCCCGGTCCACGCCACATTTTTTCTGCAGCTCATCGAAGCGATTGTCGGCCAGCAGATGCAGATTATCGAGTAATAACTGCATCGCCGGATCGAGACGGTTTTTGTCCTTGAGTTGCAGCGCCAGGCATTCAGCGAGATTCCGCGCGCAGATACCCGGCGGATCGAAAGTTTGCAAGATTTTCAGCACCTCTTCAACCTCGGCCTTATCCGCGCCCAGCGTATCCGCCAGCGTATTCAAATCTTCCTTGATATAACCGGCTTCATCCACCACATCGATCAGATGCGCGCCGATCATGCGCTTTGCCGGGTCCTGAATTTCCACTTGCAGCTGCTCGAGCAGATGATCGCGCAGGGATTTTCCCTGAGAGGGATTATCGTCAATGCCGCGCGTATCTTCATCGCCATTATAGTCCGTGGTGCGGATACTAAGGGATGAATCCTGCCGCAGATAATCGGTTTCGATCTGAGCGCTGTCGTCGAAACGATCGTTATCCTCGATTTCAGAGGAAAAATTTTCATCGCTGGCGAAATCAGCTTCGCGCGGCTCATCTTCGCTGGCAGCAGGTTTTTCTTCCGGCGCAGTTGGCTCCTCTGCTTCCCCTTCTTCCTGCAGGAACGGGTTTTTCTCCAGCTCCTGATCGACGAAAGCGCGCAACTCCAGCGCAGTACATTGCAACAACTTAATAGATTGCTGCAGCTGCTGCGTCATTACCAGTGACTGGCCCTGGCGGAGTTCTAATTTTGGCGCTGGCATATATATTGCTTTACCTGGGAATCTTTTTGTTATTTCTACTCTATCTTATAATTATTACTATAAGCTAAAGGTCGCATCCATGAATAAAATAATCCGCATTATTTTTTTGCTATGCTGTATCATTATAGGCACTGCGCCGGCGATAGCACAACCCGCTATCGGCATCAACACCGAAACCGGATATGAAATCGGCGCGCAAATATCGGATTACCGTTACCGTGAACATGTCAACTCCGGTCAGTTATTCGTGCGCGAAACCGGCCCGGAGGCGGCCCTTACCTTAAAAGCGATTCAGGCTTATAATTCCTATTTTCTGGTCGGTGATCTTCGTGCAGCCTATGGCGAAAACCATTATTCCAGCCCCGCTTCCGGACGCGAAAACGGGCTTAAGGATTATGTGGGCGAAGCCAGAATTCTGGCTGGCTCAGACATAATTTTGTGGGATTGCGTAAACCTTACTCCTTATACGGGCATCGGATATCGCAATCTGTTTAATGACTGGAGTGGCGTTACCACTACAGGCGCGGGCGGCTATAACCGCGATAGCCAATATTTGTATGTACCGATAGGAATTACGCCGCGCTTCCGCATTTCCAGCCAATCGCGGCTCAGCTTCAATACGGAATATGATCGCCTGGTTCAGGGCTGGCAACGCTCTGATTTAAGCGATTCGGATCCCACAAAACCCGATATCACCAACAAACAAAACGGCGGTTACGGCCTGCGCGAAAATATCATGTATGAAGAAAAAACGTGGTCAATCGGTCCATTCTTTAACTATTGGAATATCGACAAATCCGAAAATAAAGTGTATCGCGTCGGCGCCACAAATTTCGTCGCTTATGAACCCCATAACACCACCACGGAATATGGCATCCAAGCAACCTTGCGATTTTGATAAAAATATAAAAATCTTTTGTTATACAAGTAATTAATCAAGCTATTCATAAGTCGCATTTTAGCAACAGCTGCCATAAACCCGGGGTAATGGCGCAATAAATGGTTGTGATTAATTCAATCTTAATGAAAATCCATTAGCTTAGGCTTTCCGATAACCGCGATTTTTCCGGAAAGCGCCGATTTGTGTTGAAACATGCATTAACTTACGGACTGGCATTATGGCTAGCCTGCATAGCAGGATTCCCGCCCATTGCGCGCGCCGATGATAATAAGGAATATCTGGTAAAAGCGGCGTTTATTTATAATTTTATTAAATACGTCGAATGGCCCGATAATAAAGCCATCGGCAACCAATCGCATATCGATATCTGCGAAGCAGGCTCCAACGGCTTAAGCAGCGCCGGGCAGGTATTCAAAGCCGCATCCACCAGCAAATTATCGCTGTCGCTGGTAACGGAAAATAATTGGGCCAACGCCGCAGCGCATTGCCATGTGTTGTTCATCAGCGCTTCTATGGAGGATAAATTACCGCAGATACTGGCGGCGATCAAAGGCCAGCCGGTGCTCACCGTCAGCGACATCGATAATTTCGCAGAATCCGGCGGCATGATTGGCTTCGTGGAAAATGATAATAAAATCAAGCTGGAGATAAACACCAAACCCGTCGAGACTGCAAATATGCGCATCAACGCGCAGCTGCTGGAAATCGCACTTAAAGTGATAGGCAGGTAGGTGCATGATACTCCTTCGCAACATATCCATCAAACGCCGTCTGACGCTTATCATTATGTTCGTGAGCATCGCTTCGGTTTCGATAACCACGCTGACGATTTCGCTCATAGGCTATAAAACACTGCAGGCCGACCTGCTCACGCAGCTCGAAGTATCGGCGTCCATCGTTGGCGACCGCAACGCTGCGGCCCTGCGGTTCGGTCAGAACGACATGGCCACCAATAATCTCGGCGCTGTCTTCACCGTGCAGCCGGCCATTGTACAGGCCTGCCTGTATGATCCTACAGGAAAGCCCTTCGCCAATTATACAGGCGAGAATTTCTCTGGTATCCATTGCCCGGCATCCATGGACACGCACTCGGAAATTGGCTCCGTCCATGCCGAAGTCTTGCAAAGCATCATCAATGCGGGCGACAGGGTCGGCTACATTTTTATTGAATCCACACTCGATCAGCTGGACCAATATATCAGGAAGCAGATCATCATCGCGCTCACCGTTGCCAGCGCCACGCTGCTGGTGTCATATATGCTGGCGGTGAACTTACAGCACACTATTTCCCGGCCCATCCTCAACTTGGCCGATACGGCGCGACAGGTGTCGATCCAGAAGGATTATAACATCCGCGCCAAAATGATCGGCGACGCCAAGAAAGAAGATAAAAACGAACTAGTTATCTTAACCGATTCCTTCAACGAGATGTTAACCGAAATAGGCGCGCGCGACCGGCAACTCAAAACGCAAAATGTCGCGCTCGAAAAAGCCAGGGATGCCGCTGAATCGGCCAACCGCGCCAAGTCACAGTTTCTGGCCAATATCAGCCATGAACTGCGCACGCCGCTTAATGCCATCATCGGATTTTCGTCCATTCTCATGAACCAGCTTTTCGGCACGCTTGGCGACCCGAAATACCTCGAATACGCCAAAGATATCAACGATTCCGGTGCCCATCTGCTGGACATCATCAATGACATTCTCGATCTGTCCAAAGCCGAAGCGGGCAAACTCACGCTGGCCTATGAGGAAGTGCATATCGGCAAGGCCATCAACAAATCCATTACCATCCTCACCGACCGCGCCACCAAGGGTAATATCACTATTACCACCGACGTGCCGAAAATGCTGCCGCCGCTAGCGGTTGATCGCCTGCGTTTCATTCAGATATTACTGAATATACTGTCCAACGCCGTGAAATTCACCGAGCCTGGCGGCAAAGTACATATCGCCGTGTGCACGGATGAGGGTAATCCCGCGCAGTTTATCATCACCGTCGAGGATACGGGGATTGGCATGTCGCAGGAAGATATCGACAAGGCGTTTCAGAGCTTCGGGCAGGTGGATAGCGGCCTGAACCGCAAATATGAAGGCACCGGCCTCGGCCTGCCGTTGACCAAAAAGCTGATGGAACTGCATCACGGCGCTATTTCCATCAAGAGCACATTGGGCAAAGGCACCCTGGTGACGCTGGCCCTACCTGCCGCACCGCCGGCCGGGGTGGAATATAAGGCTGAATGACGCCATCAATAATTTTGCGGCATTTAAATCAAATTTTAACGAATCGGGCCTAAAGTAAGGGTAACATAACAAATAGGGTATTTACGTGAAAGATATATATACTGAGTCTATCCTGTTAATAGAACGCCTGCACCGCCGTTTTCTCGACGTAGTGAAAACCGAGCTGGATCGCCTTAAAATCGACGACATCAATAACGTCCAGACGCTTATTCTCTATAACATCAGCAGTGAGCAGCTGACCATTGGAGAACTCACCAACCGCGGTTATTATCTCGGTTCCAACGTATCGTATAACGTCAAAAAACTGGTAGAGAACAGCTATCTGATGCAGGAGCGCGCACCGCACGATAAACGCTCGACCCGCATCAAGCTTTCGGAAAAAGGCCTGCAACTGTGTAAACGCATCGACGAACTCTATCAGCGCAATGTTGAACTGATTTCTAAAGAAATGGATAGAACCGCCTTGGAAACGCTCAATAAAACGCTAACGCAGCTGGAACATTTCTGGACCTATTATATCGATAATATTCATAAGATTAAATAGTTTCCGATCCGCATGCAATTTTCCCTGCATTCAGGACATTTTCGGCTTGACGCACACCTAAAAAACCTATAAAAATCACGCTTCTTAAAATACTATCCAGGGAAATTCTCATGTCCAGGCGTTGTGCAGTAACGGGTACCGGTTCGCAATTCGGCCATAAAGTATCGCATTCCAATATCAAAACCAACACGCGGTTTTTGCCGAATCTGCAACACGTTTCGCTCATCAGCGACGTGCTAGGCACGCATGTTTCACTCCGCATCACCGTCGCCACTCTGCGCTCCATCGAGCATAATGGCGGGCTGGATGCTTATTTGCAGAAGCATTCTGCGCGCAAACTGACGCCCGAAGCCGCGAAGCTCAAACGCCAGATAAAGCGCAAACTGGCTAAAGTGGCTAAGGCCGCTTAAATTTAGCTGATTCTCCAAACAGCTTCACCAATTGCTCGGTCATGGTTTCGCCGAGCTTATCGATATCCGAAATAATCACGGCGCGGCTGTAATAACGCGTGACGTCGTGTCCAATTCCGATGGCCACTAACTCTATGGGCATCTGTGCCTCCACTTTAGCAATTACCTCGCGCAAATGCGCATCCAGATAACTGCCGCCATTGACGGAAAGCGTGCTGTCATCCACCGGCGCGCCATCGGAAATCACCATGAGGATGCGCCTTTGTTCTGGCCGCGCCAGCAGCCGGTCGCACGCCCATAAAATCGCCTCGCCATCGATATTTTCTTTGAGCACGCCGTCTTTGAGCATGAGGCCAAGATTGCGCCGCGCCTTACGCCAGCTGGCGTCGGCGGATTTATAAATAATATGCCGTAAATCATTAAGCCGCCCGGGATGCGCGGGCTTACCGTCTTTTACCCATTGCTTATAGGCCTGGCCGCCTTTCCATTCGCGCGTGGTAAAACCGAGAATTTCGACCTTCACGCCGCAACGTTCCAGCGTCCGGCTTAAAATATCGGCCGAAAGCGCCGCGATGGTAATGGGCCGCCCGCGCATGGAACCGGAATTATCAATGAGTAGCGTGACGACCGTATCGCGAAATTCAGTATCTTTTTCGCGCTTATAGAACTGGTTATATTCCGGATGGATGATGACGCGCGAGAGTTTTTTACTGTCGATCATGCCATCTTCCTCATCGAATATCCAGCGGCGGGCCTGCTTGGCCATCAAAAGCCGTTGTAATTTTCCGGCCAGCCGCGCCGTGATGCTCTGAAATTGCGTAAGTTTCTGGTCCAGCTGCTTGCGCAGATGTTCAAGCTCCGCGTTATTGGCCAATGCGCTGGCGGAAATAATCTGGTCGAATTGTTTGGTATAACCATGATAAGCCTTAGCCATGGCCGGTTCACTATGGTTGAACGGGTAAGGCGAATCGCGGTGGATGGTGGCTTTTTCGCCTTTATCGGGAACGGCTTCCTCGCTGCCAATGCCGCCCGCTGTCACCGGCGTTTGCGATTGCTGCGTCTCGCCTTCTTCCGAGGATGTGCCGGGCGAAGAAAGCACAGTTTGCGATTCTTGCTCCTCATTATTTGAAGGCGCGTCATTAGGGGCAACGCCATCGCTTTTGCTTTCGCCGGGCTCTGAAGAGCCGGCCGCGCGCGACCATAAATCAATGAGCTTAAGCGCCAGTTTTGCAAAATCTTCCTGATCTGCAATGGCCGCCTGCATATGTTGTAAAAGCGGGAGTACATCTTTTAATTCCATATCTTTTTTATCGACCGCATTCGATAATAATTCCGGCACCTTCATATGCTGAATATATCGCCGCGCCTGTAATTCCAAAAGTCCCATGAGCGGCAGAGTATCCGGCCGCCAGCCTTTCTGCATCGCCGCTTGCTCGAAACGCCGCGCCAGATTGTGCTTCACGCCTTCCATATGTTTGCTGCCAAGCGTTTCGACACGGATATCTTCCAGCAGATCAAACACATTTCCGTCCGCGCCGGAGGGTTTGAGCGCCGCATGCATGGTTTTATTATGATAGCGAATCGCCAGCGCGGCATGATCCGCTTCGCCGCGCAGGGCAGGCAGCGCAACCGGTGAGGGTAGCTCGGAAAAATCAGGCAACACCACATCGGCGCTTTCAGGCGGGTAGGGGCCGAAATTAAGCGTGAGCTTGCGTTTATGCGACAATGCCCGCGTGGTGGCGGTCAGCGATTGCTTAAAGATGGCAATTTGTTTGTCTTGAGATGCAGGCTTCACGTTTGCCCCAGTATATCATTATTAAAGCACCGCTGGTAATATTCCCCGATAATCGGGCGCTCATTCTCATCGCATTTATTGAGGAAGGTGAGTTTGAACGCCAGATGCACATCGTTAAAAATAACCACATTTTCCGCCCAGTTGATCACCGTGCGCGGCGACATGACGGTGGATAAATCGCCGTTCATGAAGCCCTCGCGCGTGAGATTGGCCATGGCGATCATGCTTTTAAGCTGGTCTTTCTGCTTGGCCATGGATTTTACTTTGGAAACAATTATCTCAAGTTCCTGTTCCGGCGGCAGGTAATTGAGCGTAGCCACGATATTCCAGCGGTCCATCTGCCCCTGGTTGATGGGCTGCGTGCCATGATAAAGCCCCGTGGAATCACCCAGGCCGATGGTGTTGGCGGTCGCAAATAACCGGAAATACGGATGCGGCGAAATGACGCGGTTTTGATCAAGCAGCGTGAATTTTCCCTGCGCCTCCAGCACGCGCTGAATGACGAACATCACGTCCGGGCGGCCCGCGTCATATTCATCAAACACCAGTGCCATAGGCCGCGCCAGCGACCAGGGCAGAATGCCCTCCTGGAATTGCGTGATCTGTTTGCCGTCTTTAAGCGTAATCACATCGCGGCCAATCAAATCCGTGCGGCTGATATGGCTGTCGAGATTCACGCGGATGCACGGCCAGTTGAGCCGCGCCGCCACCTGCTCGATATGCGTGGATTTTCCGGTGCCATGATAACCCTGCACAATCACCCGCCGGTTATGCGCGAAACCGGCCAGAATGCCGCGCGTGACTTCCGGCTCGAATTTATAATCCGGGTCGATATCCGGCACATGCTCTTCGCGCGTGCTGAAAGCGGGCACCTGCATGTGCCATTTGAAACCGAACAGTTTATCGGTTGAAACCATTTTATCCGGAATGCCGGAGTCGATCAGGGCGGGTTTTGTCATAGGGGCCTAATGTCAAAGGTTAAAGGGCAAATGTCAAAGACAAATCGCTAAATTGCCATTTGTTTTTTGACATTTGTCATTTGATTTGCTCCTGCAAATAGTGATACGCCACCGCCACGCGCTTGAACATTTCCTCGGATTTTTTATCGCCTTTATTGACGTCCGGATGGTGTTTTTTGACGAGCACCCGGTATCGCGCCTTGAGCTCTTTGGCGGTATAGGGATGCTCCAGTTCAAACACCGCCAGCGCCTTGCGCAATTTGGCCGATAAATTCGGCTGGCGCTTTACCGGCTTATGGCCGGGATTTAAAAATTCATAGAGCGCATCGTGCAGCATCTGGAAATGGTTGTCGCGCGCGCGGCTTTCGCGGCTCCAGGTGGGACGGTGGCCGGTGACCGCATCTTTCATGAAATGCTCAATTTCCTCGCGGTCCATACCGGCGAGAAAATCCCATTTTTGGTTATGCTCGCGCACATGACCCAAGCAAAACCAGCCGTAATCATGGCTTTTTTTGGACAGCGGCGCCTTATAGCTGCCCGCTTCCGCGCACCCATCCACATGGCAGGGCGGGGCGGAATCAGGCGGCAATTGCGGTTCGTAATCTTTTTTCTTTGGCATAATTTTATGCTATGTATATAGCATGAACCGCGCAGACCGCATCACTTCTATTTTAACCGGGGCTTTAGAACCCAGCCATCTGGAATTGCGCGATGAATCGGCCAAGCATGCCGGGCATAGCGGCGCTCGGGTGGAGGGAGAAACGCATTATTTCCTCTCTATCAAATCGGAAGCATTTCGCGGTAAAAGCAAGGTTGCGTGCCACCAGATGATATATGGGTTACTCGGCGAGGAATTCAAAGCGGGGCTGCATGCGCTATCTATAATCCTGTGAGCCGTAAGGCTGCACAGGATCTCACGCCACGGGTAGAGATCCTGCGCTGACGCTTTCGCGTCCCGCAGGATTATAAATCAAGCGTCCGCCAACTCTCTTTTGCTCGCTTTAACCGCCGGTTTTGTTTCTTCCTCTTCTTTATCTTTGGTAAGCGCCAGGATTTCCTTGACCAGCGCCTTGATTTCCTGTGCGGCATGGCTGGTGGGTTCCACTTCCGTGGCCGTGCGGCCTTCGAGCAGCGCCGCTGCAAAAATCACGCGGTTGGCCAGCACCGTTTCCGCTACCACGTCCTTCGGCAGTTCCGCCATGATGGTCTGCGCCAGCTTGGAATTATTATTCACCCGGTTCAGCACCACGCGCACCGGGATTTTTTCTGCCTTGGCCAGATCGAGCGTGGCTTTGGTAGCCCACAAATCGGTGGGGCTGGGCTGCAGGGGAACCAGAATCAAGTCAGCGGCACGGATGGCGGTGCGCGCTTCGGTTTCGGTGTGCGGCGGGCTGTCGATCACGATATAATCGCATTGCTTGCGCAGGCGCGATACTTCGCTGCCCACGCGCCAGCCGGACAATGCGCTAAAGGTAAGGCCGGTATAGCCTTCGCCCAATTTTTCCTCGCGGATGTTATGCCAGTAGGTGAGGCTACCTTGCGGGTCGATATCGATCACCGCGACGCGATTGCCTTTTTGCGCCAGAGCGACCGCGATATGCGCCGCCACCGTTGTTTTGCCCGCGCCGCCTTTTTGCTGTGCAACCGTAATGACCTTTGCCATAATCCCCCGCTTGTGAAATAAGTTATCTCCACAACCATAATCGCAAAATAAAAAACTACAACTACATTTAGTATGGCGATCATCGAAAACGACATAGATAAAGCGGCGGCGTTTTTAAAAGCGGGCGAGTTGGTGGCCTTCCCAACCGAGACGGTATACGGCCTCGGCGGCAATGCGCTATCCGACCATGCGGTAGCCAGCATTTATGCGGCGAAGGGGCGGCCCACATTTAATCCGCTGATCGTGCATGTGCGTTCGCCGGAAGACGCAAAAAAATATGCAATGTTTAATGAGCGGGCATTAGCGCTGGCAAAAAAATACTGGCCGGGGCCGTTGACATTGGTGCTGCCGCGCACGCCCGATTGCAAATTGTCATTACTCGTGAGCGCCGGTCTGGATTCGGTGGCGATTCGCGTACCGGCGCACCCACTTGCACAAATGTTATTGGAAAAAACGGGATTACCCATCGCCGCGCCGAGCGCCAACCGCTCCGGCAAAATCAGCCCAACAGAAGCATCGCATGTTCATGAAGAGCTGGATGGGCGGATTGCGATGATATTAGATGGCGGAGCATGTGAAATCGGCATTGAATCGACCGTGGTGGATGTGAGCGGTGATGTGCCGGTGGTGCTGAGGCCGGGAAGTGTAGTAGATGGCGGTTGGCGGTTGGCGGTTGGCGGTAAAATCAGCGCGCCCGGCATGATGGAAAGCCATTATGCGCCGTCAAAACCATTGCGGATAAATGCGCGGGAATTAAGGGCAGGGGAGGCATTGCTGGCATTTGGCGCGCCCATTCCCGGCGCAAAAACAATTCTAAATCTGAGCGAAGAAAAAAATCTTCAGCAGGCCGCCGCGAATTTATTCCGCATGTTGCGCCTGCTCGATGCCAGCGCGGCAAATGGAATCGCCGTAATGCCCATTCCCGAAACGGGCCTTGGCATTGCCATTAATGACCGGCTCAAACGCGCCGCCGCGCCGAGATAATTTAAGCCGCGCTTGAAGCGTCCGCTTTCATGCCCACTTTGCCCAGTGAAATGCGGCGGTTGGGCAGGGATTCAAGCCATGCGCCGAGGCGCGCGATTTCATCGGAAATAATCTGCGGATTATGAAAGGCTTTGGCCATGATGGTTGCGCCCTGCACGCCGCTCATCAGCGAAATAGCGTAGCGCCGCGAATCATCGCCCTGGCCGAGACTTTTAAATTGCCGCTCTGCCCAATCCACGAAATCGGTGAATACCTGCGCCGCGACTTTGGCGATGGGGTCTTTTTGCGCATCCACATCATCGATGATTTTGCCGACCGGGCAGCCATATTTCGTATATTCGTCACGCACTTTCTCGAAATACCGCAGCGCCTCCACCAGCCGCTGGCGCGGATCGAGCACGCTTTCATCCAAAAGCGCAAATGCAAAGCTGAACTGTTCCTTGCGTTTATTAATCGCGGCAAGAGCCAATTCTTCCTTCGCCTTGAAGTAATAATACACGTTCCCAATCGGGATATCAGCATGCTTGGCAATGTCTGCCAGAGAAGTGGAGCTCAAACCATTTTGATGAAAAAGCGTCGCGGCCGAATCCACCAGGCGATCCCGTTTATTCTGTGTTGTCATGTAATTATGTTTCCTAGTCAGTTAACTGAGTATGGCGCGGGATATTATCTATCTCCCATAGGATTGCAAGATGCTATTGAACCTCTCATCGAAAATGCTTAAAAGTCATGACACAATATGTAACGTATTGATAAATATAATTTCATGCTACGATACCTATAAACCTTCACAAACCTTTCATAGAACTGTCACAAATCCTTAATATTTCTTTGTTATTCTGGAATTACAAAATTAATAAGTAACAAATTAGGAGTGGTTATGGCTGATGAAAGCACCAATGAAATGCCCCCGTCCAACGTATCTGGACCAGAAAAACCCACTATCGGCCGCGCAGCGACAGGGATGGTAGAAGCAGTAGCAAATTCGTCGAAATCCGCTACCGAAGTGGCAAGCAGCGCAACCATTGTGGCAGGTGTAGCCGCAACCGAAACGTTAAACCCATTAACCATGGAGGATCTGGACAATCGCAGGAATAAGGAGCGGGTCTCTGAAATCGCCGGTGCATTAGGTAAAACAGAGGCGGATTTGGTAAAAGGCTCCGATGGTAGTTGGCGCATAGGTCCGTTTAATGATGCCGATGCAAAGGCGTATGCAGGAGCGTTGGAACAAAGCCGCCCCGGTATCATGGAATCAAGTACGGTTGCGGTAACCAATGTTCCAGGCAGTCCAGGAAAATCATGGCTGAAAATTGAGAATCCTGAAGGTATCAAAAATTCAGATATCAGCAAGGCCGAACAGGTTTTCGATGACCGCATGGCGAAAAAAATTGAAAGAGATGCTCCAGTAGTAGCGAAATTAGAGGAAAAACTTGGGGTGGCGATCAAGCCGAGGGAAATGCAATCGGAAAAAGGAGGCCCCGCAAGGCAGGTAGGAGGCTACGAGCTACAGATGCCGTTAAATCCAAGACAGGCGGCACGTTATGAAGGAATTCTGGGAGGCCCGAATAACGGGGTGACAGGTGACAATGGCGGCTCTAAGCCGTTGGTTATTAAAGATCCCAAAAGTATTACGCCGGAAATGGTCGAAGAATTTAAAGAAGTGCTTACATACGATGCGGCAGCGCGCGGCCAGATTAAAGCGGGCGACAAGAAAAGCTGGCTGGCAGAGATGCCTTCGCAATCGGTAACTTTGACCAGTGATGGCGCAGGCAAAGACGTGAAACTACTCGATAATAAAGGGGAAGTCATCATGACTACCCGGCCAGGCACTGAGAAATCGGTGCCACCGGAAAAAATGGCTGAACGTTTAAACGAGACGCTGGTAGGTAAGGGTGAGAGGCGCCGGATATTGACAGATGATAAGGGCGAGTTAATGATAGTAGGCATGAATGGCAAGGCAAACGAAGTCACACCGAAAGAGGTAAATGCTGCCATTCAAGAAGCCGATAAGGCCAAGCAGCCAATGAATCAAAAGGCTCCGGCTGAAAAAGGCGCTGCCGCCGGGCCGAATCAGGCTGGTCCGCAGATTGCGGATCTGAAAGATGCCGCCGGACAGTTTGTTAGCGGTGTAATGGAGGGGAACCCGAGTAAAATGTTAAGCGCTGCCATGGAGGTGGTACAAAAACTGGCTGTGGCGGCGGTAACAAATGATGTGAGAAACACTATGAAGTTGGCCGAGTCGACCCCTTCAGGGACTTTTATCGAGAATATTACTGCACCCCAAGGGGGATCGAAGGGCCCGGCACCTAAAGGGCCCACGGTTTAATTCTTCGCCAAAAACCCCTTAATCATCAGCAAATCATCCCACGCCAGCCGTTTTTGCGCAGGCGAGCGCAACAGGTAAGACGGGTGATACGTCACCACGGTTGGAATGGGCGCGGCTAAATACGCATTTTCATATTCATAAAATTTTCCGCGCAGCCGCGAGATGGAAACTTCCTTGCCGAGTAATGTGGTCGTCGCCGTGCCGCCGGAGAGAATGAGCAGTTTCGGCGCAACCAGCGCGATGTGTTTTTCCACGAACGGCAGGCAAATAGACGTTTCCTCATGCGTAGGCTGGCGATTGCCCGGCGGCCGCCAGAATACCGTGTTGGAAATATAAACCAATGTGCGGTCAAGCCCAATGGCTGCCAGCATCCGGTCCAGCAATTTGCCGCTCGGGCCACAGAAGGGAATACCTTGCTTATCCTCTTCGCCACCGGGCGCTTCGCCGATAATGACAATTTTGGCCTGCGGATTGCCATCCGCAAACACGGTTTTGCTGGCGGTTTTTTTAATTGCGCAGCCATCGAACGCGCGCACCGCCGCTTCCAGCTCCGCCAGCGTTTTAATGCCATCCGCCAATGCGCGTGATGTGGCAGCCGCTGCGGAGGGTGTGTGGTGAAGGGGAGCAACGCGAACTACGTCATCCTTTGGCTTGACCAAAGGATCTTGCGCAATAGATGGAGATCCTTCGCTTGAAGCGAAGGATGACGGTTTCTTTGCAAAATGATTCACCGCCTCGTCGCCGGTGGTTTCATCGACGCCGGCTTGAAGCTGCCATTCTAGTAACGATTTTTTATCCATTTAGCTATATTGATAGGGAAACCGTTAAAAGTAAAGAATATGACCGAAACCATGGAATATGACGTTGTAATCGTGGGCGCAGGGCCCGCGGGCCTGTCGGCGGCAATTCGCCTCAGGCAATTATCGCCAGATATCAGCGTCTGCGTATTGGAAAAGGGTTCGGAAGTAGGCGCGCATATATTATCCGGCGCGGCGCTGGAGCCCAGGGCGCTTAATGAACTCATTCCCGACTGGAAAGAAAAAGGCGCGCCGCTGAATACGGCTATTACGGAAGATCGCTTTTTATTCCTCACTAAAAACAAGGCCATCCGCCTGCCCACGCCGCCTTATTTACATAATAAAGGTAATTACATCATCAGCCTTGGCAATTTCTGCCGCTGGCTGGCCACACAAGCGGAAGCGCTCGGCGTGCAGATATTTCCGGGCTTTCCGGCGGCGGATTTTATCATCGAAAATGATCGCGTGGCGGGCGTGCTGACGGGCGAATTCGGGCGCGATAAACATGGCAAGGAAAAAGCCGGATATCAGCCCGGCATGCAGATTCGCGGGAAATATACGCTGTTTGCCGAAGGCTGCCGCGGCTCGCTGGCGCAGCGGCTCATGGATAAATTCCATCTGCGTAATGGCTGCGATCCGCAAACCTATGGTATCGGCATCAAGGAACTGTGGGAAGTAGCGCCTGCAAAACATAAGCTGGGGCTGGTCACGCATAGCGTCGGCTGGCCGATGGATTCCGGCACCTATGGCGGCTCATTTATCTATCATCTGGAAAATAATCAGGTAGCGGTGGGCTATGTGATTGGGCTGGATTATAAAAATCCCTATTTAAATCCATTTGAGGAATTCCAGCGCTTCAAAACGCACCCGGCGATTCGCGGCACATTTGAAGGCGGGCGCAGAATTTCTTATGGCGCGCGGGCGATAAACGAGGGCGGACTGCAATCGCTGCCGAAGCTTACCTTTCCGGGCGGCGCGCTGATCGGCGACGCGGCGGGGTTTTTGAACGTGGCGAAAATCAAAGGCACGCACACCAATATGAAATCGGGCATGCTCGCGGCGGAGGCAATCTTTACCAATTTAACAAATAATTCGACAAACGAATTAACTGCTTACCCGGAAGCGTTCAAAAAAAGTTGGGTCTATAAAGAATTGCATCAGGTGCGCAATATCCGCCCGGGTTTCCACTTCGGTTTGTGGGCCGGATTATTTCTCGCGGCGATTGACACGTATATATTCCGTGGCAACGCGCCATGGACATTCAAAAATCATGCCGATCACACGCAACTTCGCAAAGCCTCCGAATGCAAAAAAATCGATTATCCGCGGCCGGACGGCAAGCTGACATTCGATCGCTTGTCCTCGGTATTTTTATCCAGCACCAACCATGAAGAAGACCAGCCGGCGCATCTAAAACTGCGCGAGCAGGCGATTCCGGTAGACATTAATCTGGCGCTCTATGACGCGCCGGAGCAGCGCTATTGCCCGGCGGGCGTCTATGAAATCGTGCGCGAAGGAAGTAATGCGCGCCTGCAAATCAACGCGCAAAACTGCGTGCACTGCAAAAGCTGCGACATTAAAGATCCCACGCAAAATATCGTCTGGGTCACCCCCGAAGGCGGCGGCGGGCCGAATTATGGCGCGATGTAAATATTTCCTTGTGAGTCATCCTGTTGCAGTTTAATTTGCCAGCCATGACAGATAATCCGATTATTTGCGCTCTGGACACCACCGATGTTGAGCAGGCTGGCGCGCTGGCCGCAAAACTCTCCGGCAAAGTCGGCGCGCTCAAACTCGGCCTCGAGTTTTTTACCGCCAATGGCGCGCCCGCCGTGCAGAAAATCGCGGCGCATAAGCTGCCTATTTTTCTGGATTTAAAATTCCACGATATTCCCAATACCGTCGCGGGCGCCATCCGCGCCACAGCAGGCATCAACGCCTTCATGATGACGGTGCACGCATCCGGCGGCGCGGCGATGATGAAAGCGGCGAAAGAAGCGGCAGAAGGATTGTCTAATCGCCCATTGATTGTAGGGGTGACGGTGCTCACCAGCCTTGACCAGAAGGACATGAAAGCACTTGGCGTTAACGATGACTTAAGCGATCAGGTAAAACGCCTGGCCGAACTGGCGCAAACTTCCGGGCTTGACGGCGTGGTATGTTCGCCCCATGAAATTGCAGCGTTACGCCAGCAATGCGGCCCTGATTTTACGCTGGTGGTTCCCGGTATTCGCCCGGCGGGCAGCGCGTCCGGTGATCAAAAGCGCGTGATGACGCCCAAAAAAGCATTGGGGCAGGGGGCGGATTATCTGGTTATCGGCCGCCCGATCACGGAAGCTGCAGACCCGAAAGCGGCAGCAGACGCTATTTTTGCCTCACTTCATAAAGATTAGGGCAGGATCATAGTGCAGGACGATATAGTTGTCAGTTATGTGGTCACGGTATTTAATAAAGAACCTTATATCGGCTGCACCGTTAAATCCTTATTGCAACAGGAAGGCAAGATTCCCTCCGAGTATATTTTTGTAGATGACGTGTCCAGCGACAGGTCGGTAGAAATCATTCGCGAAAAAACGGCCAATATTCCTAATGTGACTATCATTGAAAATACGGTCAATGAGGGCCCCAGCATACGGCTGAATCAGGGTGCGCGCATCGCCCGCGGAAAATATCTGCAATTCATTGATTCGGATGATATTCTTGCCGCCAACGCCACGCAGGTGATGTTATCACTGATGGAACGCCACAATGCCGATATGGTGCATGGCGGTTGGGAACGTACGAATATAGAATCGGTAAAACTGTTGGGGCGGCGTGTGCCGGATAATGCGCCATACAAAATGAGTGAAGAGCCCTATAAATTCATATTTTCCGAGCGTATCCGCCGCATGTCGCAGATGGTTCGCCGCAATAGCTTTATGGAAGCGGGTGGATGCGATGAGCGGGTATTTATTCAGGATGAATCGCTGGGGTTGCGCCTGGCGCGGGTCATTAAAAAAATTATTTTACTGGAAGCGCCCGTGCTGCTTATTCCCCAGGTAGAAGGAGAGCTTTCCCTTAATGTATCGCAGCTTAATCATGATCGTTTCCTGGCGCATTACGATATGCTGATGGATTTTCCTGATCTCGATGAAACCATACGCCACCAGCTTTACCGCCGCTGCGTTTCTTCGGCATGGAAACAACAGCGACATGATAAGCCATTATTATTGGCGCTAGCCACACCGGAATTTTCACGTTATCTGTTTTCAAAATGTAAAATGCCGATGGCTGATACCAATCACCTTCAGGCTATGAAACAATTATTTGATCATATTCGGGGGGTCAGGCGTGTCCATCAGTAAGCAAAGACTCGATTCTTATCTCCATACCCTAGCATTTGCATTATTTTGCATGCTGCCTTTATTTCTGGCCATGCGCGCTGTTGCCGATATCGCAGTTTGCAGCATCGCGGCATTGTTTATGGTGCATTGCATTCTCGCAAAAAACTGGCAGTGGCTGCGCCAGCCTGCTTTTCGCATGCTATTGATATTATGGGTGTTGATGCTACTGGTGTCGTTCATCGTTACCGGAACAAAATTAAGTATTATTTCCGCATTGATATGGGGCCGGTTTATTCCATTCCTTGCCGCGGCATCAACATGGCTGCTAGTCACGCCGCGCGCGCTTACGATTGTATATAAAATCGGCCTTACCATTATTTTTCTCTTTGCCATCGATACGACATGGCAATATTTTACCGGAATGTCATTATCGGGCCGGCCGATATTCGGACTGATCCAGGATGTCGCCCTTGCAGATCAGACCCTTCGCCTAACCGGCCCTCTTACCAATCCCAATATCGGCAATTTATTTCTTAAAACCGGATTGCCGCTGGCTGGGATCGCGCTTTACAGCATTCTGGAAAGTGGAAGCGCAAAACGTCTGTGGCTGGCATTTTTATTTGCTGCCGTTATTTTATCGTTAATTCTCGTCAGCGGCGAGCGTTCCATTTCGCTACTTATGCTGCTTGGGCTCGGCAGCACATGGAGCATTTTGTTATTACGGCTGCCGCATGCGCGCCGTTGGATAATATTGCTTGGTATAGCGTGGGTTATATTATTTCTGGTGATCGGATCCACGCAACATGTGGTACAACAGCGCGGGCATTTTTTAGTCGAACAACTCGGCTCATTCTGGACAACGCCATACGGTCAGCTTTACCGGGAAGCTTTTGTGCTATGGCGCGCGCATCCGGTTTTTGGCATCGGGGCAGGGCAGTTCCGCCTCCTGTCACCGGATGCTATGCATATGATCGATGGGAATTATTTCGATATGCATCCCCATAACATGTATCTCGAATTGCTCGTAAGCAATGGCCTCATAGGTTTTAGCCTGTTTGTATTAGCCATAGGGTTGGTATTACGGCAATTTTTCCGCGAATGCGTGTTCTCGGGAAATGCGTGCATTCCCGCCGCTTTTTCCTGCGGAACATTGGCAACGCTGTTATTTCCCATTATAGTTACTCAAAGCATATATTCCAACTGGCCGGGTATATTATTCTGGTATGCGCTGGGGCTGGCGCTATGCGCCCCGCGGATTGCGCGCGCTGAAAGAAGGCAATAATGTCCAGGCTGCCGATTTCTGTTTTTATTATCGCCGTCGATGAGGCTGACCGCATCGCCCGCACCATCACCAGTGTGCGCGATTGGGTGGACGAGGTACTGGTCATCGACAGCGGCAGCACGGACGATACGGTGAAGGTGAGCGAAGCGGTCGGGGCGCGCGTTATTTATAATCCGTGGCCGGGCTATGGACAGCAAAAACGTTTCGGCGAACAGCAATGCAAAAACAACTGGCTGATCAATCTGGATGCGGATGAGGTGATAAGCCCTTTGCTTGCCAAAGAGATACAGAATATTTTTTCATCCGGAACCCCAGCGCATCAGGGTTACACCATGAATATCATGGAAATTTTTCCCGGAGAAACGCGTCCTAGTTTTTTCGCGCATCGGGTTAACGCTATCCGGCTTTATGATCGCCGCTTCGCTCGTTTTCACAACAGCACCGTGCACGATACGGTGCATATGGAAAAAGGCACGGCCGGCGCCTGCGCCAACATTATTGAGCATTATTCCTCGCGTGGCTTTACGCATAGCGTGGCTAAAATAAACCGTTATTCCAGCATGCAGGCGGAGAATATGCTTAAGAAACAAGGTGCCTCGCCGCATTTTTTATTGCTCCGGCTGCTTGTCGAATTTCCTTTTGGTTTTTTAAAAGCTTATATACTTCGGGGCTATTGCCTCAAAGGCGCCTATGGTTTCATTAATTCCATGAATTATGGCTTCAGCCGGTTCATCAGGATTGCGAAATATTGGGAAGGCCTGCGCACTTCCAGTCGGAGTTGATATGCTTGTAGATAGCCATTGTCATTTGAATTTCCTCGATTTTAAGGATGATCTGGACGCGGTAATCACCCGCGCGCGGGAAGCGGGGGTTGGCGTGATGCAAACCATCTGCACCGAAATGGCGGAATTCGACGAGGTGAGGGGGATTGCCGAGCGTTATGAGGGTGTGTATTGCTCGGTCGGCGTGCATCCCAATGATTCTGGCGAATCAGAAATAGTGTCAGCAGAAGAGCTTATTGCCAAAACCTCACATCCTAAAGTAATAGGCATCGGGGAAACCGGGCTGGATTATCATTACGAACGCACCGACCGCGAATTGCAAAAACGAAGTTTTATTGAGCATATCAAAGCCGCGCGCGAAACCGGCTTGCCTGTCATTGTACATACGCGCGATGCCGATGAAGATACTATAAATATACTTACCGGTGAAATGACAAAAGGTAAGTTTAAAGGTCTTATACACTGCTTTAGTTCATCGAAATATTTAGCTGATAAAGCAGTAGAATTAGGATTTTATATCTCACTTTCCGGCATCATCACCTTTAAAAATGCCCAGACTATAAGGGATGCGCTGGCAGATGTGCCGCTGGATAGATTACTAGTAGAAACGGATGCGCCTTATTTAGCGCCAATTCCTTACCGGGGAAAACGCAATGAACCGTCTTTTGTCATACATACCAATAAGATGTTATCTCACATTAAATCAATTGCAGAAGATGAGTGCGCTAAGATCACGACAGATAATTTTTTTCGACTTTTCAATAAGGCGAAAAAATGAAAATCACTATATTAGGTTCGGGCAGTTCGGGCGGCGTTCCTTTAATAGGGTGCCAGTGCGCTGTTTGCCAATCAAACGATCCTAAAAACAAACGCACACGCGTGTCATTATTGATTGAAATCAATGGAATAAATCTCCTTGTGGATACATCGCCGGATTTACGCCAGCAGGCATTACGTCATGATATCAGACGGATAGATGCTGTTTTATATACGCACGACCATGCAGATCACACAAACGGCATCGATGATCTCAGGTCTTTCAATTATTTAAGTGGGAATGTTCTACCAATTTATGGCACGCAAAAAACGCTTGCGGGAATAGCGCAGCGCTTTCCTTATGTATTCGGCCCAAAACCTGAAAATGCCTGGTACCGTCCGGCGCTTAGCGCGCATCCATTGCCCGACGCGCAACTCCATGAATTTACAATAAAAAACATTCCAATAACCATGTTTCGCCAAGGGCATGGCGGCCATGGTGAAAGCACCGGCTACCGCATCGGCAATTTCGCATATTCCACCGATACCGATAAACTGTCCGAAACCGCATTTTCTGAACTGTCCGGGCTTGATGTATGGATTGTGGATTGTTTGCGCTACACCCATTCGCCAAGCCATTCAAATCTGGATAATACCTTGAAATGGATCGAGCGTGCAAAGCCCCGTAAAGCGATTCTTACCCATATGGCGCATGATTTTGATTATAAAACGCTTTTAGCTGAATTACCCGCTGGAATTTTACCGGGTTTTGATGGTATGATAATAGAATTATGAAAAATGCCCTGAAATTCCTTATTTTTTGCGGAGCGACTCTGATGTCACTGTTTGCAGCCCATGCCGCGCCCAAACCGTCGGATAAATCCGCCTATGATTTCGCCTTTGAGACGCTTGATGGAAAACCTTTGCCGCTGTCCCAATTCAATGGAAAAGTCATTCTTTTAGTCAATACCGCCTCAAAATGCGGATTTACCCCTCAATATAAAGGCCTTGAGGCGCTTTATAACAGCTATAAAGACCAGGGATTGGTGATAATTGGGGTGCCATCGAATGATTTTGGGGGGCAAGAACCTGGTTCGGCGCAGGAGATAAAATCCTTCTGCCAGCTCAATTACGGCGTCACATTTCCCATGGCTTCCAAGCAGGTGGTATCGGGCGAAAACGCCAATGCCTTTTACCTCTGGGCGGCGACCGTTCTGGAAGGCTCCGAACCTAAATGGAACTTCCACAAATACCTCATCGACCGTCATGGCCATCTGGTGGATTACTTTAGCTCCATGACCGCGCCGGATTCTGAAAAGCTTACTTCCGCTATCGAAAAACAGCTGAACAATCCTTGAATATGTCCATTTTTTCCATAATATATATTATACGATAATAATATGACCGTACAGATCGAAGATATCATTTCCGCTATTTGCATCCGCTTTGAGGCAGCGCATACCAACGATTTCCAGACCGTATATACGGTAACCGACGCCAAAGAAGCAAAGCTGGCGTTCGACGTGCTGGTGACGTTCGGCTTCGACGCCAAAGTGTATCACGATGATAACAAGCCATCGAAACTCTATGTAACATTGGCTGAGAATGATGCGTTGGCGATGAATAAAATCTCCGACGCGCTGGCCTATGCCAATTCACTTTCCCAGATCAAACAAATTCTTGATTCACTCTGCGCCGACGAAGTATTAGCGGCGCAACTGCCGGACTATATCATCACTTTCTCCAATGCCCAAAGCAGCGGCAAGCAGATTAATATCCAGATCAATCAGGCCGAAAAACGGTCAACCCCATTCGCTTCCGCCAAAGTAAGTGCGCCACAGCCGCTACAGCGCCCTGCCCAGCCTGTGCAGGCGCGGCCTAAACGAATGGCGCAGAAGGTAGCCGGCCCGGAAGAAGAAACCATATCGAGCGGCCCGGCCCTCACCCAAAGAACGTATCCGGGACAAATTAAGCCTCCGGAAGCGGAATCGGATACGCTTACACATCAGGTTTCTTTATATCTGCGCGGCAATATCGCCACCAGCAGCTTCGCCGCGCTCAGCCTTATCATATTCCTGGCCTTGCTTTTCGGGCTGTTTGTTTCCGCTAAAACCTTTCTATGCCCGGACTTTGCGCTGGAAGAAGGAAAACGCAACCATTCATGGTATTGCAAACAGGAAGGCGATGATGAGAAGAAGCCCGTTCATTTCGAAACCAAGTAAATTGCTATGGCTGAACACCCCCCTCATCCCCTGAAATCCGCTGCGGCGACGCTTAAAGGGGATGTCACCGTGCCCGGCGATAAATCCATTTCGCACCGCGCGCTGATGCTGTCATCGCAAACGCTCGGCACCACCTCTATCAGCGGATTGCTCGAGGGCGAAGACGTGCTGAGCACCGCGCGGGCATTACAATCGCTGGGCGTTAATATCCGCCATAAAATCCAGGGCGTCTGGCAAGTTGACGGCGTAGGCATTGGCGGTTTGACGGCCAGCAATAACGTACTGGATATGGGCAATTCCGGAACCAGTACACGCCTTTTAATGGGCCTTGTCACCCCCTACCCTTTTACAACATTTTTCACCGGCGATGACAGCCTGCGCAAGCGGCCCATGAAACGCGTCATGACGCCATTATCCCAAATGGGCGCGCAATTTACGGCGCGCGATGGCGATAAATTACCTTTAGCAGTAATCGGCACAAACAATAGCTTACCTATTGAATATAAATTACCTATTGCCTCAGCTCAAGTTAAGTCAGCCATCTTACTTAGCGCTTTAAACACCGCTGGGAAAACCACCGTGATCGAACCGCAGCCCACGCGGGATCATACGGAAAATATGCTGCGTTATTTTGGCATTAATATCGACAGCAAAAAACAAACAGACGGCTCCGTCGCTATTTCGCTCATGGGCCAGCAGCCCGTTACATTTGCCGAGCGTGAAATCATCATTCCGGCAGACCCCTCCTCTGCCGCATTTCTTATCGTGGCAGCGCTGATTTGCCAGAAGTCCGATATCACCATCCGCAATGTATGCGTCAATCCGCACCGCATCGGGTTATTTGTCACGCTTAAGGAAATGGGCGCCAAAATCGCCTTTAAGAATGAACGTGAAATAACCGGTGAAAAAGTCGCCGATATTTCTGTTTCCGCCGGCCCATTGCGCGGCGTTTCCGTACCGGCCGAACGCGCGCCTTCCATGATCGATGAATATCCCATCCTGGCCGTTGCCGCCGCATTTGCCGCGGGCGAAACCGTTATGCACGGCCTGGCGGAGCTGCGCGTCAAGGAAAGCGACCGGCTGAGCGCTATTGCCCATGCGCTCAGCGCCTGCGGCGTAAAAACGCGCATCGACGGCGACGATTTATATGTCACCGGCGGCCAGGTAGCAGGCGGCGCGACTATCGCCACCCATTATGACCATCGCATCGCCATGGCGTTTCTGGTGTTGGGCATGGCCAGCCAGCAGCCAGTGACAGTGGATGATACAACCGCCATCAAAACGAGCTTTCCCAATTTCGTGGAGCTGATGAATTCGCTGGGCGGAAATATCACCCCTCTTCACCACCAACCACCAACCACCAATCACCAACCCATCGTCATCGCCATCGATGGCCCGGCCGCATCCGGCAAAGGCACACTGGCGAGGCGTCTGGCCGAGCATTTCAGCATGGATTACCTCGATACGGGAAGCTTATACCGCGCGGTGGGCATGAAGCTCGTCTATGCGGGCAAAGATCCGCATGATCCAAAAGCCGCGCTGGATGCGGCAAACCATATCGATGCGGAAGACCTCGCCAATCCGCGCCTTCGCCAGGAGCGCATCGGGCAGGCGGCGTCTATCGTATCGGCGTATCCGGAAGTGCGTGCGGCGCTCTTGGAATTCCAAAGAAACTATGCACGCTCAGGCCGCGGCGCAGTGCTCGACGGACGCGATATCGGAACCGTGGTCTGCCCGGATGCGGATTTCAAATTTTTTATCACCGCGACCTTATATGCCCGCGCCAAGCGGCGTCATAAGGAATTGCAGGGCGAAGGCATCGAGGTGATTTTTGAGTCGGTGCTGGAAGATCTCCGCGAGCGCGACGAACGCGATGAAAAACGCTCGGTAGCGCCGCTCATTCCCGCCGAAGATGCGGTGCTCATGGACACCTCAACGCTGGATGCCAGCCAGGTGTTCGAGCAGGCCTGCCGCGTCATTCAGGCGAAATATCCTGCGCTGGCGGCTTAAAGCGCCAGCGTCTTGCCCTTAAACTCGCACAAATCCCGAACCAGACATTCCGGGCATTTTGGTTTGCGCGCGACACAAATATAGCGCCCATGCAGAATCAGCCAATGATGCGCGTGCTGCATCCATTTTTTGGGAATCACTTTTTCCAAAGCTATTTCGGTGGCCTCCGGCGTGGTGGTTTTGCATAATCCCAGGCGGTTAGCCACGCGGAATACATGCGTATCCACCGCAATGGTCGGCAGCCCCAACGCGCAGTTAAGCCAGACATTGGCCGTCTTGCGCCCCACCCCGGGCAGGCTTTGCAGTTCCTCGCGCGTATGGGGAATATTGCCGCCGAAATCCCCGATCAGTTTTTTGCTGAGCGCGATGACATTTTTTGCCTTGGTATTGAACAGCCCGATGGTTTTGATGTAACGCTTTAGTGCATCTTCGCCGAGCGCCAGCATTTTCTGCGGCGTATTTATTTTCGAAAACAACTCCTTGGTGGCTTTATTGACGCTCACATCGGTGGCCTGCGCGGACAACACAATCGCCACCAGCAGCGTATATTCATTGGTGAATTTCAACTCGGTTTGCGGATGCGGCTCACGGGTGGCAAAGCGCGCAAATATCTGGTCGATTTTTTGTTTGTTCATGGTATTAAGCATAATGAAAGATAATTGTGAAAGATAATAGGATGAAGAAAGTAAAAATAATAGTGAAGAAAACCCTGCTGTTAATCTGCTCATCGTTCATCTATGCGTCTTTCATCGCCCCCGCCCATGCGTCCACCGTGTGGATGGAAGACATGACATGGATGGAAATCAAGGACCATATCCATTCCGGTTATACCACGGCCATCGTGCCCACAGGCGGCACCGAGCAAAACGGCCCGCAGATTGTCACCGGCAAACATAATATAATCATGCGCTACACCGCAGCCGAAATCGCCAAAAAACTGGGCAATGCACTGGTAGTGCCGGTCATGGCCTATGTCCCGGAAGGCCGCATCGATCCGCCGGAAGGGCATATGATGTTTCCGGGCACATTGTCGATTTCCGACCAGACATTTGCCGCCGTGCTCGAAGATACGGCGCGCAGCCTCAGGCAGCATGGCTTTAAACTCATTTGTTTCATTGGCGACCATGGCGGCAGCCAGGATATTCAGCAGCAGGTGGCTGACCGGCTGACTTCGGAATGGCATTCCGAGGGCGTGCGCGTGCTGCAGGTATCCGATTATTATAACGAGCATAATGGCCAGGTCGCGTGGACCGCTTTTATGAATATCGACGTACCGGATCCGGAAGTGCATGCGGGGCTTATCGACACGTCCGAGCTCGAGGCGCTCGATGAAAAAGGCGTGCGCGATAATATGCGCGGCAAACGCACTGAGCGCGATTACCGCACCACCGGCGCCATGGGCGATTCCAGCCTGTCTTCGTCCAAACTTGGCCATCATTACCTGCAACTCAAAATCGACGCCGCTGTAAAGCAAATCAAACATGCCGCCGCTGAGCCATAAATTGAAAAAACCGGTTTCCCATAAAACGCGGCATCGCCATGGCAGTCATCATTTTCTGGCGGCATGGATTCGCTCGCCGCTCAAAATCGGCGCGTTTTTGCCCAGTTCACGGGCCTTAGCGCGCGCGATGGCGGCGCAGGTCGATATGCAAAATCCCGGGTCGATCATTGAGCTCGGCGCGGGAACGGGCGTGATGACGCATGCGCTATTGCAAGCCGGCACGGCAAGGGACAGGCTTATCGTCATCGAGCGCGACGAGCGGCTGCACGGCATCGTATGCTCGCATTTTCCTGATCTTAAAGTGCTATGCGCCGACGCCATGCATCTGGATAAAGTTCTCAAAGATAACGGCGTAAAAAAAATAAACGCCATCGTCTCCAGCCTACCGTTGCTTTCTATGCCAAAACCGGTGCGCGAGGCGATCGAACATCAGATGGCAAGCGTCATCGGCGAGCACGGCATTATCGTGCAATTTACCTATGGCACGCGCTCACCCATCGGCGGGCATCAGCTGCGCAAGCACCATCTGCATGGGCGGCGCACCAAACTGGTGATCGGCAATCTGCCGCCTGCGCATGTATGGGTGTATCGGCGGCATGAGAAATAGACCAAAAAATCTGCTGGTTTTTTCAACCGCAGCGATATAGTTTTCGGGCATGATGAAAAAAATCTCCGTCGCATTCGTTTTTATGCTGCTGCTGCCCATAGCGAACAGTTTCGCAGCGGATGAAGCCTATTATATCGAACTGGGCGGCGACGTCAGCGAAGACGCGGCCGCCGAGCAATGGAAAACGCTTTCCACCACCTATAAAACGCAGCTCGGCAGTTTACAGTTTTTTCCGAAAACAGTGATTGAAGGTGGCAAGCCCTCAAGCGTACGTATTCAGGCCGGGCCGATTGCTACGAAAGAAAAAGCTGAAAAAACCTGCCATCGCCTCTTTGCGCATAAAGTATCGTGCTTTGTTATTGAAGGTCTTGAAAACGCGCCCCCAGCCAGCGTAGTAAGCCTGCCGGAAAAAGTGAAGGAACAATCCACCACGCAGGCTGACCTGCCGTGGCTCAGAAAGAAACCGCCGGAACAAGACGTGGTTGAGGTCCAGCCGGCGCGGGAAGAACATAGCATGTGGTCGTGGCTTACCGGCAAAAAGAAGCTGGAAACGGAAAATGCGCCCATCGTCATAGAAGACCTGCAACCGCATACGCCGGCGCCTGTCAAACCTGTCGCGGCGCCGGTTGAGGAAAAGGAAGCCAATGTGGAAGTAACGGAAGCGGTGCATGTGCCGCTGAGCGACGGCAATGGAACCGTGCCAGCCAGCCAGCCCATTACCATCAGGCAAATTGATCCGGCCAAAGCCACGACCATCGCCAGCAATGATACCGGCAAGTCCGGCTGGCTGATCGTGCCCGGTTTTGCCGATGACAATAGCGCCCTGTCGGCCTGGCAATCCATCCGCAGCGCCGTGCCGCAAAAAGCGGCGGGCTTACGCGTGCGCGTGGTGCAGCCACTGGCGCACAGCAATACCAAAACATCGCTCAATATCGGGCCGTTTGCCACGCGCGCCGATGCGGAGGCCTTCTGCCAAAACGGCGTACAGGCGGCTGACAGCAAGCTGCATTGCCATTTTACGGATAAGGAATCGACCGCCATAGAGGAAGCATTAGTACCGCGCGCCAAGCCGGCGTTCGACCCAGCCAAGCCCAGCAAGCAATACTGGGCCCAGATTATCACCGCGCCCAGCCAGTCTGAAGCGCTGGAGCAATGGCAGGAACTCAAAACCGGCAATGCCGACCTGCTCAAAGACGTACGCAGCAGCATTTCCCCCTCCCAGACCCGCAAAAACGCCTATGTGGTGCGTATCGGGCCGCTGGCGGATAATAACGACGCGCTATCCTTATGCAGCACCCTGCAGGAGCGCGGCATCCATTGCAGCGTAATGCTGTTTTCCGGCATGTGAACCGGCCTTAAAAAAATAAATAAATCCGCTGGTAATCGAAATCGAGTTTTGCTATAGCTTGCGCCCGCCCTTGATATTGAGCGGCATTACCGGTATTCCGCGATAGCTCAGCGGTAGAGCATCCGACTGTTAATCGGACGGTCCCTGGTTCGAATCCAGGTCGCGGAGCCACTTTTTGCTTTTATCCTTTTCCAACTATCCTTTTCCAGCCTGGCCTAAGTAAATTTTATCATTTATAAAAAATTTATACTTTCTTTACAAAAAACATTTATACACAGCGCGAACACACATGGTCCGGAATTTAATTTATAATGAACAATAGCTCTTCTGCCGGCCGTAAAGACCGGATTTGGCCATTTGAATGGATCAGCCTTATTGTATTGTTTCTGGTAGCCGGTTCCATCGGGCATGACCCTTGGAAGCTCCATGAACCTTATGTATTTGGCGTTATTTATCATTTTTTCACGACGCATAGCTGGCTGATTCCCATCGATGCGGATAAGCCATTTATGGAAAAACCTCCGCTCTATCATTGGACCGGTGCAGTATTTTGCAGCCTGTTTGGCAGTATTTTACCGCTGCACGACGCGGCGCGACTGGCCAGCGCATTTTATACGGCATTCACCGCTTTATTTATGTGGAAAAGCAGCCAGCTGCTTTTTGCCGCTCGATCCGAATGTAAGATGTTGGGATGGATATCCATCGCCTTGCTGTTAGGACAAATCGGCGTGGCGACCGACATCCATCAATTACGAACCGATGTGCCTCTTCTGACCGGCACAACTATCGCTATCTATGGTATGGCACTGCTTGGCTGCATGCCGCAACATTGGATAAAAGCAGGTATATGGACGGGCCTTGGGTTCAGCATCACGCTCATGTCTAAGGGGCTATTCATGCCCATTACTTTAATTTTAAGCGGAATCCTGTTGTGGCGGGTTTTGCCTTCGCTGCATAACCAGAATACATGGCGCGCATTAAAGGTGGCATTTCTGGTGGCGCTGCCTTGTGTGACAATATGGCCCGCATTGGTCTGTCTGCATTCGCCGGCGCTATTCATGGAATGGTTCTGGGATAATAATGTCGGACGTTTTCTGGGGTTTTCCGTACCCAGGCTGGGCGCGGCGAATCACCGCCATGATCTTGCATTCAGTCTGCTCAAAAATACTTTCCCTGCTTTGCCGCTTGCATGCATGCTGTTCATCACCGAAAAAAGAGAATGGCACAGCATGGAATATATGCTTCCGATAAGCATAATAATTACCGGCTTGTTTCTTCTCATCCTATCCGCAACAGGACATGCCTGTTATATCCTGCCGCTTATGCCTTGCTTTGCCTTGCTGGCCGCGCCTGTGATGCTTGAGCTTTCGGAATCCTTTCTATCCTGCTGGAATTTGGGGATACGCATTCTTACCAGCGTTGCGGTAGCGGGCATCTGGTTACTATGGCTATATCTGCGCCATGCTTCGGATATCGCCATTTTTCAACCGCTGAAGCATCTGATCAATGCTTCTTTTTCGCTTGATTTGGCAGCGCCTGAGCAAACATTCGCCTGCGCGGCGGCCATTGCCATGGCCCTGCTATGGTTGGTATCGTTGCGACTCACCTCGCGCTCTGCGCTTAATACCGCCTATATCTGGCTTGCCGCAACCGGTCTGCTCTGGGTCACCATGGCGTTGTTTCTTCCCTGGCAGAATGAAAAAATAAGTTACCGCGGAACGCTTATGCAAATGGTTCAGATTGTGCAGCAATTTCCGGGAGAACATAATTGCGTTGAGATCAGCAGTTATGACGAATTAATTTCGCCCATGTTTCAGTATATGGCCGAACCGTTGCTTCCTAAACGAAAAGATGGAGAAACCTGCCCTTTCCTGTTTATTGCCACCGACTCTATTTCCTCTCCCGTCGGCCCACAATGGCATCTTATATGGAAAGGCGCGCGGCCCGATAAAGAAGATGAAATGAGATTATATCAGGCGAACGATACAGCTTCTGTAGTGCCCTGATCCTGCCGGTAAAGCAGACAGGCATCGCCATAGGAATAAAATCGGTAATTACTGGTAATGGCGTGAGCATAGGCGGCTTGCATTTTCTCAAGACCACAAAAGGCGGACACCAGCATGAATAGCGTCGAGCGCGGCAGGTGGAAATTGGTGAGCAGCATATCCACGATTTTGAAGCGATAACCGGGCGTAATAAAAATATCCGTCTCACTGGAAAATGCGTTTAATGTTCCGCCCTCATCGACGGCGGATTCCAGCGTGCGCAAACTCGTCGTTCCCACCGCGATTACCCTGCCCCCGTTGGCTTTTTCGCGGTTTATTAGGTCAGCGGTTTCCGGCGTAATGGTGGCGAATTCGCTGTGCATGATATGGTCATCCGTATCCTCGGTTTTTACCGGTAAAAACGTCCCGCCGCCGACATGCAAGGTGACATGCGCGCGTGTCGCGCCTGCGGCATCAATTGCGCTTAATAATTTATCCGTGAAATGCAGCCCCGCCGTGGGCGCGGCCACCGAGCCTTCATGTTTTGCGTAGACGGTTTGATAGCGCGATTTATCGCTTTCATCCGCGTAGCGCTTTTTTTCAATATAAGGCGGCAGCGGCATATGGCCATGGCGTTCCAGATGCGCGCGCATGACAGAACCGGTACAGTTAAATTGCAGCAGCACCTCGCCGCCGGGAAGTTTCCGGATCACTTCCGCATGGAAATTTTCTGCGAAAAAAACACGGTCGCCGGATTTTATTTTTTTGGAAGGCCGGGCAAAACATTGCCAGAGATATCCCCTCTCCCCGCCCTCCCCCACGAGGGGGGAGGGAGAAGTAAGATTTTTATGCAGCAATATTTCCACGCCCGCTTCGCCGCGCTTGCCGAATAATCGTGCCGGAATCACCCGCGTATCGTTGAACACCACCACATCGCCGGGCCGCAGGAACGAAGGCAGGTCAGCAATGAGCTTATCCTCAAATGCGTCAGATATAACCAGCATTCGCGCGGCATCACGCGGGTTTGCGGGCTCCGTGGCGATCAGTGATTCGGGAAGTTCGAAGTTGAAGAGGGAGGTTTTCAATTACTTCGCGTCGGCCGCCACCGTCATTTTTACGATCTTATCGGGGTCCTGCACGCTGCCGTTATCATGCTTATCGCCTTTTTTGATTTTATCGACGCATTCCATGCCTTTGGTGACTTTACCGAATACGGTATATTGCCCATCAAGGAAATTGGAATCGGCAAGCACGATGAAAAATTGGCTGTCGGCGCTGTTCACGTCGGCTGCGCGCGCCATGGAAAGCACGCCGCGCACATGCGGCTCGCGGCTGAATTCGGCTTTAAGTTTCTGGCCGGAACCGCCCATGCCGGTGCCGGTCGGGTCGCCGGTTTGCGCCATGAAACCGTCGATCACGCGGTGAAACACCACGCCGTTATAAAAACCCTGGCGGGTCAGCTCTTTAATGCGCGCGACGGTTTTGGGCGCCAGGTCGGGGCGCAGGCCGATTTCCACGCGGCAATTATCCTTGAGATCCAGATAAAGGGTGTTTTCAGGATCGCCCAGCGGCGGGACGGCAGCTTTTGCCTTTTTAGCCATATATGTTGCTCCGAAAATAAGAGGGATGAGTACCAGAAGAGTGAGTAATTTATGTGACATTGGATGCTCCTTTAAGCCGCTTTAGGGGTGAGTTGAGTCTCTATGAATACGATACGTTCCTGCTGGCTCTCCAGTATTTTAGCCAGTAAATTGCCGGTTGCGTTGTCTTTTGTCTCTTCGCAATGTGCAATAGCGGACTCGAGTTCCGCCAGCGTTTTTTCCGCGTGCGACAGATCGTTGCGCAGCATGTCGCCGCTTTTATCCCCGATCTGCAGCGCACCGAGCTCCTGCAGTTGGGGCCTTCCGCCGAGTGAGAGAATATGCTCAACCAGCATATCGGAATGTTTCATGGCGTCGATGGAGGCTTTATATTCGCAGTCAGCCAGGCGCATATCGCCCTGATGCTTTAAAATCCGCGCATGCAGAAAATACTGATTGATGCCGGTGAGCTTATTTTTAAGCACGGCATTGAGGTGATTAATCGTGGTGTGATCCGCTGTGGCCATAGGCCCTCTGTGATGATGCAGCGCCCGAATAAAGTCAAGTGTGAACGATTATCATTTGACCCGTTTCGTATGATTTTTACTGTTGCAAACCAAATAGTTTCCATATTACACTCGCGCCATTAACGCGCTAATATTAAAGGGTTGCATGAAAAAAATCGAAGCGGTCATCAAACCTTTCAAACTCGATGAAGTCAAAGAAGCCCTCCAGGAAGTGGGCCTGCAAGGCATCACCGTCACCGAAGCGCGCGGCTTTGGCCGCCAGAAAGGGCATACGGAGCTCTATCGCGGCGCGGAATATATCGTGGATTTCCTGCCCAAGGTGAAAATCGAGGTGGTGGTGGAGGATAATATGGTGGAACGCACCGTCGAAGCCATCATCAATGCCGCGCGCACGGGCCGCATCGGGGACGGGAAAATATTCATATTACCGGTGGAAGAAGCGATTCGTATTCGCACGGGTGAGCGTGGGGCCGAGGCGATTTAGTAACCGTCATCACGCGAACCGCGAAATCTGAGAAGAAAATTATTATTTTATCAGAAGGGAAGCTGACGATCCTTATCTTCACTTATTTTGGTAACGAATTTTACTTTATTCGATTCTACTAAGGCGCTCTTCATACGTTCCCATAGCGCAGTAGAGACAATAATATATTCTGTCTTGCCGCGCTCACCATCAAAATTAAATTGATCCCTTTTCGGATTAAACCCACCAAGGAAGTTTTCCGCATGAGCTCTCTTATGATGATTATTGGCATCGGCGGGTAATGTAAAACCTAACTTCATTCCATCAGATTCCAACATCATGGAATCTGCGCGTAAGAACAATTGTAATTGTATGTTGGGATCTCTAAGGGAAGCAGAAAATTTTTCCATTTGTGTTAAAACCGTCGGATGTACATCATGAGCATTAGGCATAACGTCTCCTCTTCATAGGGTTAGTAATCACTGCTGCTGCATCGCCTGCTGGTGCATGAGCATGGCGATGCGGGTATCGCGCACGCGGAGCGCTTCGAGTTCCATTTTGCCCATGACACTGTTGAGCGAGAATTGAATAAATTCAAGGAATATGACCATAATATCCTCAACATGGCGCTGGATTTTTTTGACGATGCCATCGGCGATATTCTGCGCTTTTTTGCCGATCTGCTTCACGCGTGTATGATAATCGTTGATGGCGGCGAAAATGCGGCGGAATGAAGCTTCGACGCGCGTTTTATTGGCTTTGCCGGAGGTTTTGTATTTTTTGCCCTCAGCGATATAAATAAGTTCTTCGCTCAGCACGTCGGTTGCCTCGGAAAGTTCATTGATAAGCGGTTCTACGATTTCCAGCTGCAATGCCGGATCTTTTACAAATTCGCTTTCGACCGTGCTCACCAGCTCTTCCGCGAAGTCGTAAAGCTTGGTGACGTCGTCATATTTGCTCTTCATCTCGTCGATCGAAAATTCTTTATTTGTAGAGACAGCCATAAATCCATCCTTCAGCTAGGGGTAACGACGCATAGTTCATTCTAATGGATTTTTAAGCTGCCTTGTGTGACAGTTTTATGACATTTTTATACACAGACATATTACATATCAATGGCTTATATTGATGTATATATCGCATGGCGCTGGCAAAGCTATTAATAATTAGCCCTGATGCGAGTTCTTATCCGACATATCCATGAACAGGCATTTAAGCACTTCGAGCAAGCTGAACATAACATTTCCCCCCTTTGTTTCTCTTGGCTTAGCAGGAAAGAGTAAAGGAAGGGTTAAGGCGGTTTTCGTCATCCCCGCGCAGACGGGGATCCAGAGTTGCACGGTATGCGGCACGAGATCCCGGATCACAAAGCCTATGGCTTTATATCCGGGATGACGGCTAGGCCGTCACCTTCTGATAAATCTCCCCGCCGAATTCTTTGAATTTTTCCGCCATGTCCTGCATGCCTTTTTCTTTCTCACGTTCGGACTGTGCATATTCCCGCACATCCTGCGAGATTTTCATGCTGCAGAATTTCGGGCCGCACATGGAGCAGAAATGGGCGACTTTAGCGCCTTCGGCCGGGAGCGTTTCGTCATGGAATTTAAGCGCGGTTTCCGGGTCGAGCGATAAATTAAACTGATCCTGCCAGCGGAAATCAAACCGCGCCTGGCTCAGCGCATCGTCACGCCGGTGGGCGCTCGGGTGGCCTTTGGCGAGATCCGCCGCGTGGGCAGCGATTTTATAGGTGATGACGCCTACTTTCACGTCATCACGGTCCGGCAAACCCAGATGTTCCTTGGGCGTGACGTAACACAGCATCGCCGTGCCGAACCAGCCGATCATGGCCGCGCCGATACCTGACGTGATATGGTCATAACCCGGCGCGATGTCGGTGGTCAACGGTCCAAGCGTGTAAAACGGCGCTTCGCCGCAGAGCTCCAGCTGCTTTTCCATATTTTCCTTGATCAGATGCATCGGCACATGGCCGGGCCCTTCGATCATGGTCTGGCAATCATGCTTCCAGGCGATTTTCGTGAGTTCACCGAGCGTGGTGAGCTCGCCGAATTGCGCCGCGTCGTTCGCGTCATGCTGCGAGCCGGGGCGCAGCCCATCGCCCAGAGAAAACGAAACGTCATACTGGCGCAAGAGTTCACAAATATCCTCGAAATTCGTATAGAGGAAATTTTCCTTATGGTGGCTCATGCACCATTTCGCCAGAATGCTTCCCCCGCGCGACACGATGCCGGTTTTGCGATGTTCGGTCAGCGGAATATATTGCAGCCGCACGCCGGCATGGATGGTGAAATAATCGACCCCCTGCTCGCATTGCTCGATCAGCGTATCGCGGAAAATATCGTAGGTTAAATCCTCGGCCACGCCGCCGACTTTTTCCAGCGCCTGATAAATCGGCACGGTGCCAATCGGCACAGGCGAATTGCGGATAATCCATTCGCGGATGTTATGAATATTGCGGCCGGTAGAAAGATCCATCACCGTGTCCGCGCCCCAGCGCGTGGACCATACCATTTTTTCGACTTCTTCGGCCACGGAGCTGGTAACGGCGGAGTTACCGATATTGGCGTTGATTTTTACCTTGAAATTACGGCCGATAATCATCGGCTCCGACTCAGGGTGGTTGATGTTGGAAGGAATAATCGCGCGTCCGCGGGCAATTTCATCGCGTACGAATTCTGGGGTGATAAATTCGGGGATAATTGCTCCGAAGCTATTACCTTTCTGGTAGGGTTTTAAATCCTGCGAGGCGCGAAGCGACTGCGCAGGATCCTGTGCTGCGGCTTTGCCGCCCACAGGATTGAATCGCCCCTCATTCTCGCGAATGGCGATATATTCCATCTCCGGCGTGATGATTCCCGCACGTGCATAAGTCATCTGCGTGACAGATTTACCCGGCTTAGCACGCAGCGGACGTAGATTGATATTGGGAAACTCTTCTACACTCGCCACTCGCCACTCGCCACTCGCCACTTTCTCCCCGTTATCTTCCGGCTTTACCGGGCGGCCATCATATTCCTCCACATCGCCGCGCGCGCGAATCCATGCGTCACGCGTTTTGGGCAGGCCTTTATAAATATCAATATCGGCATTCGGATCGGAAAATGGGCCGGACGTGTCATATACCTGAAAATCCGGCTGGCCCGAGCCTTTGGAAAGCGCAATCTCGCGCAGCGGCACGCGGATATCCGGATGGCGATCACCTTCGATATACACTTTACGCGAGGCGGGCAGCGGGCCGGTGGTGACTGTAAATTCCGGGGCGATTTTTTCAGCGGTGATTGCGTTAGCCATAATCAACTATCCATCCTGTGAAAACATAAAGGAAACGCAGCATAATGCCGATTTCGGCATCGGGCAAGGCTATTGCCGCGTTAACGGCCTTCCGTGCTTTGCCGCTCTTGCATCTGCATCTGCATCTGCTCTTCATATTGCTGCTGCGCCTGCAGCGTCTGGGCCTTCCAGCGCACCACCGCATCGACCAGCGGATAAATATATTCAACCATGGTTTCTACGCCGCGCGCGTTGGGATGAAAGCCGTCGGCCAGATTCATCTCCTGTCTGCCGTAAATGGTATCCAGCGCATCGGGATATAAATACGCTTTATTGGCATTGGCCAGCGACCGGTACATATTTTCGAGCTGGCCCGCATATTCATAACTCATGCTGGCAGGTGCGCGCACGCCCACCAGCACCATAATAATTTGGTTCGCCGTCAGTTGCGACATGATGCTGCCCAGATTGCTATTGATCGTTTCCACACGTATGCCGCGAATGGCGTCATTATAGCCCAGCTGCAGCACCACAATATCCGGATGCAGCTCAAGCACGGAACTAATCCGCGCCAGCCCGCCCGCCGTGGTTTCGCCGGGTTGGCTCATATTGGTGACCTCCACATTGGTGAAGCCGTTTTCGCGCAATTTGCGGTAAAGTTTAGCCGGAAAGGCCTGCTCTGGCTGCAATAAATAGCCCGAGGTCAAGCTGTCGCCATACACCACCACGCGGATGGTGCTTTGCACCGCCCAGGCCGGGCTCACGCCAGTCAGCGCCAGAACGACAAAAAATATCGTGAAAATTCTTTTCATAAGCTATACAGCATTATCCTATGAAACCCGCTATTTCTCAAGCACGTATTTTGGCACGCATTTCAGATTTCCATCGCCGGTTGCACGCATGGTACGCCGCGCATGGCCGCCGCGATCTGCCCTGGCGCAATACGCCCGACCCTTACGCCATTTATATCAGCGAGATCATGCTGCAGCAGACACAGGTAAAAACCGTGCTCGAGCGCTATTATTTCCAGTTTCTCAAGCGCTTCCCCGATTTAAAAAACCCTGGCGAGCGCCGAACAGGACGCGGTGCTTAAGACATGGCAGGGTCTGGGATATTATAACCGGGCGATTAATTTGCATAAGGCGGCGAAGGCCTGCGCTAAATCTCTGCCAAAAACGGTAGATGCGCTTATAGCTCTGCCCGGCATCGGCCAAAATACCGCGCATGCCGTTGCGGCTTTCGCATTTCATCAGCCGGTTGCGGTGATGGAAGCCAATGTGAAGCGCGTAATCTGCCGCATTTTCGCGCTGGAAAACCCTGCCGCCGATGAATTATGGGAAAAAGCGCACCGGTTGCTCGATAACGCCGAACCGTTCGATTACAACCAGGCGATGATGGATATCGGGGCCATGGTTTGCACCAAACGCGCACCGGATTGCCCGAAATGTCCTGCTAATATTATTTGCGCAGGGCAGGTTTCGCCGGAATTATATCCGCAGCCGCTTAAGAAAAAAGCGCCGCCCGTGCGCAGGAAAAATATTATCGTACGGCGCAACGCCTCGGGAAAATATTTCGCCGCGCCGCGCGAGGGAAAATTTTTGAACGGGTTATATCATTTCGTTGAGCAGGATGCCGGAGCAAAGCCGCAAGGCGCAAAACTCGGCCATATCCGCCAGCAATACAGCCATTTCACGCTGGAAGCCGATGTGTATCTGCAATCCGCCAAAGGCAGCGGCGCAAACTGGCGCACGCTTGCCCAACTTAAAAAACTGCCTTTTTCCAATGCCGAGCATAAAATTCTGGCGCTTCTGCAATCCGCTCTATAAAGTGCCGCTCATGCATTTTTCCATCGCCTTATGCTCGGCTTCATGAGAAACCGAAACGCCATATTCCGGGCGGCCAATGGCCCCGGATTTACCCTGATTGAATTATCCATTGTGCTCATCATTATCGGGCTGCTCACGGGTGCAATCCTGATTGGACAGCAAATGATCAGGACTGCGGCAATAAGGCATAGTATTTCCGATCTGGAAAAACTTCAAACCGCTATTAATACGTTTCGCACCAAATATAATTGCATCCCCGGGGATTGCAGCAACGCCGCCAATATCGGCTTAGGACCCAGCGGCAATGGCAACGATTATATTGAGCCGCCCGGCATAGGGAATGAAGCTTATTATGTATGGGTGCATCTATCGGCTGCGGGACTGATCCCCGGCGAATATGTGGTGGGACAATGGTATCCCACTCCCGTCGGCCAGAACACCAGTATTGCCT
>Ga0206847_10020_pt1 | contig 55465 bp, 42 predicted proteins | sample Alteio_BWOrgCont_17_FD_152880 | JGI IMG/M metagenome (GOLD analysis project Ga0206847, IMG submission 152880) | Enriched cells from forest soil in Barre Woods Harvard Forest LTER site, Petersham, Massachusetts, United States -... | ecosystem: Environmental > Terrestrial > Soil > Temperate forest >... | reverse complement strand
TTTCCCGCCCGATAAGCCAGTTGGCAACGACTTGGGTCGAGTTGACCGACCGGGCCACGCCAGCGCGGGCGGCTCCCAGTATTTCGCGGATGCGGTGAAGGATGGGTTTCATCGCCGGATTTTCAGGTCCTTCCACACTTCGTCGCGCTGATCAACGATGATGAGTTCCTCGCCCGTTTCGGCATGGCGGAGACGATAACAAAGAATCGGGAGGCGGGGCAAGCGCGGGGAAGAAGGTTTCCGGTTTTTGGGTGTGAGACAAAATTCAGGTAAGGACGGTTTTCGGCCCTATTTTTGTGGTATTATATATACATACGTATATAGTGTGTTTATGAATCCTAATACCACGCCCCAGTCGGTGCTCAAACAAATTGCCGAAATCCAGCGTATGGAACCGGGCAAACTCTGTGTCATCGGCCGGGGTCCCAACGGCCCTTATTACAACCTCCAGTGCCGGGAGGAAGGGGAAACCCTTAGCCGTTACGTGTCCGCCGACCAATTGGCCATGGTGACGGAACACACCGCCAACTACCGGCGGTTCCAAACGTTGGTGGGGGACTACGCGGCGCTGGTGGTCGCCCAGACCCGCGCCGAGCGGGAGGCGGGGTTAAAAAAAAAGACCCGGCACCCGAAATCCTCCTCGCCCGGGACCAGGAAATCCAAGAGTTGATGGCTCGCTTCCAAGGCCAGGTGCCCCACGGGCAATTGGTGCAGGAACTGGAACTGCTGGTGCGCACCGCCGTTTTCAAGTCCGCCAGCGCGCTGGTGGGGGTGCTCCTGCAGCAGGCTGCCGACCGCAGCGACGCCACCTACCAGTCCAAACCGGGCGAACAGCGCAAGGGTCGCGAAGCCCTTCAGGTGCAATGCCTCTTTGGCACGTTTCTGATCCGGCGTGATTACTATTACCATCCCGGCAAGCAGCAGGGCCGCCATCCGGCGGATGCCGCCCTGGGTTTGGAATTGGGTTACACGCCGGCCCTGGCCCGGTTGATCTGCCAGCAGGGAGCCGACGCGCCCGGATATAAGAGGGCGGAGCAGACCCTCGCTGACACTGGTGGCATTACCGTGTCGGCCCGGCAAATCCACCGGGTCGTCCAGCGGGTGGGCGGGGACGCCCAAGCCTGGCAGGAGCGGGAGGCGCAAGCGGGTCCTTGCGACGCGTCCGTTCTCTATGTCAGCGGGGACGGCACCGGCGTGCCCATGTGTCGGGAAGAGGTGGCGGGCCGCAAGGGCAAACAACCCGACGGCACCGCCAAAACCAGACAGGTTTATCTGGGCTGCGTCTTCACCCAGCACCGCACGGATGAGGCGGGCCATCCCGTGCGGGATCATGACTCCACCACCTATGTCTCCAGCTTCAAGCCCATTGGCGACTTTGGCCCCTTGCTGCGCCAGGAAGCCATTCGGCGGGGAATGGGCGGCGCCAGCAAGGTGGTGCTGCTCATTGACGGGGCGGCGGGGTTGGAGCACATGGGCCGGGACTGCTTCAAGGACGCCTTCCAAGTGGTTGACTTTTATCACGCTCTGGAACACGCCGGCTTGGTCCTCGAGGCGCTGATTGGCAAAGACCACCCGGACTTCAAAAAACGGCGCGGCCGTTGGGCCAGACGCCTGCTGAAAGACAAGGTCCGGTCCTTGATTGCGGAAACCCGCCGCGCCGCTTTGGGCACGCCCCGGGCCGACGCCGTGGCCGAGGCGCTCGGATATTTTGAGCGCAACGTCGAACGCATGCAGTATGGAACCTTCCGCAAGAATGGCTGGTTCATCGGCTCGGGCGTCGTTGAAGCCGGCTGCAAGACCGTCATCGGCGCGCGCTGCAAACAATCCGGCATGTTCTGGTCCAAACCCGGCGCCGAAAAGGTCCTCGCCCTCCGCTGCATCCACAACAGCCGGAGACTCGACTGCTTCTGGAAATACCGCCTCAACCAACACGCCAGACTCAATGACGCGCTTTCATTTTCAGCGTGACGAAGAATTTTGTCTCACACCCACGGTTTTTGTCATCTCTGAATTCTCCTATTCAAAACTCCGGTGCTTGCCGCGGGAAGGCGCAAGTGACTCAAAAATGAACTGAACGCCGCAATTCGGGTGATGGTGCCGCAACCGGTCTGTTATTTCAGGGCCATCGTTTCTTGGCGGGCGCCAATGCCGCCATACCGCCTCACCATAACCGCCCGGTCAATACACGGAAGACTTCTTAACGTGGGAATAATTAGCAAAGCCATTTTGTTGGCGTCGATTCCATAAAAATACATGACGAAGTCCTGCCACCCTCGTTCAAAACCGTCATACTCCACTGTCGAGGGATCATTAAACAGATCATTTAGTCGCTCGTCCTCCTCAAGCAGCAAACCCATCTCCTGTTCAGAAACTGGCTCGAAAGAAACCTGAACAAAATGGATGTCCGCTTCGTTCAACGCTGCTCAATCGGCGTGACTTTGAGACCGGTCGGCCCAATATACAGGCTCTGCGGGCGGATCAGGCGGTTGTCGGCCAGTTGCTCGAGCACTTGGGCGGTCCAGCCGGCGGTGCGCGAAATGGCGAAGACGGGCGTGAACAGGTCGGTGGGGATGCCCATGGAATAATAAACCGTCGCGGAGTAGAAATCGACGTTCGCGTGGAGATGTTTTTCCCGGAGCATGATTTCGGCGATGCGGTCGCTCATTTGAATCCACTTGGGCTCGCCCAGTTCGGCACTGAGGATTTGCGCCATGCGCTTGAGGTGCGGCGCGCGCGGGTCGAGGGTTTTGTAAACCCGGTGGCCGATGCCCATGATTTTCCGCTTTTGCTGGAGGCATTCGGCGACGTAGGCGTCCACCTTGTCCAGCGAGCCAATCTCCTGGAGCATCTTGATGACGCCCTCATTCGCGCCGCCGTGCAACGGGCCTTTCAGTGTCCCGATGGCGGTCGTGATGGCGGAATACATGTCGCTCAACGTGGCGATCGTCACGCGCGCGCTGAACGTGGAGGCGTTCATGCCGTGGTCGGCGTGCAGCACGTAGCACAGGTCCATGGTGCGCTCGCGTTCCAGGGACGGTTTTTCCCCGGAAATCAGGTACAGGAAATTCGCGGCCTCGCCGAGCGTCGGATCGGGCGGCAACAGGCTCAGGCCCTGGCGCGAACGGTGGAAATAGGCGGTCACGATGGGAATTCGCGCGATCAGGCGGATGGCCTGCTTCCGCTGCGAATCCATCGAATTATCGTCGCTGGTCGGGTCAAAACAGCCGAGCGCGGAAATCGCCGTGCGGATCGCGTGCATGGGCGGCGTATCCGAGGGCAGCGTCTGAATGATCTTCACCACGCCGGCGGGCAAATCGCGTTCGGACGCCAGTTCTTCCTTGAACAGATGGAGTTCCTTGACGTTCGGAAGGTGGTTGTGATGCAGGAGGTAAGCGACTTCCTCAAAGGTCACCTTGCCGGCGAGCTCGTCGATGTCGTAGCCGCAATAAATCAATCTCCCAGCCTCGCCTTGGACGTCGCTGAGGCGGCTCGAGGCGGCGACAACACCTTCGAGACCTTTGGTAGGAGCGGGGGAGGCTGGCGTGGTCATGCGTCAATAGAAACTTTCATTGGTTCAAGCGATTTTTCCCGAAAACGATGCATAAATTTAAGACCCGCGCAAAATCGCGTCAACCGTTTTAACGAAAAGTTGCGAATTTTGATCCGCGACCGCGCGGGTCCTACTCTTTACAGACCCCGGCGCGGCCTTTATGTTTCACGCGCTTGAGTGAAAATGGAAAAATTCGCGTGGTGGTGGGCATGAGCGGAGGAGTTGATTCCTCCGCGGCCGCGGCATTGTTACTGGAGCAGGGGTATGACGTGGTGGGCATCACCCTCAAACTCTGGCCGCAGGATTGCGTCAACCGCGCCGAGGACAAATGCTGCGGGCCTCAGGCCGTGATGGACGCGCGGAGCGTCTCCCACACGCTGGGCATTCCCTATTATTTGATCGACGAGGCGGCGGATTTCCAGAAGCAGGTGATCCATTATTTCGCGGAGGAATACAAGGCGGGACGGACGCCGAATCCCTGCGTGATGTGCAATGAAAAGCTCAAGTTCGGCGCGTTAATCAGCCGGGCGCGCCAACTGGGCGCGGAATTTGTCGCCACCGGACATTTTGCGCGCATCGAAAAATCTCCCGCCAGCGGCCGGTTGTTGCTCAAGCGCGGTCGCGATTCACGCAAGGACCAAAGCTATTTTCTATTTTCGCTCAAACAGGAGCAACTCGCCCGGACGCTTTTTCCCCTCGGTGAATTGACCAAGAGCGACACCCGTTGCGTGGCGCGCGAAAGCCATCTCAAGACCGCTGACAAGGAGGAGAGCATGGAGATTTGCTTCGTGCCGGACAAGGATTACGGGAAGTTTTTGCAATCGGCCAATCTGGTGCAAAAGCATCGTGGTGACATCGTCGATCTCCAGGGCCGCGTGCTCGGCCAGCACGAGGGCATCGAGTTTTACACGATTGGCCAGCGCCGGGGCTTGGGCCTTTCGACGCCCGCGCCGGTTTACGTGGTTGAACTGGACGCGGCGAATAACCGCGTGGTGGTCGGAGGCGATTCAGATCTCGACCGGGCCGAGTTCAACGTCGAGCGCTGCAATTGGATTCCCTGGGACGCGCCGGCGGAGCCGCTGGAGGTGATGGCTAAAGTCCGCTACAATCATCCTGGTGCCGCGGCCACGGTGATCCCGGGCGCGAATGGCCGAGCCAAAGTTATTTTGCACACGCCGCAGCGGGCCATCGCCCCGGGGCAGGCCTGTGTATTTTATCAGGATGACCTGGTTCTTGGCGGGGGCTGGATCGCGCGCGGCGACGCCCGATGAAAGTATTGCTTATCACCGCTGAAAGCCTTACAAATCCGGCGCTTCCGCTATTGGCGGGGAAGCCTCCTGAAAAAAACCAAAAAAAACGCTTGTGAAATTTTTCACGATCAGGCAGTTTTTCTCGCGCTTTCAAGTAAGAGTCGGTTTTAAAGCGGGTGACGCCGTCCCCGTGAAGATAATTTTAAGTTGTTTTGTGATGCGTTTTATAAAAGCAATTCTAATTCTGCTGCTGGCTTTCGCGCCGATGATGGCGTTCAATGCCGGCGCGGCCGAGGCCGTTGAGGTTGAGCACGGGCTGCCAACGGCTGCGGTAAAGGTCATCAAGCTTGGGCCGCTGGACATCACCAATTCCATGGTGATGACCATTATTGTGACGTTGATCCTGGTTGTCTTCGCGCAACTGATCAGCCGGAACGTCAAGCCGGTTCCCGGTAAATTGCAGAACTTCGGGGAATTCATGGTGGAGTCCATGTATAATTTTCTCGGTGATGTCCTCGGTCCGCAACTCGTAAAAAAAACTTTCTGGTTCTTTGGCACCATATTCTTTTTCATCCTGTTCATCAACTGGTTCGGCTTGATTCCCGGCGTGGGTACGATCGGCTGGCATGTATATGATTCGGCTCACAGACAGATTGGTTTTGATCCCTTACTCCGCGGTGGAAACGCCGATTTGAACATGACTTCGGCCATGTCGCTGATGTTTTTCGTACTGTGGATCGTCTGGGCGATCCAAGCCAACGGGGCCATCGGCGTGGTCAAGCACATTTTCGCCCCGGGAGCGGACGGTTCCGGCTTTATGAAGTGGTTCATGGTGGCGATTTTCCTGTTCGTCGGCGTCTTGGAAACCCTTTCCATTGCCTTCCGGCCGGTTTCATTGAGTTTCCGTCTTTATGGCAACGTCTTTGCAGGTGAAAACGTGCTGGATTCCATGATGAAGATCGTGCCGGCTTTAAGCTGGCTGATTCCGCTGCCGTTTTATTTTCTGGAATTGTTGGTCGGGCTGGTTCAGGCGCTGGTGTTCACACTCTTAACCGCCGTGTTTACGCTGTTGATTTGCGAGCACGACGAGGGGCACGATCACGAGCACGCGGACGGTCACGCGGAGAAACATTAATACTTTCGGCCGTTGGACGGTGGCATGACTGCCGGGACGGCTGGATAAAACAAAAAACAAAGTCACAAACATGATGATGCCCATATTAGCTGAACTGGGTGGTAGTATTCACGTCGGTCTGGCCGCGCTTGGCTCGGCCGTTGGCGTGGGTTTAATTGGCATGAAGGCCGCCGAGGCCACCGGACGTAATCCGGGCGCGGCGGGTCAGATTCGCAATATCGCGATCATTCTGGCCGCCTTGGCTGAAGGCATTACCTTCTTCGCCATCTATCTGGCCCATTAAGTTTGGACCCGGTCGCGGCGGGTTTCCGCCGCGACCGGCTAATTTCTAAGACTATGAATTTGATGACCATGTTGGCGGCTGCCCAGCCGGCTGAGAATCCATTTCAGGCCGTCGGCCGTGAGTTCGGCTGGGAGCCGAAGTTGTTTGCGTCCCAGGTGGTTCTGATTTGCCTGGTCGCGTTTGTTCTGGCCAAGTTCGCCTACAAACCGCTGATCGCTATGCTGGAATACCGCAAGCAGCAGATCGCGGAGAGCCTTGAGAACGCCGCCAAGACCCGGCGGGAACTCGAACAAGCGCGCGGCAAGGCGCAGGAAATCGTGAATCAGGCGAACGTGCAGGCGGAGAAGTTGATCCAGGAGGCCCGTGCCGCCGCCGCCCGGGTGCAGGAAACCGAAACGCAGAAAGCGATTGCCGCCGCGGAGCAGATCATTTCCAAGGCCCGCGAGGCCGCCGCTCTCGACCACGAACGCATGTTGACCGAATTGCGCCGCGAGGTCGGTCGTTTGGTGGTTGATACCACCGCCAAGGTCACCGGCAAAATTCTTACGGCCGATGATCAACAACGTCTGGCTGGCGAGACGAGCCGGCAATTGTCCGCTTGATTTCTGGATAAATGAAAGTCCCCAAACAAGCCCGCCGCGACGCCAAGCAACTTTTCCGCAATTGCGTGGTGAACGGTTCGCTCGATGAAAACCGCGCGCGCCAGACCGTGACCGCCGTTATCGCGCGGAAACCGCGCAAGTACATGGCGATTCTTTCGCAATTCGAGCATTTGGTTAAATTGTACGTGGAACGCCGCACCGCGAAAGTGGAGAGTGCCGCGGTGCTTTCACCCGGTGAGCAATCCGCGGTGGCGCAAAGTCTGGCCGCCCGGTACGGAGCGGGCTTGAACCTGACGTTTTGCCAAAACCCCGCCTTGATCGGCGGTTTGCGCATCCAGATAGGCAGCGACGTCTATGACGGCAGTGTCAAAGCCCGCCTCAATTTGTTGCGCGAATCGTTTTAGTTGATTTCAGAAGTTTGATTTATGAGCAATTTATTACAAGAAATTGAAGCCCAAATCGCGGGCGTCAAAACCGCGGTCAACCGGCAGAACGTCGGTGTGGTACGCGAAATCGGCGACGGCGTCGCTAAGATTGAGGGCCTGACCGACGCGATGTTGAACGAAATGATTGATTTCGGCGACGGCATCGTGGGCTTGGCGTTGAATTTGGAGGAAACTGAGGTCGGCGCCATCATCCTGGGTGATTACACCGCCATCAAGGAGGGCCGCGAGGTCCGCACGACTGGTAAATTGCTCCAAGTGCCGGTCGGCAAAGGCCTGCTGGGCCGCGTGGTGAACTCGCTCGGGCAGCCGGTTGACGGCAAAGGCCCGGTGAAGAGCAATGTTTCCTACCCGGTCGAGAAAATCGCTCCCGGTGTCATCAAACGTAAATCCGTCAGCCAGCCAGTCCAGACCGGTATTATGGCGGTGGACGCGATGATCCCGATCGGTCGCGGCCAGCGCGAATTGATTATTGGTGACCGCTCGACCGGCAAAACCACAATCGGTGTGGATACCATCATCAGCCAGGCTCGCTTGAACCGCGCCGCCGAGGCGTCCGGGGATAAAGACTATCGCCCGCTATATTGCATTTACGTCGCGGTGGGGCAGAAGCAGTCCAATGTTGCGCGCGTTATCAGCGTGTTGGAAGAGACCGGCGCGATGCAGTATTCCATCGTCGTAACCGCAACCGCGGCGGATTCCGCCACGAACCAATACCTCGCGCCCTTCGCCGGTGCGGCGATGGGTGAGTGGTTCATGGATAACGGCATGGACGCGCTCATCATTTATGATGATTTGTCCAAGCACGCGGTGGCGTATCGCGAAGTTTCGCTGGTGCTGAAGCGCCCCTCCGGTCGCGAGGCGTATCCCGGCGACGTGTTTTATTTGCACAGCCGTTTGCTGGAGCGTTCGGCGCGCGTCAGCGAGAAATACGGCAACGGCTCCCTCACGGCGTTGCCGATCATCGAAACTCAGGCGGGTGACGTTTCGGCCTACATTCCGACGAACGTCATCTCGATCACGGACGGCCAGATTTATCTCGAAACCGACTTGTTCTACCAAGGCGTTCGTCCGGCCATCTCGGTCGGTTTGTCCGTCTCGCGCGTTGGTTCCGCGGCGCAAATCAAGGCGATGAAGCAGGTTGCCGGTCGTATTAAACTCGATCTTGCCCAATACCGCGAACTGGCGGCGTTCGCCCAGTTCGGTTCCGATTTGGATGCCAAGACGCAGGCCCAGCTCGAGCGCGGCAAGCGCATCGTCGAAGTGTTTAAGCAGCCGCAATACAACCCGCTGCCCGTTGAAATCCAGGCTTCAATTCTCTGGACCGTGCAAAACGGCCTGATGGACGATGTGCCGGTGGACAAGATCAAGGATTTCCAAAACAAGCTGACGGATTATCTTTCGAATCAGAAGTCGGCGCTAACGGCCAAGATCGCCAAGGAACGCGCCCTGAGCGACGCCCTCATTGCAGAATTGAAGGCGGCGGTAACCGAGTTCAAGCAGACTTACAAGCGCTAAGGCCGGAGGAATCAGCCACCGGATCAGAAACGAAATTTGACCAATGCCCAGCACACGCGACATACGCCGGCGCATCAAGTCGGTTAAGAACACCGCCCAGATCACCAAGGCCATGCAAATGGTCGCGGCGTCCAAGATGCGCAAAGCGCAGCAGGCGGCCATTTCCGGCCGGCCGTACGCCACGCTCATGAACCAGATGCTGGGCGAGGTCACGAGCAACGCCGGTGATTTCACCCATCCGTTAATCGAGATCCGCGAGGTCAAAAAGCGGGCCATCATCCTGGTCAGCACGGACAAGGGCCTCTGCGGCGGCTTGAACGGCAACCTGATGCGCGAGGCGGCCAAGTTCGACCGCAATACCACGGTGTTTATCACCGCGGGACGCAAGGGATCGCAATTTATCGCCCGGACGCAGCGCCAGTTGGCGGCGGAATTCACTTACAAGGACGCGCCGCTATTTGCCGAGGCGCGGGCCATTTCCAAATTCGCGCGGGAAATGTTCACCAAGGGCGAGGTTGACCAGGTGGACATTTTATTCACTAATTTTATCTCCATCTTGAACCAGCGGCCCGAGGTGATTCCGTTTCTGCCGGTCCGCGAAGTCAAGGGTGTGGGCACGAAGGTCCATGACGAGGGTGCGCTGGCGGGTGGGACGGGTGGATTCTTATTTGAACCCGACGTTGAATCAGTGCTGGGCGCCTTGTTGCCCCATTACCTGAACTATCGTCTCTATCAAGTGCTACTGGAGGCCAAGGCCAGCGAGCATAGTTCCCGCATGGTGGCCATGAAAAACGCGACTGACAACGCCAAACAAATTATCAAGGACCTCACGCTGGAGTACAACAAACTCCGCCAGGCGAACATAACGAAGGAACTCCTGGAAATCACCAGCGCCGCGATGGCGATGGGGTGAGCCAACGACTTATCAGAATCCCAGACCACTTTTTGACAAAATGAATACAGGCAAAATCGTACAAGTCATCGGACCGGTTGTGGACGTCGAGTTTCCCGACCAGCGGCCCGCGATTTACAACGCGCTGACCGTGGAATTTACGGTCCAAAGCACTGTCACGCGGCTCACGCTCGAAGTGCAGCAACACTTGGGGGACAACTGGGTTCGCGCCGTCGCCATGTCCTCCACCGAGGGGCTCAAGCGCGGGCTCGATGTGGTGGACACTGGCAAGGCAATTTCCGTCCCCGTGGGTGAGGGCGTGATGGGCCGCGTGTTTGACGTGACCGGCCAGCCGGTGGACGAGCAGGGGCCCGTCACAGCCGATAAATATTATCCCATTCATCGCGGCGCCCCGCCGCTGGTGGACCAGACGACCTCCCCGACGGTGTTGACGACCGGCATCAAGGTCATTGATTTGATTTGTCCGTTCTTGAAGGGCGGTAAAGTCGGCGCGTTCGGTGGTGCCGGCGTCGGCAAAACCGTCGTGATCATGGAACTGATCAATAACATCGCCAAACTGCACGGCGGTGTGTCCGTGTTCGCCGGCGTTGGTGAGCGCACGCGCGAGGGCAACGATCTTTACAACGAAATGATCGAGTCCAAGGTCCTTAAGGTGGAGGAGGACGAAAAAGGTCATCCCAAGAAGGGCCCGAACGGCTTGCCGATCCTCAAGAAGGGCTCAAAAATCGCTCTCGTTTACGGTCAGATGAACGAACCACCCGGCGCCCGTTTGCGCGTGGCGCTGGCCGGTCTCTCGATCACGGAGTATTTCCGCGACGAGAAGAATCAGGACGTGTTGTTGTTCATCGACAATATTTTCCGGTTCTCCCAAGCTGGTTCCGAGGTGTCCGCGCTGTTGGGCCGCACGCCGAGCGCCGTCGGTTACCAGCCCACGTTGGCCTCCGAAATGGGTAACCTACAAGAGCGGATTACCTCGACCAAGAAGGGTTCGATCACCTCCTTCCAGGCGGTGTACGTTCCGGCGGACGACTTGACCGATCCCGCGCCCGCCACAACCTTCGCGCACTTGGACGCCACCATCGTGTTGGAACGCTCCATCGCCGAGTTAGGCATTTTCCCCGCCGTCGATCCGCTGGCCTCGAATTCCCGCGCCTTGACGCCGGACATCGTCGGCCAGGAGCATTACGACGTGGCCCGCGGCGTCCAGCGCGTACTGCAACGCTATAAGGATTTGCAGGACATCATCGCGATTCTGGGTATGGACGAATTGTCACCCGAGGACAAGCTGACCGTCTTCCGCGCGCGCAAGATCCAACGCTTCCTCAGCCAGCCGTTCACGGTGGCCGCGATCTTCACCGGTCGCGATGGCAAACAGGTTCCCGTGGCCGAAACGGTCAAGAGCTTCAAGGAAATCCTTGAGGGCAAACATGACGACGTGCCCGAGGGTAACTTCTACATGAAGGGTGGCATCAGCGAGATCAAGGAGGCTTGATTCCGCGCCGGATTACGAATCCCAGCCCGAACCAACCCAACGCTAACGATGGCCAACACGCTCAAACTCGAAATCGTCACGCCCGAGGAAAAAACTTACTCGGAGGACGTCGATATGGTCACGCTGCCGGGTGTCGAGGGGGAAATGGGAATCTACCCGAATCACGTCCCGTTGCTGACCCAGATCACCCCGGGGGAAATCCAAGTACGCAAAGACGGGCACGATTACTTCCTGGCCGTCGGCGAGGGGTTCGTGAAGATCACCGGCGATAATGTCGCGATCATGACCGATATGGCGATTCGGGCGGAAAACATTGACGAGGCGAAGGCGGAGGAGGCCCGTCGTCGTGCCGAAGCCCGGTTGACGGAGACGCTGGATGAGGCCGATACCGCGGCCGTTACGGCTTCGCTGGCGCATTCAATCGCCCAGCTCAAGGTCAAACGCCGCGGCCACCGGTAAACTGGGGTGTCCTAATTTGGTAGGGATGGCGCGCCGGTTTGCGGCGCAATCGAGACGCTACCAAAGTGTCGGTCGCGAACGGTTACGCGCTGGAATCTCCGTTTTCACCCGCTTCTGAACAGGCGCGGGGACATCGCGTGCAATGTTTACCACGTTCCATGTGTCACTACCAAATTAGGACACTACCCTCTTCATTTTGGTCCTCTTCATTTTGCCGTTGACATCCCGGTGCCGGCATGGCTCGCTCATCCTCAACTCCAACCAAAGGGAAAACGATGAATAAACTCAGATTGTTTCTCGGCCTGCTCTGCCTCGCGACGGTTGTCGGCTGCGCTGGCGGCCCGGACTTCAAGACCTACAGCGCCACGTTGAGCCCGCCCAAGGAAGGGGAGTCGCGTGTCTGGTTCTATCGCCCCAGCAAAATGATCGGCAGTGCCGTCCAACCCATGGTTTATATTAACGACACGCCCATCGCCAAAGCCCAGCCCGGTTGCTTCTTCTACGCCGATAAAGCGCCCGGAACCTACGAACTCCGCTGCACCACCGAATGGGCCGATAAAAATCCCCTCACCGTCGTCGAAAACCATCCAACCTTTGTCCGGCTTTCCCTCCTGCCCGGCGTCTTCGTCGGCCACATCCTTCCCAAAGTTGTGCCGGAGGAGGACGGTCTAAAAGAAATCCAAGGCTGCCGCCTAATCACGGCCGACGGCATGAACGCGAACTGGAAACCACCCGAGAACTCGGCGGCTCCCGACAAACAGTAGCGGACGTCGGATGTTACAGCGACCGGTTCAACCGATGTACCGACTTGCCGAAGCAGGTCGAACCTGCGATTGAACCTTGTATGTTATTGGCGCTGGACCCGCAGTCCCAACGGGCCGTGATCCCTCAGCCCGGCCCAACAGGTTGGGAAACCAGCCGCAAACATATTTCCAACGAGGCGCGACACAGGTTCATAATATCGATGACAGTCCGGCGCCCTCCCGCGGCGGCTTGAGCTATTTGTGGGGCGTTTGCTGTCTATGGGTTCTAATCATTCAGAATGACTGGCCCAATAACGTATCAGCATGTCCCACAACGCCCTAGCTATAATCTATTAGACATAGGAATGTTTCATTGCAGCGGAGTGTATGGGTTTTGATTAACGAAAGGCGTGTCCAAGATGAAATGCAAATGTTTGATCCTATTTCTATCGGTCCTTGCGGGTTTGACCGGCTTTGTACCGCAAGGCAAGGCGTCGGTTGATCTCGGTTTGGCTGGCGGTTTCGCGGTTTTGGGGGCCTCGGAAGTGACGAGTACCGGTAAAACCGCTCTCACCGGAAATCTGGGAGTGTCCCCCGGCGGATCGATCACCGGCTTTCCTCCCGGGATTGTAAATGGAACAATACACCAGGCTGATGCGGCTGCAGCCCAGGCTCAGGCTGACGCGCTCACCGCATATAATACCCTGAGTGGCGAGGTGCCCACTGAAACCCTGACCGGTAATACCTTGGGAACGGGAGGCGCGGTTCCCACACTCACGCCAGGCGTTTATTTCTTTGGATATTCGAGGAATTTAGTGGCTGGGGGAAGAGGGAAAAACAGAGTCTTTTAGAGTGGGATAATTGGTGGACGTCTTGGTTTCAAGTTGCCGGCTGCGTGACTGAAAGTGCGCCCGCGCTGCGCGCCGGACTCCGCTACGCCGCCGCTACGCTGCGCCGGGACAGCGTTTTTTGGTTGGCCGGGAAGGGCGTTGGTTGGCAGGCTGGCGGGCATGAACATGGATGGCGAATTACAAAAGCATTACGCCCTGCTGCTGGGCATTGGCAGCCCGTGGCAGGTGAAGACGGTTGAGTTGAAAATGGGTGAGAAAAAAGTGGAGATCGAACTGGACTGGCAGTGGGGCCAGGCGGCCAAATGCCCGGAATGCGGGCGGGCCTGTTCGCTCCATGACCGGGCGCCGGAACGGACTTGGCGGCATTTGGACACCATGCAGTTTACGACGATCATCCGGGCGCGGACGCCGCGTTCGGATTGCCCGGATCACGGGGTGAAGACCATGCAGGTGCCGTGGGCGGAACCGCACGGTCGCTTCACCCTGCTGTTCGAGCGCTTTGCAGTGGACGTGCTGCTGGCCAGCGCCAGCGTCAGCCAGGCGTGCGAGTTGCTGGGCATTGGCTGGGAATCGGCGCATGACATTATGCGCCGGGCGGTGGAGCGGGGCTTGGAACGGCGGCAACTTGATGCCCTGAAACATCTGGGGATGGATGAGAAGAGCTTTGGCCGGGGGCACTCGTACGTCACACTGTTGACGGATTTGGACGAGGCCCGGGTGCTGGATGTCGTCCAGGAGCGGACCAATGAGGCGGCGGCGGAACTGTGGCAAACCTTGACTCCCGGGCAAAAGCGGACGGTGGAGGCGGTGGCGGTGGACATGTGGGAGCCGTTCATCCAGTCGATTCAAAAGGAGGTTCCCGGCGCGGATGTGGTGCATGACAAATTTCACATCAGCAAATACCTCGGGGAGGCGGTGGACAAAGTGCGCCGCCAGGAGCACAAGGAACTGATGGCCGAGGGCGACGAAACGCTCAAGGGCACCCGGCAATTGTGGCTGTATAATCCGGAGAACCTCAACCCGGAACAAACCCGGGAGTTTACCGCGCTGAAGAACCTGCATTTGAAGGTGGCGCGGGCCTGGGCGGCCAAGGAGCTGTTCAGCAAGTTTTGGAACTACCAGGAGGAGGGCTGGGCGCGGCGCTTCTTCGCGGACTGGTTTGGCTGGGTCAGCCGGAGCCGGCTCAAGCCCATGATCGAAGTGGCGCAGATGCTCAAACGCCACTTGGACAACCTCCTGACCTATCTGAAACATCACATCACCAATGCCGTGACCGAGGGCCTGAACTCCAAAATCCAGAACCTCAAAGCCTCCGCCCGGGGCTTCCGCAGCTTTCAGAACTATAGAACTCGCATCCTATTCTTCTGTGGGAAGCTCGATCTCTACCCACTATAATCCTTGAAGAATCATTTCTTTGGCTCGGCCGCTCAACTGACGGGAATACTCACTCTCTCCGGGAACGGCATATTTATTTTCCAGATCGGTAGCGCGCTGACTACCGCGGGCGGTTCGTCAATTGTTCTGATGAATGGCGCTCAAGCTGGCAACGTGTTTTGGCAGGTGGGTTCCTCCGCCACTCTTGGCATCGGAACGGCGTTTGATGGCAGTATTCTCGCCGACCAAGGCATTACCTTGGACGCTGGCCCGGTCTGTGCGGCCGGGCCCTGGCGCTGAACGCCGCCGTAACCTTGGATGACAACGTCATTAACGTGCCTGTGCCCGAGCCGGCCACGTTGATTTCTGGCGCGTTGATTCTGTTGCCCTTTGGAACCGTCATCCTGCGGACGCTGCGCAAAAAATGCGTTCACGCCGGAGCTGTCAGGTAAGTACCCTCCCAGTTCTTTTTCGACGACCGTGACCACCGCCTCGGTACGATGAATCGACCTATGGACTTGCCGCGATTCTCACGCCTATCATTCCCGCCGGTTACAGATTCGTTCGTCCGGACAGCTACTGCTGCGCCCGGTAGAAGCGCGCCTTGGAATTTACCGCTCCGGTGTCCGTAAACTGCACCTGGCCGGAAATGTTGGTCACGGTTCCGAGGCTCTGCCACGAACTCAAGTTGGTCGAAACTTGGATTTGGTAAACCGATCCGGGATCGCTGATCAATGTCAGCGTGAACCCGCCCGATGTTTGACCGGCCTTGGTGGCTGTCAATTGCGCCGTTCCGCCCGAGAAAGCGGCGTTAATCACCGTGCTCTGGTTCAAAGTAACGGTTAGCGGATTCTGCGTTCCCGTTGCGCCACCGCTCCAACCCAGAAAACTCTGGCCGGCATCCGGTGTCGCGGTGATTGTGACCTGCTGTCCCGTCGTAAACGCGTTCCCCGCCGGATTCGCGCCCACCTGTCCCCGACCGGTGACGGTTAGCGTGAGCGCCACCTGGTTTGCCGCCAGGGGCGCGAAAATCGAGGAAACCGTCGGATTCGCGTTCGTCACCGTAAAATAAAGTGGATTTACACTGCCCAAGGCCGCGTTTCCCCACGCCCCAAAATAACTGCCCGTGCCCGGAATCCCCTCCAGTCGGACCACTGAACCGTAGGCGTACGGCCCGGTCGCCGGCGTCAGCGTCACCTGGCCGTTTCCCGCCACCGTTGTCGAAAGCGTCGTCCCAAACACCGCCTGCACCGACTCATTCGTGGTCATCGCGATATTGATCGTGGGACTGGTCGCGCTCACCGCGCCCTGCCAATACAGGAAGGTCCATCCCGTCGCCGGCGTGGCTGTCACCGTCGCGAGGCTGTTGCTGACATACAAACCGCCCGGTGTGCTCACCGTCCCGCCGCCGGCGGTAGTTACCGTGAGCAAGAACTGCGGCGGCAGAACCAAATTGACCGTGTCCGCGAATTCCGAGGCGCTGAAGTCGGACTTGTAGCCAATCGCCTTTACCGTGGCGTTGTTTGAAACCACAAACGGCCCGGTATAGGGGATCGACGCGAAGCTAGGAGTCGAGCCATCCAGCGTGTAATAGGACTCGCCATTCGGAAACGCCGACTGGATCGTCAAGGTTGGCGCGGACAAAAAGTTGTAGGTTCCGTTCGTCAGCATTTCGGAGCCGTAAAAAAGCTCCACATTCTTGACCGTCACGACCGCCGGGGCGCTGGTTACCGACCCAACAGAATTCGCCACCACCGCGGCGTAATTGCCGGAGCCGGCCGCCGTTAAATTCACGAGCGCCAAAGTCGAACTATTCGCGCCCGGGATTGGCGTGCCATTAAATAACCAGGAGTAGGACAACGGCGGAGTTCCCGACGCGCCGACGGACAGGCTGGCATTCGCGCCGGAAAAGACCTCCAGCGAACCGGGCGCGTTGGTAATCGATGGGATTTGCGGCGGACTATCGCTTTGCAGTCGGGCGATGGTGCCATTGTTCAATGAAATAAATCGATTTCCCCGGGCATCGACGATCATTACCACCACTGGCGAGCTATATTGCGCGGTCCAAAGCGCTGTTCCCCGCCCGTCGAACTTGGTGAGTTCGCTGGCCGTGCCCGCAAAATAGATATCGCCTTGGGCGTCCGCCGCCAGCCCCCATTGCTCGATGGAGCCGATGGGTACACTCCAGATCTGGCCCCCGCCGGTTTGCCACGCGGTGAGGCTGCAACTGCCGGGGCCGGTGAGCCCGGCCTGAAACAGCGTGTTGGTAACCACCACGGGCTTGGCATTTGCCGCCAGGCTGCTGCTCGAGGTCATCCCCGAACCACCGTTCAACACCTGCGCGTTTCCGCTGGAATCATAGGAAAAGCTGCCGAGGCCTCCGCCGTAATAAAGGAGAAATCCATTACCCGCGTCGTCAAGTCCGCTGAGCCGCAGAGTGCCGTCCACCAAATAGAAGCTACCGGTCACGAAACTCTGGGAATAATCACTGCCGTCCGCCTGGACACTGGCCAGGTAGGCGTACCCGTTGTCGTGGTAGCCAACACTGACCGAACTATCCGGGTTCACCACCAGATCCCCGGCCACGTTTATTGTCGGCTGGGATCCAAAGTTCGTCGCCCAGAGCAGATTTCCCCCGTTGTCATATTTCGCGAGAAAACAGGTTGGATAACCGGGAGTCCAGGGCGCGGGGTTTAAATAAGGTGGTCCCTGATCGGTCCATCCGCCTACGAGGGTAACGCCACCGCCGAAATCATTGGTGCCGTCAAACGTTCCAAAAAAATAGAAATTCCCGGCGGCATCCCTTTGCGCGATCCCGGGCAGGGGACACATCTGATTTGTCTGGGTCGGGATTCCGGCGGCATTGCACACCACCACCGCCCCATTGTGAGTCGCGTAAGAGTTTGCCTGCGCATCCACCGCGAACAAGCGCGCATTAATATTGGTTGACCACAATAACGCTGGCGCCTGGCCGCTCGCGGACCAACTGGCGGCCATGACGGCCGGAATAAGTAAAATCCGGACGGCGAATTTTGCGGCGGCGAATATTCTGGTGACGCGGGAATATTGGTTTTGAATCGAAATCGGACAGAGAATCTTGTACATAAAATACCTTGTTTGTCGGATCGTTATTCTTTATGCTAGCACCCGCCTGCGAGGAATGCAAATAGTGAACTTTACAATTTTTTATTCCCGCGTCATGGCGGTCTGATCGTGGAAAAAAGCAAACCGATGATTGATCCATCGCCCCCCGTCAACTCTTTCCGTAGATCATTCGTAATTTCGAAACCCGCGCGCCGATGACCCGAATTCGTTTTCCCCACCCGCTGACCCTCCTGGTCTTGTGCGTCTTCATCGCGGCGATTCTCACCCACATCATCCCGGCCGGCGAGTTTACGCGCCGGAAGGACAATTCCAGCGGGACGGAACGCGACCTCGTCGTGCCGGGATCATTTCACTCGGTGCCCGCCACTCCCGTGGGGGTGTTTCAAACCTTTGTGGCCATTCCGCAGGGGATGGGCAAGGCCAGTGATGTTATCTTTCTGGTGTTCCTCGTGGGCGGAGCCTTCGCCGTGGTGGATAAAACGGGCGCGTTCCGTTGCGGCGTGGCGTGGCTCGTGCGTCGTGTGGAGGGGCGCGAAACCTTGGTCATACCAATTACTTGCAGCGTTTTTGCACTCGGCGGGGCCTTGGAGGGCATGTTTGAGGAAGTCATAGCCATGATCCCGTTTCTATTGTTATTGACCCGACGGCTCGGTTTTGACGCCCTCACGGCGGTGGCCATGAGCGCGGGCGCGGCGGGAATCGGCGGCGCGTTCAGTCCGCTCAATCCATTCTCCGTCGGCTTGGGGCAGAAGCTGGCGCAACTCCCCATCATGTCCGGCGCGCTCTTCCGCCTCGCCGTGCTCATCCCGGCCTTGGGAATCTGGACTTGGGGCACGTTGCGCCACGCGAAGCGCACGCGCACCACGCCAATCCACGGCGACTCCGGCCAGCCCGACGTTCTCGAAACCCGCCATGTCCTGACCCTGTTGGCTGTCGCCGTGGCCTTCGGGGTCTACGTGTTCGGCGTACTCCGGTACGACTGGGGTTTCGATGAAATGTCCGGATTATTCTTCGCCATGGGCATCGCCGTGGGACTCGTCGGTCGGCTCGGCGTCACGGGAACCGCCGAGGCGTTTGTCGATGGCTTCCGCTCCATGGCCTTTGCCGCGCTGATGGTCGGAGTCGCCCGCGCCATCTACGTCGTGCTCGATGAAGGCCATATCGTGGACACCATCATCAACGGCCTCGTCTCCCCGCTCGCGCATTTGCCCGTGTGGCTCTTTGCGCTTGGCATGACGGGCGTGCAGACCCTCATCAGCGTGCCCGTGCCGAGCAGCAGCGGTCAGGCTACCCTGACGTTGCCCATCCTGGTTCCCGTGTCGGACCTGCTCGGCCTTTCCCGCCAGGTGACCGTTCTGGCTTATCAATACGGCAATGGCGTCATCATGTTCCTCCCCACCGCCGGCGCGCTCATGGCAATGCTCTCTACCGCGGGAGTTGGCTACGATAAATGGGTGAAATTCGCGCTACCGCTTTCGCTTGCCTTATTCGCGTTGGCGTTGGCTGCCGTCGGCTGCGCGGTTGCCATTGGCTTGAAGTAGTTCTCAGAAAAATCTCCGTTCGTCTGCGCTTATCCGTGGCTTCAACCGCTTTTTCAACGACACCCGCGCGTCGTTGACATCATTTCCGCAGGCCCAACGGGCCGACATCCCTCAGCCCGGCCCACCGGGCTGGGAAATCCGCCGCAAACATATTTCACAGCCCCAACGGGGCGCGATACCGGTCAATCCCCAACGTTTCAAAACCGATCAGACTCCAGTTTTGACCATGTCCCCATCTGATCTGTGTTCATCTGCGGCTTCCTCTTCTTTCCTGAAATCCAACCGCCGGATTTAGGCTTAATGAAAATGGCTGGAATGGACTGGTTGAAAGAATTTCATTTCCATTTTTCTGTCCCCATCTTTCTGTCATGAATGAAATTGTCAGAGGAATGGGGGTCAAGAAAATGATCTGGTCGTTGGACTAATGTTTACGGACGCTCGATCTTCCGCGTTGGATCGCCGGCGAAGGCTTAACAATGTAGCGCGGGCGTCCTCGCCGACGAGTTGGGGCGGCGTCCCGCCGCCAAGTCCGCCACCATTTACAACGCCGTTTCCAAACCGCTGTGAGACGCTGGTTTGAAAATACAAATGGCTCGGGCGGTCCCGGAGGACCGGGTTTTTGTGCTTCAATAAAAGAGCCGGTGATTGTACACTTCGTCGTGATATGACCAAGGCGCACCAAATCGCCAGAATTCGTGAGGCGACCGGCATGGGATGGCTCGAATCACGAATGTTTTTGGCCGGACGACCGGCGGCATTTAGCGAACGCATTATTACGGCGAAGGAAAAACAGAAGGACCGGTTGCTTCACGACCCCATTGAGGACGATCCGGCCTTTGCGGTGCAATTTGCGGATGCAAAAAGGATGGCACAAGAGGTGTTTCAGTCCTGGGTGGCCAAGCGCAACGCCGATTATCTTCGCCGGGGGATGACCAATATGGTGTCGGAGCATCCTCGCGGAGGCTGCCACTTTCTTTGGCGGGAAATGAAGAGGATACTTTTGGAAAAGTATGGAATCGAGTGGTTCACTCCCGCCGAGATGAATCCCGGGGTTATTTTCGACTAAAATGACATGAAAATTTTTAAATCTCTCGCCCTGGCGATCTTATTCACGGTTTCCGCCAATGCGCCAGCCGCTGAAACCGCCGGCATCGGCGTTGTGCTTGCCGCGGCGGGAAAAGACATCGTGGTAAAAGCCGTAATCCCGAACTCACCCGCCGCCGCCCAGCCCGGCATCCACATCGGCGACCGCATCCTCGCGGTTGCCTCGGACAACGATCCCGCGCTCGCGGTTAAAGCCGGGAAGCTCGCCGAAGCGGTAATGATGATTCGCGGATCGAAGGGCACCACGGTTCGTCTGACAATTGTTCCCGCCGGACAAGCGGACTCGGAAGCCCGGGTCGTGAGCCTGGTGCGCGGGGAACTGAAAGAACTCGCCCGCTGGGGCGACGGCGAGCCGCTTATGACGGGAACCAGCTCGCCGGACATTCAAATGATCGGGCTGCCGAACGGGACTCCGGAGCATCTAACCAATTACATCGGCAAAATCGTGGTCCTGGAATTTTGGGCGACGTGGTGCGGTCCCTGCCAGGCGAAAATGGCGGAGATTCAGGGTTATTCCGCCAAATACCCCGATTGGAAAGGCAGCGTCGTATTAATTGCCGCCAGCGTCGATGACGAGCAGACTGCCGTTATCAAACATTTAAAAGCGAAAGGCTGGGACCAAACGCACAACGTTTGGGTTGATGTCGATGCGGTAAAAGCTTACCACGTTGACGCGGTCCCCACGACTTACGTCATCGACCGCCAGGGAAAGATTGTGGCCGTAAATCCCGCGGACCTTCCGGCGATAGTGAATCGCGAGATTCAAAAAAGCGCGGGCCAATGACCTCCAGATATAATGGCATTAGTTACCACCCGTTCCGGTGTAGCGCAGACGTCCTCGTCTGCGGGTTATGGCAGCGTCCCGCTGCCAGTTCCGATTATCTGTTGCGCGGCACCTACCGCCAAAGCATTGAGATAGACGACAGATGCGGGACGCAGCGTAGCGCAGGTTTCCCAACCTGCTGTATCGCCGATTTCCCAATCGGCGTGCCGTGGGACGTTTTACGGCACGAAGTTTTGGAAACCCGCGCTACAGCCGACTTGGAAGCCTTTGATACGTCGGCTATCCCACATACCAATCAGTAATTATATGAAAAACCGTTTCTTGCCGGTCGCGATCCGGTTGTTCGCCCTTATCGCCATGTTACTCTACTTGCCTGACTGCCCGGCCCAAAGACCCGCGCAAAACCCCATCTCTCAAACGCGTTACACCCCTGCTGATCTGGGTTACGAACTGGTTTGGGAGGATCAGTTTGATGGCGATAAGCTCGATCCAAAAAAGTGGGAGGTGAGGGGAGTGGGACCGCGCGCTCTGGGCTTCGTCTCACCCGACGCGGTTAAAGTCGAAAATGGCTTTTTGAAGTTGAGCGCCATCCAGAAAGATGGCCGCGTCCTGCTCGGCGCGGTGGGCACGCAAAACCATTTCATGACCAAATACGGTTTCTATGAGTGCCGGGCGCAGTTGCAAAAATCACCGGGTATTTGGGGAGCGTTCTGGATTCAATCCACCGAGATTTCCAAAGGCGAGGACCCGGCGATCTATGGCGCGGAGATCGATATCATGGAATTCTTCAAGAAGCTGGGGCCGGACATCGTTTCCCACAATGTCCATTGGGCCTACGGTCCCCACCAACAAACCACTCACGGAATGCAAAGTTACCTCAAGGGAGTCAGCGAGGGATTCCACACGTTCGCGGTGGAATGGACCCCGGAGAAGTATGTGTTTTTCGTGGATGGTTATAAATACTACGAGGTCACCACCGGCATTTCCCACATCGAGGAATATCTGATTCTCAGCATGGAGATTCCCTCGGATGTGAAGGATTTAAAGGACACGGTGTATCCGGATGTTTTCACCGTCGATTACGTGAAAGTCTACCGGAAGAAAAGCGACCGCCGGGAAAAACCAGATAAATGCTGAGGTGCCCTACTTCGGTAGGGATGGCGCGCCGCGCCGTCCGCGCCGGGTTGCGGCGCAATCGGAGATGACGCTAACGCGTTACCCGCGAATGATTGCGCAATGTCCCTACCAAATTGGGACACCACGATAAATGCTGGCAATTTCTTCCGACAGCGCTTACTTGCATACCCGTGAAACTATTGAAATTTAAAGGCGGCTCAGCCGGCGTTCCTCTGTGGATCAACGCGGACGCGGTTTCCGCCGTTGAGCTTGATCGCGACCCGGACCGAAACCTGACCCTCATAACGACTCTCGACGGGAAGGAACATCGGGTTCAGGAAACGCCGGAAGAGGTCGTGACCGCCCTTCAGTCATGACCTGGCTTTTGATGCCGCCGCCGCGCGGACATCCATACTGCCAAGACGGCGGCATAAGTATTCGCATATCGCGGCGTAGCGCGGGCGTCCTCGCCGGCGGGTTTTGGCAGCGTCTCGCTGCCAGTTCCGGCATCACTTATATCGTCATGTATATTTTCATCGCTGGCCTCTCAAATTAGTCCGCAAACGCTAGCGCCCACCGTACCGCGCGGCTCGCTTTCGCGTCGATCCGAACACGCAACCACCCATCCTCACCAGCCTTTGCGGGCGCGGGCAGAATTGTGACGCCCGCCGCCTCGTCCTGCACCGACACTGTGGCGTTTACGAGCTTCCATTTCTTTCCCGTCCCCTCCAATCCGGCCACGCGCAATTCATACGGGTCGTTGCCGATAACTTGGCTGACGCCGGAGAGTATCTTGCGCGAGCCATTCCATGCCTCTTCGGTGACATCCACCATGCCCTGCGTGACATGCCGTGACGTGCCGACCAGCACCGGGTGATCCTCCGCACTCCGCACCGCGAGGATGCGGCAGGAGTTGGGCGGCACGTGGCATTTGAAATCACCCGCGAATGACGGTCCCGGCGAATTGGCCCAAAAATCGAAGACGTAATACGTCTTCACCGGATCAAGGCCGAGTTTCGCGCATGAATAATCCACGTTCAATTCACTGGCTTCCTGGTTAAACACGCCAATCACATCCCGGCGCACCGCCAGTCGCGTGTCGGTCACGAGCCACGTGGTCGGCAACGCGTTGTCGAAGTAATCCACCGGCCGGGCCGTGGCGCTGTGGGAAAGCATCGTGCGCTTCAGAATTTCCAACCGTTCCGCCGGCAGTTTGGGAAGCCAGTCGCTGGTTAGGAAAAACTGTCCCGAGATCGCCACCCACGAGGCGTCCAGCCGCGCCTGTTCCAGAGATACGTTCGCCTCGCCGGAAGCACGCACGATGCACGGATCGGGATCGTTCCACCAGACGCGGCCGTTGAGAAAGTAAAGCCGGGAGCCGCGAATCGGTCCCGTGCGATTGCCCAGCCCGTCGGCATTATAATCCGGACCGATCCGCATCGAATCCACCAGACCGATCGCGCAAAGTTCACGCTCGTTTTGCGCCACGCAGCAACCGGAGAAAAACACGTCGTCACCGGCGTTGCGCCGGATCAACTTCAAGCCATCGCGATAAGCCTCAATGTTGCTCTTGAGCGGATCGTAAAATGGCACGTTATTTCCGAAGTGGTCATCCTTGTAGCCGTCATTGACATAAATCTGCTCGGAGGCGGTGCCGGTCCACAAGCCGTCCATTTTGTAATACTTCACGCCCCACGAGCGAACGGTTTTGGCCAGGGTTGCCAGATGCGCCTTGACCGCCGGTTGCGTTAGATCGAGACATGTGCCGCCCCAGGAAGTGTCATACGGCTTTCCATCCGGGCGCTTCACAAACCAATCCTGCCGGTCCTTGTATTCCGGATCCTGGTAATTCCGGGCAAATGGCAGCCACCAAAGCCCGAACGTTAATCCCGCCTTCTCCACTCCCGCCGCCACTGGTGCGATGCCGTGCGCGTAAGGCCCGTCGGGGCGCACGCGATCAAATCCACGGCGCGGCCCGTTGAACTTTTCGCTGTCCTGCCACTCATCGTCGATCTGCACCACGCCAAAGCCAAAGGGCTTGAGTTCCCGCGCCGCGAATTGCGCCAGCTCGACCGTCGAAGTCTCGTCGCCCGCCTGTCCATGCACGTTCGAATACCAGGTGCAGTAGACGGCGCTTCGCGGACGCAGTTTGATGTCATATTGCTTCTTCATCGCGTCGGCATACTGCTCCTCACCCAACCGCGCATCGTCGAAAACGCCAATCGCCAAAGTCTCGAGATCTGCGGACGCGTCGGCCGGAATACGCAAATGGCCGTAATCAATCCGCGCCTTGAATTCAAGCGAGCCGTCCTTGACGCTGGAAAATACCACGCCGCTGCCCCGATCCTCCGTAAGCCAGCCCGCCACGACTCCGCGCCGCGTCGCCGGATCCGCCGCGGTGAGAAACAAATAGCTGCCCGGATTTTTATCCGGCGCGGTCAACCCCGCCGTCCCCATCGTGCGAAGCTCGCCCGCGGGCTTGCCGAGATCGATCGTAAACGTGGCGGTCACCGCGTTGGATATTTCCAGCGGTACGCTGCCGTGGTTATGGCGCTTGCCCCTCACCAGTACAAACGGCAGCGCCTCATAGAGTTCCAAAGACGCCGTACTGCCATCCACCAGCGTCAGCGCGATGCTCCTGCCAGAACCAAACACCGGGTCGCGCACCCCTTCGACTTTGGCTTTTACCGCGGAACCCCCAAGCTTGCCGTCCTTCAAGAAGGCCGGTCCGGAGGCCTTTTCCACGACCGAAAAATTGCCATTCGCGTCATCATACGTAACCGAAAGCGATTTATTTTCAATCGCGAGCTGGGATGCGTTAACCGCCAAGCTCATCGTTGCAAAAACGGCGAGTAGTGCGGTAACCGTTCTCACTTGATGGATGGTCTTATTCATGGTTGTGATCGCCGACCGAGAATTTCATGGCCTGGATTTCATTCTGGGATAAGGAAATAGCCGCGAAAAGTCGCAAAAGGAACAGCGTGGCAAAACTGCGGCTGAATAGACTAGGGAATCCGGGGGCTGAAACCGCGTCCTCAGATTTCCGCCAGGTTTTGGACTGCGGAAGTCCGCTTCCGCTTTCTGAGGCGCCAGCAGGCCCGCGTGGCGCAAATGCTCGCGAGCGTGCCGGAATGCTTCCAAATGCGTCGGTCATGCCTCGTTAGAAAAGGTGCTGCCGTGAAAATTCAGTTTTCTTCCATCCAGCGGACCAGGCGTCAATGGCCATATTAATCAACCCGGGCCGTGCGGAAAACAACCCGATATTCCTTGTCCGGCTGGCACGTCTTCGGATTCGGAACCAGCACAAAATTGTCCGTGATCACCGGATTCAAATCCCCGCCTTCCAAGACTTGCACCGCGCCGACGCGGTGCGGTAGAAATTGCACGATGGGACGCCCGCCGCGCTGCGAACCGTTTTGATTGATGGGCTCAAAGGTCTTCGCCCCGCGATTGGGTTTGATCTCGAAGGTCCAGACACCGTCTTTCTCCGTCAACGTCTGGTTCCACGCTGTTTCCATCTTGGCCATGCGCGCCTCCCACGCCGGGTCACCGTAAAACGCCATCGTATCGCGATCGAAAAGCAGCCAGCGCCCATCCTCCTTGGTTAGTCCCGCGGCCTTGGCTTTTTCGCTCGGAACAATCGTCGCGCTTGTGGCTCCATTCTCGTCAACCTCCGCGTTCTCCAGCCCGGGAAAATACGTGGCCAGCCGGTTGATCAAAGCGTCTTGATTCGCAAAAAACGCCTCCGTGAAAGTGTAGCGTCCCGGCTGCTCCACAAAATAATCCAGGCAGCCCCAGCCCCCGTATCCGTACGAGGTCGGCATCGTGTAGCCCAGCATCTGCTTCACCCCCGCGCTGTTCATGTAAGCAATCGCCATCGCGTCCGGCCCATCCACATGCCCCATCAGACAGTTGCCGATGGGCATGTAAACCTTCGCGTTGTCCGACTGAATCGGATGGCGCTGCCCCGCCGTGTCCAAGCCGTAAAGCTGCCCGTGCTCGCAGCGAAACGTTCCATTGCGATAACTGTAACCAATCCGCCAATCGCGTTCCGACGCGTGACCCGAGGTGACGAATAAATCAGCGTGGTAATCGGTCAGCAAATCGGCCAGGGCTTTCGTGGTATCATCGGGCCCTTTTAATTCCCTCGCCGCGCCGCCCGGCTCCTTGCGCACCGACCGGTTCTTTTGGACCTCGGAATACCACACGCCCGACTCGCACATATCCAGCGCGACCTCGGTGGCGGCGCCGGTTTTGTGAACCGTCAGCGGTTGCGTGTATTCCGCAATGCGCAACGCGTTCGCCGCGTCATAGCCCGTGAGGATTCCCCAGAAACAATCCGTATATGGATCGTCATTAAACCGTCGCGTCAGCCGGTGAATCTTGCGGACAAAACCCCGCCCGGCCTCCGTCGGCTGCGCCACAAAACAAACATACCGCGGATATTGCCGTCGCAGTTCGGGCAAGGCGCTTTCCACATCGGTATCAAACGTAACGACCGTCGCATCATGTTCCCTGACCAGCGCTTCCACGACCTTCGTCCAAGCGGCATCCGCGAAAGTGGCTTTGGAAACGACCACCGCGTAATCGCGACCGCCGGCCGCCGCGAGCATTGGCGCGACCATAGTCAGAAATAGCAGACAGAACGTCAGGCTTGATTGGATGCGTTTCATGGTAAGATACAGTTTGCTGATTGTCAGTCGCGCCCTAATTGATCCCATTTTCGGCAAGACATCTCAAATAGGCAAGACCTGAAAAACGACCGGCCTGAAAAACGATCCCGTTAATCACCCGCCTTGTATCCAAGTCCAACCCCTGCTTCACTCTTTTCATGCATTGGAAGTTGTTCAGTTCCCTGGCGTGTGCGGCACTTTGCGGCGCCATCTCCGGCTCTGCGGAAACCTACAACGTGGCCCAGCGAGACCCGCACGCCAGTGACACCGGCCCCGGAACCTCCGCGCAGCCGTGGAAAACGTTCGCGAAGGCCGCCGAAAAAGTTGCACCGGGCGACAAGGTGATAATCCGTGACGGCATTTACCGGGAAGCCGTGGTCATTAAGACCAGCGGTACCGCCGCGGCGCCAATCGTGTTCGAGGCCGCTCCGGGCGCGCAGGTCGTGCTCACGGGTGCCGACCGGTTGGTCGATTGGCGAAAAGTTGACGACGCGCATTCGATTTACCAGGCTCCGTGGACCCATCGGTTCATCGGTTGGTCCAAAAACATGACCCACCCGGACGATGACTATCACCGCCTCATCGGTAGATGCGAGCAGGTTGCCGTTGATGGCTATTCATTGCGCCAGGTGCTGGCGGCCGATCAACTGGCTCCCGGAACGTTCTTTGCGGATATTTCCAACCAGGTGATCAAGGTCTGGGACTCCGGCGGTCGGGACTTAAACAAAGTATTTGCCGAGGCTTCGACGCGGCCGGAAATCCTTCAAGTGGAGGGCGGTTACGTCGAGCTGCGCGGTTTGCACTTTCGTTTCGCCGCGAACATGGCCCAGCACGGAGCCGTGGTTCTCGCGGGCGCGCGCGATGTGCTGGAGGATTGTGTCTTTGAGGGGATGAATAGCAGCGGCGCGACTTTTTCCGGCGAGCATCAGACCGTCCGGCGCTGTGTTTTCCGCGACAACGGCCAATTAGGCTTCGGAGCCAATGGCGCCCACGATTTACTTTTCACGGAATGCCTCGTCGAGAACAACAATACCAAAGGCTTTGACCGCGGTTGGGAGGCCGGTGGCGACAAGTTGGTGTTATGCCGCAATGCTGTGCTCGAACGAAGCCGGTTCCTCCGCAATCGCGGCAACGGCATTTGGTTTGATATTGGCAACGAGCATTGCGTCGTCCGCCAGTGCCTCATCGCGGATAACGAGGACAGCGGCATTTTCGACGAGATTTCCTACGGCCTCGAAGTTCGTGATAACGTGATCGTTGGCAATGGCTTCGCCGCGACTGGCGGCGCGTGGGGCGCGCAGGCCGGTATTTCGCTCTCCAGCAGCCCGGAAAGCGTGGTCGAGCGGAACCTGATTATCGGAAACCGCGAGGGCTTCAACTTTCGCGAGCAGACCCGCACCACAGTGCGGATTGGCGGGAAAACGGACGAAGCGGTGTGGAATCACGATGAGACCATCAGCCGCAACATTATCGCCTATAACCGCGACGCCCAGGTGTGGGGCTGGTTCGATATGAAAGACAACCGCGAATGGCCCGCCAAAACCAAAGAAGCTTCTTCCGCGCCCGCTGGTGCTCCATTCAAGCCCGGCGATATCGCGGCGCCCTACGCCGCCAAATCCGGTAATGGCCAACCGCAAGGTCTCACCCTGGAAAGCCTCCGCTTAAGCTTTATGGATAACCTCTACTTTGCCGGAACCGGACGGGGTAGTTTTGAATGGGGAGTAACTTGGGGGCGGCACAAGAGCTACTCGAAGCTAGCCGACTTCCAAGCCGATCTCGGCATAGACCAGGGCGGTCGCGTATTAGCTCCATCATTCGCCAACGTGGCTGCCTTGGACTACCGCCTAAGTCCCGGGGAAATGGCAATAGTTAAACTATGCTATCCCAAGGAGTCCGTGCCCGGAGTTATATTAGGCACTCACCCGTAATCTGCCTTGGACATGCTTCACTAATCCCAACGGGATTGCGCCCTCCAGCCCAGGGTTGCGAGGCACGAGCTACCCTGGGTAACCGTTGAAAAATCGGAACAACCCCAAACGGGGTTGCGCCTAGTCTCCGGCGAAGGCTGAATTTACCGGCATTGTCCCGCCGTCGCCATCCATTGCCCGCCAAAGTCAGCCTCAACCGCCGCCAGTTCACGGCGGACTCGCTCCGCACGCGTCTTCACAGAACCCAGGATTATACTTCCATCGAACCGGCTGGCTCTCGTCCGACCGTCCCTGGCCGCTCTAGCGCGGCCGCGGACCGGTTGATTAAAGAAGTGTGTCTCGGAAGCCAGAAGCATCCGCTTGATTTCTTTCGGCCAGGTTTGGAAACCCGGATAATTTAATATGGTCGTATTCATTGTCTGTTTGGTGGGCGGCGTTGTGTTGCTCGCCACCCGGCTCCCACGTATGCATCTGACGTGCCAGCCGGAAAAATCTTCATTTCCTCAATAAAATTAGATTTGTCCCGCCAATTTGCCACGGCGGGTGCGCAAAGATTGCGCTCCTCTGCGCAACGGCTGCGCCGGCTCTATACATAGCGACATAGTCGACGCGACGGAGCGCGGGGTCCCGCCGGCGGGTTTGGGCGGCGTCTTGCCGCCCGTGCGGAATCATTTATGAGGTCGCGTATAATTAGCGCAATTACTGTAATTGTCCGGGTAGAACACCGAATGGCACCCCTCCGCGAAGTCGGTAATCCTCACCTCATGTTCGTTCAAGGATCGCCGCGGCATTTCTGACGCGGCCGCCCGGTGAACTAATAAAATGACAATAATGAAAACTATCCCACACCTCCGCGGCCTCCTCACCGTCACTGCCATCGCCGGATTTATCACCGGCTGCGCCTCTGATAATTACCATAAGAGTGCCGACACCGGCGCGGCACTCACCTCGGCCTCCCGCATGATTGCGAAGGACAGCGATCTTATTGACGAGAGCCTGAGAGACTTGGACGACTTGGTCACAAATCCCAATCCCGACCTGCGCAAACAGTTCAGGAAGTTCAACCGCGCCGTGAATGAGCTCGGCGATTCGGCCTCGGACGTCGCCAGCAAAGCCGGGGAGATGAAATCCAAAGGCGGCGACTATTTCGCGGGTTGGGACAAGGAATCGGCCCAAATTCAGAACGAGGATATCCGCAACCGCAGCGAAACCCGCCGGAATGAAGTCGCGGCGCACTTCGAGCGCATCAGCCGGCAGTACGACGAAACCGGTACCGTTTTTCGACCGTTCATGTCGGATCTGCGCGACGTGCAGAAGTTTCTTTCGACCGACCTGACCGCCGGTGGTCTGGCGGCGATCAAAGATACAGCGGCGAAGGCGTCCAACGACGCGGTCCCGGTTAAGGATTCCCTTGGACGGTTGTCCGATGAATTTAAGAGCCTCGGTCTTTCGATGTCGCCGACCACCGCGTCCCGATAGTTCCCGTCCATCTGGACTCTGGGGCCGGCTACCGCTTTGGCGGTATCGGCCCGCCGTCACCGGCCGGGGGAAGTCGCACCGCCATTCTCAAGGCTTTGGCCAGATTCGCCGCCGCCTCGGAATTTTGCGGATTCAATTTTACCGCCGCCTGAAATTCCTGGATCGCGGCATCAAGGTCGCCTTTGATGCCCAGCGCCGTGCCAAGGTCGTTGTGGATTTCGGCGTTGCCCGGCGCAAACTTCAGCGCCGTGCGGTATTCCGTAATCGCATCGTCAAATTGCCGCAGATTAAATAACGCCGTTGCCAGGTCATAGTGGAGCAGGGGATCGTACAGGCTCAAGTTCACGGCAATTTGAAACTCGCGCACGGCCGGGGAGAAATTTCTTTCGCTCAGGAAATTCTTTCCCAGGTTGGAATGGGCGAGCACATTTGACGGATCAAGGGTCGCGGCTTCCTCAAACTGCGCGTTCGCCCCGGCGGTATCGCCTTTTCGGGTCAGCGCCACACCCAGGCTGAGATTGCTGGCGGCCACCCGTGGACGGCATTTCATGGCGTTGTGGAATTCCGCGATGGCCTCGTCCAGTCGCCCGTTTTCCATTAAGGCCAGCCCCAGATTGTAATGGGATTCGTAATAATTCGGCGCAACTTGGATCGCCTGGCGATACCGCGCCATGGCGTCTTCCCAGTATCCGCGATCGGCCAGGCAGGTGCCGAGACCAACCAGAGCCAGAGTGTTATCTTTCGTGACCTCCACGGCGCGCCGATACATGGCTGCGGAATCCTTCCAGTAACCAATCTGCCTGTCCGTGACGACGATCCAGGCGCACGCCACCGCGACGGTCGCCACCGACGGAGCGACGGACCGGGGACGCCGGCTATTGAACAATTCCGCGAATCCCCACACCGCCATGATCAAGATTCCCAATGACGGAATGTAGGTATAGCGATCCGCCATCGACTGGTTGCCGATTTGTACCAAGCCAATCACCGGAACCAGCGTCCCGAGAAACCAAAACCAGCCCATCGCCAGATACGGCCGCCGCTTTAACTGAACCAGGGCGAAAACCGAGATGGCCGCGAGCAACAAAACGGCGGCCCAAACCGTCGCCACCGGCCACGCCGGGGGATAAGGATAAATGGCGCAAAGATTTTCCGGCCAAAAAAGTTTTCCCAGATAACGGCAATAGGAAACCAGCGCGTTCTCGACGCGCGCGGACAACGGCAGGACGCTGACCATCGCGGTGCCGTTATACTGGGCGAAATAAGCGATGAGGCTCATTCCCGCCGCCAGCATAAAAAACGGAACCTTTTCCAACGCCAGACGCCATGGCGCGTGAGTTCGCCAACGCTCCAACGGCCAGAAATCCAGGAGGAGCAAGGTGCCGGGCAGGGTTACGAGCATGGATTTGCTCAGGAGACCCAGGGCAAACAGTCCCAAGGCCAGCGCATAATACCTCCGTTTGCGATTTGGGACGGGCAGTTCCGCCCGCCGGGCGTAGGCGGCGTAAGCGAGCAGGGTCAGCATCCAAAAGCAGGCGGACAGCACGTCCTTGCGCTCCGCCACCCAAGCCACGGACTCAACCCGCAACGGGTGCAGTCCAAAAAACAGCGCAACCACAAAACCGGGCGTCCGTTTGCCGGTAAGTTTTCCCAATAAGCGGAAAACGAGTACCGTATTGAGCGCGTGTAACAGGACACTGTCCAAATGATGGCCCCAAGGTGCCAGTCCGTAAAGCTGGCCATCTAAAATGTGTGACCACCAGGTGAGCGGATGCCAGTTGGCGCCATGCGCGCGGAAGGCCCAGCCCAAGCTTTCCAATGTCAAACCGTTCTGAACATACGGGTTGGCCGTGACGTATTCCGGATCATCGTAAGTGGTGAACCCATTGAAGACCGCCGCGGAAAAAACCAGCAGCACCGCCAGGAACAGAAACAATTCCAGGAAGGCATCGTTATCCGCCCGGAAAAAGCGATTGGCGGACGCGGTTGGCATATTGGCAACGTGGTTCGGTAATAAAACTTCCGCCCAGATTATTTTAAACGGACGGAAAAGGGCAGGGAAAAACCAAAACGGCCCGGAAGGAAAATCCTTCCGGGCCGCGATGATTAAGCTAACGACCTTAAACCTTAAATCCTAGTTCAGGACGTGGTTGGAGCTCGAGATTAGGCAGGTCGGGGGCGTCGAAACCGCCTGGGGGTTGTAGCTGGTCGTGAACGAGTTGCCGGAGTCCAAGGGGCAAACCGGCAGGGAGCCGTTGCTGCCGCGGCCCATGTACGGCTGGATGTCGGTCACGCCGGGAACCGCCGTCGGCTGCTTCTTGGTTTCCAAGGCCCATTCCTGTTTCGCACCGTCGATCTGGCGCAGGTTGTTGATGCACGCGTTCTGCTGCGAGGTGTTGCGGGCGTGGATGAAGTTCGGGATGGCGATCGCCGCCAACAGGCCGATGATGGCCACCACGATCATGATCTCAACGAGGGTGAAGCCCGACTTACGGAGCATTTTGATTTTCATACGATTACTAGTTTTTCTACACGCGGTGTGAACTAGGCCGTGGGCGGGTTTATTTTATTGCTATTGCGTTCACAGATTGCCCACTGCCGTCCGCACTTTTATGATAGCAAATGTAATGCCAACGTCAAGGCCTCCGATTTCAATGGGGAGAACCCCGTATATAGCGTATGGGGTGAACACCTACCCCAACGGTTTCCGATAATTTTGTCCGGGATTGGACAGTCATTTTAGAGTGTGTCCAGAAACGGGACGCAAAAAGCCCAATTGGACCGCTTTTGGCGGTGATTCCGCATTCTGGAGTCTGACAAACTGGCAATTTTGGAAATCTAAGAGCCAAACGGTCGCCCGCGCCGGAAATCTTCAAAAATTGGCTGCGAAAATACCCCGGATATGCCTTACTACGGCATGGGTACAAAAACAATGTCCGCCCGCCGCCGCGAGTTTGTGAGTCAGTTCTCGGTTTTTACCGCGAACCGGATGGGGCGTCTTCATGATTTGATCGCCCTGTTGGACTCCCACCAGATACATGTGCTCGCGCTCATGGTCCTCGACACCACGGACACGGCCATCATCCGGTTCGTAACCGACGACCCGGAAAAAACCCGGGCGCTTTTGGGCCACAACCAGTTCTCCTTTACGGAAAGCGAGTTGCTGGCGGTCGAGGTGGATTCGGCAACCGTCCTCAGCGGCCTGATGGCGGCGCTGCTCGAGGCCGAGGTAAATATCAACTACCTCTATTCATTCATTCCCCAGCCGAATGGAAAATCCCTGCTGGCACTCAGCATGGAGGACAACGAGCTCGCCGAGCACATTCTCGAAAGCCACCAATTCAAGGTGCTCCGGCAGCGCGACCTCTCGCGCTAGCGGCTTGGACCGGAATTCCGCATCCATGGCCGCAACCCCGCAAATCTGTATCGCCGTCTCCCCGGAACGCATCCAGCGGGCGCGCGAATTATTTCAGGAATACGCCAAATGGTCGGGCTTGGACCTTTGCTTTCAAGGTTTCCCCGCCGAACTCGCCGGATTACCCGGATACTACGCCCCACCGCGCGGATGCTTGCTCCTTGCGGAGACTGGTGGCATGGCCGTCGGCTGCGTGGCGTTACGGCCCTTGGGTGATAAGGTTTGCGAGATGAAACGCCTCTATATTCAACCCGCTTGGCGCGGTCGGGGCTTGGGAAAAGCTTTGGGCCGCGAAATTATCGCGGTGGCCCGCCGATTGGGATACGGGACGATGCGGTTGGACACCGTCCCCCAAATGACCTCCGCTATCGGATTATACCGATCTCTCGGGTTTGTGCCGTGCGCACCCTATTACGAGACCCCCTTGGCGGATACCATCTTCCTGGAATTATCTCTCGATAGCTGATTAATCGCCGAAACCTTTGGCGCGACCCTCTTCTCCCTCGCCCCTTCGGAAGGGGAGAGGGTTGGGGTGAGGGGTTTTCGGTCAGATCTTCTTCAAAATCTCTTTAACCCGCTTCCAAGCGTCGTCATGCGCTTTTTTGTTGGCGGCCTCGCCTTTGGGATCCTCGCCGCTACGCATGAAACCGTGGCCGGCGCCATCATAAGTCACCGGTTCGTAGGTCTTGCCCGCAGTCTTCATCTTTTCCGCGGCGGCGGGGACCGAGGCGGTAATGCGGTTGTCATTCTCGCCGTAGAATCCATAGACCGGGCAGGCAATGCGCGCGAATGAATCCGTATCGCTCGGGATCGGGCCATAGAACGACAGCGCGGCTTTGATGTCCTTGTTGTTCGTGGCGTAGCGGAACGTCTGGCCGCCGCCCCAGCAAAAGCCCATCACGACGACTTTGCCGTTGCAGGAGGGCAGCTTGGAGACGTAATCCACCATCGCGTCCAGGTCGGCGGTGATTTGTTCCGGCGGCAGCGACTGGATGGCCTTGCCCACACCGTTGCCGAGTTCATCCGTGCCGCCGCCGTTCGGCCCCTTGCCGGAGAGCAAATCAGGCGCGATGGCGATGTATCCGGCCTCGGCCAGTTCATCGGTCACATTGCGGGCCCAATCCGTCAGGCCGAAAATCTCGTGAATCACCACCACGGCGGTCGCCTTTTCCTTGACCTCCGGATACGTGATGAAGGATTGAACCTCCCGGTCGCCATGCTTGACCTTTACCCACTCGCCGTGGCGGGGGGAATCTTTAAGCCGGGCTTTGGCCCAATCCTGGGCGGTGACAGTGGAGGCCGCAATCAGGGCCGCGAATAATAGGACGAATTGTTTCATGGGATGTCTTTCTGTTTTACGCCCGGAGCCTCACCGGGCAATTAATCTTACGGGCTGTTGTCGATATAGCACGCGTCCCGCGCAAAGGCAACTCGTTGCCGGATTACTTTTCCTTCGGCTCCCGTTTCCACACGACCAGAAACACTTGGGAACCGACGGCACTTTCAAACTTCGTGGGACGCTTTCCACCCGGCAGCGTGTAGCACATCCGCAGCGTTTTGCCGCTTAATGTATAGATTCCATGCGCCTCGGTGGCCGTGAGCTCGCCGCCGGTTGAGATCATATTGATCTCCCGGGGGCGCTTGGAGCGGTTCACATTGTAAAAACTGTCAAACTTAACCTCGGGGCCCATGAACGTCGTGTACCGGTCTCCCGTCAGGCGGAGGCGCAAGACTTTGGTGGCTTCCGCCACCAACGGTTTTCCATCGATGATCGCTGATTCGCAAGTCCAGATTCCCTGAAGCTCCGTGGTGTCGTTGGTGGCGTGGCGGGACGTGGCGCAGCCGGCCAGGGTAAGGACGGCCACCAGACATAAAATCATGCACTTCATAAAAACAGCATCGGCGCGGATAAATCCCAAGGTGGCGTAATGTGTAGAAGGAACGTCCGGTCGTGTCAATCGGAAACCGGCCAAAACGTTGCGAAACCGGGGCTTAACGCAAAGACGCGAAGGTGCAAAGATGCCAGGAAAACCGGGGAAGTTGAATTAAAAGAATCGGGAAAGTTGGAACGCTAATCCTCAAGCCGCCCTCTGTCTTTGTGTTCTCTGAGTTCTTTGTGGTTAAATATTCCCCCTTTGCGTCTTTGCGTTGAAATCCCTTCCCGCATGGCGATTGCATTTTTTGCTCCGGTCGCCGAAACTTGGGCATTATGGAGCGCGAACATCCGCATATTGTCGTCTTGGGTGCCGGGTTTGGCGGGTTGGAATTCTGCCAGCGTTTCAACCACCCTAACGCCCGGGTGACGCTGGTTGACCGAACCAACCACCACCTTTTCCAGCCCTTGCTTTACCAAGTGGCCACGGCGGGACTATCCGCGCCGGACATCGCCCAGCCCATCCGGTCCATCCTCGCCGACCGTCCAAATGTCACGGTATTGCTCGATTCGGTCGTGGACTTCAATCTGGCCAATCGCCAGATCGTGCTGAAGGAGACCACCCTCGCTTATGATTACCTGGTGCTCGCGCTCGGCGGTTGCACCAGCTATTTCGGTCATCCCGAATGGGAAGCTTTCGCACCGGGGCTGAAATCGTTGACCGACGCGGTGCTCATTCGGAGCCAGATTCTGATGGCGTTTGAAAAGGCCGAGACGACCCCGCTCCCGCATGTGGACGCGCGGTTGATGACCATCGTCGTGGTGGGCGGCGGACCAACCGGCGTCGAGCTGGCCGGCGCGTTCGCGGAACTCGCGCGGCATGTGTTGAAGGGGGATTTCCGGCGCATCAATCCGGCGGACGCGCGCGTAATTCTTCTCGAGGGCGGGCCTCGCGTGCTGGCCCAACTATCGCCGGAACTCTCTGCCAGCGCCCAACGCCAATTGGAGAAACTGGGGGTTCATGTGCGCGTGGCGACGAAGGTGCGAAACATCACCAAGGGCCGCGTGGATTTGGAAAACGGCGAAACCATTCTCGCCGAAAATATCATCTGGGCCGCCGGCGTTTCCGCCACACCGCTCACGAAAAAACTTGGCGTGGAACTGGATCGCGCCAGCCGGGTGAAGGTGAATCCCGATCTCAGCCTCCCCGGCCATCCCGAGGTTTTCGCCGTTGGCGATCTGGCGTTCGTCCCGGATGCCAACGGCAAACCGGTTCCCGGCGTCTCCCCCGCCGCGATGCAAATGGCCAAACACGCCGCCCGCATTATCGAGGACGAAATCGCCCATCCCAAAAGCGCGAGCCGGCCGCCGTTCCGTTACTGGGACAAAGGTACGATGGCCACCATCGGCCGGTCCGCCGCCGTGGCGCAGGTCGGTAAATTTGAATTCTCGGGCCTGCTCGCGTGGCTGGCTTGGTTGGTGATCCACTTGCTCTTTCTCGTCGGCTTTCGCAACAAGACCGCCGTGCTCTTCCAGTGGTTTTACTCCTATATCGCCTATAAACGTGGCGCGCGCATCATCGTGAAAACGGATTCATGAGGATTGAACTTCGGAAAGTTCTAAAGCGGTACCAGTCGCAACGGGTCCTGAACGAGGTTTCCCTGGAAATCGAGCCGGGACAGATCGTGGCGTTGCTCGGGCCGAACGGCGCGGGAAAAACCACCCTATTGCGCTGCCTGGCCGGAATCGTGGCGCCGGACCAGGGCGAGGTGCGGTTTGACGGCCAGATTTTCCACCGCGATCGAATGGATTTGCGCCGGCGTTTTTGGTTCATGCCGGATTTTCCGTTTGTCTTTGACCACTGGAGCATGGTCCAGCACGCCGGAATGGTTCTGCGCCTGTATCACGCCGACGGCCCGGGCATCGAGGAAACGTTTCTGGAATTACTGCGCGAATTCGAGGTGCTTTCCCTCGCCGAGAAACCGTTCTCCGCGCTCTCCCGCGGCGAGCGTTACAAAGGCGCGCTGGCCGCGCTGATCGCCGCCGATCCGGAAGTCTGGCTGGTGGACGAGCCGTTCGCGTCCGGCATGGACCCCATCGGCATCGGTGCCTTCAAGCGCCGTGCCCGTGACGCCATCAAACGCGGACGAACGGTGATTTACTCAACGCAAATCGTCGAGGCCGCGCAAGGTTTCTCGGACCGCGTTTGCATCATCTATCGCGGCGAAATCATGGCGTTCGACAGCATTGCCAATCTGCGGGACCACAGCCTGCCGCCGGACAGCGTCTTGGAGGGCATCTTCAATCTTCTTCGCGAGGAACCGCTGCCATGACCTTGCGCGATAAACCCTTTGAGCGGACCATGCATGCGATGCTCTGGACCGTGCGTCCCCCCACTTGGGAACAGATGCGGAACTGGACCCGGGGCGCGACGGGTGCCCGTCCGGGTTTGGGCGGTGTTTCGCGCATTCTGATCAGGCTGGTTATGTTTCCCTCCGCGCTGGCGGTGGCCGCTTCTGGTTCCGTTCCGATGTTTGTTGGGGTGATTGCGTTTTGGGCCATCGTTACCGTGCTTTGGCAATCCTCGCGACTTGTTGCGCTATTGTATCAATCGCCCGAGTTGCCGGTCTATGCGCATCTCCCGGTGCCGCCGGAATCAATATTCGCGCTGCAAAGGCGGGCCTTCATGTGGAACTCGATCTGGGTATTACTGGATTTCTGGATTTTATACGGCGTGCTCGCCTACCGTGTGGGATTTGGGGTCGATTCGTTGGGGATGGCATTGATGATGGGCGCTATCCAATGGTGGGTGACCCTGGCGGGCGTAACCGGATTGCTGGCTTTTTTTCCGAAGCTACGCTTCGAGGGGCTGGTGTTATTTAGCCCCCTTTTGCTGGGCGGCGTGGCTTTTTTGGTTTTGCCGTACGTTTTCTGGAATCTCGCGGGGTGGTTCACTGCCGCCGCCCCGTGGATTCCGCCGGTTGGATGGATCATTCGCCTGCTTGGGGCGGACCAGCGCGGCGGATTCGTGGCGGATTTCATTCCGGGGCTTGCTCTGGGCGCGCTGTTAACCGTGTTCCCGCTGGCCCAGCGGCGTCTGCGGGCTGCGTATTCGCCGCCGGAGCCGATTCAGTTGGAGGCCAATCTGTCGGGTGCGGCTCAAATAACGCGTGCGTTCATCAAGTCGCCTCCGGGGCAATTGGTTGTGGCGGTCCTGTGCCGGCTCGCCCGGATTCGCCCGTGGAGGAAATCAGCGCCAACACCGGTCACCGGCGCCACGGATGATACCACCGCGGATCAATACGCCCCGATCCGCGCCGCCATACGAACCCGCAAATTTCTCGCCGGATATGATTGGCGGCGCTCGGGATGGTGCGAGCGGCTCGCGGCCCGCTTCTTGTCGCCGGAGGACCGTCTGGCGGCGGAGTTTATGGGGGGCGGAAAACCCGCCTATACCCGCGTTGTGATCATCGGCGGGCTCTGCGCGCTGTTTCCTGGAGCATTCGTGGTTGTGTTTCCGAACTGGGGAAATTTTGCCCTCCCCTTTTTTTGGATGCTGCCGATGGTCTTTGCCAATGTGGGAAGCGGCTGGATCAAGGACGGAAAGGCGGGCGCCAAACTAATGCGGGTTGGCGGCCAGGCAACGTCGCTGCACTCGGTTTATCCCATCCGGTTTTGGAGCCTGGTCCGGCTGAATATTCTGCGGGGATTCCTGACGATTACCGCTCTTTGCCTCGGCGCCACGGTTTCCCTTCTGGCGATACGATTCAGTCGGCTCCGCCAGCCGGCGATCTGGTCCGGGTTCCAAGGCGGAACCTCTACCGAAATATTATGGATCTCGGGGGAGCTGTGGAGGCTTGTTTTCCTTGTTTATGCCGCCTTGCCGGTTTTTGCGATTATGCCGTGCTCGCGCGGCAGCAACGACATCCACAGCCCGGGCCGTTTTTTGGCGTGGACGGCCATCCTTGTGACTATACTGGGCACCGCCGTTTGGTTGCTCTGCGCCGGAAGTATTTTGACGACGGTCGGGGCGGGAACGTTATTCGCCGGAGTTTCGGCGGGCAGTCTCTGGCTTTACGGGCGCGCCTATAACCGCAACGGTTTTGATTTGATCCGTAAAGCGAGCCGGGGCGATCCAGGGTCGTAACCCCGGTGACCCCGTCCGTCTCTTACTTCGGCTCGCTGACCCGGATGGTGAATTTGCGCGCGCGACTGTTCATGGCAATAAATTGCGCGGATTCCAGCGCGTTCTCGTGAAGGATCAACGGCCGGAACGGCACCTCGCCACTATCGGTGGGGAAGCCCTCGTCATCCTTGAAGACGCAATTCACCCGCGCCTCGATCCGCCGGTTTTCCTGGTTGCGGAAACTGGCGGTAATCTGCATCCGTCCGTCCGTCGTGGTGGTCTGCTGAATGCCCTCGCAGATGATTGATTTCTGGAACCGCTTGTCCAGCAGGACGACGATTTCCTGGCTTTCCACCTCGTTGATCAGCGTGCGGGCCGGTACATAAGCGGCGTCATGGCTCGCACAGCCCGTGAGGACCGCGCTGGCGATGGAAACGAGACTAAGGGCAAGCAAAATTCTTTTCATACATTCTTAGCCGGCACCCGGTTGGAATCATTCGCGCCCGACGACGCGCGATTATCCGGGGCCGTTGCCACAATTCGATATCGATTCAATGCCCGTAGCATAAGCAATCAATCGGCACCGCACAACTGCGCAAAACGCAACTGCCAACACCGCGGCTACTACGGACCTTGTTTAAACGAAGCCGCCGCGACCGAAGTCGCGGCGGAATTGTCCAAATAATGACTGGAAATCCGGGCGTCTTACGCCGCCTCGGCCACTTCCAGGAAGCCTTTCAGATGCCGCACGCGCGTCGGGTGACGCAGCTTGCGCAGCGCCTTGGCCTCGATCTGCCGGATGCGTTCGCGGGTGACTTTGTATTGCTTGCCGACTTCCTCGAGGGTGCGCGCGTAGCCGTCAATCAACCCGAAGCGCAATTCCACAATCCGCCGCTCCCGCTCGGTCAGGGTGCCCAGCACGTCGCTCAGTTTGTCCTTCAACAAACTGTAACTGGTCATTTCGGACGGATTTTCCGCCGCCTTGTCCTCGATGAAATCCCCGAAGCACGCGTCGTCGCTGTCGCCCACGGTCGCCTGCATGGAAATGGGTTGCTGGGCCATTTTGAGGATGGCTTTGACCCGTTCCACGGAGAGCTGCATTTCATCCGCGATTTCCTCCGGCGTGGCCTCCCGGCCGAACTCCTGGAGGAGCTGCTTTTGGGCGCGCATCAATTTGCCAATGATCTCGATCATATGGACCGGGATGCGGATCGTGCGGGCCTGGTCGGCGATGGCACGGGTGATCGCCTGGCGAATCCACCAAGTGGCGTAGGTGGAAAACTTGTAACCCCGGCGGTACTCGAATTTTTCCACGCCCTTCATCAAGCCCATGTTGCCCTCCTGGATGATGTCGAGGAACGCCAAGCCGCGGTTCGTGTATTTCTTGCCGATGGAGATCACCAAGCGGAGATTGGCCTCGGCCATCTCGGTCTTGGCTTGGTGGGCCTTGGCGGCGTACTGGTTCAAGGACTCGTACGCTTGGAGATATTCGGCGTAAGGCATCCGGGCGAATTCCTCCAGCGCCTTGATCTTTTGGCGCTCGGATTTGACAATCGCCGCCTGCTGGTCCGTCTTGCGCTGGCGTTCGGCTTCGTGGATGACGCGCAGGCTGGACTGAATCTTGTCGTGAATATTCTGGGTCACCAGGATCATTTCCTCGATCACCTTTTGTTTGTAGAAAAACCGTGGGAAATAGTCCTGAAGTTTTTTGTCCAGCTTCTTGAATTCGTCGCAAGCCTTCTGCCGTAGCGGCGGCTTCGCTGTATCCTGCCAGTGGGCGTACAGTTCATCAACCTTCTGGTCGGTTTCGCGGACTTTTTTGACGAGCTGGCGCAGGGCCTTCAAGTGGCGGTCGCGGCTTTCCACTTTTTTGTCCACGATAACGCGGTCGAAGCGTTCCTTGGGTGGCTCGGAAATCAGTTTTTCCGCGAGGGCGATATGCTCCTTGGCGGCAAAACCAAAGCTGTAAATAATCTGCTTTTGCTGGTTTTCCGCCTCCTCGATCCGTTTGCAAATGGCCACTTCCTGCTCGCGGGTGAGCAGGGGAACCTTGCCCATCTGGCGCAGATACATCCGAACCGGGTCGTCCAGAATATCCAGCCGGCCCTTTTCCTCCTCCTCCTCGGCTTCGGGCTGCTTGATGCGGTCCACTTCGGCCTGATCCACGATTTCGACCTCCAAGTTGGCCAGTTTCGTGTAAATTTGCTCCAAATCCTCCGGCGTAATGACATTCTCCGGCAGCGCGTCGTTAATGTCGTCGTACGTGAGATGGCCCTGCTCCTTGGCGAGTATCAGCAACTCCCGGACTTTTTCCGTGAGGTCAACCCCGGATTTCGTCTTGATCGAGCCGGCATCCAGGCGCGTGTCCACCACGGTCTCCGCCACCAGGGGCTGGCCGGCCGTGCCGGTCGGAGCGCCATTGACACGTCCGGAATCATTGCGGTGGTGCGGCGCGCCATTGGTTTTGGCGTCGGCGGGGGAACCCGCGGGAGTTGCGGAATTAAGGGGAGGGCGTCCCCGTTTCTTTGGGGCGGAGTTGGTTTTCGTCACTGCTTTTTTAACTTTCGATTTGACCATATTTTATTCAATTGGCGTAGGAGACGACAACAGCCACCCATTTTCTCAAAAATGAGGATCAAAGTCAAATATTACCTGAAAAAAAGTTTTTGCGCCGCGACCGCCCTCCGGGATGAAGCGGTTGCCTGACGCCTGACGCGAAGCCCGTTCAGAGCCGGAAATGGCTCCAATAAGACCTTCCAATATCGTTAATTGACGATTGGAGTCTCAAAAACACTCAAAAAAACTTTCAAAAAATTGCGGAAGAACCCGTTTCGCGCCAATTCGCGGATAACGTAAGTCTATATTCCAAGAATCGGGACGCGGTCGAAAAGCGTGTCCGCTGTGGCTCGTCTGGAGCGGCGGGGCACTGAAAAGGTAGGGGATGGCGCGCCTTGTCCCGCCATAGCCTCGGCGACGGCGGACGCGCCGTCCGCGCCGGGTCATCGCAACGCGATGGCCCTGCCATCCGTAATTAACGACCGCCGGGTTTTCACTTTTGACTTTCCCCGTGGTTCGGTGATGATTCGGGAGAATCACATCAATTATGCGAAGAACAACTCTTTTCCGCGCCGTTTGCTCGCTCGCGGTATTTCTGGCGGTTGGCGGTGGATTTGCCCGGAACGCTCGCGCGGAGGTCCGTCTGCCCCGGGTATTTGGCAGTCACATGGTTATGCAGCAAGAGACACCTTTGGTTGTCTGGGGGTGGGCGCAACCGAATGAGACCGTAACAGTGGAACTCGCCTCCCAGCGCCAGCAGGTTCAGGCCAATGACCGGGGCGAATGGAAGGTGGTTTTCCCTAAAATGGAGGCGGGCGGGCCGTATATTCTCACCGTTACCGGTTCGAGCACGGTCCAGTTCGACGATGTCATGGTCGGCGAGGTCTGGCTGTGCTCGGGGCAGTCAAATATGGAAATGGGCATCGGGATGGTAAACGACGGCGCGGCGGAAATCGCCGCGGCCAATTACCCGGAAATCCGCCTTTTGAAAGTCGCGAAAAAATGGACTCCGCTCCCGCAGGATGACATTGAGGGCACTTGGAAGCTGTGCTCGCCACAGACGGTGGCCGAGGGGGGTTGGAGCGGATTCTCGGCGGCCGGCTATTTTTTCGGGCGCGAACTCCATAGGAAACTTGGGGTCGCGGTGGGGTTGATCGATTCAACTTGGGGTGGAACACGAATTGAATCTTGGACGCCGCCGGAGGGTTTCGCCGCCGTCCCGGCGCTGAAGAACCTGTATGGGCAGGTGGAACTCGGCGATCCGCGTTCAACCGCGCATCAGCAACGCCTCGAACAGGCGATCAAGTCAACCGAGGATTGGGTGGCCGCCGCCCGAAAGGCGCTCAATGAGCGCAATCTCGTTCCGCCCATGCCCGCGTATCCGTCCGAATTATTGCCGCCGCATGATGTCCAGGATTCCACCGCGTTGTATAACGGCTCAATTCATCCGCTCGCACCATTCGCGTTGCGGGGGGCGATCTGGTATCAAGGCGAATCCAATTACGGCGAGGGCATGTTGTACGCCGATAAGATGCGGGCGTTGATTGGCGGCTGGCGCCAGGTCTGGGGGGAGGGGGATTTTCCGTTCTACTTTGTGCAAATCGCGCCCTACGGCTACGTCGGTAATCCTGAAACAATGGGGGAATTCTGGGAGGGGCAGACGGCGGCGGCGCACACGATTCCTAATTGCGGCATGGCGGTCATCAATGACATCGGCGATCTCAAGGACATTCATCCCAAGAACAAACAAGAGGTTGGCCGCCGCCTCGCGCTGCTCGCGCTGGCCGGAACCTACGGCCAAAAGAATCTGGTTTCCTCTGGTCCGACCTATAAATCCATGACCGTCGAAGGAGACAAACTACGATTGGCGTTTGACAACGTCGGCGGGGGATTGGCCAGTCGCGACGGCAAGCCGCTCGATTGGTTCGAGGTCATTGACGCCGACGAGGGCGGATTTGTCAAAGCCGACGCCGTCATCGATGGTGCCAGTGTGGTGCTCTCCGCGCCGGGCGTGAAACATCCCGTGGCGATGCGTTTTTCCTGGAGCAAAGTGGCGGAGCCGAATTTGATGAATATCGAGGGCCTGCCGGCTGATTCGTTCCGCGCCGGGACGGTGCCGAAACGCGATTTGCTCATACTGAAAGTTCCCGAGGCCGCGAAGTATGAACTGGTTTACGACCTTGATTTGGGCAAAATGGGCCCGGCCATCTCGTATGATACGGACAACCACGGGTCGATTCACGGCGCGTTCGACCGCATTGCCTATTTTCTGGAATTGGGAGAATCGGACGGGAAGACCAACTATCTTTACGTTTCCATGGACGCTTTCACGGATGATTTGACGAAGATCGGCGTTCCCACCGTCGCCTCCGGCGCGCATTTTCAACAAAACGTGGCGGAGCTGAACGTGGAATCAAACGTCAAGGGCATTAAAACCGGGCAGGGTTTGTCCGGTGGAAACATCGAATTTTGGCCGAATAATTATGGTCAGGCGAATTCCGCGAACGTGCCGAACGCCTCATCGCAGACCTACGACTTTGGCGACGAACCAGGCGGCGATCTGGATGGCTACGGCTCCATGCAAGTTCACAATCACGACGCCAAGCAGACGCTATTTGCCGTCAACCATTGGCGGGAAGGCAACGGCGGCGACCTCGGCATCGGCAATCGACCCGCCGAAAATCCCGATTGGACCTTCGCGGCCAACGCGGGGTCCTACCAATTCAAACGCCTGCGTGTGTTGGTGCATTTGAAGTAACGACAGAGCGGGCGATCGCCAGGGCGGCCGGCAAACAATCGAGTTTGGATGTGCGGCACGCGAGATCAATGAAACGAGGGCACGCGCGCCGGTACGCATGTCGTTGATACTCATTCCGCAGGCCCGACGGGCCGCGATTCCTCAGCCCAGCCCACCGGGCTGGGAAACGAGTCGCAACACATTTCCAAGCCCCAACGGGGCGCGATATCGGTCAATGGTGTTGTTATTGGAAAGACTCCATCCAATGAGCGAGGAAGAATTCCTTTGTCACGGGCAGCAGGGTGGGAGCCGTGCCGACGAGCGGGCGTAGCGCGGTGGTCATCTGCAAAGCCACGAGGAGGAATAGGATTGTCCAGATCCGCATCATGCCGCCTTGCGCGCCATGGTGATGCAATCCGCGCTCCAGCAAACGCAGGCCGAAACCGGTGGCAACGAACCAGAAAATCAAATGGAGGCCGCCCATGGCGGCGACGGAGCCGGTCGATTGCGAGAAAACCCAGGCGACGGGAGCGAAGCCAATGAGCAGTATTGTCATCAAGGCAAGGAAAGCGGCGAGCAAACCGCAGACCTCACCCAGACGCGCCCGGGATCCACTCAGGCAGGTAAAGATGTACAGACTGGGCAGGCAGATTACAGCGGTCAAGAGCAGGCCGCCGGCGATTTTGACGGGCGCGGCCAGGAGTTGCCCCCCACCGGAGAAAGTGCCGGCGACCAGACCGTAAATGAAGGCGGATAGCAGCGATACGAATAAAAGATTGCACGCCAAGCGGCCTTGATTCGGCTGCGTCAATTGAAATAAAAGACGTCGCGGCTCGCGCAGGGCCGCTTCAATGGCCGTAATCAAGCTGGCAATTGGTTGGCGATCGCTCTCCAACCCGCCCAGGGGCGGATCGGGCTGGTGAGTCTCGCGGCTTATGCCGGGAATGGTTGGATTTGTGAGGGGCGGGATGCTGGATGATTCGTTCATAAAGGGTCTTTCTTGCGGTGAATAGGTTTCAGGAATGGAGCAGGTTCTTTAAAGCATGGAAAACGGCTTCATAGAAATTGCCTTGGAAGGCGTCCGCACGCAGGAATTCCACCGGCAGTCCCGGCGAACCAACGAATGGCCGCAACAACCAGGAAATTTGCGCCCCGAGCAAAAGATTGGCCGCCAGCCAGGTCAGCATAATTCGCTTGGACACCCGCGGGTGGCCGCTCAGGCGGTCGAGTAATTGCCGCAGACGGACATTGGCCAGCACTCCGGCGAAGGCGATCAGCCCCACTTCAATCAGCAGCACGACGCCATGGCCTGTCCACGAGGCCGATGATGAAGCTTGGACGGGCGGCGCGTTGCCAATAACAAAAAGCAGGATGGGGCTAAATCCACCCACGATGATGGCCACAATGGTATGACTGAACAGGATGACGAGGAGTGACTGGCGGAACCTGAGGTTTAGACCGAGCAGAGGCGCCAGCATGCCGTTCAGCAGGGTTGTCCCAGCCGTGGTTAATAATATAACCAGCGGAAACTTGATTCCTCCGTAAAGCGCCTGCAAAGGACTACGCCACTCACCGAGGGCCGCGCCGAACAGACCGGCGCCGGCGAAGACCGCCGCCAGACAAAACCAAAGCTGTTTGCTCTCCCCCCGGCCAATCCAGCGCGCAATTTCCTCCGATTCCCCTCGGAGGAGAGTGGCGCCTTGGCGTAAATCGAAGGTGGAGGAATCGGACGTCATAGGAGTTCAAACGCGCTTTGCATTACAGAGTATGACCCAGCAACTCAAAAAATGTTCATTCTTTAGTTATTGTAAAATAGTTTGAACGAAAACGGCACCAATCGAATCATATACTTTGTAATGCAAAGTATATGTCGCCAAACAAACCCGAAGAATAGCGAATGCCGACAATGCATCGATATGCGTCAGTGGCGGCGGACGCTGAAAAGGTAGGGATGGCGCGCTACGCCGTCCGCGCCGGGTTGCGGCGCAATCGTGGACGTACCACACGCACTGGAAATCCCGGTCCGCGCGCGCTGACCTTGGGCGGGAATATCGCAGCGCGATGGTCCTGCCACCCGTCACTGACGCATTACATCGCATCAGCAATCAACCATTGAGTCATTATGAAAATTCTGCTCGTCAATCCACCGCATCCCTCAATTGGCAGTCGCATTCCGCGTGAACATCTGCCCCCACTCGGTTTGCTCGCCCTCGGGGGTCCGCTGCTGGATGCCGGCCACCAGGTGAGATTGCTGGATGCGGAGTTCGGGCCCATGAGTCTGGACCAGATTGTCTCGCAAACCCGGGACTACGACCCTGACGCGGTTCTCCTGGGCCACTCCGGTTCCACCTCGGGGCATCCGTCCGCCAGCCGGATTGTGCAAGCGGTGCGGAAGTTACTCCCGCACGCGTGGATCGTCTATGGTGGTGTGTTCCCGTCGTATCACTGGGCGCAAATCATGGAGCAGGAGCCGGGAATTGATTTCATGGTGCGCGGCGAGGGCGAGGAAACCATCGTCCGCCTGGTAACCGCCCTGGAACAGCGGCGGGGTCTGGAAACAGTTCCCGGGATTGTGTTCCGCGCGGGCACTATTCCCGGCCCGGCGCGCTCTGGCGAACCGCTTGCATCGCTGGAAGAGAATTCCCCGAAACATTCGCGCATTGAGCCCCTCAACCAGCGTGAAAATTCTTGCGGGGCGGTACTCGACTCCCTTGCCCCTTCGGAAGGGGAGAGGGTCGGGGTGAGGGGTTTTCCCTTTCCGGTTCGTGGAGAGGTTAAGGCCACTCCACCAGCCCCGGTGATCCGAAATCTCGACGCCTGTCGCGTTGGGTGGGAGCTGATTGATCACCGCCGCTATACCTATTATGGGAAACGCCGGGCCGTGGTCGTGCAATTCTCCCGCGGCTGCCCCCATCGGTGCCACTATTGCGGTCAACACAACTTTTGGCGGACGTGGCGGCATCGCGATCCCGTAAAATTTGCCGCCGAACTGGCGCGTTTGCACCACGAGCACGGCGTGGAACTGATCAACTTTGCCGACGAAAACCCCACAGCTTCCCGCCCGGCGTGGCAGGCTTTTCTGGAGGCGCTCATCTCCCATAATGTTCCTTTAATCCTGATCGGCACCACCCGCGCGGGCGACATCGTCCGGGACGCCGATATCCTGCACCTCTACAAACGGGCGGGCGTCGCCCGGTTTCTGCTCGGACTGGAGAGCACGGATGATGCCACGCTCCAGGCGATCCACAAAGGCAGCACGAAGGCGATTGACCGCGAGGCGATCCAGCTCATGAGAAAACACGGCATCATTTCCATGGCCGCCTGGGTGGCCGGTTTCGTCCAGGAGAAAGACTGCGATTATTGGCGCACGCTTCGCCAACTCCTTTCGTATGATCCCGACCAGGTTCAGGCGTTGTACGCCACACCGCACAGTTGGACGCCCTTTGCGGTTCAGGAAGCCCGGCATCGCGTGGTTCAAACCGACCTCGGCCGTTGGGATTATAAACATCAAGTCCTGGAGAGCTCGCAGGTGCCAAATTGGCGGGTGCTCCTTTGGGTGAAGCTGATTGAGGCGGTCTGCCAACTGCGGCCAAGATCGCTGCGGAGACTGTTGCTGCATCCCGAGCCGCGTTTCCGCGCCGGGATGCGTTGGTATTCCAACATTGGCCGGCGTGTCTGGTTGTATGAAATCGCGCAGTGGCTCTTTTTTGATCGGCGAACCCGGCATGGTCCAACCCTGGCGGAATTTCTCAAAGGCGCCTGGGCCACGAGGCAAAATCGGCCCTCCGAACTTGCCCTTGATGGGCCTCGCGCGGGTGGCGATCATGGTGGAAATGACATAAGAAATGATCAGGCTCCAAGGACGGGAGAAACCGTGGATTCAAATCCATCTCCTGTTTAACGGGGATGCTCGCGTCGGAATCCTTGGAAACTACTCGACAACAATCCGTGCCGGCCCCATCTTCTCGGTCGGGACCAAAGTCGGTGCGCGCCCAAGTTCGTTTTGATCAGAGGTGGGGAAAGACCGTATGGCCCTGACATGTCTCGTGGAGAATTCTCAGATTATGAAAAATAATAAACTTTGCCTTCAACGCAAACTCCCCTTGTTTTTGGCGCTGGTGCTGGCCGCCTTCTTTGGAGCGAACTCTCGTGCTGGAGTTCAGTTCTCGGTGAAAATCGCGCCGCCGCCCATCGCTGTCTTTGACCAGCCCGCCTGCCCTGGCGACGGTTATATTTGGACGCCGGGCTACTATCAGTATGGCGACTATGGCTACTACTGGGTGCCGGGACAATGGGTTCTCCCGCCCGCCGTGGGGCTCCTCTGGACGCCGGGTTATTGGGACCACGCGGGCGGTAGCTACACCTGGCACCAGGGTTCATGGGGCTCCCGAGTCGGTTTCTACGGCGGCGTCAATTATGGCGGCGGCTATTTCGGTTCCGGCTTCACCGGCGGACGTTGGGACGGGAACGTATTCCGGCATAATACGGCCGTCGTGAACGTGGACCGCAACAACGTCCATAATACTTACGTCGATCGCACGGTGGTTCAACCCATCAAGGGTCCGAATCACTCATTCAACGGCCGGGGCGGAATCACGGTGAAAGCATCGAGTGTCGAACTTCAAGCGGGTCGCGAGCCGCATAAAGATCCCACGCCGGCGCAGGTTTCCCATGCGCAGGAGGCGCATGACAACCACCTCGCGGCTCACGGAAAGCCACGCGAGTAACCGGCACCATTGCTGAAACCATTTCCATCCGCCGCCTTTTGCGCTCCGGATGGAAGGCTTGACCCTCCGGGGAAATGGCGAAATGGGTTTGCAACGGCAAAGCCCTCGGGGGCGGCTTGCGTGGCGTGCGCCCCGGAAGGCGGTTGAAAGCAGAATCCGGCAAATTTTATGCACACCTGCTTTAAGCAAATCTGCCTTGCCCTGACTCTGCCGCTCGGTCTGATTGTCCAACTACATGCCGGGGATTTGCCGATCGGTCATTTTGGAAAAAGCGATTACGGTGATTGGACGGCAACGGGCACGGCTTTCCGGTTCGGCCCGGCTTCCCCCCAAGTTCAGGCGTCGCTACGCGACGAGGACGCCTCGGTTATGACTCCCTGTGGGGTTCAACCCACGTACAAGACGACGAAACCCCGTGCGTCGCTTCGCGACGCCTGAATCGGAACCGTCCAAGACGGAATGCAACTCGTTTCCGGCCCGGTGGGCGCCTTTTGATCCCGCGCGAGTACACCCTCCTAAAAAATTGAGATGCTCCCGAATCCGTCTGAGTGGGAGTTCGACCGGAACCGGCGGGCTGGACGGCTCGCCATCGGTTCTTCCCGTTCTACTTTGCCGCATTCGGTTTATGGAAATTGCTCGATTTTCGCCGCGAATCGGATAGGCTGCCCGCATGGTAATGTTGTTGTTGCCGAAGCTCACCGCCATTGGCGCTGGCAGTTCCGCTGTGCGGACCACGATTGCCGGTCCGGCCTGGCCCGGCGTTTTTCTTAGCCGGCATTGGAATGTGAAAGCAAAAGTCACAAAAATCATTTTGCTTCTTTCGGTCGTCGTTTTGAGCGGATGCTCCTCGACGAACCCCGACAAAGCGCTAAAAACAATCAGCCAGTGGATTCCTCCGGGCACGCCGCGGGAAGACACCATCAGGATCATGAAACAGCACGGCTATGACAGCGGGCCGTGCGGGAGTCCAAAAAGGCAAATGAAAGAGGGGACGGTTTTTTGTTTTTGGCACGAAACCAAAATTCTAAAAAATTCGCGCTGGTTTTTCGTACGCTTCAAAAACGGGAAAGTCCTTTCAATTGAGGGTTGGGGGACCGGCAACAACTTCTTCGATTTCTTGGAACATGACATTCCTTCCGGAGAATGATCTGTATTGGCGTAATTTCGGTACCGGTTAGCCGCGGTTTTACATTCACAAAACAGCTACGGCACGCCGAGCTCTGATGTCCCATTGTTTCGCGGGGATTAAATTTTTGGCCCAAAAGGGCCTAAATGGATATCTGCCGGCCGATTTCGACCACCGCATCCGACGGCAATCGGAAGTATTCACTCAAATGTGTGCAATTGCGTTGCATCAGGACGAAGCACGCTGCAACCCATTTCGGTAATCCTTTGCCATCCTCGCGCGAGAGAATCGTCTCGTGCCCCACATAATAACAGAGGTCAGAAAGATCGATGCCACAGCCGCACTCATGGGCCTGTGCGAGCAGCGCCGGAATATCAGGCCTTTCCATAAATCCATACCGGGCCGACGCGCGCCAAAACTGGGGGGCGACTTCCGTGATTACCAGCCGCCCGGCGTCGTTGACCCACGGGACGGACTCGGTGTCCACCGTGAGCGCGAACAGGCGTTGGTGAAGCGCCCGGCTATGGTTGAGGTGCCACACCATCAACGGAGGGACGTCCTCTTTGGTGCGGGTGAGAAAAACCGCCGTCCCAGGGACCCGGGGAATTTGCCTTTGCGCAATATCCGCCATGAACGTGCCGATGGGAACGACCGCCTCCTGAAGCCGTGCGGATACAACTGTGGCCCCGCGGTGCCAGATGAGCATGACGCCGTACGCAAATCCCCCCAGGAGGAGGGGCACATATCCGCCGGAGGCAAGCTTCGAGAAATTAGCGGCAAAGAAGGTCATATCAACGATGATGAACGCGCCGGCGATTCCGCCGGCTAGGATAACGCCCCACCCCCAGATTTCGCGCATGGCAATAAAGAGCAACGCCGAAGTGGCCAGCATGGTGGCCGAAACGGCGATCCCGTAGGCCGCCGCGAGATTGTCCGACTTGCCAAACGCCAACGCGAGGCCGCAGGTGACCACCATGAGGGTCCAGTTGACGGCTCCCACATAAATTTGCCCGTAGCCCTCAGCCGAGGTCTGGGTGATTTTCAGTCGGGGCAGCCAGCCAAGCTGAATCGCCTGGCGGGTCATGGAAAACGCACCCGTAATGATCGATTGACTGGCGATGATCGTGGCGATAGTCGCGAGCACAACGAGGGGAATGAGCAAAGCCGGCGGGCAGAGCCGGTAGAAAATATTGCCGGAGGTCGGCGCGCCTTGCAGCACCAGGGCGGCCTGACCCGCGTAATTTAGGACGAGACTTGGAAAAACCAGCGCCGACCAGGCCAGGCGGATGGGCCGGGCGCCGAAATGTCCCATATCCGCATAAAGCGCTTCCGCGCCGGTCACGCACAAGAAGACCCCTCCGAGCACCAGAAATCCCGCCACTCCGCCCGAGTGCAGATACGAAATTCCATACCCCGGGTTAATCGCCAGCAGAACCGACGGGTGCCGCGCAATTCCACAAATTCCTAGAAGCGCAATTGTTACGAACCAAGTCAGCATGATCGGCCCGAATGCCCGGCCGATCCGCGCTGTTCCCTGGGACTGAATGAAAAACAGGGCGACCAGAATCACCACCGCGGAGGGAAGAACATAGGGCGAGAATGACGGGGCGACGATATCCAACCCCTCTACGGCCGACAGAACCGAAATGGCCGGGGTGACGGCCCCGTCTCCATAAATCAGCGCGGCGCCGATAAGGCCAAGCGCGACGATGACGGGGCGGGGCTTGAGTTTGACCCCGAGCAGCGACATGAGGGCGAGGATGCCTCCCTCGCCATCGTTGTCGATGCGCATGGCAAACGAAACATATTTGACCGTCGTCACGATGATCAAAGTCCAGATGACCAGCGATAGAGTTCCAAGAATGACGGCGCGATCGGGTTTTCCGCCGCTGAGTGCGAGCACTGTTTTCAGGGTGTAGAGCGGACTCGTTCCAATATCGCCGAAAACCACACCCAATGCGGACAGGCTCAAGGCTTGGAGGCTCGACTTGGAGACGGGCCGGTTTCCGGTTTGAGGCATCATGTCAGGCAGAGAGTGGCTGGCGCGGCCTTGGACAATCCCGCCCGGTCAATCACCTAGTCCTCCGCCAGCGGAACGGTGATACGAGCCCGAGATCATCCAACCGCGCCGGGCGCAATCGGCGGGCGAATTAGCGCCGTCGCGAAATATAATAGCCGCTACCACCGCCGAACAACAGGACCAGAAGCACGATCAATAGAATTGTCATGTGCGAAGTCTCGGGTCGGCACCGAGCTTGCGCAACCGGGGTATTCTCCTTACCAACCCACCTTGGAATTGTACGATCCGTGCAGGTGAGGACGAACGGGATTTACCGGATGGAGAAATGGGATTTGCGGGAGAAATATCTGTTCACCATTTGGTGACGACGGTCTCATTCGGAATCCTGATCCTGTTCATTTTGTTCATCCTGTCTCAACTCCGGTCGGTCCCAATTTCCATCCGCATGGTTCCGGCTTAGTCCGGCAAAACCTTGACGCGGATGTTTTTGAAACAGGCTTTGCTGATGTGGCCGGCCATCGGGGGATGACCTTGCAGGGCGATGGTCCCTTCCGGCAGCCAGGTCATCCCGCCCGGCAGCTTGTGCTCCGTGTCGCCATCGGCAACTTTGTATTCCAGCATGGTCTTGCCGTTGAGCTTGACCGTGACGTTGTTGTTTTCACAAATGATTTCCTGGGTGTACCAGGCGTTGTCAGTGACGGGCGGAGGATCGAGGAAGATGACGTCCTTGCTTTCGGCGGCGGACGGCTTTTCCGGTCCCCAAGTGAGATTGCGGATGCCGTAGAGGCTGCCGGTGCGACGCCAATCGCTGTGGCTGTTATCGACCTGGCATTCGATGCCAAGCCTGGGAAAGCCCGCTTGCTGGAACTTGGTATGGAAATAAATGCCGGAGTTGGCCCCGGGAAAGGTCATCACGTCCACGCGCAAGTCGAAGTTTTTGAATTTATGGCCGTTGACGCCTCCATCATAAAACAGGTGCGCCGGCCGGTGATTGGTGGCCGGACAATCCATCACGATCATCCCATCGTGCGCTGAGAATAGCTCCGCGTTGTCGCCGATTTTCCAGCCATCGAGCGTTTTGCCGTCAAACAGGCCGACAAAACCTTCCTCCGGCCCGGCCGTCTGGGCATTCACCGGGGCGTGCGCGAAAAGCAACGCGGCCAGCGTAATTAGCGCCAATTCAGTTCGGATTATGATGTTCGCAAATGGGGCGCGCGGGGAAAGGGAGATGACGCGGGTATTGTTCATAATGGCGCAGACTGACAGAGGCGTTTGACGACTGTCAAGCGGGACCGGTCAGCCAAACCCCTGCCATCCTTGGCCGGGCCCCATTTGGCGCGAGGATGCAAAAGCCGACGCGATTCTTCAAAACAGCCGTATAATTGTGCTGAACGCAAACAGCACAGCGTCATTTCACTTGATCGGAATCCTTATAAGCCACTCGACCCTGCGTTTTGATCAAGTCACCTTTTATCCCAGTAAACTGTGTAACGCTCATGATATTCCCGATAAAATGGAACCAATGTCACATCGTGCGCCAAGCCGACGCCCTCCGTCCGAAACGTCAAGCTTTGGCCGGCCACAGGTTTAAGCCAAAGCTCCATGGCCTTGTGGCCCGTCGCCAGCGCCGGGACTTCCGGATCGGGAACACTTCTGAATTTTCCCGGATCACTGGCATCCTGTGATTCAGGCAACCCCCCGGCTCCCAATTCCCCGCCCAGGACCAGCGGGCCATAGAAGATGGCGATCTTATTCGGGTCGTCGGGCAGCGCTTCCGTCCTCAATCCCAGCGGAATCCTCACGTCAACTTGGTCGCCGTTATGCCATTCACGACGGACCGGGACAAATGTGCCGGGCTTGGCAGAGGTCGGCACGGCCTCGCCATTGACCCTGATTTCCAACCCCGGCAAAGCCCAGCCTGGGTAGCGGATATCCAATTCAAACGAGACCGGTGCCGCGCAGGCCATTGTAAATGTCACCCGGTCGGATTCGGGATAGCGGGTTTCCTGCTTCACCACCACGTGCTTTTCCCGCCACGTCAATTCGGAAGGGATAAACAGGTTGACGAAGAGATTGTCGCCGCCGTGGAAATAGATGCTGTTGCCGTATTGCGCGTGATTTTCCATACCCGTGCCGACGCAACACCAGAAGGAATCCGTTGGTGTGGAGTAGGTGCGAAAATGTCCGGGCTTGAGGGAGACGAAATAGGTGAACATTCCCGTGTCCGGTTCCTGCGAGGCCAGAATTTGATTGTAAAGCGCCCGTTCATAAAAGTCCGCGTACGCGACGTCCGGCTTCCACGTAAAAAGATGGCGGGCCAGTTTGAGGAGGTTGTAGGTGTTGCAGGTTTCGCAGGTCACGGCCGTGAGATGCTGGGCGAGCTGGTCGGACGGTCCAAAATGCTCGTCGTCACTGTCACCGCCAATGGCGTAGGTGTGATGCCGGACCACGCAGTCCCAGAAGAACGTGGCGGCGTCCTGTTCTTTTGTGTCGCCGGTTAACTCGTATATGCGGGCGGACCCGGTGAGTTTGGGAATCTGGG
>Ga0206847_10019_pt1 | contig 55538 bp, 63 predicted proteins | sample Alteio_BWOrgCont_17_FD_152880 | JGI IMG/M metagenome (GOLD analysis project Ga0206847, IMG submission 152880) | Enriched cells from forest soil in Barre Woods Harvard Forest LTER site, Petersham, Massachusetts, United States -... | ecosystem: Environmental > Terrestrial > Soil > Temperate forest >... | reverse complement strand
GAGAATCGTCCGGCTCGGGTGGCGGCGGCGGCGGCGGCGGCCAGGGTGGTTCCGGCGGCTTCGGCTTTTCCTCGGACACCGGCGTAGGCTTTAATGGTGCCAACGGCAGCGGTGGTACTAGCGGCGGAACCGGCAGCGGCGGCAATGGTGGCGCCATCGAAAATACCGGCGGGTTGACGTTGCTTGCCTGCACGCTGGTCAACAACTCGGCGGGATTGGTTGGCGGCGTTGCCGGTATTGATGGTTCCGGAACCCTCCTTAACTCCATCGTGGCCCGGAATTTTGTCACGAACACAGCCGTGGAATCAGATTTGTCGGGCAGCTTCGTCTCCGCCGGTTACAACCTCATCGGTGTCACCGACGGCAGCACCGGCTTCACCAATGGAATCACTAATGACTTGTGCGGCACGGCCGCCGCTCCGCTCGACCCGCTGCTGGGACCGCTCACCAATAACGGCGGGTCCACGCTTACCTGCGCGCCGCTCCCGGGAAGTCCCGCGCTCAATAACGGGGATCCCGCGCTGCCCAATCCCCCCTACAATCTGACCACCGACCAAATCGGCCAGCCCCGTTTTGTCCCCGTGGACATCGGCTCCTTTCAAACGCCGGTCCCGCCAGCGACCGTGACATTATATCCGGTGACCAGTCTCACGCTCACTTCGGCCACCCTCAACGGGACCGTCACCCCGAACGGCCTGGCCACCACGGTTTATTTCATTTGGGGGCCGGGGGCCGTATCCGGGAACACAACGATAGCGACCAGTCTTCCGGCGGGAATCACGGCCGTCAGTGTGAGCTACCCACTGACCCGTCTGGCGCCGGGTACGACCTATTACTATATGACGGTCGCCTCAAACGTCGTCGGTGTGGCAACGGGCGCCGTCGAGAGCTTCACCACCGCGATACCGCCGATCGCCTCCACGCTGGCGGTGAGCGGCGTAACCGGAACCTCCGCGACGCTTTACGGCTTGGTGAATCCGAACGCGGCAATGACGGCGGTCTCCATTCTTTGGGGCGCAACCCCCGGCTTTGGGCACACCAATATCATCGTTAGTCTCGCCGCCGGGACGGTTCCACAAAATGTCAGCGCGAGCGTGACCGGTCTCGTGCCCGGAACCACCTATTACTATACGGTGGTGGCGTCGAACCGCGCGGGCACGGTGACGGGCGGCGTGTTGAGCTTCACGACCGGACAGCCGCCCCAGGCATGGACGTTCGTGGCGGGCGGAGTGACGGGAGCGTCGGCGATTCTAAACGGGTGGGTGGGGCCGAAAGAGCAAGCGACGGCGGTAAGCTTTGCATGGGGAACGACCACCAATTTGGGGAGCACCAACGCGGCGGGCGGCCTGCCGGCGGAGTCGGGCGGTTACGCCGTGAGCACCCCGCTGACGGGATTGGCACCCGGGACGACGTATTACTACGCGGTGATGGCGTCCAACAGCGCGGGCACGGTGACGGGCAGCGTGTTGAGCTTCACGACCGGGCAGCCGCCCCAGGTGTGGACGTTCGCGGCGGGCGGGGTGACGGGGACCTCGGCGATTCTGAACGGTTGGGTGGGGCCGAAAGAGCAGGCGACGGCGGTAAGCTTTGCGTGGGGAACGACCACCAATTTGGGGAGCACCAACGCGGCGGGTAGCCTGCCGGCGGAGTCGGGTGGTTACGCCGTGAGCACCCCGCTGACGGGATTGGCGCCCGGGACAAAGTATTACTACGCGGTGATGGCGTCGAACAGCGCGGGCACGGTGACGGGCAGCGTGTTGAGCTTCACCACCGGGCAGCCGCCCCAGGCGTGGACGTTTGCGGCGGGGGGAGTGACGGAGACCTCGGCGACACTGAATGGGTGGGTGGGGCCGAAAGAGCAGGCGACGGTGGTGGCCTTTGCGTGGGGAACAACCACCAACCTGGGGAGCACCAATGCGGCGGGCAGCCTGCCGGCGGAGTCGGGCGGTTACGCCGTGAGCACCCCGCTGACGGGATTGGCACCCGGGACAAAGTATTACTACGCGGTGATGGCGTCGAACCGCGCGGGCACGGTGACGGGCAGCGTGTTTAGCTTCACCACCGCCGCGACCCACGACGCGATCCGGGTCGGCAAGCTGGTGGACGCGCCGGTAATGATCCTGGGCGTCACCGGCTTGGTGGATGGCATCAAGCGGATTGATTTGAGCGCCGCCCCGGGTCAAACCTATGTGATTGAGGCGGCTTCCAATCCGGGGGCAACCTCGTGGTCCGCGATCAGCACGAACACCGCCTCCGCCGCTGGGCGGATCACCTTCACTGATCCGCAAAGCGCCAACGCCCCCCGCCGCTATTACCGGGCGCGCATTCAGTAACGGCTGGCAGAATGGCCGTCGCGCGCGAAAAATGAGCGGGCATATAATTGTGAACCGACGCGGATCCTGAACGAGGAATTCTCCGTTTCGATTCAAGCCGGAATTCTAACTTATGAAGGGCAAAGCCTTTGGAGTGTTTTTGGTGCTCTCTCGTGAACTTTATACGAACCCATTTTATCAGAGAATCCGCCTTTCGTGAAGGCGCATAATCGTGGCCAATGGGTATCCCCACACCCTTCCCCACGGTGGGGAACCCCTGCGTTTCCTGGAAACGCTTTCGCTGCAAGGGCTTCCCTCCTGTCGGCGGCATTTGTCGCACCCCCGACAACATACCAGTTTCCGCCTCACGGCGGCTCACGGTCTGCGGTGCTCGCTCACGCTGTGCTCCTCGACAAACTGGCGGGTCTGCGACCACGGGTAGAGAGCCGGAACACGGGTATTCAACAACCACCACTAAAGGACAAAATGGCACAGTTGTCCTTTACGGGTTAAGAAGACGGGTGAGCCGCCAAAGACTCCGAGTTTTTCGCCTCACAGGCGCACCCCCAACCCCGCGCCTTTCCGTCTCAAAACATCCGAGACTTTGGCGGCTTGGGGAATGTCGCACCAGCAGGGACGGCGGGCGAAACATCGACCCGCAATCCCTGCCCGTGCTCTAACGAGTGTAACGGATTCGACGGGTATTCCGCCGAAGACTTGTGAGCTTTTCGCCCGTCAGCGCTCCGACTCACCCCCAAACCCCGAGTCGGGACGCCTCTGGCTCAAAACATCCCAAGACTTCGGCGGCGGATGGGCGGGCGAGGAAGAACGGGCTTTCTTCGCTCTGCTCCGAAACCCGTTCCACCTCGCAGTGACCGCCCAACTGGTTTCGGCGGGTGATAACGGGTTTTCAACAAGACGGCTTTTGATTGCAGAAGCCACGCGACGGCCTAAAATCGTCGTCATGAAAAGAGACATGGCCCTCATCCGACTTCAATTGATGGAAGTGGAGGGCGAAGACCCAAAGCCAGACTTGTCGGCCTACACCGAGGAACAGCAGGTATTTCATATGGCACTTCTCATTGAGGCGGGCCTGGTTGATGGCAGCATCATTCAAGATTCGGACGGTTTTCCGGCAACCACTTTGGCCAGACGCCTGACATGGAGCGGACACGAGTTTTTGGATGCTGCCCGGAACGACACGACGTGGAACAAGGCAACGGAAAAGATCAAAAGCCAGGGAATTTCGATTGGGTTTGACCTGCTAAAAACCGTTTTGATCGAAACCGCCAAAGGGCAGCTAAAAGCCCACGGGTTAATCGCTTAACGACTAAGTGGCGCGTCAAAGTCTCCGCAATTGGTTGAACTTTCTTAGAAATTCTGGCAAAACGGCGGCATGGTTACGGACATAGTTGGCATCGGAAAGGCGGCAGAACCGCTCGTTCAAGGATTTCGAGGCCTCCTTTCATTGTTTTTTAAACCAGCGGCTGTGGAAACCGGCCTTTGGTTAGGGGACCGAGTGCGCATCGTTCGCGAACGAAATCTTGAAAACGTTCTGTCAAAAGCCAAAAAGAAGCTGGACGCCGCAGGCATCGAAATTAATCCCATCGCCACCAAGATTTTTCTGCCGCTTGTGGAAGCCGCATCGTTGGAGGATGAGGAAGAAATGATTGAGCGATGGGCAAATTTGTTGGCGGCTGCCGCTTCGGGCAAATCGGTGCTTCCCTCATACATCCAGATTCTTTCCCAACTGTCGCCAGACGAAGCGCGAATTCTCGATCTTGTGCAAGAACTTCAACGGGACATACGTGAGAACAAAAATTCCGGCAGCCCAATTTTTGCGGCGAATATCAAAGACGTTCAGCAAACACTAAAGTTGCCTGGTGACACTTTTCGTCGGGGCAGCGTGAATCTTGATCGGTTGGAGCTTCTTAAAAGGCGTTTCCCGATTCCGTCGATCATCTTTGGTGGAATTCCGCCGGCCAAGCATGAAAGTGATTTGGTTGGAACAACTGAATTTGCGGACGACATTTTGGGGATGTGCAATCGTCCGCCGGGGAGGGCGGTAGCATGACAAAGAGGTATAAGAATTTCCGTGTTTGGCCGGAATTGGCGGACAAGTTGAGCGCAAAGGCGGCAGCCCGTGGTGTTTCGGAATCGCAGATTGTTCAAGAAGCCCTCGAAGAATACGTTGCGATAAAAGATCAGGAGATAGCCGAACGGCGGGCAGCCGCCAAGGGAGCGAAAAAGAGCGTCGATGCGGCCGGAGTCATTCAGCCAAAGACCGGGGCGGTTCCGGTGGCCAAGGCTTTTCCCCGCGTGAAAAAACCGCGGAAAGACACTGATTAAGCAACTGGGATTCCGACATTTTATCGTCCTTCGCCGCACTCTGGACTTTCCGTATCAGTGAAGCGGGCAACAGGAAGCGTTTTCTTTTGTAATCCATGCCTATATAAATTTTTGATTCACGAAAGCTCTAGCGCAACGAAAAACATCACCCCATAGAGGGCAGTCGCTTTTCCGGCAAATCAGCCGCCGCTTTTGCCATTTCGGCAAAGACCCGCCGGAATTCTTCCAGTCCCGTGGATGGAATGATAATCGTGTTTCGCCGCCCCTGAACCTCCTCATTGATCCGCAACAACCGGCCACGCGGATTTTCCCGAAGCTGGAGGGTAAAGGATTTCCGTTCGACTTGCAGGGATTCAGATTTCAAGATGCCTTCCACCACGCGCGGAGGCGGATTACCGACGGAATACGAGTGATTGTAATACGGAGATGGCCGCTCGTTTGAAATCATGCAGGTTTTAGGATTGGGATCAATCTCACAGAGGGCATGTTCAGGGAAACCGCGCTCAGATTGCAACACGAACTTTTCGGGCCGCCAGAATGTCTGGCGGGCTTTTTTTTGGGGGGTACCCCCGCCCCCCCGCTTGCAGCGGAGGCCCCCGCAGGGCAGTTGATGAAAATCGAAGTGCTTGATCACGTCGTCATGGAAAATCTAAAACATCCTCATTGCGTGAGCTGGGCCATTTTTTGCAGCACTCAAATAATGCCCTAATGCTGGCGGTTTCTCAAGAAGTGACGAACCGCCAGCATTTATTTTTTCAGCTTGAATAAATCCACATAAATCTCTGGTTGATCTCATATAAATATTGATATGGGACTCATATATGGAATATTATCGTCACAACGTCGGTAATTCAGTGCAAAAAACAAAAAATAGACACTATGGAAACTTATATTACGCCTGACAAAGTCACATCACCCCGGCGCATGTGGACACTCATTCGTGTTCTCGAGACAGGGGATAAACCGGACAGCCACGGAAATCGCGTCGCGATTAGTATCGGGAAATGGGAGGGGACAACAGTTTTAGGGATGCGGTGGAATGGGGAGGAGGGCAGCCCGATCGGAAGCCCACAATCGCGAGGGCTTCCCACCTGGTTCATTATTCCACGTCGGTTACAGGACGCGGTAGTTAAAACCCTTTCGATTGACAACCAAAGGATGGTTAACGCGTTATTGTCTGATCCGGTTTGAGACGAGAGAAGCATCAGCCCGGCAATTTTTCAAATCCCGGGCTGATCTGCGCGCCGGGCTGAAGTGCCGTTTGGCGTTAGCCATTTCGCACTCCAGAGTCGGAACCCCACCAGTATTCCTGGTGGGGGTTTTCATGTGAGCAGATGTTCGTCCGCGCTGACTCTGATTCCCCCCAGGCCGCCCCCAAAAGAGCGTTCTCCGCCGCCCTCTTCCCATTATACCGTCCGGTCAAGGTCGTTCCAGCCCATCCCGGTCGAAGTCGTTCCACCGCGCTCGCCCAACCTTGACTGCGGCCGGTTGCTCAGAGATGCGGAGCGGAGAACGCCGCCACGCACAAAGGTCGAATTATTCGCCAACGAAAAAATACATGACGTATCTCAAACAGTTTGACGCCGAGCTTACGCAAAAGCTCGAAAGCAGTGAGGACACGGCATCCATCGTTCGGTGGGTGTCGGAAAAAGTCCTCGAAAGTTATCGAAACGGCATCACGGCGGGCCAGAACGGCAAGCAGGTGATTCGCCCAGGGAAGAGCCGTCGGCCTTTCCCTCCACAGGCTCAGTAGTCGCGAGCCTGCATTAATCATCATTTCACCATGATCGAACCATTATTGTCCCTCAAAAGCAGCGATACGAAATTTCGTCTCGGCGTCCTTCGGTTTACGGTAGGCGCTTATACCACCGTGCCGTTTGAGGACATTGCCGCCGCCCTTGCCCGCCATGCCGCGGGTGATTGGGGCGATCTCGTTGACGAGGACCGAGAGGAAAACGAGTTTTCGCTCCACAAATATCTTCGGCTCCTTTCAGTATATCACGACCGCTATGCCGTGAAATTCTGGATCATCACCGAGGCCGACCGCGAATCGACGACCGTCCTCTTGCCCGAGGAATATTGACGCCAGCCGAAGCGTATTCGGCGCAGGGCGGGAAGTCGAACCCTGCCTTATCAGCCAAGCATTTCACCCATGGATTATCCAATCGTGACGGACGACGATTTCGACGATTACGACGGCCAAGAGGACGAATAGCGTTCTCGGGAAGAACCCCGCACGAGCGGGGTTTTTTCGTGCTTTGTGCGTGGGGAGGGGCGGCAGCCCCAACCCCCCCTTCTTTTCCCCCCTGCCGGCTCCGCCCCCAGGGGGGAAGGGGTGCAACAGAATGCTAATGCGCGGCTCGCTGCGCAGAAAATTATTGTTGACTTATTCTAAGCGTTCACCACGCTGGCATTCAAATGACGGGAACCTATGGTGTATCAAAACAACTTGCGATTTTGTGGATATGAACTTCGACTCCGAAAGAAACAAGCCCATATTTGTAACTCGTCGCTCCACGGTCACATTCTTGAATGCGAGCGGGATATTATCCGAATCTTTGGCAAATTGCAGCGTTCTTGCGACGTCGCTTCAGGACGATTTTCTTGTAAAATCCGCCGCCGCGAAGAGGCTTCCATCGCAAACATTATTGACAGTCGATAATTCGACCCGCCCAGAATTGGTGGAATTGGTTGCGCGTCGATTGGAAATTGATGCGAACCAAAAATTTCGCTTTCTGGATGGCAAGGAATTTAACGGCGCACAGGCAGCCGTAGAAGTTCGGTCTGGCACGCAAATAGGAAACTATTTTCTGGAAGTTGAAAAAGAAACCCTTCGAATCATTCAGGACGCCTTCCGGAGGGGACAAATCGCCTAAGTTTGAGCATGAATGCTGTATTTTTCGAAGCCAACGACGATCCGATTACAAAAGCCGTCCATGTTTCTCGACGAAAAGTCCTTGAGGCAAACTCCGCATTTCCAGAATACAGGCTGTTTGGCCACGATGCTCATCACACCGATGTAAGAGCGACTCATACAAGCGGAAGAGCCTTTCACCTATTCAGCGGTATGGCCCATGGTGGTAATGACCACGTGACAGGGCAATATAATTCCATTTTATTTAGCACAACTGATGCGGCGCAAACCAACTACACGGTCAAGGGCGCTATTGTGCATCTTTTTAGTTGCAATTGCGGGAAAGAACTCGGACCGCATTTGGTTAAAAACGGTGCCAAAGCGTTTATCGGTTACGTGGCACCGGTCGAAATTGGAAGTTCCCAAGGGGTTACGGACGAATTCGTGAAGGTTGCCGCCGCAATTGATAATTCCATTATTAGTGGAGATTCACACGCGATATCGAAACGGAAGGCCGATTCTGAATTTAGCGCAGCGGAAGCGCGATTATTGGCGAGCCCAATCGCAACACCGCGCGACGTTGTGGTTTTCCGTTTCAATAATCGATCTATGGTAGGCCCGTGGACTCATTCGAATTACGGGTCATACTAAAAACTTCCGGAACTTAACGATCCACGACCATATGGCTGAAACTCTTTCATCCCAAAATGGTAAGGTTCCGCGCCCTGAGATTCCCGTCGATAATCTTATTTATCAAACTACTGAGTATTGCGTCTGGCTGGACGAGAAATTGGATGTTTGGTGGGACACCGAGGAATGTTTTGAGTCCAAAATGATCGAATTGGAAGGACGCGCAGAATGGGGAGAGATTATGTCCCGCCTCACCGAATTGGAGGCTTTTCCAATCTCACACCTATCCGAGGAATCACGACGAGGTTTCAAATTCCAAGCGGGGAACGGCATTTTATTGCTCTTCACGGAAAAATTTGATCATGCGAAGAAGATGATGATTTCCGCCGAAACTTTTTACCGAATCAGAACTGCGGAACAGGCACGGAGTTGGATTTTGTATGCCGGCCTTTTGGCAGCTATGTCATTCACCGCCGCGGCTTGCGTTACGGGCTGGATTGGCAAGGTGACTGTCATGAAGCCCGAAAACCTGTTTGAAGAAATCATGTTGGGTTCTCTTGTTGGAACTTGGGGGGCCTTTGTTTCTTTGATTGCGCGTGCGTCTGTGCTTGGGATTGATGCGACGGCGGGAAAGCGGCTACACTTTCTGGAAACGACATGCCGGATTGTGACAGGATTTATCGCAGGTGGAATCGCCGTGAGTGCGGTTGAGGCGGGCATCATTGCACCTGCCATCATCAAAGCGGGGGCCTCTAGTATAGTGATCGTGGGATTCACCGCCGGGTTCAGCGAGCGCTTTTTGCCGAGTTTGATAGGCAGAGTGGACACGTCATTGAAGGGAAATAGCAGTCTGCCAAAGAGATAGGGGAGCGTGGCAGCCCCAAACCCCCAGCCCCCCGCCGGTGGAAGACCTCCCCTAGGGGGAATGGATTTCGCAGTTTTTCTGAAATCTAGCCTTATTCACTTGACGTCACGCGTGTTCGGATTCGGCGTGTGAAACGATCTTAAGCACAACGCTTTCGCTCTGTAATCGTAGCGATCTTTGCGAGGATATTGACGATGTGGTATCCTGGCCGTTTAACTCTCGCTCCCACGTCTGACGCTCGCCAGGTTTTAAAACTACCGCCGCTACACCGCGTTTAACCACATTTATGAGTAAGAGAGCATTTCTCCCTCATTACAAAGCGATCTGATGGCCAAACGGAGTAGATTCCATAAAGTGGCTCCACCGCAGTCCCTTCCCCGTCTGGCGATCAAACAATCCGAGAAAATCACAGAAATGCACCGCCATTTCGCCATTTGTATGAGTCGGGGCGGTGCTATCGATAATAACCCGGCCCAAACACGTCCGATCTTGACGCTTTGCGAAGTCAAGCAAGACTTCGGTACTAATCTCCGTAACCCACACAAATTTGGGATAATCCAGTTCGATCAGTTCTTTTCCTACAATGGCATTGAATCCTCTACCTTGTATATCGCGGCGGATCTTCTCTTGAAAGTCGACAGACGGCATTAAGAACGTCCGGTATTCGAGTTTATTCAACCATTTACGAAACTCTGGCCGCAACCTGCGTATCAAATCGCCATACGTTGGGACATCAGAATCGTGAGTCTTAAGCCTTATGAAGCGCTCAACAACCGTACGCGCCATTAATTCAGCCGCTTCCCCACTTAGAGTAACCTCGACCGGAACAATAGCAATTATGTCTTCCACTTCTGAAAATGGCAACTCACTTTTCGTTGATGCAACCATTGGCATAGTACCGTATGGACGGCTGGCATCATTATGCGTTATGAATGCGGGAATTCGCTGGATCGCTACCTTAGCGCTACGAATGTGGTTGTATGTATGACCAATGCCCACTAGGGCATGGTTGTGGGTGCCAAAGATAACCGGCAAACCGCTTTCAATGTATCGGTATGCGATATCCGCGAGTTTTACAGAGCGGACAAATGCTCGATGCTTGGTCTTTTTCTCGGCTGTCAGGGATCGGTGTTCGGGAAACGCCGCGTCAATATGAGTGGAGCAGTCATCAATTTGATTTATAGAATAGCTCAACGCATATAGTCCCATTCCTTCCATAGCATCAAGCATCTGTTTCCAAGTCAGACCGCGCTCGGCCGGTAGTTTGCGCCCCCCTCCGTCGTGCGCTTTTGCAAACTGATTTATCTCTGAAGGTAAATATTCCCTGTAGCCATAACGCCTGCTGACATACCGCGCTACCATCCAAAGCGAGGCCTGGGCGCATGCGCCCACCTGCGTGTCCTGTTGGATAAACGGCATCGCTTTTACGGTAAATTTTTGTCCGAGAATATGGGATTCGTATGCGGCAAGGCAGTGAACGAATTCGCGGTCCGGGTCCTTGAGTGTCGGTCTGAGTATTGTGCGGCCGACACGTTGGAAATCTGTCGGCCGCAAAACGAGAAACCCTAAATATGTATCAGAAGGAATGGCCGTTACTAGCGTTTGGATTTCCTTGTCAGTAAATTTAGTGGAAAAGAAGTGCAGCCTAGTTGCACGCGGACCGTATTTCTTGAAGGAACGACTGTAAAATGCTGAGTGCTCGTCTTGATAGTCCTTATCGACGTATTCGGGTTCAAAGATGACCGTTCTGCATTTCAGGGGCGACCTCTGTAATGCGGTGAGTAATTCCTGAATCGGTTGAGTATTGCCCCTATATGGAAGCGCGCAATTTTGAATCTCTTTGAGGAAAGCGGCCGAGCCAAAAGGAACCACCTTGAATATCTTTTTCATAAACAAAAAAGGCAGTCTTTCTAAATTTGAAAGACTGCCGGATGAAAAAATCCCCAGCGCAAAATTTATTGGAGAATTTTACGCGACGCGCTTGCCATCGAACGGGCACGTGCTGACTCGTAGGCGCTGAGCTCCCGTTCGGTGTCTTCCGAAACCTCAGACCAATATTGTTGCCAATCGGTCCTGTCGAGAATGCGTTCTGTCCGAGCGCGAATTTCGTTAAGTTGTCCCTCCTTGCCGGGGCGGCCCCGTTTGGCTTGTTTTTGGGAATGTGGAGAAATGCAAGTACATTCTGTGTTTGTGGTTGACATAAATATCGGTTTTCAACAGTAAAGCGTCGTGGTTTTGACATCAATTTTCAAAGAAGACAAGAGAAATTTTATAGGGCTCCTTCTCACAGTATTATACATCAAAATTATATAAAGATATAGGGCGAGTGGAAGCATGTCAACAATAAAAAGTGATTGCTGGCTGTTCAGTTTTTGGACGGTATGCGTTTTGCACGAATGGGTTCGCACCAAAACGAACAAAGGAAATTTGTCTCTCACCGCTGCGACGCCAACCGTCCACAATTCGCAACGGCATCGCAAAGGAGCCGCACGGTGGCTAGGCGATTCGCAAGGGTAAGAACCGCAGACGACCGCAAGCTGACTAGCGTGATTATGCCCACGGAATATTAGGCTCTCACGAAAATGACCCCGCGCGGGCGAGGTCATTTTCGTGCTTTGTGCGGCCCGGGCGGCTCACCGCCCCCCTGTCGGAGTCCTCCCCAAGGGGGCGGGAAAGCCATTGTTTCCCCGCAGTGTTTACCTTCCTTTCAAGATTTCGCTCAGACTTTTACCGGTCCGTTCTCGCACGGTTTCGAGCGTGGCGTCAGAACGAACGCCTTTGGCGAAGCCGGGGCCATATTCTTCGCGAAGTGTTTTCACAAGGGTATCGCCCCGTTTTTCACGAATCCTGCCGTCTTCATCTCTCTGACGGCCATCTAAGCCTTTGGGATACTGGTCATTACTCATACGTGTTTTATTGGTTTTTGTCGGTTGATTTACGGCAAACCGATTTCAATTCTGTTGAAATCATCTTTGCCGAAAGCTTTTCGATCGTCTGATTTCTTCGGCTTTTGGATGCTCGCCCGTGGCCCGCACACCGCACCCATCTCCTTTCGCGATAAAGGACGGGAATGGGCAACAATCGCTGCACTCGCCGAGAAAATCCACGTCCATTGCGCCGGAAACGAAGTGATAATTCTGCGTGCCCACATCGGAAATGCCGAGGGGAGCGACGACGAGAGAAAGCATTTGGAGCACTTGGAGCGACGCGAGATTGGAGCTGAACGGAAAGACGTTTTCGTTCTTTTTGAGCGCATGGTCGTCCGGTAGGTTTTGTATGTAAGTAGGGTCATCCAGTTGTCCGTTTCGTTCGAGTTCAACATACGCGGAGTTGTATTGCCCTACGCATTCGAGACACCGACGCGTCGGAGCAGCAACGTGAGCTTGCCAGTCTGCGCCCCGCAAACGCCGATTTTTGGTTAGTTGGACCGCAATTCCACCGTCGATTACTGGGATTAGATGCGCATACGCGATCAGATTCAGAATATATCGTCCCCAAGGCCGATCGACACAGCTAAAGAGAACGTCGCAATCCAGGGCACCGCGAAACCCCTCTTCTTCGGTCACAGCGAAAGGAACCGCGTTGGCAACAAATGCTTTTGCGGTCGCCCCTTTCTTTAGCGCTTTTGCCAATACGTCCACTTTTAGCCGTTTCTTCAAGAAATCCTGCCTGCCAGCGTGCAGTAATCGGTCAAGATTGTGTCGCTCCACAATATCAAAATCAATCAAGCTGACTTCCTGTATTCCCATTCTAGCGAGCGTTTCGGCGACGAGACTACCGACGCTTCCAGCGCCCACGACGCCGATTTTAAGTCGGGCTAAATCCTGTTGTTTTTCCAAACCCCATACCGAAATGGTGCGCTTCAACTCCTCCCTGAATTCAGGAGGCGGAGCCAAATGGTCAGCAAAGGTGACGTTTAACCCTCTTTTTCCTATGACACGCACTGACTGGCACCAAGCCCGCTCGTAACATCCAGGGGCAGTTTTTCCCCAAAGACGCGCGCTCCACGCGCCGTCGGTGCCCGCCGTCATACCTAGCAAGGGCAGGCCGGTAACAGCCTTCGCTTGAGCCGCCATGGCACTTTCTGTCCCAACATCGTCCCGGCTCATGCCCTGCCAGCCAGACGTTGGATGGCTATGGAGGAATGCGACGCCGCCGCGGTGCTCCCGTGCCTTGTCGAGAGCTTTCTCGAAGAACGCTGACGTTACGGACGCATTCCCATGCAACAGCCGGTCGCCCGCCTCGGGCAGAAGAATATCGTTTACGAGCGCAGACGTTCGAGTTTTTCCGATGCTCGGATGCCAGATCGCAAAGCATACGTCTTCCTGGTCCACTTGCTGCAAAAGATGACGACAGAGCCGATCATGGATTTGGGATGTTAGTGCAACGCTGTGAGTCATAAGGTGTTTAAGATGTCGGCTACATATTCCATATAGCGCTTCACCGTCCGCTTGAACGGCCATTGGGTATAGGGCCGGCTCAAATACTGCCACTCGCCGCCGAAAGGCTGGCTGTCGGCGGCCCTGGTATTGTCCATCGCCCCAGTGTTAATTGGGATTAGACGCGGGTGGATATGCAACCCGCCCGGAGGAGTAACTGGAAAGTCCGCAGGCACTTGAAACCCGATTTGTATCTGTGTGCCCGCAAATCGTCCCTCCGTGATGCGGTAGGGAACGACTGCCTTCTCGGTGTCCTTCAATTCGACCGTATGTCCGAGGGTTTCCAAGCCCTCTTTGAATTCGTCCCTGCCCATAGTATTAGAAATTGGATACCGGCTTCGTGCCCGTGAAGTGTGTGATAAACTTCATGCCGTTGTGCATGTGGATCGGTTTCTCCGGCGTATCCTTGAAAGATTCACGTCCGTGTTCCTTGATCTCGACCAGATAATTTTGCGCAGGATCGACTCCGGCCTGACGTATGATCATTACCGGCGTCAGTTCTTTTTCGCACGTCCACTGGGGCTCATCGTTCACCATGTAGTGAATTGCACCGTGCGGAATTACGACAAAAATCTCGCCGTTCTTGATCAGGACGCGGTCATCGTTCGGCACATGGTGGAATTTGTCACCCTTGATTGCGAAAAGTTTACTTTCGAGGCCCACGCCCGCGCGTTCCTTGATCTCGCGCCCGGCAACGTGGTCGTGGTGAAAATGCAGTTCCCGCTTTTCCGTCCTTGTGACCTCCACAACAATCCGAATTTCTATTTCTTTGTTCATGTTATTTTATTTGGCTTCCCGCCCCGTGTTTGCAGGGCGAATTTAATTTTTAGGGCTGGCGGTATTGCCAGCCTGAGTTAAGGATACAGGACACTGCGTAGTATGTCAAGCACTTGTTTTGCAATGCTTGACTTGGTGGGTTGATTGGTGTTATCGTAATCGTATGAAAACCGTCAAAAATCAAAGCGAACCAGGCCAACGATCCTTCGGTGCCGGGTTGAGAATCATCCGCGAATCGAAAAAGCTTTCATTGCGACAAGTCGAGGAGGCGACCGGAATATCAAACGCATACCTGAGTCAGCTCGAAAATGACAAAATTAAGAAGCCGTCGCCGCATTTTTTGCACAAGCTAGCTCAAATTTACAACATTGGTTACGAATTGCTCATGGAATCGGCCGGATACGTGCAGAAGCGAATGGATACAGAAGGCCCGAAAACTCTTGCGGGAGCAGCGCTTTTTAGCGTCAGCCAATTGACGCCGGAGGAGGAGGGTAAACTGGCGGAATATTTGGCTTTTCTCCGGGCCAAGAAAAAATGAAATCTCCACCTATTGACGCCGCAGATGACATTGAAAAGATCGCTCGCAACCTTCTGCGAACGTCAAAAGCGTGGGGTAAATTTCCAACACCGGTTGACCAGATCATGATGTCTGCCGATTTGACCCTTGAAAAGGGCATCGACCTTAGCAAGGTTGAACCGGGCTTCTTTTCCTCAAGTTTCGACTTTTTGGCGAAGGGTCTTTCAAAAATATTGGGACTTGTTGATCTACGCCACAATACGATCTACATCGACCAAAGCCAGAAGGAGCCTCGGAAAAACTTTGTTACGCTGCATGAAGTTGGCCACAAAGTGATACCATGGCAACGCGACATTTTAGGACGCGGCGATGATGAGGCAACGCTCGATCCAGATTTCAAAGAGCTTTGTGAGCGAGAAGCGAGTTTTTTGCTTCTGCCGCGCTATTCCAACTCGAACGCTTTCAGGACGAAGCCGCAAAGTTGCCGCTCGGAATTAACACGCCCCGGGCGTTGGCCGGTCAGTTTGGGGCTTCCCAACATGCCTCTATTCGCCGATATGTTGAACGCTCTCCCAAAAGGTGTGCGGTGTTGGTGTTTAACCCACCGAAGGCGAATGGGAATTATTCAGCAACCATTCGGAATTATTTTCAATCCTCCGCCTTTACCGATGAATTTGGTGACATTTCGTGGCCGGAGAAGGGATGCGGATTGGAATACCCTTTTGTTTGCGATATGCAGCGCAAGAGGCGCCTCCACGAAAACGGCACATTCACCGTGTTGATTGGCTCCGAGTGGATCACATTCACATATCATTTTTATTTCAACGGTTATAACACATTCGTGTTGTTTTTCCCGGAGGGAGAGAAAAATCGGTCGAGAACCAAAATCGTTGAAAAATAATGTCCGCGAGGGCGAATCTGGCAACGGAGTCAGTGGATAATTTGACGGCTCGTTCATAAAATCCGGACGTCGTGTTACGATAGGGGCAACGCTTTCATGCTGTCCGCTCGCCGCACATCCGACGGCCAGACCGTCGCCGCATATTTTTCAACAGAATCGCACGGCCCATTCCGATGCGAAGTCTGCGGTGACCCCGTTATCCTCAAATCAGGCAAATCACGGGTCAACCATTTTACCCACGAGAACCCGCTCGCGTGCCAATTCGCAATCGGCGAATCCGATGCACACCGAGAGTGCAAGATGGAGATTTACGAGGCGCTTCTCAACCAGCCGGGTGTCAGCGCCGCAGCATTGGAGCGGCCACTCGGGTCGGTCCGTCCCGACGTGAGCGCATATGTGAACGGTGTTCCTGTCGCCATTGAAGTCCAGATTAGCTCGCTTTCAATCGAAACCATCATGTATCGCACGATTGAATACCACCGAAAGGGCGTTTACGTTCTCTGGCTTTTGCAATGGACGCCAAAACTCGACGCGGGGCGATACAGCCCGAAATTGTGGGAAAAGTGGATTCACGCGGCATATTTTGGCCGGGTGTATTACTGGACCGGCGGATTGTCGGTTTCGAGCTACCGTTTCGAGCCATATCTGACATCCGTTCCGAAGACCTCTTGGCATTCCAAGGACGGCAGCAAAATGACCGGCGGGGGCTACAGCACCAGATCAAAGCGTTACCGAACCCCAATTCGCGGTGAGACACTGAATTTGGCAACAGACTTCGTGCCCAGAAATCGGTTTTGGTGGGAGGGAAACGGCGTGAAAGTGCCTGACGCCAAGTTGTATATGGAGCGATTCAAGCCCGGTCAGCGGAATTGACGGTCGGTGTCCCCAGGTTCGGGGAACGGCTTCGTGATACGATTATCCATTGGGTGCCGGAGTGTTTGCCGGCAGTGGTTCTTTTTCACTTCATCCCACCGTATCAACGAAAGGATTTTCACCGTGAACGACAACGACCCAAGCATGACGACGACACTCGCCCTGCTTGACCGACTGAAATCAGAGATGCCGGAAATTTGGGGCGAGGCCCAGGTTGTAGGCAAATGGGTATGGCTCGAATTCGCGATGCCACCGTTAGAGAACGTGCGTAGCAAATTGAAGGAACTGGGGTTTCATTGGAATGCGACACGCAAATGCTGGCAGCATCCCTGCGGCCTCACTCGACCATGGTCGTTCCGCCACCCAAAAACCGTGTATCCGGTGGTGCCTGCCGCCGCGCTCGAATTGAACGATTCACCCGCAGGAAGCGTGAGCGAAATCAAAGCCAAGGAATTCAAGGTGGTCGCATTGAGAGAGTGTCCCTTGCCGGAACACATGCAAGTGTGTGATACGCCGCAGAAAGCCGCCGATTATTGGCGGCTCAACATCGCGACCAATCCCTATTTCAACAGCGATTGCGAATGCTTTGTCGTTCTCATGCTCAACACGAGGCGGCGGGTGAAAGGCCATCAGCTTGTGACCATTGGAACGATGGACACGCTTCTGGTGCATCCACGGGAGGTTTTTCGCGGCGCAATTGTGGCCGGGGCATCGGCCATCGTAATGATGCACAATCATCCGAGTGGCGAGCCGCAGCCGAGCGAAGCGGACATCAAGGTGACCCGCGATCTCATCCGCGCCGGTCAGATTATTAAAATCGAAGTGCTCGACCATGTCATTATGGGTGCCTCCCATTGCAGCCTGAGAGAATTGGGATATTTTACGGCATAAATCATGCCCGGTCGTTTGGCCGGGTTTTTTCGTGCTTTGTGAGTGGAGGGGAGGGGCGGACACCCCGATCCCAGCCCCTGCCATCGTTCCTCCCCCAAGGGGTAACAGGAACGTGATTTTTGGAGGAATAAAAAGTGTTGCCAAAACGGAATGAAAGGCTCTCAATCCAAACATGGGCGCGAAAGTCAAAACGGAGCATTCGCCGGAAGAGGAATCAAAATTGAGGTATCAGACATACCTTGATGAGCGAAAGATTCTGGTCGAAAGTGATCAGGTCAGCGCAGACCAACTGGACAAGAATATTTTGACGCTGGCAGGGGGAGCATTGGGGCTTTCAATTGTGTTCCTCGAAAAAATCGCGCCGGACCCGCTTCCGGCCTCTTTTAAGTTTCTCTATTGTTCTTGGGCGGCATTGCTCTTTAGCCTTCTGACGATGCTGTCGTCCTTTCTGTCCAGTCAATATGCTCACAAGAGGCAAGTGAAGATTTTGGAAGCGGAAATGTTTCCAGATGAATCGTCCCAGCATGACATTACGAATTGCTGGTCATCAGCCACCCGGATGCTAAATCTTGCATCCATTTTATCCTTTGGCGCAGGGATTGTTTTGTTGGGCGTTTTCAGCGCCCAAAATGTCAATCCGGCCTCGCACCATAAACAGCAATCACAACAACAACCGACAAAACCATGAGTGACAAATTTCTTCCAGGCAAAATCAGCCCTCATATCCCGCAACCCATCGAAGTTCATCCCGATGCACATGCCGGACGGGTGCCTCACGGCGGTCCGAGACCGCTCGACCGTGGTGGTAAAAGCGGCTCTGGCGATCCGAGACCGCCCGCAATTCCTACCGGTAAAAAGAAATAAAAAAACAAAAACCAATATGCCAAACGACCCGATCCCTGAAGAAAAAGTAGCGTTGGCAAATGCGCGGGTGCCGCACGATAGTCCGAGAATGTCACCTCAAACTCTGTTTGTAGCAAAAGCTGGTCGTGTTCCGCAGGTTTCCCCGGTAAACTTATCCGCGTCGCCCGATTCCGTGACCAAGGTGCAAACCGTGACCGCTCAGGGCGTCACGAAGACTGCCGTTGGCAAACATGATGTTCCGCCTGCACAACCGGCCCAGCAGAAGAAACATTGATGAATTAATACAATGCGTCCACCACCCGGAAATGACATCAACTTGGGCCACATGGCCGGGAGAAATGCGATGCTGGCGTTTCCACGCAACTTGCGCGACAAACATTTGTATGTCTGTGGTGGCACAGGAACGGGCAAGTCAAAATTTCTGGAACACCTCATACGGCAGGACATCATCCAGTGGCGCAAAAGCAAGTGCGGTCTCATGGTGCTTGATCCCCATGGGACGCTGTATGATAATTTGGTTGAATGGCTGGCATGGAATAAAATTGACCGGCCAATCATTCCCATCGACTTGCGGCGGGACGATTGGGTGGTGGCATACAACGTCCTTCGTCAACGGAAGGCTGAAACGTCCGTTTTGGTGGACAATTTCACCGACGCGATGGCATACGTGTGGGGCCAGGGCGGGACGAATGAAACACCCTTGTTTGCCCGTTGGGCCGGCAATGTGCTTCGGGCGCTCTACGAAAACAAACTCACCCTCGTTGAAGCTCAATATTTGGTTGACCGGGTGGCCAAACAAATCCGCTTCGCCCTCACGGCGGATTTGAAGGAGAAATTGGACCGGCAAGATTGGGAATTTGCTGATACGCTTAACGCCAAGGACTTCGAGTCCCAAATCGGCAGCACGGTGAACCGCCTTCAACGCTTCATTCGGAACCAAACGATGAAGAATATGTTTGGGCAACCGACCGTCTCGCTCGACTTGGGGAAGGCGATTGAGGAAGGCTCGATCATACTTGTGTCGCTCGCCACAGAGCAGGCGCGGGTGTCAAAGCAGAATGCCGATCTTTTTGCCACTCTGCTTCTCGCCGACTTGTGGACGGCCGCCCAGGAGCGCGGCAAACGAGATGGCGTAAAGCCGTTCTATCTTTACCTCGACGAATTTCAACGCTTCGTGACGCCGACGATTTCCGATAATCTCGATGAAGCGCGAGGCTTTGGTCTCCATCTGACGATGGCTCATCAGTTTCCAAACCAGTTGCTTGACCGGGGGGAGAACGGCAAGCGGGTGTATAACTCGATCATGGAGAATGCGTCGAGCAAGGTCGTTTTCCGGCTGTCGCATTCCGAAAACCTAAAGGTGATGGCTGAATGGCTTTTCACGGGCACAATGGACCCCGACGAGATCAAGCACGAATTGTATTCCACCAAGGTGATGGAATTCCGCGAGGAAATGCGCACTGGCCGCAGTCGGAGTGGGGGCACGAGCGCCGGGGGCGGGATTTTTAGCGGGACCACGGCGAGTGCCAGCGTCGGCGGATCGATTTCGCGGGGCGGGGAATATTCGGATTCGTCTTGGGGCAGTTCAATGGCTGAATCAGGAGGAGATTCACAGACGTGGACAGACTCCTACAGTGAAAGCGAGACCGAAATGCCCGTTCTCATTCCCGTCATGGGAAAAGAACTCTCACACGTCCAATTTCGTTCATTGGAGGAGCAGCTTTTCCGGGCGATGGCCGTTCTTTTTGACCAGCAGGAACGACAGGGCGTCGCCCGTCTTGTTGGCATGCACGCGCCAGTTTCGCTCCACACACCGACGGTCAGCAAAATGTCGACCAGCAAGGAGATGACCAAACGCTACCTCGACCGGTGCTATGAAAAGTTACCGTTCGCGTTGCCACGGGAAAAGGCCCAGCAACAACTCGCCACTCGGGACAGCACCCTTGTCGAGTCGTTGCTTAACGAGGCGACCGCGGAACCCAAAAGCGCAAAGCGTAAGATCGTATTGTCCCCGGCCAAAGACGGTAATAAAACACTACCGCCGAACATTTAGCCAGCGCGACGTTCGCCGCACAAATTTGATAAGATATAGCGGATGCAACCATCTGGAATTGCCCTTCAAGACCGTGATCTTGATCTGATACGAGGACTGTTTGAGTCCCGGACGATGACAGCCGCCCATATCGCGACGTTGTATTTCAACGAAAGCAAGGAAGCCGCGAAAAAGCGGCTGCAAAAATTAAAAGCGGCAGGATTGATAAGTGAGCGAGAGCGTCTCGTAAGCGAGCCGGCGGTATTGTTTCTCGCCGCAAAGGCGTTTCCGCTGCTTCATGAGCACGGCATTCTGGCGCAGTATCCCACATTTACTCAGTCGGCGCTCGCAAAGCGCGCCCAGGTGAGCAAACATACGCTTCGTCACGAATTGGATATAGTGGATGTAAAAGCGGCCTTTCATGTGGCGATCAAAAAGACTGAAATCTTTGCAGTTGAAGATTTCACGACATGGCCGGTTCTCTGCGAATTTGAAGCTCGAGTCCCCGGAAGCGCCGGACGTGAAATGACCGTTCGTCCGGACGGATTCATTCGCATTCTGGAAAGGGACGCCGACGGCGGTGCAGCCGACCACACTTTTTTTCTTGAAGTGGATCGTTCCAGTGAAGTCCTTGATGTCTTAACGAATCGGGCCGGTTGTTATCTGGAATATTATAAATCAGGCGGTTTTGCACTCCGCAACGGCGCCCCACGCTCTGCATTCAAAGATCATCCTTTTCGCGTCCTTATCGTGCTGAAAAGTCCTGACCGGCGCAACAATATCGCCGAGCGGCTATTGCAGGGAATCCCGCCGATTCTTACGCAGGTATGTCTCTCCACGCTCGACGAAGTTCGCGCCGACCCTTTGGGCGTAATTTGGATACAGCCGCGTGATTATCGCGAGGCGACCAAAGGAACAGTTTTTGATCCCGAAGGACGGAGTGGCGCGCGAATAACAGGGCGGCAGACGGCCCGCGACAATTTTATCGAGCAAAATGTGACGAAGCGGCAAATCTTGAGTGAGGAAACGGACGCGGCGAACATCCTTCACAGCCCGGCCTGACACGATTCGACAAAATGCACAAAATCGGTATTTTGAAAAATCTTCGCTTTCTGCCACACGGCCTGTGGCAGCGGCAGGGAGAAAAACGAGCGGACGTCTTTCCGCAATCCTTTCAGCTTCACGACAGTGCCATCCATCATCGCATAGTAAAAACTAACAAGGTGCAAAATGACGAAATTCACGAATTCCGCTTCTTCGGGAGTGACAGGATGCTTGTGGATATCGGCGTCGGCGTTGAGAACGCGGGCCAATTCAGGACGCCGGAAGAATTCCTTCCAGATTTCCCGGTGATTGGTGGTGACGGTGAGAAGATTGGAAACACGCTGGGTCCTGGTTGCCGCGCGAACGGCGGCAGCCGTGAAAAACAGACCGCCGACCACTCCCACGGCGTTCAATAGTTCCACCCAATTATTTGCAATCCAGCGAGCACCCTCCATGCCCCCATCGTATCACGCAAAGACTGGAGGGAAAAGGTGGTCACGGCTGATCCGGAATGTCCCGCTTCGCGAACACCAGCGTCTTGCGAGGAACGCGGACCATCCGTTCGTCCGGTCCGCAGCCGGCGGACGGTGGTAGCGACCCGGCCAAGGTTGTGATGTCAATGCCGATAATGGCAAAATCGCCGTCCTCGAGTTCCCAAATATCGGGGCAACCATGCACAGCGGCGGTTTTAGCTCCATTGGCGTGTGGGTCAGGGCCGAGACGTTTAAGAAACATAGACTTTCCTTTTTGGCTTTTTGGTTTTCGTTTTATGCGGTTATTGGGGTCCTAAATATCGGGCGCGATAGAAGTTGGCGGTCTGCATTTGAATCGGCAGGTCTTGAAATGTGGCGGGGGCATTGTTCACGACCTCGACTTGCCCAACCGCGACGAACGGTTCCGAAAGCGCGGTGGCCCGTTCGACCTCGTAGATTCCCGAGATGGCGGTTATTGTCAGCGTCGGCTTCCCACTGACGATTTTCATGGAAAGCGTCGTCGGTCTGACAACGGCCATGCTGAACGCATTGCCGGAGGATTTAATCGTAATAGCCGGATACAAAGGAACAGGCACATCGCATGAACCAAAATAGTCATAGCCCCATGCGACCACCCTGCCATCAGCAGTCCGCGCCAAAGTCTGATTGCCGCCAGCGCATATTTCCACCACGTTGGAAAGTCCAGCCGGCACAGCAATCAAGCCTCCATAACTATATCCCCAGGCGATCACCGTGCCATTCGTGCGGAGAACTACCGTGTATTCGGCCCCGCAAGAAATGGTCTTGATTTCGCTCGTTGGTATCGGAATGTCGCATTCTCCATACGTATTGTCGCCCCACATCCGTATGGTTCCGTCGGCCAAGCGGGCGGCAGTGTGATAATCGCCTGCCGAAATTGAAACGACATTGCTTAGCCCGGGAGGCGCGACAGCATTATGATATGCGGCATTGGTCCACACGGCACCCCATTCAATCACCGTGCCGTCCGAACGAAGCGCAATGGCGTAAAGTTCCCCGGCTGCGATGGCAACAACATCGCTGACGTTCGGTAAGTTTGTTACGACGAGTGCGCTCGGTATCGCATAGCCTCCCCAAATCGTCATAGTCCCGTTCGACAAAAGTGCCAGACTGAAACCTTCGCCCGCCGCCACTTGCACGACATTGCTCAATCCGTTTGGAAAATCAAGTGCCCCGTTTATATTCTGGCCCCAGCCTGTTACGGTTCCATCGGACAGAATTGCCAATGCATGCTTGAAACCGGGCGCTATTTGCAAAACATTGCTCACCGTCGTCGGCGTGTTCGTCTCGCCGTCCCAATCCTGACCCCATGCGACAACTTGGTTGGGAATGGGCAGGAATCCTCCGCTTTGCGGGCGCGCGGTGGAAAGACCGATCATGAAAACGGCAAGAAAAATGAGAAACCGAATGGACTGAATTTTCATGATTGGGAATTATTTGGCGTTTTTTCCTTCAAAGAATTTCGGCGTTAGAGGACAGAACCCGCCGGCAACCGCACAGAAATCTATGACTGTGGCGGACGTCGCATTGTTGGGTGAATTTTGGCATCCGAGCATCCCTAAACTTATCCCCCCCCCCCCCCGTGGCAGGTCAACAACTGAATGTCCCTTTCCCGCAAGCAGTTAGCGCGTATCGGGCAAAATTTCGTGGGACTTTTTGCCGAAAATAGCCAAAAAAAATCGCGGACACCATCGTGTCCGCGTAAACGGTTATCGTTTGAGCCGTTCCCGGTAAAATGCCGCCGGGTAATCCGTCGGCTGCTTTTTGTCCTCCAGTTTCAACCATTTAAGGAACCGCTCCGCGCCAACCCGCTCGAAGACTTCGAGCGCGAAGCGTTTTCCCGCGTCGTCCCCATCCGGCAACAGCCAGACCCTGCCGGATTCCGGCACGAGGATCGTGATGAGCTTGGCTTGCGCTTCGCTACACGCGGAACCCATCGTCGCAACCACGTTCGGGAATCCCAATTGGGTCATCCACCAGACCGATGGGAAGCCCTCGACGACAATCAGTTCCTCAATCGGGCCTTTCAGTCGATGCCAGTTATACACCAGTTCGGATTTGTGGAATTCGTAGAGCACCTTGTTTCGTTCCCGCTTGGGCGGAAATTTGTAACGGGGATGTTCTCGTCGGCGCTCGCCAAAATTGACCCACCAGTGCTCATGAGAAGTGAACCACCCCGTTGAAGGAAGGATGGATTTCCTTTCCAAGGAGGAGGAGTTTTGTTCCGAGTAGGGAGATTCCGGGCAGGCGGGATGGAGCCGGGAGCGAGGGGAAGGATCAGCGGGCGGACTGGCGCAGGAGATCGTTCCAGTCTTTGGCCGCTGGACGCAGGCGGCGAATGGCGGGATAAAGGTCGCGCATGCGTTGGGCCATGGCGTCGCCGGTGGGATCGGCGTCAAAGCCGCAGTAGATGGGCTGGCCTTGTTCGACAAGCGAGCGTAACCACGCGGGATTGGGCCGGGCTCCTGAGGTGGAGAGGCAACGATAGTCGGGATGAAGGGCGTGGCAGCTGATGGCGTCGATGCCCGATTCGCAGAGGACCGTGGCCTGGTATGGAGTTGAGGGAAGAGAGAAGAACCCGTGATCTTTGTGGGAGCCCGGAGCCATGCCGCGCCAGGCGAAAGCCGTGGCGCCGCGCAACTCTGCCCCGACCGGGGCCGCGTTGGGGGCCACGAGCAGGAACACCGCGTTGGCCCGAAGATCCGCGTAAATGATTCCCGATTGAACCAGCGGCGCGAGCAACGACCTGGGAAGTTTTCGTTCCCCGACCAGGTAACGTTCGACCCGTGGCCAGTTCTGCGCCGCCGGCGCGGGAAGCGTCAACGCCTGCGTCCGGGGCGTTGATTGGGGCGGGAGTGCGGCACGCCCCTGAAAGCGATGTTCCAGCCATTCGAGCGCCTGGCCAAAGCCCACCTGCCTGACATGCATGACCAGATCGATCGCCCCGCCGCCTCCGACTCCCTGGTTCCAGTTGATGAACTTGGACCCGGTCACCGAGAGGACCCCCTGATCGATGCGCCACTTGGCCGGGTCGTGGGGATCGGGGATGGCCTCCAACTGTTCCAGGACCACGGGCAAAGGCAGTGCGCGCAGCTGGTCAGCTCGTGCGCGCCAGTTCATGGCTCGGCGGACATCCTGGTTCGCAAGGTGACACACTCCTTCATGTTGAAGACATGGCTGGATTCGGTGAGTCGATCGATCAAGGCGGCGGTGAGATGGGGATTCTTTAGGAACGAGGCCCAGTCGCTGAAGCCCAAGTTGGACGTGATGAGGGTCGAACGCTGCTTGTGGCGTTTTTGCAGGAGGGTGAAGAAGAGCCCGACCTGGGCGGGCTCGGCCTCGACGTAGCCGATCTCATCGATGAAAAGCAAGTCGTATTGGAGATACCTGCGGATGAGCCGCCCTTGGGAGCGGTCGGCCTGGGAACGGTGCAGTTCATAAAGCAGATCGGCAAAGAGGACGTAACGCCCGCGAGCCCCTTGATGAATGGCCTGGATGAGGAAGCTGGTGGCCAGACCGGTCTTGCCGCAGCCGGTGCCGCCCATCCAGATGATATTCTGCTTGTCGGTGAGAAAGGCCATGGAGTCGTAGAGGGCCATGATTTTCTTCTTGCTGAGCTTGGGCTGTCGATCGAAGGGGAAGGTGTCCATCACCCAGGGCTCCGGGATTTGCGCCCGCTTGAGGCGCTGCTGGCGGGCTTGATCGCATTTCAAGCGGTATTCCTCCTCGACGACCCGGGTCAAAAACCGGGCGTGGGACAGATTGGATTGGGCGGCGGCTTGCAAGTGATCATCCCAGCGGGCCAAAAGACCGGTCAGATGGAGGTACTTGAGTTGCCCGGCCAGGGTGTCAGTCATCATAGCGGGAGAGGTCGGGCGTGTCGGTCAGGGAGCCCTCTTGATAAGCGGGGCGCTGCTCCAGTTCCGGATCGACCGGCGGGTCCGGCAGCGCGGTCTCATCCAGGTGCAAGAGCGCGATGCGTTCGAGGGTTTCCAGGCTGGTGATCTGGTAACGGTGGGCGCGCTCGATGGTGCGCAGGAACAGGGTCGTGCTCCAACGCTGCCGCAAGGCCCAGAGACGACGGAGGAACTGATGACGCAACAGACCGGGCGAGCTCAGGATAAAGTCCACGTAGGCGCCGATTAGGGGATCGATGGCGCGCAGCCGCTTTTCCTCTTCCTGACTGGACTGTTTGCGGTTGCGCGGCCAAAAGCGCGGGGACCTCGGTCCGGGCGCATGAAAGGGCTGGTTCCTTACGCCCCACGGCGGCAAGGGATATTCGATCAGGCTGCGGCGGTCCTGGCAGAGGACCAGGTGATGGAGGTAGCGCAGGACCTGGATTTTTCCCCGGCCATTGCCGGGCACTTCATAGTAGTTGCCCAGCACGGCGACATAGCCGTATTCGTCGACTGACCGTTCGAGCAGCAGATACGGCGCGGGCAGATGCCGGGGCAGTTGGGTCAAAAACGTCCGTTCGTGCTCGAAGGCTTGGGCGGGAATGAGCCCGGCCTTGCCTTGGGGCCGCTGCTCCAGGCGCACCGTGGACCACTCCAGAGCCTGGCGGTTAAGATCCTCCAGGTTCTGGAAGGTGCGCCCCGGCACGAAGTTCGTCTCGACCGTCAGGAAGCTGCGTTCCTCGCCCGCTTTCCGGTCGGGATGTCCCGGGGCGTGGCAGCGGAATGTAAATCCGTAGGCTTTGCCAAAGGCTTCCATCTCCGGGACGATCACCGCGTTGGAGCCCAGGCCGCGCAGGCGCGCCAGATTGGTGTTGTCGATGACACAGATTCGGGGCCCATAGCCCCAATGGGTCAGGGCCAGATGTAAAAAGCATTTGAGATGGAAGCGGTCAAAGACGGGGTGGAACTGAAGATACCGACGCTTGGAGTAGCGCAGGTAAAGCAGGCTGGCTTGCAGGCGCAGCAACACCGTCCCCACCCGCAACGTGAAGGGACTCGTATCATGCTGCATCTCGGCCCCGGGTTCCTCCGGCCCGCGCTCGCAGCGCAGGTTCACGGGCGCGCCGATGCCCAGTTCGCGCAGACGCCGGGTCAGGGTGGAGTACTTGACCGCGATGTCGTGCTCCTCCCGGAGTTTTTCCGCCATCCGTTGGGCGTAGCCGTGGCACTCCTGATGGAGCCGGCGCAACAGGTCCGGATCGATGACCTGAACCGGGGGACGAGCCAACCGGGGCATCTGCCCGGCCTGGGCGATGATCCGCCGCACGGCGTTGCGGCTGAGTTTGAGTCCGCGGGAGATCTCCCGAATGGGCATCCCCTCCTGGTGGAGCAGGAACACCGCCTTACGTTTGTCCGCTGTGATCATGGATTTGTTTGAGGGTCTTGGTGAAAGCCGGCAGCCGGCTTAACAGGCTGGCGCACAGCAAATGGGCTTGCGCACGGAAGGGACGACTGGAAAGTCGCGGATCCTGGCTCCTGGCCATGACGCGCAGCAGGACCTTCCGGGCTTGCTCCAGATCCGCCAGGAACAGGCGCTCGAACTCGCTGCCGCCGTCGGGATCCTCCGGGAGGTCCTTGAGTTGTTGCAGGGGCAAGGTCAGATGGCCTTTGCGAACCTCCTCCCGGAAGGACTCCGGGCCTCGGAAAAAACCGTGCGCCAACTGTTCAATCTGGCGGGCGCTGAGTTTTTTGCCCCGCAAGGCCGTGACGAACTCATCGACGGCGGGCGCGCCGTTTAGACGCCTAAACGGGCGCAAGGTGTAGAGATACGAGTAAACCGGGAAGGAGCCGTCGAAGAGCGCCTCCCGGACCACGGAACTCAACTCCGCCAGGACGCCCAGGCGCAGACTTACCCAGGCTTTGCTGCGGGAAAGTTGCTGGGCGATCTCAGCCACGCCCAGGCCGCGTCCGGCTTTGAGTTCATCCAGGAACCGGGCCTGTTCGAGCAGTGAGAGCGCGTGGTCATGGGCCACGCGCAACAGACATACGATGCCCGCGGCTTCGTCGGCGGCCAGCGAGACAAAAGGCCCGGTGTGAAGGTGGAGCTGGCGGGCACAGCGCAGGCGCTTGAAGCCATTGAGCAGGATCCGCGTGGCGGGAAGCTCGATGCCCTGGAGCGGCTCCTGGATCCCGCTCCGGGCCATCGAAGCCAAAAGTCGTCCTTCGGCCGCGGGCGATTTGAGCCGGCAGCCCTCGTAGCGAAGGTCCAATTGGTCAAGCTCCACCATCGCGGCGGCGCCAAACGGACTCTCAGGGTGGCTGTTCATTTAACCAGGCCACACTTTGATCCATCCGCCGCCGCCGCACCATGCGGTGTTGTCTCAGCGTGCGCCAGAGCATCTCCACGACCTCCGCAAGCAGAACCCGGCGCCCTTCGATCACGCTGACCACCACGCGCACGTAATCAAGAACCGGGCGCGGCCACGGTAGCGGGGGCGGGTCCGAGGTTGGAGTCGCCGGGGAACTCCGCCGCCGCCGCGCATTGAGATCGTGTTTCTTCACCTGACCCTCAGGTTCCCGATAGTAAGCAACGCTGCGACGGGTCGACTCCCGCTTGCGATGATGCTCGCGACAGCCAAAGGGACAGCCCAGGTCCTTGCGCCCGGCGTTGCGGACGTCCGTCAGAAAAAAGATCCCGCAGTGCCGGCACCGGGCCAGGCACTTTCTCAGCCAGGGTTTGAGTCGCAGCACCGACCGCAGCACCACGTAATACGACAACACCAGGGCGGCGACCGCCTGATCGCGATACCACCTGGGGTCAAAGCAAAAGCGCGCCGCGATCTCCGTTGCAAAAAACCCAGACTCTCACTATGAATACTGAAGTTACTAAAGCGCCCCTTGTCTTACCGGAACGGCTATCAGCCGTCGAGGTGGGGCAAGGGGTTTTTCTTTCACCGCCACCCCCCTTTGGAAAGAAAATCCGGCCGCCCTTCAACCGGGTGGGTCACTTCTCGTGAGCACAGGCGGGTCCGTTTTGGCGAGCGCTAACGATGTTCTTCCGAAATGCGTTTGTCATCCACGATTCTGCCGCAATAGCCGACAAGCTGGTTGTCGGCATTGTGAACGGGAATGGCAACCCGGTCAGCGAGCAGCCCTTTTGAGCAGACGCCGAGGCCAAAATGATGCACGGTTTCCGCCGTGAATCCTCGCGACCTCAAATACGGGTGGTCGTAATCAAGCCGCTTCAATTCAAAATCAAGCGGTTCGTTCACCACAACGGGAAGCGGTGGACTCTCCGTTGCAGGAGCGGGAAGCTCGGGTTCAACCGCGGACTCTTTCGGTTTTGCCTTTTGCGGTGATTTGCCAAGTTCCGGGCAAAATCTGTCCCGCAACTTGATTGCCACCGCGCGGAGCGCCGTCCCGTCGTCTGGATTCACGCCATCCATCAGAGCGGAGAATTCCAGCACATTGCCTTTGGCCTGGCAGCCGAAACAATTGAAAATCCCTTTGGTCAGGCTGGCGGAGAACGACACCGAATTCCTCTTTCCTTTGTGGCTTGGCAGGGGGCAGAAGCCGTGATGCTGGTCACCCTTCTTTTTTACTTCGACGCCATGATGCCGAAGAACATCTTCAAACCGCAGGCGTGCCCGCAGTTCTTTGAAGTCGATCCATGTGGCCATACGTCAGTAGTCTTCCGGTAGCAATACGGTCGTCAGGCTTCTGTCCCATTCAGTGATAATCCAGAAACGGAGTCCCGCTTGTGAGTTATACGCGGAGAGCAGGCGAGTGCCTTCGGCTAATGCGCGGTCATTTGCGCGTTTGTCTTCATCATCAAGCGCGCCCCAGTCGCCTTGTGAATGGCGGTTGAGTGCTGTTTGAATCTCGTCGTTGGGAACGCAGGCCAGCACATTTGGTGTCGCGCACAGTCCGCCCAAAGAAAACTTGGGCATGAGTATAATAAGAACGTCATAATCAGGTTTGTCCATCGGTAAGTAGCAGGTTGAGAGTTAAAGAACACAGTCCGCCGAGTATTGTATCATAGGAGAAATACCGAGTGTGTTAATGGTGATGCGAGTCACAAGATACGCCCACCTACATTATACCAAGTTACTTGACAGTAACGAGCCTCCTATGGTACAATACTCTAGTAAATAGCTCTTCAAAAAACCCTCCTGTTCTACCGCATCACTTCCACCCATTGTGTCCACACGTTCGCTGTCAGCAAAAGACCAATTTGACTGTTTCAAGTTGGCCTAAACTGACAACGAAAGGAATTATGCTTCCAGAAGTTCATGAAATCCAACACAGAATCCAACAACAGATACGAAATGACCAATACGGAAACGCGGCACGAGCGGTCGAATCCTACACGAATCGGTTCAGCAGGCTGCATCGGCGAATCATGCAATTGCCGTTCGCTGACGGAAATGCCGTGCGATGCGTTCTCTACATGAACCTCGAACGGGTGCTCATGCGGTTCGAGGAGCTTCCGTGGCTCGGTCCGCCATCTGGTCCGGTCCGGGTGAGGGACTTGGGATCAGATGCAAGCCACGCATACGGAGTTCGGTCCGATAAAATCGACGACCGCCTGCTAGCTCTTCCCGTGGAGAAAAAGCTCGCAACATCCACCATCCTCCACAGAGAATTGGAAAGGGTAATCTCACTCGCCGAAGAATGCCACTTCCTTAGACGTCACCCGCAGTGCCCTCACCGCTCCACGTCCCAATTGCGCTGGCATCAAAACTGACGACACGAGCCAATTGCTCCCCGTCGTCGCAAAGCCGCTCTCCATGGGCGGCCTTTTCGTTACATCGCGAGGCTTCCATCTTGCTCATATTGGTCCCAGATCAACATGCCGCGTTCAAAGTTCGGTGAACCCTCCGGCCATCGCTGCCTAACGAGAGCACGGCCTTCATCCGCGACCTCGAAACGTTCCATTTTTCTATCATAATCCCTCTTTGCGCGTTCCCTCGGAGGCAAGTTCGCTTCCTCCGCACGTTTGGCCTCAGCATCTGCTGCCGCTTTTATTGCGCGCTTCTTAATCATTAGCATGTCGTGGTCCCACGCATCATTATCATTCGCGCGTCTTTTCTTGTCAGCTTCTTGCGGGTCCGGGCCAGCATTTAACCTTTCCGTTTCTCTGTCCACTCCGGTGATTTTTGATTCTAGGCAAGCCTTTTCGTAGTCGTCCCGCAATCCTGCAATATCAAGATCACTCCGCTCTTTGAACGGTCGGACGGAGCGGGCGAAATTCTCTTTGAATTCGTCTTTGGTAAAAAAGATGAGATGCTCCTCTTTGTCGACCTCACTATGATGGCAAAGATATGCCTTCGGTGCGGCACCACAAATTTGACATTTATGCACGAATGGATAGTGGTCCGCGCCATCGTTTCTGCATTTCTTGAAACCACACTTCCAAGGGATGTTGCTAAGAATATACTTTCCGCATTCAGGACAGTTAAAGCCGATGGCGCGTTTCTCCCAAATGAAGAAATATACAAAGAATAGCGCAACCCCGCAGATACACGCAGCCGTCCATGCGAACGGATGGGCTATGATTCCGACGGAGGCGACCACGGCTAGTTGAATGCCAAAACAGTAAAGCAGGTTGACCGGTCGCCTCAGCGTAAACCGCAATTTGGCAGTCTTGGGATTATTTAAGAACCCAATCGCTGTTTTCTGATTTGCTGTCGCGTCCATAAAGCTGCTTGCCCGTTCCAGATTGTGGATTTAGGGATAGCAAGAATTTCGCTTGCGTCAAGTGTTTTATTGTGTTGACCTACTCTCTGGCGTTACGGACCGGCAACTGGTATGAAACCGACAACATTTTGGCACGGCGTTTTGTTCATCGTCGGTCTTTGGCTTTTGTCGTATGCTTTGATCGACGTGACTGATACCACGCCAAAACAGCGGAGAATGGCGATTTCAAGTGTGGTGCCGCGCAGTTCGCCGCCCGCGAGTTTGAGTGGCGGAGGGCGGGAAGTCGCTTCAGCGCCCCCGACTCCGGTTGTTCCCGCAAAAGTGTGGCCTGCTGATTGGACTCCGACATCAACCGTTTCCATCAATGATTCAAACCACTCCGCCAAGGGCATAATGAGTTTTACTTTGAATCCCGGCGACGACCTGCAAGTCGAATTCGGGCCGCTGTGGGTATGCAAAGTTCCAGATCAAATGAGGGAGTTGGAGATCGCTGTGAACGACGGAAACGGGTTCGAGAAGTTGCAGGATTATTGGACGCGCGTTAGTCCGACGCAAGACGCCGGCAAGAATTCGTGGTGGTGGACGTCAAGGCTTCTGCGTTTTCGTATTCGTCCGGGTCTGCGCGGTAATCTCGGCTTGCAATTGGATGTTTCCAGAATGGTTTATGAGGAAATGAAACCAGGACCGTTCCCGCCGCCGCAACAATTCGGTGACGTCACGATTTCGGTGGAGGATGTCAAGCGCACGGAGCAAGGCCGGGCGGTATTCACGGTTGTCTTTCATAACACAAGCAGCTCGCACACCATCGGCGCGGCCATTCATAGTGAAGTAATTACACCAAGGGCTTCCTTAGTCAGTTCTGACGGCAAGGAATACGTCTTGGTGGGCTTCGACGGCATCGGCATGATGAGTTTGAATCCGAGTTCGTTGACTCAGCTTGACCCCGGCGAGACGGACAGAGCGACGGCCACGTGGACGTGGTGGAAGCCCGGTGCCGTGTCCTCCTTCCGGCTCCAAATGGAGATTGTGCTCGATTCCAACTATAGCAGGAGCGCGGTGGCGTCATTTCAACAAAATGGGTATAATTTGCCACCGACTTGCAGGGTGCATAATTTTATCACCGACATCCCGATTACCACGGTGAGATATTGAGGCGTCAGCGCGATTCGACCCATTTTCTTATCCGTTCCTCGATTTGTCGTCGCGGTGTCCCATATTTTTCGCGCGAGCGACGGATGATCGTTTCGCGTTTGCCATAATCCACGAGAAGCGACGGCCATGTCGTGGCCCGAAACGGCTCCCGATACCGACCGTCACTAAGCATCTTCACCAAGACCTCGTGATTTTCGAGTTCGGTGAATCGTGCAGCGGGGAACGATGCTCCGAATTCTCGCTCAAGCACAAGGGCATCAAGCGACCCGACGCGGAATGCGACGATAGCGCCAACGTTGCCTAGCACCGCGTCCCGCGTTTTCTCCGGCAATTGCGTCATGAACTGGTGAGAGAGGGTGAGGCACAGCCGGTATTTGCGTGCTTCGGAGAGAATTCCAGCAAATGAATCCGAGGTGAAATTCTGGAATTCATCCACGTAGAGCATAAAGTCCTTGCGATCTTTCTCAGGCGTATCCGCCCGCGCCATCGCCGCCAATTGGAATTGATTAACCAAAAGCGCACCCAAGAGGTGCGATTTGTCTTCACCCAGCCGGCCCTTCGAGAGATTGGCGATGAAGATGCGTCGATTGTCCATGATGAACCGTGCGCCAATCTTGGATTTCACCTGCCCCAAGACATTGCGGATTTGAGGAACCATGAACAATTGGCCGACTTTATTCAAGATGGGCGACACCGCTTCCGTCAAAAACTTGCCCTCATATTGTTTGAATTCCCGCGTCCAGAAATTCAGAACCAAGGGGTCCTTGATTTGCCGGATCACCCAAGCACGATACCATGTGTCGGTCAGCATCCGCTGGACACCGAGAAGTGTCGTATTCTCGCACTCCACCAAGGCCGCCACCGTCGCATACAGAATGTATTCCAACCGTGGCCCCCACGAGTCTGCCCAGATGCCTTTGAATGCACCGACGATGCCGGAGGCCGCCAAATGCGAATGCTCTTTCGGAAACGAATGCAGCACATTGAGGCCAATCGGAAATTCCTTGTCCGCCGGATTGAAATACACGGTGTCCTCAATGCGAGAAGGGGGAATGGTGGATAGCAGTTCCTCAGCCAGATCACCATGGGGGTCAATGACGCCGACACCGAGGCCAGCGTCGATGTCCTGCACAATCATGTTGCGCAGAACCGTGGTCTTGCCCACGCCCGTTTTGCCGATCACATACAAATGATTGCGCCGGTCTTTTTGGGCAAAACAAAGAGGCGTTTCACTGCCCCAATTGTGCCGGTCGCCGATGTATGCAAAGTGCCCCTCATCCATCCTGGTTCATGTAGCCGACCAAGCCCCTAATCCAAAGACGGCAAACGGCTTGTTGGCGAGCCGCCAAGGTAATGGGAGCTTGCACGGACGCACGAATGCCCGGGAAAACGGTCGATGTCATTCAGTATATCATTGAGCGGAGACAATTCTCTATCCCCCGATAGGTGGCGACTTTGGTCTCGACGTTGCCCGCAAAAACGCGGACGGTCTGTCATGTGCGCAAAATAAACGAATGGGCGAGGGATGTTGCCTCGATCTGTGGAGGATGGTGGGGTGCTATGAGCGGCGCGGTTTCCGTTCCGCTCACCTTTGCGGCGTTTTTTTGGCAAGGAACGCCACAAAAATGGTTCGCGATTTTGGCTGTCGTCGGGCTTTGGATTGTTATAATCCAGACGATAAATAAAAATCGCCGCGAGCGACAACAAATGGCAATCGTTTACCAAGATGAAATTGCGAGCCTCAAGAAAACCATAATTTCTTTGCGCGCGCCGTCATTTGACGTTGAAGGCGTGCCTATGGATATAACAACCGGTCGCAAATATTCTTGTCGCCTACGCGTTTCTAATAACAACGCAACCAAGCAGGCGACAGATGTGCGCGTCGAATTGCTTGCATTGACCGATTCACTGGATGCAAAACATGGACCGCATTTTCGCCCGGAATTCCCGTTTTTATTGAAGCCCGAGGGAACCGGATCGGACAGCATCAATCCGGGCGCGTCGCAAGATTACAGTCTCTTTAGCGTCACGATGATGGAAGGATTCCACCGGGAGGAGGGCAAATCAGAAATGATTGGTCACCGAAATTTCGTCGCGTGTTTTATCGAGGGGAAAATTGACAAAGCCACAACTCAGTTTACTTGGATGCAGCATTATCGGCTGAAAATACGTGTGACCGCCCGAAATTTTCCAAAAACCGAAAAAGAGCTTTGCCTGACATTCTCTAATGAAGGACCGTTTTGTAGGTTCACGGTAACGAATGTTGCGGCAGCGAACGTCATAGTATAGTGATGACCAAGAATATTGACCATTAATATTGAAAAACCGCATCCGGTTTTGCTTATTATCAAGGGGGTGGAACGCACTTCAGGTGCGAGACGACCATTGTCGTCGGCGCTCACGCGCAATTCTTCACAGAAAAATTTAATCCGGCTCTCTACCCGTGGTCGCAGACCCGCCAGTTTGTCGAGGAGCACAGCGTGAGCGAGCACCGCAGACCGTGAGCCGCCGTGAGGCGGAAACTGGTATGTTGTCGGGGGTGCGACAAATGCCGCCGACAGGAGGGAAGCCCTTGCAGCGAAAGCGTTTCCAGGAAACGCAGGGGTTCCCCACCGTGGGGAAGGGTGTGGGGATACCCATTGGCCACGATTATGCGCCTTCACGAAAGGCGGATTCTCTGATAAAATGGGTTCGTATAAAGTTCACGAGAGAGCACCACTTAGTACTCCACCAGTTTTGGTTGGAGGCGAGAGAGGGGTTGGCGGCGAGTTCGGAACGCATATTCCCCAATAAAGACAAGACAAACTCGTAGGGTTCAGCAAAAGAGAATGAAACTTTTTTGGCCAAGGCGAAGAAATAATTATTCACACGAATTTGTTTTGCGAACACAATGTGTTCGCAATTCGCGAACGAAATCGTAGCATCAATTGATGCCTGACCGTTCCAAAATGAAAACGATTAAAAAGAAAAATCCCGCAGCCGTCGCACTCTCAAAACTTGGCGCATCCAAGGGTGGAAAGGCACGGGCAGCAACTTTGTCTGCCGAGCGCAGATCGGAGATCGCCCGGAACGCAGTTTCGGTAAGATGGCAAAACAACAAATCGCGCTGACGTTGCGATCAAGCTAGACAAAACCGATCCGCTTAGTCGTCGTCAACAGTCAGTTCCTTTTGTTTGATCCACTGAAAGCCGTCACCATGGGTGATTTTCGCTATGTCAATAGCTCCACCTACTCCTGTGATTCCGCCTGGAGTCAAATAGGTTCCGTCCGAGAGCTTCTGCACGCTTTCTGTGATGCGAGTCATTAGCACACAATAGTTGATTGAGTCCTGTAATGTCATTGTGCTCCAATTCATGATGTATTCCAATTTGTCTAGCTCCGCACGAACGTTGACGCCGTTGTTCACCGCTTTTTGAACAATCGGCAGATTAAAGATTTCAGGCGCCCAACCTTTGATTATGCGCCCAACAACATCAATTTGACCGATCCGCAAATCACCGCCGCTATCGGTAGTCCGTGAGACTGTATCAGTAGGTGCGTCGGGAACACTAACAAAGTAAGCCCTGCCTACGCCGTCAGCGTCGAAACCAGCAACAACAAATGTTATAGATTCAATGTGCCATACCCTTTCTTCCTTTTTACCTCCTTTCGTGAAATCGCAAAATATATTTACCCCCTGACGCTCGCGAAACGTGATGTTTGTTCCGCCTTCATTCTTTACTTGTTCCTCAACCAACGTTTTTAATCTGTTCTCTTCTGGTGTGATAAGAGCATTGATGAAATAGTCATTCAATTTCTCGGCGATGGCTTTGGAATCCAGTCGTGGTTCTTTGTCCAAGTGGTTTATTCTGAAATCCTCAATAAACCAGCCAGCGTTCTTAAACATCCCTTTAGAATCGGGGAAAAAAGCCCTGCCAGCGATAACAACTCCGGTTCTTTCATTGAGTTTGAATAGCTTTACTGCGTTATCTGTCCCAATTCTTACCATTCCCGCGTTGTTGCGATATGTCTGCCTGCTGTCTGCGGCAAGAACTATACCGGCGGGAGAGAGAGCTGTTATGCAAAGACTCATATCAAACGATACTATCGCGTGTTCGGGCTGGAGGCAAGCGCGCAAGAATGGGATAATTAATGTCGCTACGCTTGTTTTTATACTTGCACGAGCAAGTATAATTGTGTAAAATGAAAGGATGAAAACGAAACTTCGTTATCTTATTTACGCCCGAAAATCCACCGACGAAGCCACCCGACAGGTGACGAGCCTCGACGCGCAAACGAGGGAAATGCGCGAACTTGCCAAACGTGAACATTGCACGATTGGATTTGTATTCGAGGAGAGCCGAACGGCCAAGGAACCGGGCCGCCCTATTTTTAATGAAATGCTGGAATTAATTGAGCGCGGCGAGGCCAATGCGATTCTCTGTTGGGATATTGACCGCCTCTATCGCAATCCAGTTGACGAAGGACGGGTTCGTTGGATGCTCCAGCGCGGCATCATTGCGGCCATCAGAACTCCGACACGCCAATTTTTTCCCGATGATGCCGGATTGCTCATGGGGGTTGAAGGAGGCCGCGCTACCGATTATGTCATCCGCTTAAAGCGCAATGTCGCCCGGGGCGTTCGTGAAAAACTGTTGAGGGGTGAATGGCCAGGGGGAAAGCCGGTTGGCTACATTTACGACCATGAGCGTCGCAACATCGTTCCCGACCCCAAGCGAGCCAAGATTGTCGAAACGGTATTTGAGGAATTCAGCGCCGGACGAAGCGGCCTCACATGGGCGTCAGAGCGCTTGGGACAATTCGGTATCCGCAATCGAAGTGGAAAAACCTGGTCAAAATCCCAAATGCACAGTTTTTTTACCAACCGCCTTTACACGGGAGTCATGATCTGGAACGGAGAGACGTTTGAGGGCAAATACAAACCCATCGTCTCGGTGGAGCTTTTCAACAAAGTGCAAGCTGCGCTCAAAAACCGCAGCAAGCCACGGAAAGTTCGCAACGGTCACAATTTCCCGTTTTGCGGCGTTTTCCGTTGCACCTGCGGCTCAATGATGACCGCGCAATGGGCGAGGGGTCATGGCGGCCTCTACCGCTATTACCGCTGCACTCGCAAGGCCGGCATTTGCTCGGAGCCGTATATTCAGGAAAAATCTGTCACCGAGCAATGCCTTGCAACGCTCAATCCGCTCGGAATCCCTGCCGAATGGGCAGCATCCGTCCGCTCGTTCATCACTGAACAGTCGCAGGCGGATGCCGGATCGCTTGACGCGGACGTTCTTCACATCACTGAAAAGCTGTCGGCAATCCAAACCAAATTAAACAAGCTCACGCGCGGATTCCTCGACGAGGTCATTGACGAGGAGAGCTACCAAGCCGCTAAAGCCGATCTCGTTACCGAGAAAACGGCTTTGAAGCGGCAAAAAGAGCAAATCCGCAAAACCGGTGCCGAACGGTGGATCGAACCCACCGAAAAAGTCATAAGTGCTTTAGAATCAACGGGAAAAGCTCACGCCGAAACCCCTCCACAGGAGGTGTCCGAACTTGTGCAAATTATTGGAACGAATCCGTTAATTTCGGCCAAAAAAGTTTCATTCTCTTTTGCTGAACCCTACGAGTTTGTCTTGTCTTTATTGGGGAATATGCGTTCCGAACTCGCCGCCAACCCCTCTCTCGCCTCCAACCAAAACTGGTGGAGTACTAAGTGGTGCCCACGACAGGACTTGAACCTGTACGATGTTACTCACTAGAACCTGAATCTAGCGCGTCTGCCAATTCCGCCACGTGGGCAATCAATGTTTACCGCGTATTCCTCACCATCCGCCCGCCCGACTTTTTGTTTTGTATACTGCCTTTGGATACTGCACAATCCAAAAATGTCATCGGAGCCTGATCGCGAGCCCGGCAACCGGAAGCGGGAGGAGGCTTTGTCCAAGGACGGACAATGGCGCTCGTTTCCCAAAGTTCCCTGCCTGCTGCAATACGTCAGCAACGGGAATCATTATGGCCGGATTCGCGTTGGCGGCAAGTTAATTCGAGTGAGTTTGAAGATGACGGTTTGGACCACGGCCAAGCTGCGGTTGGCGGACCTGCAAACCGAGCAGCGGGAGAACGCCAACCGGATCAAACCGCCAAAATTCAGCGAGGCCGTGGAATGTTTTTGCGGAAGAAGGGCTCCGTAACGGTTCCAAGATTTCGTTTGAAATAATTCCAGGCGGCTCCGGCGGCCTTCTTGTTGAAACCGGCGACGGCGTTTTGGAACGCCTTCTCGCCGGGAATTTCCATGACGTGCGCCAAGTCCGGTCCATCCGATTCAGTGCTCATGTTGATTCCTTCTGGATTATCGTGGCTTCTGCGCAAACGTTCTTGCGCAGTAGTTTCAGTTTTTGTTGACCGCAAATTGATGCGAGAGCCAGAAGACCACGGCTTCGCACGTCCCGTCTCCTCCCCTCTTGAGCTTGCCGAAATCCTCCGGCGGGATGGCCGGCTCATTGCGTTTCTCCATTTTGAGATCCCCCACGCATTTAACCTCGTCCGGTTGCCTTGAAAACATGGAGTAGTCTTCCTTGCCGAATCCCTTTATGAGTCCGCCAGTGCTCCATCGTCGCGCGCGCAGATTGCCGATTCTTTGCGACGCCCGGGAATTTGTTTCGTAATCACTGTTGGTATGGAAGATGTAGGTATTCATGGCCGCAAAGACGGCGGAAACCGCGTGCTGGTCGTGCCCGAGGCGGTAGAAGGTGCAATGCCTTGCGCGAGAAGCATTATCGCAAGTCAATGGCCCAGACGCGGCGATTCCTAATGAGGCAGAGGATGAGTTTGTGTTTTATTAGTGCGGTGTGAAATCACTTTTTTCCGGCAAGGCGTCGAGACGTTTTTTCAATTCAGATATTTTGTGATCCCGCTCAGCCCAATTTAAGCCGCTTTGGATACTGTCATCGGCAAGACCGGTATCCCAACCGCTTTGCTTTGTTTCATCACCAAGCAACGAGAGAATTGCATTGGCAGCCTCATCGCACGTTCGTATCGAGGTTATACCAAAACCCAGTCCGCCCCCGTCACCAGCCAACCCATTTTGATCCAGATATGGCCGCAACACTGCAATCATGGCGGGATCATGAGTTTCACGCAGCCACGCGATGGCGTCACGCAGCTTCTTGTCTCCCGGCCGCAGGTCTGGTGCCGAAGCATTTGTCAACGAAAGGAATAACATCAGCGCCGCCTTACTGAATCGCGGTGGGATGGTATTATTTGTGGCCCAGACGGAATAATGAGCGTCAAGCACACCGAGAGCCATGGCTGCGACATCCCAAGGCTCCGCCTTCGACAGATTAGTCTTGGGCCAAACCGACTCGGCGGCGGTCTTTTCTATAAAGCGGATCGCCGGCTCCTGCATCGCCTCATCCCAAGCTCCGGGAGCAGGTGTCCATAATTCCCAGATTGCCACATCGCCACCCGTCACCAGCGCTTCACGGAAAAGCGCAATGACCGCCGGGTCATGCGGCCACATTTGGTTCACGAAAACCATCAAATTCATGTAGTGCCATCTGGGCAGGGTTCCATCTATTTCCCACCGTTTCACCCATCGCTTCAAAACCGTCAGGGCCAGTTCGCGGGATACGGCCCTGGCCACTTTGGGGTCAGGAAGCAATTTGAGGAGTTGAGCATTTTCCGACTTCGTCAGCTCGGGAGAATCCTCCCTAAGTCGGCTATAATTAACTGGACCACCGCTAATGCGGGGGTCTTCGTTGGGTTGGCGTTTGACTATAATCGATGTATTGGTGGGGAAGCTGTTCCCGCTGGATTTAATCAACAACGCGCATAATTCTTGTTGTTGCGCTTTGAGTTGAAGTTCTTCTACAGATGATGGCTGGTTTGGATTCGGTTCATCCGCGCGGGCCACCCAAAACCCGCCGCTCAAAACCAGCGCGAGACAGAGGAGGAGTTTGGGTTTCGTAACCATGAGGTCAATATGCCGGATTCGCGGCGAGAATCGAGCGTTTTCCAAAATGCGTCAGCAGCGAAGCAAACCGAACAGAACCGGAAACCGAGCCATTCAGTTCGCCGTTTCCGCGGCCGGGGGATCATTGGAAAATATTAACGACCGCGAACGCGGCCCAAACCGAACCGATTCCGCAACTTCCGTTTCCACGAGTAGAATTTGCGGATAGGCGCGAACACAGCCCAATCCGGTCTGCCGCCTGCTTGACGGCGGCTACGCGCCACGGGCGGCCAGGTCTTCAGCAGGGCATTCAGAAACGCCAGCCCGGCTAAGCGGCAGAAACCATCGCCCGGCCGTCCAAGAGCCGCGAGCTTCCGCCGCACTTCGCGGAAAAAGCCGCCCAGTTCCGCAGCCTTCACGGCACTTTTCCAGCCTCCAGTCAACGGTTGAGGGCCGTGTATTTTCCTGATCCACGGTCTGCCGCGCCCAAGAGACATATCCCGCGACGAAGCACATCAAGAACCTTGGGATGGCCCATAACTCAGATGCCGCCGCCGAGAAATAGCGGAAAAAGCGGAATGCCCACAAACGTTCCAGAGACTTTTGCCCGCACGGCATATCCCGCGCCCGGGCAAAACCCAAGTGCGAGCATGTGCCAAAGATTGACACCGGGCGGAAATTCGATGAAACGGAAGGAGAAGAAATACCCGGTGCCAAAAGCCGCGGCGCAGATGTCGAACACCAATCTCTCTCGCATGAGGCGTAGATAGTCGCGTTTGACGGAAAGCAGCCCGCCCTCACTGAATTCCACGCGGGAATGCCCAGGCCGGGCATGTCGCGGGCCGTTAACTCCTTTTCAACCAACCCGTAGAAGTCACCGGTCACGCACTGGATACCCTCCACCGGCGTATACCAATGCCGGCGACGATTGGGGGCACCCGCATCAAATGAAGCGCTTGCACCTGAATTTATAAATGTCGCATGACACTAGTCGCGGATCTGCAAAAAGGCCATACCCTAAAATGGGGGTATTATTAGAGAGAGTTCCTCGACAGGTTGCTCTCGAAACCACGCTACACTGGATAATTAACCATCTTCGGCGTGAAATGTGCGGCTGTGATGCGAAACTCTGCCGAAAAACGATCGCGCTGACCCGGATACCCTAGTTTTAGGGTATGGCCACTGTCAGACTTGTTGCGTATATTCACTCGTAACCAGCTAAAACCTCTCGATAAAAATGGCATTGCATTTGTCGCGTGAGCTTTGTGGTAGATCAAATCCCAGAGAGAAAAAATAAGCATCGCTCGACGGTTAACAAACAAACTACGGACGCAACAGCAAAACAAACCCAAAAATCACGCCTCTTAAAAGCATTATGAAAAAACCACGGTTCTTCAGATGGAAAATGACTGCGGGCCTTTGCATGGCTCTACTGATCTTCGTCACTTCCGCCCCGGCTGCTTTGGTCATGACCGGAGCCTATCAGCAATCATCTTCAAGTTTTACCCCCACTTGGACCGTCGCCCCAAGTTTGATCGCCGGCCTGTCCCCGATTGCTCAATCGGGTAATTTTACCAGCGAGGCGAATACTCCTGGCGTCTCCGCGCTCACGGATGGTGTGATTGGCCCGGGTACCCGGCGGCTACGACATCTTCGCCGCGGGCGGCTCTAGCGCGGGCACCTCGGCAACCTATGCGCTACCCGTGCAACCCAATGGATATGACCTCACAAATATTACGGTTTACAGCGGGTGGGGAAACGGCGGTCGGGTCGGGCAGGCATACACCGTTTTGTATTCCACCGCGGCCAACCCGGGGAATTTCATTTGGTTGACCAACGTCGCCTATTCTGCGGGCTTCACCGGCAATAATCCGGGTAATCCGATAAGCATCCAGGTTCAATTGAGCGACTCGGCCGGTGGGACAATTGCGGCCAACGTCGCGGCGATCCTGTTTGACTTTACCGATCCGACCGCGCCCGATGAAAACGGCGGCACCGGCTATTCTGAAATCACCGTGCAAGGCACTCCCGCCGCCAGCGTCGTCTCACCGGTCATTTCGATAACGACATCAAACGAAGACGGCGCCGGCCTGTTTACACCCACTTGGACCGCGGAAACGCCCGACTCAATTGCGGGATTGAGCCCCACCACCGCCACCGGTTCATTCGTCAATGAGAATTGCTTTAACGGGGCGTGGGTCTTGACAGATGGTATAATTGGAACATCCGGTGACGAATCCGGAGTTGCTTCCTGTGAGGCCAGCGGCGGTGCAACGCTCATCTATACGCTCACAAATGACGTATTCGGCACGGACGTAACCAATATCGTGGTTTACAGCGGGTGGGCAAATAATGGCCGGGACGGTCAGTATTACACCGTTTCCTATTCCACCATCGCGGCTCCCTCAACGTTCGTCCCCATTACCACGGTTTTTTTCCTTCCTGAAAACATTGGTGGTGGCGCACCGGCGAACCGGGTCGCAATCGCGATGAGCGACGGAAGCAAACTGGCTGGCGGCGTCGCCAATATTAAATTTGACTTTTCCGACCCCCCTGGTGCCTCCGGCTTCAACAATGCATGGCAAGGTTACTCCGAAATTATTGTGCAGGGCACAAATACCACCACCCCCCCCGCCGCCGCCGTCTCCGATTCTTGTTCAGGACGCCCTCCCTGCCTACACCGAGACGGTTGCTGGCGATCAGGTCGTAATTACGGCTGTTTTCAGCAATTCACCACCGGCCAGTCTGCAATGGCAAGATGTGGTTGGCAGTCCGGCGGCCGCAAATAATATCAACACCGGGGTGGTAAATGTGACCAATAACGGACTCGTGATCTCGACGCTTACGCTAAACAACCTGCGGCCGACCGATTCCGGTTCGTACCAGTTGATGGCCGTCAACACAACTAACATCGACGCGGCGCCCTCGTATACCTCGTTCTCACAACTTGTGGTGGACGGCGGTCCGGCGCCAGTGAACAATATGATTCTCGACTATGCCGGTCAAACCTTCCACGACAGCACCAATTATGTCCCCTCTTGGCCAGCCGATAGCAGCGACTTGAATTTGATCGCCGGATCTACCAACGGATCGGGGCCGGGGACGTTTACTTATTCCGGCGACTTTAGCGCCGGCGGCGCTTGCAACGCCGATCCAACTGTTTTGACGGACGGCCTTATTGGCACGCTAACCTCAGTGCCGACTTCGGCATATTGCGCCTGTGGCCGGCAAGACTACGGGGCGGGTTATATGCTGACCTATACACTGAAAACCAATGCCGCGACCTACGGCTTCGATCTTACCAATATAACCGTCTTCGGCGGCTGGCCAAATAGTGGTCGCATAGAGCAAAAATATCAGCTTCTATATTCAACGGTGGAAGCGCCCACGAATTTTGTTCCGCTGACGATTGCCGACTACCTTCCGGCAGATCCGGACGGCAGTGCGATGATCACCCGCACCATGCTTATTCCGGCGAGCGGGGTTCTGGCTCGTAATGTGGCGTGCGTGAGTTTTGATTTTGGTACATCTCCACCGCCCTTAAACGGTTGGGAAGGTTATGATGAAATACTGGTCGGCGGCACACCCTCGACAGGATTGGTGCCTCCTCTGATTAACGACGTCTCGCCGAACACGGCTTCCGACGTGGTGGGGGGGCAAATCATACTTACCGCGAGCTTCGCTAATTACAGCGGCTTGCAGTGGGTGTTCAATGGAACCAACAACGTGGCGGGAGCGACGACGTCAACGCTGACGCTGAATAACCTGACGCTCAACAACTCCGGCGCCTACTCTCTGGTGGCAAGCAATGCGTCCGGTGGAAGCAGCAGCAGCGCCTGCGTGGTGACCGTGCAGCCCGTGCCCGCTCCGGTCTCGAACATCGTCGCCTCCGTGGCCACGCAAACTTCGCTTGAAGAATCGTTTATGCCTACTTGGGCGACAAATGAATTGGGCGGAAACTTACTTTATCAAGGTCAGCCCAGCACCGCTTGCTGTGGCAGCTTCCAATTCCCGGATGGCAATAATGAAAACGCAGGTACACCGGCGGTTCTAACAGACGGCAGTTTTGGAACCATCAATTTCGGTCTGACTGGAGACAACTATGATGAAACCTGCATCGGACAGGACGCGGAGGCTGGCAATTATGTGATCTATACCCTTGCCGGATCAACGAATGGATATGACCTCACTAGCATCATGTCAGCCGGTGGGTGGTCGAATAACGGCCGTGACCAGGAGGAATACACGCTGTCCTATTCCACCGTGGCCGATCCAACCAACTTCATCGAGTTAACTGTTGTGAACTACAATACGGTAAATCCAGTCGGCATCTCGGTCACCCGGGTGACACTGACACCCGCAACCGGCATTTTGGCCGGCAACGTCGCTGCGTTGATGTTTGATATGAGGTCGCCAGGCGGTAAGAATGGCTATGAGGGTTATAGTGAACTCGCCGCTTACGGGTCGGCGTCGGGTCCCCTGGAAATGGCGCCATCAGTCAGTTGCAGCCTGCAAATAACTCCATCCGGCAACCTTTTGGTTTTCACGGGCACCAATGGATATCCTCTAGGCAGCAGCTACACCTTGCTGAGCACGACAAACTTGTCGGCGCCCATTACCTGGACGACGAACACCACCGGGGTGCTGGATGGCACCGGTTCCTTCTCCAACGCCATCCCGATTAATTCCCTCCAAAATGACGGCTTCTTCCGGGTGAGGATTCCGTGAAGGTGGGTTGAGGCAAGTGCATCAATGCCCGGGGATGTGTGGTGCGTCCCCGGGCAATTTTAGTATGAAAATTGATTAAAATGGAATTTTTGAGGGATTGTGGACGCGGGTTCCCGGGAAATTGTTGAAAGCGAAGGAAAAATGAATACTCTAAAAGCTGATAAAACGGAGGCGCGCCGGGATTTTCTGTCCCGACGACAGGCCTTTACCCTGATCGAGTTGCTGATCGTCATCGCCATTATCGCCATCCTCGCGGCCCTGCTTTTGCCCGTCCTGGCCAGGAGCAAGAGTAAAGCGTTGAAAATCGCGTGCGCCAGTAATCTCAAGCAATGGGGTGTGGCCCTGGCCATGTACGGCAATGACAACGGCACGTTCTTTCCCGATAACTCCCAAGGCCAGGACCTGAGCTGGATGACGCCGGCCATGAGCACCTTCTACAAGGCTTACCTCGTTCCCGAGGTGCGCGGGACGTTGAGCAGCGAGCGTGCGCTGACGGATGTCGAGTTTTGCCCTACGGACAAATGGCATCGCCTTGCCGAGACCGGTATTACGACCTACAGCACGCCTCAACTCATCGGCTATTTTTATCTGCCCGGCCGCACGCAACCGGCCTCGGATGGCTGGAATTACGCGTCATGCGGTGTGGCCGGCTGGTCGACCCGTAAAAAATTCAACGGCACCTTTAGCCTGGCCCCGGTTATGAGCGACCGGCTGCAGGCCACGGGAACCTGGAATCCCGCCTCCAACACGGGCTCGCTCGGGTGGAGCGATTCCGACGACAATATAACCGTGCCCACCGCCAATCATGCGGAAGGCAACGCCGGAAATATTCCCGACGGTGGCAATTTCCTATTCGAGGATGGCAGCGTGGTCTGGCATCGCTTCGATGTGGGAAACGCGCGCGGCACGGTTGACGCCGGTTGCGCGGAGGGCGGTTGGGTGTGCTTTTACAAACTCCCCGGCATTCCGGTCGGTAATACAGAGTAGGTAAATGGTGTCTGGGGTTTCGTCGCGGCGTTGAAACTTCATCGGTCAGGCGCGCCAGATTGCGAGCGACCGCGCCTTGTTCATGAACTGGATAACAGTTCAAGCGTCGCCTCCCGACGCGCTGGATTCTCCGGCCGCAAGCGTTGGTTGAAACCCGAATGCAAGATGCTTAAAATCGCGATTGTTAAAGATTGCAAGGCGACGCGCGAAGGTCTGGAGACAATCGTCAATTTGTCGCCGGACTGCCGGTGCGTCTGCGTCTGCGAAGCGGTGGAAGAAGCGTTGTGCCTGATTCCACGGCAGAAGCCGGACGTGGTCTTGATGGACATCCGGCTTCCGAAAATGTCCGGGGTTGAATGTGTGGCGCGGCTCAAGGAACTACTGCCCTCCGTGCCAGTCATCGTGGTGACGGTCAATCAGGACCCGGACCACGTCTTTCGGGCGCTCCGCGCCGGCGCCTCTGGTTACCTCTTGAGGCGGGAGAAGCCCGAGAAGGTGTTAAACGCCATCCGGTACGCACGGGACGGCGGGGTGCCGATGAGCGCGGTAATCGCGCGCAAAGTCCTCAAGCACTTCCAGAGCCAGGCGGTCAACACCGCCGAAGTGGAAAAACTCTCCCCGCGCGAGCGCGAAATTCTGGCGCTGATCCTCCCTGGGCTTATTAACAAGGAAATTGCGGACCGGTTGGGCGTCAGTGTCGAGTCCATCCGCTGGCATCTGAAGAACATCTATCGCAAGCTTCACGTCCATTCGCGGACCGAAGCGGCCTCGAAATTCCGACCGCACACCTGACGAACCAGCCGGTTTCCGAGCCAACCCCCAAATATTCATGATCTTTCATCGTCCATCGCCGCCGCGCCGTTCCGAAAACGGTTTATGGCCGCCGCTGTTCTCAGCCACCGGAAGGCGGATTTTTAGCGATGTCACCCCACCCCCACCCTCTTGGGGGGTATCGCTGTCTCTCCCGGGGACTGTAGGATTTGACAATGATATTATGCTCATAAACCATCGCTCCAACTTCGTACGCGGCCGCGCTACCCCGGCTCCGGCGGGTTTCACGTTGATCGAACTGCTCGTTGTCATCGCGATCATCGCGATTTTGGCGTCGCTGCTGCTTCCGGCCCTCGCCAGCGCGAAACGAAAGGCGCAAGGCGTCCAGTGCATGAACAACAACCGCCAGCTTGGCATTGCCTGGATGATGTATTCGGACGACAACAAAGGGTCGATTCCGCTGGCCAGCGCGGCGGACAACCCGCCGAACGCGAATTCAATGGACATTTACTCGTGGACTTTCACCGTCATGGACATGACGCCGAACTCCTACAATTGGGACATCAATGTTGACCAGGGCGCGTTGTCCCCTTACGGACAGCGTCCCCTCTGGCCGTATGTCTCGAAGTGCGCCGGGGTTTTCAAGTGTCCGGCCGACACGTCCTATGTCGTTGTATTGGGGCAAAAAGTTCCCCGGTGCCGCTCGAACGCGATGAATCTGTATCTGGGAGGCTTTGCCGGCACGATGACCGCCTTGGGGCCATCCTGGCTCACAGTTTATACGAAGCTAACAGACATCTACGCCAGTCCCAACCTGGGTGCGTCGAAGATGTGGGTTTTCATTGACGAGCGCCAGTGCCATATCAATTGGGGCAATTACTATTGCGACATGACGGGATATTATGGTCCCGCCAACGCGGCCGATTATCAATTCTACAGTTATATGCCCGGAATCAACCATAACAACGGCACCGGACTCTCTTTCGCCGACGGCCATGCGGAAGTTCATCATTGGATGGATTCACGCACTTATCCGCCCATCAGCAATGGTGAAGCCCTCTTGGGATATACCACCATGCCAATTCCATCGCCTGGGAATGTGGATATTGCCTGGCTCCAGGATCATTCCGACCGGCCCCACTCGCCGTGACCGGCGGCCGGGGTACGGGGCTGGCGGACGGCGGACGGGAACGAAGGAGGATTGTCAAACGCAGTCAAGGCTCAGGACTCCCGATCCAATGGAAAAAGGCCGGCCTTTTCCAAGTGCTATCGGTGGTCGGAGCGAATGCGGAATCCATTGACAACGAGGGTCGATTTCGACGTGATGGTGTTAATTCAAGCGTCGCTCCGCGAGGCAGTCCTTCGGCGGCAGGCAACTCCACCGATTTGGCTACCCTAATTTTAGGGTATTGGCGCCATCGGGATCGAGCCCTATAGTCAACTCATGACTGCTCACAAATCTTCAGCTCAAAATGCGTTAAAGCTTTTTACGGGGAGTTTGCGGTAGGCCCAAAACCCTCACCAAACGTTCCTTATGGCTTTCACGATCAGAATTTCTTCATCCTCAAACCCCTATCCTTACACCACTCTAAGTACAAACTTCTCGGATGAACCAAAGGCCGCCGGACTAAAGGACTATTCAAAATCTGACGCCGAAGTGCGAATTATCGCCGCCGAAATGTGGGGCGACTTGGACGGCACGATCCGGACCGAGCGCAACTTTGGCAAAGGCCGCGTCATCTGGGGCAAAACACCGCGTGAGGTTCTTCTCGCCGATGGGGTGAAGCCAGATTTTACTTTTGCACGGCAGGCGGAGCACCCGGATGATTTCGACTACATCCATCGCACATGCGGCGATGCCGACATCTACTTCGTCATCAACCGCAATACGCTGCCAACAACGCAGGACTTCACCTTCCGTGTCGCCGGCAAACAGCCCGAGTTTTTTGACCCTGTAAGCGGCGGCATCCGTCCGGCAAATGACTTTCAGCAGGCCGATGGATGCACCACGTTGCCGTTGGAGCTCGATCGCTTCGGCTCGTGTTTCGTAGTGTTTTGCAAGCCAGTCTCCAATAGGACCGCGGGAAAAGCCGGACGCAATTTTCCCAAACTCGTCCAAGTGCAAAGTCTCACCGGCCCTTGGCACGTCGCGTTTGATCCGGCCTGGGGTGGTCCAACCAATGCTGAATTTCCAGAACTGATCAGTTGGACGCAGCGTCCCGAAGATGGGATCAAATACTATTCGGGCAAGGCCACGTACCGGAAGACATTTGATTTGAGTGACGCAGCCGGGACGGGGGAAAACACCGACCGGAAGACGAAAAGACTCTTTCTCGACTTGGGCAACGTCAAAGAAGTCGCCGAAGTGCGGCTCAACGGGAGGAAACTCGGCATTCTTTGGTGCTCTCCCTGGCGTGTGGATATCACCAAGGCGGTAAAGCCCACCGGCAACGTGCTGGAAGTTGACGTCATCAATCTGTGGCCGAATCGTGTCATCGGCGATTTTAACCTGCCCAAAGAGGAGCGTTTCACCAAAACCCACGACGCTTTTCGCTTCGACATGCTTACCAGGAACACCAAGCCGATTGACTCGGGATTGTTGGGGCCGGTGACGTTGCGGCGAGCTGAGGAATAGAGGTGCAATACATATGAAATGCCAACCGATGCATTTTCATTATGGTTTTTGGATCCGGGGTCTTTATTCAATGTTTTAACCATGAGTAATTGTCGCATCGGACTGTTCGGCATCGGCCTCGATAGCTACTGGCCGCAATTCAAAGGACTCAAGCCGCGCCTCGAAGGCTACGTTCGCACCGTCCAGAAAAAGCTCAAACGTCCCGGCGTTGAGGTCGTGAATCTCGGCTTGATCGACGATCCGAAAAAGGCGCTTGAAGCCGGCCACCAGTTTCGTTCGGCCGACGTGGACGCGATTTTTCTCCAGGTCACCACTTATGCACTTTCCTCGACCGTGCTGCCGGTGGTGCGGCGCGCCAAAGTTCCCGTCATCATCTTGAACCTGCAGCCGGCCGCCGCGATTGATTACGAAAAAGTTAACGCGCTGGGCGACCGCACGGCGATGACGGCAGCAATTCTCATTGTGAGGGAATAGGGAGAGGAGGCGGAAAGTTGCGTGTCTAAATCCCGGGTAAGAATGAGGGTGTTGACGGGCCTTTGCTCCGGGTTCCGGCGGGGCCGGTACAAGCGCGGCCTCCACGCGTGTGCGGCGTGTTCTTTTCGGTTCGTCGGGGTTTCAGCTTTTTTCGGCCGCGTAGGGGCCGATTTCCAGCCCTTTCATCATAAAGTCGAGCAAAGCCTTCCACGTCTCAAAGTGCAGATAAGTGGTCAGGGTGCGCAGATGCTCAAAGAGCTTTTGCCGGGCGCCCACTTTGGTTCGGACCAGTTGGTAACTGTCGTCGGTCACCGCCAGCAACGTATGCAGGGCAAAGGCCAGCAGGTTCATGGTCAGCAACAGGGAGGCCAGGTGTTGCTTGCCGTGGCCGAAATTGTGCTCCAGATGGTAGCCCCGGGTCTTGAGCACGTTGTTGTGTTCGTTCTCGATCTTCCAGCGCGCCCGGCCGGCCGCCACCAGCCCGGCGACGTTGCCGGCATTGATCGTCCAGTCGGTGATGAAGGAGTTGCGGTAGCGCACCACGCCCTCCGGGTCGGTGATGGTGACCTCGCCCCAGTTGACCTTGAGGGCGTCGTCACTGTCCGTCAGGGGCACCCCGTTGGCCCAGCGATAGTGGTGGTGCTCCCAGCGGTTGGCCGGGTTTTTGACCCGCAGTTTGAGCTCGTGCCGGTCGCGGCCCGCCTCCAGGGCCTCCACCCACGCGACCAGATGCGCATGGGACGCGGGCTTGCAGTTGAAAAGAAAGTGATAGCCGTACAGCAGCGCCTGGCGGCAAAAGGGTTGGTGGGCGTACAGGTCGTCGCCCAGCAGCGTGTCATTGCCGGTGTGGTAACGGGCGCCGTGGGCCGCCAGCCAGCGTTTGGCGGCGGCCAGCTCGCAATCCTGCTTGGTGTGTCCATCCTGGGGCTGGATGAACTCGGGGCGCAGGGGAATGACCTCGCCGTGGCCGGGACTGACGATGACCGGGGTGATGGCGCTGTGGAAATGGGTGGTCTTACCATTGGCGTGCTCCATCTTGGAACAGCGCGGACAGTGGATGTTTTTGGATTGGGAGGAGAAATACCAGGTGCCATCCAGAGCGATGAGCCGGGTCGCGTTCACGGCCCGCATGGCCCGCGGCAAACCGTGCCGGTCAAAGGCCTGGTACAGCTCATCAAACAGACCGAACAGATGCTCCGGGGCGACGGGATCAAGGAGGTCGCGAATGTGGTTGTCGGTGGGGATGCGCTGAATCTGAAAGAGGGAGCGGGCGTTGTTATATCCGCGCGCCGTTTCCATCGCCTCCTGGAAACCCAGGAACGAGGGGCTTTGGGTAAAGAAGACGGAGAAGGCCGACAAGGCAACGTCGGCCATGGTGTAGCGGACGTTGTCACCGGTACGGCAATCCGGCAACCCCGCCCCAAGGTCCCGCAGGCGTTCGACAATTTGATCAAAACAACGCACCGTCATGGCCTCAAGCAATGCCGGTACGGCGCGAAAAGTACAAGTTACAATTGGGTGACAATGGTTACAGTTGTGAAAACCGCCCGCCTTAACCCGCCAGATTCCCTCGGCGCTCGGCCACCCTTTTCCCACGCCAACTCATAATGAGAATTGCTGCTGGCTTGCGCGTTTCTCTCGCCGACAGCCCGTGGATTTTCTTTCCAGCGGTTGAAGCTCGTTCCACACGATTGAAGACTTGTGGCCGAAAATTTTTTTCACGCAATTCCCGGATAACGGGACCGGCAATGTTTTGATGTCCGGCCATTTGCTCTGAAATCAGCGTTTGACCGTACCGGCGGGTTCAAATCGGAAAGCCGCAAATTCTTCTCAAGCGAACATCGCCGCGCAATATGGCGGCCGCCGGGAAAACAAGCGAATTTGGAACGTCGCCGACAGTTGTGAGGTGAGGCACAAGCAAGGCTTGGGTTGCGCGTTGCCAGCATTGAAAAGGATTTTTGGGTCGGCCGGACGTTGGGCGAGCTTTTCAGCCTTGCGGGATGCGGAACGCACCTGACCTTCAAGGGGGGAATATCGCTCTCGAAGGGATGGCAACCCGAATTATTTTGCTTTTTTTCCGCGTTCCGCCGATTCTGCCAGGCGTTCGATGCAGAGACGGCAGGCTATGAGTTTCAAATAACCAAAAAATCCAAGGAGACTATGCAATGGTATTACGCGCTGGCCGGGAAACAAATGGGACCCGTGGACGACGCCGCAATGGCGGTCCTGGTAACCAGCGGCCAGATTAACGACGCGACGATGGTTTGGCGGGAAGGAATGGGGAATTGGTTGCCGTACCGCGACGTCCGGCTCGGCAATCCCGCTTTGCCGATGCCTTCCGCCGCCGCGGTTCCGGCCGGCCAGGCCGTCTGCGCGGAATGCGGCGGCGTCTTTCCCATGGACGATACCATCGCGATGGGCACCGGTCGCGTCTGCGCGGGGTGCAAGCCAATCGCCGTCCAGAAAATGCAGGAAGGCCTGGGTATCGGCACCTCCGCGCTCAAATTCGCCACGGTCGGAACCCGCTTCGCGGCGGTCCTCCTGGATGGCTTGATCATAAAGGTCGTGACCTTGAGCATCTATCTGACGTGCGGCTACGGTTTTTCCGGGGGCATGGTCGGACGCAGGCCGGACCACTCGGACATGTCCGGTTTGGACTGGATACTTTTTGCCGTATCGATGTTTCTCGGCGTGGCCTACGAAACGATATTTATCGCCAAATATGGCGCCACGCCCGGCAAGATGGCGTGCAAGATCAAGGTCGTGGTGGCGGATGGCTCCCCGATGTCGTATGGCCGCGCTTTGGGAAGGTATTTCGCGAAGATGGTCAGCGGGGCCATTTGCGCGATCGGATACATAATGGCGGCTTTCGACGAGGAAAAACGCGCCTTGCATGACCGGATGTGCAATACCCGCGTGGTTCTCAAGTGATCCGCCATGAACGCCCCGACAGTTTCCTGCATGAAATGCCGGGGACTCTTGCCGGTCCAGTTTCTTAACGCCAGCGGCCCGGCACCTTGCCCGGCTTGCGGCGTTTTGTCGGCAGTGGAGGTATTCCCGGCGCTTTTCCGGGCGATCGCGCCCGCCCGCGCCGGCGAGGCCGTCATGGAGGACGTGGAGGCCGGTTGTTTTTATCATCCGCTGAAAAAAGCGGTGGTTCCCTGCGCGGCCTGCGGAAGATTCCTCTGCGCGCTCTGTGATTGCGAGCTGCACGGCCAGCACCTCTGCCCAGCCTGCCTGGAAACCGGACGGAAAAAAGGCAAAATCAAGAGCTTGGAAAACCGCCGGGTGCTTTACGATAGCATCGCGGTCGCGCTGACCCTCGTGCCGCTGCTCTTTTTTTGGTTAACAATCGTCACCGCGCCCCTGGCCCTGTTCCTCGCCGTCCGGCATTGGAACACACCGACGAGCATCATTCACCGCACAAAAATCCGGTTTATCCTGGCGATTGCGTTCGCCTCGCTGGAAATCATTGCGTGGATCGCGTTCTTTTTTTTCTTTAAATCGTTCCTGAGATTTTGAGATTCACCCGATGGCCCCCAAAGTAAAAGAATACCAGCGCCTTCCCGGGGTCGGTCCGCGCAAAACCGGCCTGGTCGCGGTTTCGGCGACCCGGTCCCGGCTTTGGCTGGGAAACGACCATCTGCTGGCCGTTGACTCGACGGGCTATACCGAGGAGTACAAGCGGTTCTATTTTCGTGATATTCAGATGGTCAGCTTCCACCAGACCCGCCGCGGCCGGGTGACCAACCTGATCTTTGGCGCGATCGGCGTCCTGTTTTGCGTGTTTGCCCTCGCGCAATCCGGCGGCCTGGCCGCGTTTCTGTGGGTTATCGCCGGCCTGTTCCTGACGGTTGTGCTGGCCAACTCGATCGCCGGCCCCACCTGCGCGGCCCACCTCAAGACCGCCGTTCAAACGGAGGAATTACCCTCCTTGCGCCGCGTCTGGCAGACCCGCAAAATTTTCAAACGGCTCCGTCCCTTGATTGCCGCGGCGCAGGGGGAACTGACGCCGGAGGAGATCGCCGCCCGCTACGGCGCATCGGCCGCCGTTGAACCCGCCCAGCCGGAATCGGCGGTCACTGACGAGGAGCGTTACGGCCCGCCCGCCGGATCCGAGCCACCGGTATCCGGGTCTGCCGCGCCCGGGACCGCCGGAACCGCCGACCCCCCGGCTCCGGACCCCACCTCCCAGTAATTCATGCCCGCCCTTACCGCCCAACGCTGCTTCAACCACGACTCGCGCGAGGCGGCCGCCCGCTGCCCGGAATGCGGCCGGTTCTACTGCCGCGAATGCGTGGCGGAACACGATGACCGGCTGGTCTGCACGCTCTGTCTGGCCAAATTGACGAACGCCGCGGCAAAGCCCAAACGCAACTTCGCCGGCGTCGGAAGGGTGGCGCTATGCACCCTCGGCCTGCTGGTCGCGTGGTTTTTCTTCGACTTGGTTGGCGAGGGCTTGCTAAGCATTCCGTCCGCATTTCACGAGGGAACCCTCTGGCAGCCGGGCTGGCTGGATAAGGAATGAACCCGCCGCGCCGCCGCGAACTGGGAAAACGGGCCCTGGACCTGATCGAGGAGGCCACGCAGCTTCTGCGGGGCGCGCCGGCCGACCTGGCGGCTTACTATATCGGGACGCTGCCCTTCGTCCTGGGCCTGCTTTATTTCTGGGCGGAAATGAGTCGGGGCGCGTTTGCCAGCCGGCACCTGGGCGACGGCGCCCTCGGATTGGCGCTGCTCTTTGCGTGGATGAAATTCTGGCACGCCGGATTCGCCGCCAGCCTGCGGGCGCGGATCACCGGCCGGAAACCGCCGGCATGGTCGGTTCGCCGCGGTCTGCGGACACTGGTCATCCAAACCACACTCCAACCGCCCGGACTTTTTGTGCTGCCGCTGGCGCTGCTCGCCGCCGCGGTACCGTTCGGCTGGGTCTTTGCCTTTTTTCAAAATGTCACCGCGCTCGCCGACGATGAATCCGGTGGCATTCGGGAAACCGCCCGGAAATCCTACCGCTACGCCTTGCTCTGGCCCGGGCAGAATCATATCTCTCTAATTGTGCTCGCCGGATTTGGCCTGGCGGTCTTCGTGAATTTGGTAACGGTTTCGCTGGCGCTGCCCCAATTGCTAAAAATGCTCTTCGGCATTGAATCCATTTACACGCAAAACGCCCTCGCCCTTCTGAACACCACGTTTTTCGCCGGAATCCTCGGCCTCACGTATTTGTGCGTCGATCCGATCATCAAGGCGGTTTACGTCTTGCGTTGTTTTTATGGCGAAGCGGTTCATTCCGGCGCGGATCTGACGACGGAGTTGAAATTCCTCACGGTTTCCGCCAATTCCCCCGCCGCCGCGCTGATTCTCTTGCTGCTCATCGGGCCGGCCGCAACCCTTCGGGC